>Ga0182746_1002932_pt1 | contig 12196 bp, 7 predicted proteins | sample eDN3rd30CBELigOP_FD_128881 | JGI IMG/M metagenome (GOLD analysis project Ga0182746, IMG submission 128881) | Enriched Organic Plus compost microbial communities from Emeryville, California, USA - eDNA 3rd pass 30_C BE-Lig OP (version 2) (version 2) ... | reverse complement strand
GAAGCTGTTGGGGCCGGGGCCGCCGCCGCAATGATAGGTCCCGGGAGCGAGGAACAGGCGCACGCTGTCAGAGACGTCGGGCCGGCCGTGGCGACCGAAATGGTGGTCTCCCTCGATCTCCCTTTCGACACGCTGGTAGTAGTCGATGGTGCTCAGCGAGCTGGGTCCGTTGTCGTTGAAACCGTGCCACAGCAGCAGCTTGCCGCCCCGCTTCAGGAACGCGCGGATGTCGGGATCGCCCGCGTTGCCTTCGACGGAGACCGGAGCCGAGTCCCACTTTCTGATGGTGTCGCGATCGTTGATGTCGAGCGTCCTGATGTCATAGGCCGGATCGAGGAAGACCATGTAGCGCGCCATCTGGCCGCTGATGCCGGGATTGTCAGTGACGTCCCAGTTGAGTTCTCCGCCCGGATTGACGCCAAAATAGATATCGTATCCGCGGTCGGTTTCCGGACCCTCGTAGTATTTCCGGACCGAATCGACCTGCTCACGCGTCAGGCAGCTGGCGCTTGGCGTGCCCCGGCACTGCAGTCGCTTGGGATCGAAGTTGCATTGCCGCGGATCGGTCAGATAACCGTCCGTGACTCCGTCTTTCCGGTCGCAGGCGGCGAGCACGGCATTGTTGATCGTCGTGCGATGCTCGGGCGTGATCGAGCGGCCCGGCTCACGGAAGAAATTGTTGTTGTTGGCGACGCCGCGGAGCTGCAGTCTGCTCGTATAGACCGGGGCGCCGGCGATGATGGCATCGTAATAGTCAGGGAAGCGCTGCGCCATCACGAGACCCTGGCGGCCGCCCGTCGAGCATCCTTGCCAATACGACAGGCGCGGCCCTCGCGCGTAATAGCGCGTGACGACGAGTTTTCCGACGACGGTCATCCGCTCCCAGGACCGCCAGGCATAGTCGGTCACCCGATCCGCATTGGGTACGCCCGGCGCGGTCAGAGCCCAGCCTTCCCCATCGGTGACCTTGTGGCCGATGTCGGTCTGCGCCGCCGCATAGCCGCGCTGGTTGGGTGTATCGAAGCCGGTCGAACTGATGGAGCCGCCGAAGCCGCCGCCGCCGATGCCGAGGAACTTGCCGTTCCACGCCGGCGGCTCCGGCAATCGGTATTCGACGCCAATGTTTGAACCGGGTGTTGGCTTGATGGTCGCGACCACGCGGCATCGCGCGGGCAAACTGCCGGACGCTGCGAGGAACTCAGTGAGCGTCACGGTGGTATCGGGAAACAGTCCGGCACTCGCCAATGCGGCGCATCCAGCTGCATCGGCGACGGCGTTGTTTGGAAGTGCGAGCGGTATCCCGCTGCCCAGTGCAAATAAAAGTGCGAGACGTCGCGTTCGCTTATTTCTCATAAGGTTTCCTCCTGATTTTATAAGAATCTTCTGATTATGGGAGACGCCTGTGACACCCGCATAGCGGGCCATTCGCTGCAGCCAAGCAATCGGTCATCGGGCTTTTTGTGCAATAGCCAAACGGTTAAGCTGCCATCAGCGTGCAAACAATAACCGCACGCCGTTGATCTTTGCGCAGTGGGAGGAGAGGCCGATGTTCCCATCAACCTTCAGACGACTGGAGGTCTTCGTGACAATTGTCGAAGCGGGAAGCTTTGCAGGAGGAGCCCAGCGCCTGAACATCTCCCAGGCTTCGGTGAGCGATCAGATTGCGACGCTGGAACGGCAGGTGGGATGTGCGCTGTTCGTACGTCGAAGAGGCGCAGTCTCCACGCTGACGGCACAAGGCCAGGAGCTTTATACGGAAGCTGCAAAGCTGCTTGCGCAAGGCGAACGGATTGCGAGTCACCTTGCAGCGTCACGGCAGGCACGCCGACGCAGGAAAGTGATCATCACGGCACAGCCTTTCATCGGAGAGTCCCTGCTGTGCCGGCTGTCCACGGTCTACAAACAAAGCCACGAAGACATCGAGATCGGCCTCAAGATTGGAGGCTATCAGAGCATCGTCAACGACCTGCGGGAGGGCAGGGCGGACATCGGCTATTTCACGTCATCGGGCGCTGTCGCCGATTTGCAGTCCGATGTCGTCGGCATCCAGGAGCTGGCCTTCTTTGCGGCCCCCGGTCATCCGCTGGCGCAGGCCGAAGCGATCGCACCCGGCCAGCTCATCCAGTATCAGTTCGTGATGGCGTATCGGGAGACGCGGTTTGGCCAGACCCAGGCGAATCTGCTGAAGGCCATCGGAATCCCGGACGTTCCGGTCGCCTATCAATGCCAGGGGGACAGCATCATCAAGGAACTGGTGAGTCTCGGCGTTGGCATCTCGCTGCTGTTCACCAGTTCCGCGGCGTCCGCTGTGGAAGCGCGCCGCATCGTCCGGCTGCCGGTCATCGCGCCCAGACTGGAAATGCAGGTGCGGGAGGCTTTGTCACCCCGTCGTCCGGTGGGCGAGGCGACGCTCGATCTGTCGCGCTTCTTTCGTGATCAACGGGCATTCGGCATTCTTTCGAATGCCGTGTGATCAGGACCGCAGGACCGCGTGACGACGGCGTTACGCCTTGACGCGGACCGGGCGAAGCAGGAATGCGGGAAGGTGCGACAATGCGTCGTCGTCCTCCGCCTCCGGCTGGGGCCGCGGCTTGCGGCTGCGGGCGTCGTCGAGCCGGGCGACCGGAGCAGGCTCGCGCCGCTGTGACGAGGTGCCGCGGCCATTGCGCGAGGAGCGCGCGGCCGGCTTCTGCTGCTCGTCATCGGACGACTTGGCCGTATTGGAAGACCTGGCCGTATTGGCAGACTTGGCGGCGGGGCGCGGCGCATCGTCCATCCACGGAACCGAGCGGCCGATCAGCTTTTCGATCGCCGCCATCTGCTTCTCGTCGAGGGGGGTCACGATGGAGATCGCGGTGCCGTTGCGTCCGGCGCGGCCGGTGCGGCCGATGCGGTGCACATAGTCGTCCGGGTGATAGGGGACGTCGAAATTGAACACGTGGCTGACGTCAGGAATGTCGAGCCCGCGGGCGGCAACGTCGGACGCCACCAGCAGCGATACCTCGCCCTTGCGGAACTGGTCGAGCGCCGCGGTGCGGGCGGACTGGTCCATGTCGCCATGCAGCGGCGCCACCGAGAAGCGGTGCTTCTGCAGCGACTTGTGCAGCAGCGCGACATCGCGCTTGCGGTTGCAGAAGATGATGGCGTTCTTGAAGTTGTCGGCGGTGCGGATCAGGTGGCGGAGCGTCTCACGCTTTTCGGCGGGGTCGCGGCTGGCGCGGGTGAGATGCTGGCTGATGGTGGTGGCGGTGGAGGCCGGGCGGGCCACTTCCACCTTGACGGGATTGTGCAGGAACTGCTCGGTGATGCGCTGGATCTCGGGCGGCATCGTCGCGGTGAAGAACAGCGTCTGCCGGGTGAAGGGAACCAGCTTGCAGATGCGCTCGATGTCGGGAATGAAGCCCATGTCGAGCATGCGGTCGGCTTCGTCGATCACCAGCAGTTCCACGCCGCTCATCAGCAGGCGGCCGCGCTCGAAGTGATCCAGCAGGCGGCCCGGCGTGGCGATCAGGACGTCTGCGCCGCGCATCAGCTTGGTGTCCTGGTCGTCAAAAGAAACGCCGCCGATCAGCAGGGCGACGTTGAGTTTGTGTTTGGCGCCGTATTTCGAGAAGCTCTCGACCACCTGGGCCGCAAGTTCGCGCGTCGGTTCGATGATCAGCGTGCGCGGCATCCGTGCCCGGGCGCGGCCCTGTTCGAGACGCGTCAGCATTGGCAGCACGAAAGCCGCCGTCTTGCCAGTGCCCGTCTGCGCGATGCCAAGCACGTCGCGGTGTGCGAGAACGTGAGGAATGGCTTGCTGCTGGATGGGAGTGGGGGCGGTGTAACCAGCGGCCGCAACAGCGGCGACCACCTTGTCGGACAGGCCGAGCCCGGAAAAGGACATGAAACCTCGATCGTGACCGCCAAGCTTCCGCGCCAAACGGCACGATGCATCTGATTTGCGCGGGAAACAGCGGTCGAACTGGCGATCGTACCGTTGGCCGGAACATAGGGGGAAAGTCGTGAAAGTCAATGTGGCTGCACTGCAATAAGTTAATGGCCTGCCACGATTTTTTCATATCGAAGGACGCCACGGGAGACTGGCATGACCTCAGTCCTTGATTTGATTGGAGAAACGCCGCTGATCGAGGTGACGCGCCTCGACACAGGCTGCTGTCGGCTGTTTCTCAAGCTGGAGAGCGCCAACCCCTCGGGCTCGATCAAGGACCGTCCGGCCCGGATGATGATCGAAGCGGCGGAGAAGACCGGCGAACTCGCGCCGGGCGGGACGATCGTCGAGGCGACGGCGGGCAATACCGGGCTGGGCCTCGCCCTCGTGGGCGGGCGCAAGGGCTATCGCACCGTGCTGGTGATGCCGGACAAGATGGCGCGCGAGAAGGTGCTGCACGCCAGGGCGATGGGCGCCGAGGTGGTGCTGACGCGCTCCGATGTCGGCAAGGGGCATCCGGACTACTACCAGGATCTGGCGGAACAGCTGACGAAGCGGACCCCCGGCGCCTGGTTCGTCAACCAGTTCGCCAATCCGGCCAATCCGCTGGCCCATCAGGCCTCGACCGGCCCGGAAATCCTGCGCCAGATGGACCGGGCGGTGGATGCGGTGGTGGTCGGCGTCGGATCGGGCGGCACGCTGACCGGCATCGGCCGGTTCATGAAGGCGACAACGCCGGACACCGAGATGATCCTGGCCGATCCGGAAGGCTCCGTCCTCGCGCCGCTGATCGAAACCGGAAAGATGACAAAGGCGGGAAGCTGGGCGGTGGAGGGCATCGGCGAGGATTTTGTCCCGCCCAATGCGGATCTCTCGCTGGTGTCGAAAGCCTATTCCATTCCGGACCCGGAGAGCTTCGCCGCCTCGCGCGAACTGCTGCGGGCGGAGGGCGTGCTGGCCGGCTCGTCGTCCGGCACCCTGCTGGCGACGGCGCTGCGCTATTGCCGCGCGCAGGACACGCCGAAGCGGGTGGTCAGCCTGATCTGCGATTCCGGCGCGAAATATCTGTCGAAGGTGTTCAACGACGCCTATCTGGCCCAGGAGGGCTGGACCGGCGGGGCGAAGCACGGCGTCGTCCGCGACGTGGTGGTGAACCGCTTCAGCGAGGGGTCATCCATCATCGTCCGGCCGCAGGATACGTTGCGGACCGTCTTCGCGCGCATGCGCACGGCGGATATTTCGCAGTTGCCGGTGGTCGACGACACGGGCCATGTTGTCGGCCTTGTCGACGAGAGCGATGTGCTCGGCGCGCTGATCATGGACCAGACCGGCGGCCATGTCGCATTCGAGCTGCCGGTGAAGGACGTGATGGTGACGCGGCTTGAGACCATTTCCGCGGACGCCCCGATCGCGGATCTCGTGCCATTGTTCCAGAAGGATTTCATTGCCATCGTGATGGATCGTGGCGCCTTCTTCGGCATCGCGACGCGGCTCGACCTCATCAACTACTTCCGGATCACGTCGCGATGACCGGAAAGGGTACCGTTTCTGGGTTGGCCGGCTTATCTGCAAAGGATTTGCTGGCTCGCGAAGTAGAAATTCGTTCTCCAACGGCGCTTTACGACATCGCTGAACTTCTTGGAAAAGCGATCGACCAAGGTCTGATTTGTCAAACAGATGGTGAAGTCCGGCTTGAAGACTTAAGTCGTGATGCATCGTTTCCAAGCGATGTCATACGGATGCGGTTCGTGACGATCCCCGGTGGAACGATGTATGAGCTGTCCTGCGAAACCTATCATGGTGTGGGCGGATACTTCCGTCGTATTTAGTCCCTGAATAATAGTGATGGATGTCTGATGACCCAGTCCAATCAGCTCGGCTTTGCAACACGCTGCATCCATGCGGGGCAGGAGCCGGACCCGACCACCGGCGCGGTGATGACGCCGATCTACACGACGTCGACCTACGTGCAGCAGAGCCCGGGCGTGCACAAGGGCTTCGAATATGCCCGCTCGCAGAACCCGACGCGGTTCGCCTATGAGCGCTGCATTGCCGATCTCGAAAGCGGCACGGCCGCCTTTGCATTCGCCTCCGGCCTCGCAGCGATTTCGACGACGCTGGAGGTGATGGACCACGGCGCGCATGTCATCGCCAGCGACGATCTCTATGGCGGCACCCGGCGTCTGTTTGAACGGGTGAGGAAAGGTTCGGCCGGTCTCACGGCGAGCTATGTCGACCTCACCGATCCCGACGCCGTCGAAGCCGCGATCACGCCGCAGACACGCATGCTCTGGGTCGAGACGCCGACCAACCCGACCTTGAAGATCAGCGACCTCGAGCGCCTCGGCGCCATTGCGCGCAAGCACAAGCTGATCAGCGTGGCCGACAACACCTTCGCGACGCCCTATATCCAGCGGCCGCTGGAGCTTGGCTTCGATATCGTGGTGCATTCGACCACCAAATATCTCAACGGCCATTCCGACATGGTCGGCGGGACGGCGGTGGTCGGCGGCAACACAGAACTGCGCGACCGGCTCAAGTTCCTGCAGAACGCGGTCGGTGCGATCCAGGGGCCGTTCGATTCCTTCCTCGCGCTGCGCGGCCTCAAGACGCTGTCGCTACGCATGGAGCGGCAGTCGGCATCCGCGCTGCGGATCGCGCAATGGCTGGAGAAACATCCGAAGGTGAAGCGGGTCATCTATCCCGGCCTGCCGAGTCATCCGCAGCACGAACTCGCCAAACGGCAGATGCGCGCCTTCGGCGGCATGATCTCGGCTGAACTCAACGGCACGCTGGACGATTCCCGCCGGTTCCTCGAACAATGCCACCTGTTCTCGCTGGCCGAGAGCCTGGGCGCGGTGGAAAGCCTGATCGAACATCCGGCGCTGATGACCCATGGCTCCGTGCCGCCGGAGGTTCGCGCGGCGCTTGGCATCAGTGATACCCTGGTGCGGCTGTCGGTCGGCATCGAAGATGTGGAAGACCTGATCGCCGATCTCGATCACGCGCTGGGTGCCGTCAAAACCTCATGAGGTTGAGATGCCGCAGGATAGGGACGATATCCCCAACGTCATAGCACCGCCGCCGCTGATTGGGCTGGTGGTTCTTGTGGTGGGACTTCTGCTCGGCTGGCTATGGCCGCTCGGCGTCCTGGCCGCGGTTCCGTCCACCCTTCGGATTGTCGTTGGCGTCCTGTTGTTCGCGATCGGCGCGTGGTTGCTCTATGCGGGCCAAAAGACGTTCAAAGACGCCGGAACCAACGTACCGCCCTGGGAGCCGGCGCTGAACCTTGTCACTGCCGCGGGCCCATACCGCTGGATGCGCAATCCCATGTATGTGGGTGGCACCCTTGTGCTGGCCGGCATCGCCATTGGGTTTGCATCTGACTGGTTGATCGTGCTGACAGTGATTGCCGCGCTGATCATCCACTACGGAGTGGTGCTGCGCGAGGAACGCTATCTCGAAGCCAGATTCGGCGACGCCTATCGCGGATACAAGGCCCGTGTGCCGCGGTACGGCCTGCCGTTCTGAAGCGCCCGGCCGGCAGCGGAAACGTCCAAGCTGATCCGGTAAACGTCCCTTGGCCTCGCCGCAGTCGCGCCGCTATAGCGGAGCATCAGCGCGCCAGGGAGGAACTATGCGTACGCAAGTGGCCATCGTCGGCTGTGGGCCGGCCGGGTTGTTCCTGTCGCATCTGCTGCATCGCGCCGGCATCGAGTCGATCATCATCGAGAACCGCAGCCGCGCGTATATCGAGGCGCGCATCCGCGCCGGTGTGATCGAGGACTGGGCCGCCGATCTGATGGTCGAGACCGGCGTCGGCCAGCGCATGCAGCGCGAGGGCCTGATCCATGGCGGCATCCATTTCAGCTTCAACGGTTCGCTGCACCGCATCGATTTTCACGACCTCGTCGGCAAGGGCATCATGGTCTACGGCCAGCACGAGGTGGTCAAAGACATGATCGCCCAGCGTCTCGCCGAGGGCGTGCAGATCATTTTCGATGTCGATGACGTGAGTGTGCACGACATGGCCACCGAGACGCCGTGCGTGCGCTTCCGCAAGGATGGCGTCACCGAGGAGATCGCATGCGACTTCATCGGCGGCTGTGACGGCTTCCACGGCATCAGCCGGCCGAGCGTGCCTGCCGGTGTGCTGACCGAGTATGAGCGGGTCTATCCGTTCGGCTGGCTTGGCATCCTGGCTGAAGCGCCGCCGGTGTCCGAGGAACTGATCTATGCCTATCACGACCGCGGCTTTGCGCTGTTCTCGATGCGCAATCCGCATGTCGTGCGGCTCTATCTGCAATGCGATCCCGACGAGGACATCAACAACTGGCCCGACGGGAAGATCTGGGACGAGTTGCAGGCGCGGCTGGCGCCGGAGGCGGCGGCAAAGCTGCAGCGCGGGCCGATCTTCCAGAAGGGCGTCACGGCGATGCGCAGCTTCGTCACCGAGCCGATGCAATACGGGCGGCTGTTTCTCGCCGGTGACGCCGCGCATATCGTGCCGCCGACCGGCGCGAAAGGCATGAATCTCGCCATCGCCGATGTGCTGGTGCTCACCAATGCGATCAAGGGCTTCTACAGCGCCGGGCGGACGGACCTGCTGGACGCTTATTCAGCGACATGCCTGCGGCGGGTCTGGAAGGCGCAGCGTTTCTCGTGGTGGATGACCCAGATGCTGCATCAGGATCCGGAGCATAATCCCTATGACCGCAAGCGGCAGCTGGCGGAGCTGGACTATGTGACGAGTTCGCGGGTGGCGGCGACATCGCTCGCCGAGAATTACGTCGGCCTGCCGCTGGAGGTTTGAGACAGCGCTTCACCATGCGCTGTCACGCCGGGCTGACCCACGCACCTGCCTGACAAAGAGTCTTGCCGTGTTAGGCAGCGTCGCATTCCCCGTGCGTCATGGCCGGGCTTGACCATAGCCCGTGATAGCATGAGGCGCTTCCTCAAACCCGGCGTCATCATCCGCGAAGGCGGATGATCCAGTATTCCGTGACGTTTGTTAGTTCAACGTGACGCTTCGGGGTGCCGGATGCCCGTCTTCGCGGGTGACGGCGGTGGTGATATGGAGCGTGCGAGGGAGCAAAAGACCTTCGACTGGCGTGCTTCCCGATGAGATTGAATCGGGAAGCACGCCAGATTCCCTATTTTATCGTATTTTCTAAGGGAGAACCGGTGTCCACTTTTCCGGAAAATGCTCCAGGTGTTCAGAGCCGGCATTCACCACTGCCAAATGATGTCTCCGGTGAACGGATGCTGACATAAGGTGTTCCATGAATTGAGCGGTAGAGTTGGGAAAGGACACTCCTTCTCCTGACTGATGACAGAGCTGGGTTGCTCCTGGCCAGGGTTGAGCGCCCACGTGACGACAGCGGCGGCGACTGCGAAGCCGATCAGCGTCTTGACCGATTGCGGCATCGGTTCAACCCGCTGGCCCTTTGCGATCTCGATCGCGTGCGGATCCCCATCTGCGGCAGCGCGAGCGATCCACTCGCGAAACTCCTGCTGGTTCTTCGCGACGCCCCGACCATCCCTTAAGGCAAGCGCAACGGCAACCTGAGCAGGACTGTACCCTGAATACGCCGCTTTCAAGTACCACGGAAAGGCTTCTGCTGGATTTTTGTGGAGGCCATAATACCCCTCATCAAGTATCCGCGCGTATATGTGTTGTGCGTAAGGGTGCCCTTTCTCTGCAGCAAATTTATACAGCTGAAGGGCCGAGTTCTGATCCTTTGGAACGCCGTAACCACTGGAATAAGCGTTAGCAAGCACGATCGCCGCTTGCGTGCTCCCGCGCTCCACTGCGCGCCTCCTGAGTCGAATTGCCTCGCCCGGATCGCGCGCAACTCCTTCACCCACGGCATAGGCATTTGCTAGATTGTTCAATCCGGCAGCATCATCCTGGGCCGCTGATAACTTGAACAATCGAACGGCCTCTTGCGCATTCTTCTCGGAGCCTTTCCCTGCCCAATGCATTGCTCCCAGGTTGGACTGCGCCGCCGCATGGCCCTGCTTGGCCGCCAATTCGTACCATTTACGGGCCTCGCCAAAACTCTGGGTCACGCCTGCTCCGCGCTCATAAAGCGAACCGAGCAAGTTCTGAGCGTCAGCATTCCCCTCAACGGCCAACTTCTGCAAATGCTCGAAACTGAGATGTTGCGGTGGCTGACCCTGAGCGCGCACCGTCGTGACGCTGCTGCATAAAAGCAGACATGTAACTATTGCGGCCGCCAGATGCCCGATATTTGCCGCGAAGCGCAGTACACCAATCAGGACGGCCGGACACAAAAGATCGTCCCCGCGTGCCATCGGACCGCTCGCTCCTCACTATGAATTTCTCACAGAAGATGGGACGCACGGTGCCTTGTCAAGCAATCCGCCCTCAATCCGCCCCCGGTCAAAGCAGGATCAGATAGCTGCGCTACTGTCGTTTCCTGAGATTATTTATATCGCACCTGCAATCACATGGCGGTGCCCAGTTTTATCTTGAACCGTGCGTCATGCCGCTTTTCAGCATGCTAAACGTCCAGCATCTCCTCGTCCGCGAACTCGGCGCGCTCCTGGATGAATTCGAACCGCGCTTCGGCCTTGGTGCCCATCAGCCGCTCCACTGAACTTGCCGTATCCTGACGCTCCTCGTCCGCCAGCATCACCCGCAGCAGCGTGCGCTTCTTGCGGTCCATGGTGGTTTCCTTGAGCTGGGAGGCCATCATCTCGCCCAGCCCTTTGAAGCGCCCGATCTCCACCTTGGCGTTGGCGTGGAATTCGCGCTTCAGCAGTTCATCACGATGGGCCTCGTCGCGGGCGTAAAACACCTTGCCGCCATGGGACAGGCGATAAAGGGGGGGCACCGCCAGATAGAGGTGTCCGTCCTCAATCAGCTTCGGCATCTGCCGGTAGAAATAGGTGATCAGCAGGGAAGCGATGTGGGCGCCGTCCACGTCGGCGTCCGTCATGATGATGATCTTGCCGTAACGCAGGTCTTCATCGCGATAGTGGGTTCCGGTGCCACAGCCCAATGCCAGGACCAGATCGGCAAGCTGCTGGTTCTGGGCGAGCTTGTCCTTGCCCGCCGAGGCGACGTTGAGGATCTTGCCGCGCAGCGGCAGGATCGCCTGTGAGGCGCGGTCGCGCGCCTGCTTGGCGCTGCCGCCGGCGGAGTCACCTTCGACGATGAACAGCTCGGAGCCCTGCGCGGCGGTGTTGGTGCAGTCGGCGAGCTTGCCGGGCAGGCGCAGCTTCTTCACCGCACTCTTGCGCGAGATTTCCTTTTCCTGCCTGCGGCGCAGCCGCTCGTCGGCGCGCTCGATCACGAAGTCGAGCAGCCGCGTCGCCGCGACCGGGTTGCCGGCGAGCCAGTGGTCGAACGGGTCGCGCACCGCCTGTTCGACAATGCGCGTCGCTTCGCTGGTGGCGAGGCGGTCCTTGGTCTGGCCATGGAATTCCGGCTCGCGCACGAACACCGAGAGCATGCAGGCTGCACCCGCCATCACGTCCTCGCTGGTGATGGGCGCGGCGCGCTTGCCCTGGCCCATGCGCTCGGCGTGGTCCTTGAGGCCGCGCAGCAGGGCCGTGCGCAGGCCGGATTCGTGGGTGCCGCCCTCCGGTGTCGGGATGGTGTTGCAGTAGGAGGAGAGGAAGGCATCGCCGTCCGCGGTCCAGACCACCGCCCATTCCACCGCGCCGTTGGTGCCCGGCTTGCCGACCTTGCCGGTGAAGGCATCGGGAATGACCAGGGTCTGTCCCTCGACGGCGCCGAGCAGGTAGTCCTTCAGGCCGTCTGCGAAGCGGAAGGTTGCATTCTCCGGCACGCCGTCGATGCCGCGCAGCAGTTCGGGGTCGCAGTGCCAGCGGATTTCCACGCCGCCGAACAGATAGGCCTTCGACCGCGCCATGCGGAACAGCCGCTGCGGGCTGAAATGGGCTTTGGCCCCGAAGATCTGCGCATCGGGCTTGAAGCGGATGCGGGTGCCGCGCCGGTTCGCCACCCGGCCGAGATTTTCGATCTTGCCCTTGGGCGTGCCGCGCTCGAACACCATGCGGTGGAGGGTCTGCTCGCGCGCGACCTCGACCTCGAGCCGCTCGGAGAGCGCGTTCACCACCGAGACGCCGACGCCGTGCAGGCCGCCGGAGGTCTCGTAGACCTTGGAATCGAATTTGCCGCCCGCATGCAGGGTGCACATGATGACTTCGAGGGCGGACTTTTTCGGGAATTTGGGGTGCGGATCGACCGGGATGCCGCGGCCGTTGTCGGTG
>Ga0182746_1002929_pt1 | contig 12206 bp, 12 predicted proteins | sample eDN3rd30CBELigOP_FD_128881 | JGI IMG/M metagenome (GOLD analysis project Ga0182746, IMG submission 128881) | Enriched Organic Plus compost microbial communities from Emeryville, California, USA - eDNA 3rd pass 30_C BE-Lig OP (version 2) (version 2) ... | reverse complement strand
TCGTCACCGCCATCGCCATCGGCCTGGCGACCACGTTGATGGTCACAATAGGCGTCATGGTGGGCCGCGCTCTGGGCAGTATTGCCGGTAAACGTGCCGAAATCCTGGGCGGAATCGCGTTGATCGGGATCGGCTCCACGATTCTTTACGAGCATCTCACGGCAGCAGGACTCTGAACGTTTCTCCAGGCTGCGTCCATGGCTGCGCATAGCCTTGCATAAATGAACAGGCCCCGATGGTTGGATATCAACAATCCAATCGTCGGGGCCTATTCAATGATCAGCCGGCCGTGCGATTTTCGGACTGCAGCAACCTCAAAGCTGCATAGGTCAAGCCGCATTCAGCCAACTCTGCCCCGAGGCCAGTGCGTCCGCCCTTTGCGAGATACGGCCGTGGATCGCCGCGATTTCGTGAGCCTGACGCAGCGCCTTGAACCCAGGGCGATCCGCCATACGACGTTGCTTATCCTCAGGGCGCAGTGTGGTGACATCGACGTTCTGAAAGAAATCGCGATTGCCCCCGTCCGCCCACGACTCGGAATAGACGCCATGGGCCAGCACCACATCGAACTGGTCCAACTCTACGTGGTAGTACGACACGCTTGTCACCTGATCTTCTTGCGTGATCGTGATGCCGTTGATCAGATCATGGGCACGCACCAGTACGCCCTCGACGTACAGATGATGCCAAGGCGAGACGAGCAGATCCTGTACCGGCTGGTTGTCGCCCAATGCATTCTTGCGAATACGTACAGGCGCACAGCGGGCTTTTTGTGCGGCGGTACGCAATTCAAACGCGCCATAGTCGCGCCACCCTATCCACTTGACCGTACGCCATCCCGTACTGCCACGGACCTGCCAGCCCGGCACGAGGTTTTCGATGGCTACTGGCCCCGAGGGGGTCTCAATCAACGTGCCACGCACAAAACATACTGGAAACACGTCTGCGGGATCAGTCGAAAAGGGAATCGTGTCGCCGACTTCGTAGGACTGGCTGAAGTCAGTGGTCAGATAGGATAGATAGGGCGCCTCGCCCATCTGCGCCATGATACCGTTACTCGTAACGCCGATAATCCTCACGCCCTCGAAGAGTTGAGTCTCTCCGTCGACTGTGGTTTCGACCGTCACAGTATCCCCGATCGCGAAACTGCCATCATCGGACCCTTCGGTGACACGGTAGCTCACATTCGATGTCACGGGTAACTTGTAAAGCACAACACCCGCGTTGTCTACGAGATAGCCATGACTATTAGCCGGGTACTCGAACGTAAATGATTGGCTCACTGCGATTCCTTTTAATTAACAGAGCGCCAGAAGCGTTCACTGCTAACGCAGCCAGACACACCATGACAATAAATGCTGTTTTCTGTTTAAAAATATAGCATTTGATGGTCAAAATGTGATCAAAAAGAATTGAAAGCAACAATCGGATACAGTCCACCGAGATGACCGAATCGGCATTCGATCCTCGGGATCTGTCAGGAGCTTTGGTTTTTTCGGGTGCTACAAGGGGCCCGATGCAACAGGTTCGGGCCGTACAGATCAAGCAGCATTCAATAAGCGCTGCGCGCGCGCCAATGCGTCTGCCCGTTGCGCAAGACGGCCATGAATTGCCGCGATCTCCCGAGCGTGCCGCAGCGCCTTGAAACCGGGACGATCGGCCATGCGCCGTTGCCTATCCTCAGGGCGCAGCGTCGTGACATCGACGTTCTGAAAGAAATCGCGATTGCCACCGTCCGCCCAGGACTCTGAATAAACCCCATGGGCCAACACGACATCGAATTGATCCAACTCTACCTGGTAGTACGACACGCTTGTGACCTGCGTTTCCTGGGTGATTGTGATGCCATTGATCAGGTCATGCGCGCGCACCAGCACGCCGTCCACGTACAGATGATGCCAAGGTGAGACGAGCAGATCCTGAGTCGGCTGATTATCAGCTAATGCATTCTTGCGAATACGTACCGGCGCGCAGCGCGCTTTTTGTTCGGGAGTGCGCAGTCCAAACGCGCCATAGTGGCGCCACCCTACCCATTTGACCGTACGCCATCCCGTGCGGCCTAGAACCATGTTGCCTGGAACAAGATCTTCGATAGCTACCGGCCCCGCGGAGGTCTCAATCAATGTGCCACGCACGAAACACACCGGAAACACATCCGTGGTCGAGTACGGAAATGTGTCCCCCACCTCATAGGACTCGCTCAGGTCCGTCGTGAAATAGGTTGCGCTGAATCCCCCCTCGACATGGAGGAGGATCCCTGTACCCGTCACCCCGCCGATTGTTCCGGAACCGATATAAACGCCGTCTTCGTAGAGATCGACAACATCGCCCGTACTGAAAGCGCCGTCGTCAGCGTCTTGCGTCACAGTATAGGTACGAGCCTCTGTTATCGGGGATTTGACAACTACCTGATCGGTGTACTGGCTGAACTCGGTACCAGTGTAGACCGTGTACCCAAAACTGCCGGGCGGGAGGGTGAATGTGAACGACTGGCTCATACGATTCCTCAAACCGCGCGGCAAGGACGGCAAGCGCCAGCGCAACCAGATATAAAAAGACAAAAAATGCGGCCGAAGCCGCAAATTATCACGCTAATTGTCAAAATGTAAACAAAATCAGGCGCAATGACCGGTGGAGCCCGCGTCTCGGATGGCGTCTTACCCAATGAGGGAGACGCCGTGCGGTCCGACCCGCTCTCCAGCATCAACCACGCCGCGCGGCTTCAATGGTCGCGATATCGATTTTTCTCATCGTCATCATGGCGTCAAAGGAGCGTTTTGCGACGGCTGGATCAGGATCAGTGATAGCTTCGAGCAGAACGCGGGGAGTGATTTGCCACGACAACCCCCAACGATCCTTGCACCAACCGCAGTCGCTTTCCTGACCGCCATTGTCAACGATGGCATTCCACAGCCGATCCGTTTCGGCCTGATCTTCCGTGGAAATCTGAAACGAAAACGCTTCGCTGTGCTTGAAAACGGGCCCACCGTTCAAACCGACGCATGGAATTCCCGCGACGGTGAATTGCACCGTCAAGACATCGCCCTGTTTGCCATCGGGATAGTCGCCCGGAGCGCGGAGGATATCTCCCACCGAGCTATTGGGAAAGGTTTCGGCGTAGAACGTCGCTGCATCCAACGCGTCGCGGTCGTACCACAGACAGATCGTGTTTTTGCTGATCATCGCGCGTCTCCTTAAAGAACTGCATGGTCATCTACCCCCAAAAATAACGCAAATCGTCTTCAGCGCGAATCCCATATCAGCCATGTAACCCATAAAAAAAATCGGCGCCCGCGTAATCTCGGGCGCCGAACTTCACTCTCATGCAGAACAATCAGTCTTTATAAACCTTGATCTGATCGCTCTTGAGCACGTCGGCATTCAAGCTCTTTTCGATCCAGCCCATCGAGGTCTCCTCAACGCCCGGGGTGACCAGATCGGCCGGCACGATGGTGATATCCGACAGCACCTTGAACGGATACTTGTCGCTCTTTTTGGTCACGCCGAAAAGCTGTGCCTCCAGGCTCTGTCCGTCGACGCGATTGAGCGTCAGCTCGCGCCCAAAGCCTTTGAACTTGATGTCGTGCATCGCCGCGGCCACCTGCTCGGGCGTGGGCCATGCTCCACCGTTGTCCTTGATGGCCTTTTCGTAACCCGCTTTCAGGCCATTGAGGGCTTGCACCATGTGGTACACCGAGTAAATCGGATAGGCGCCGGTTTTGTCATGGAATTTCTTGATGAACGCCTGGTGGGCGGGATCATCTTTGGTTTCCGGGTGCAGGAAATAATGATCGCCACGCGCCCCGACGTAAACGCCTTCGGGCAGAGAGTTGCCGAGCCGTTCCAGCGAGCTTTCCGCCAGGGACAGGACGAAAGTCGAGTTCTTGAACAGATTGCGTTGGGAGGCCTGGCGTACGAAATTATCCAGATCTCCCCCCCATGATGTCGACAGGATCACGTCCGGACGCAGCGCCTGCAGACGGCTGATTTCCGTGGAGAAGTCTGCCGCACCGAATTTCGGGAACATCTCGGCGACGACTTTCACGTCGGGTTTGAATTTCTTCAGCGCTGCCATGAAGATGTCACGCGAATCGCGGCCCCAGGCGTAGTCCTGGTTGACGATGGCCAGAGTCTTGAAGTCCGGCTTCACCTTCATCAGGTACAACACCTGTGCCACCATCTCGGTGGTGGCGTTGGCCTGGGTACGGACCACGTATTTGTATTTCTTGCCCTCCAGCGCTTTTTCCGTGCCGCAGTCCCACAGCACGTTCAGGACCTTCAGGTCCTCGGCGACCGGCGCCACGATATTGCAGTGGCCGCTGGAAATTGCCGACAGCATGACGCGCGTGCCGCCCTCGGCCAAACGGCGATACTCGGTCAGCAGCTTTTCACCGCCGCCCCCCTCGTCGATATAGCTGGGCACGATTTTCACGCCATCGATGCCGCCATTGGCATTGATGTCCTGGATCAAAATCTCGGCAGCATCGCGGGCGGGAATCCCGAACACCGAGGCCGAACCCGACAAATAGGTCGAGATGCCGACACTGAGCTCTTTGGGTTTGTCGGCGGCGTGGGCGAATGCCGCGACGCTCGATAGCAGCACGGCGCCCAGCATGGGGGTCAGCCTGGAAAGTTTCTTCATTGTGTTGTCTCCTGGTCCAACGGTTTATGTTGTCAATGCAAATGAGTAATGAAATGCACCCTCGTTAAAACACAATCGCGTCGCGCAGATTGCTCCCTGTGGCCAACTCGTCAAAACCTTCGTTGATCTGATCCAGCGTAAAGGACTTGCCCATCATTTTGTCTACCGGCAAACGACCGCCTTTGTACAGATCGATGTAGCGCCCAATATCGATGGCAGGCACGCCCGAGCCCAGATAGCTGCCTCGGATTTCGCGTTCCTCGCCCACCATTTGCGACAATGACAGCGAGAAACCGAGTTTGGGATTCGGCAGGCCCGAGGTGATGGTGGCACCGCCTCGGCGAGTGAGTTTGTAGGCGGTTTCAAACGCCGGCACCGCACCCGCCATATCCAACCCGTAATGCACGCGGCCGCCGGACAAGTCATAGAGATCGTCATCGCTCTTGACCTGCTTGGGGTTCACCGTATGCGTGGCGCCCAGCTCACGCGCCAAGGCCAGTTTGTCGTCGGAAAGATCCACCGCCACCACCCGGCGCGCGCCAGCTGCGACGGCAGCGAGCAAGGCGCTCAGGCCTACGCCGCCCAAACCGACAATCGCCACATCGTCGCCTGCCTTGACGCGGGCGCGGTTCAACACCGCCCCCGCCCCGGTCAAGACGGCGCAACCGAATAGTGCCGCCTCGCGGTGAGATAGTTCGACATTGACCTTGACGCATGAACGGCGTGACACCACCGCGTATTCGGCAAAGCACGACACGCCGGTGTGATGATTCAGATACTCGTCACCGACATGCAGACGCCGCGCGCCGCTCAACAATGTCCCTTGCGTATTCGCGGCCGCCCCCGGTTCACATAGTGCCGGCCTGCCCTCCAGGCAGGGATGGCAGCATCCGCAGCTGGGGACGAAGACCATGGCGACATGATCGCCGGCCTTCAGATCCGTGACACCGGCCCCGACCTCCACGACCTCACCCGATGATTCGTGGCCCAGCACCATAGGCAGGCCGCGTGGGCGGTCGCCATTGATAACGGATAGATCTGAATGGCAAAGGCCCGCGGCACGGATCCGCACCGAGACTTCGCCAAAACCTGGCGGGTCCAGTTCGACTTCGGTGATTTGCAAGGGACGGCTGTCTGCATAAGGGGCAGTCAGGCCCATATTGCGCAAAACGGCGGCTTTGATTTTCATCGACAACTCCGAAAAATCTGAACGCATGGCTGCTGCAAACCGGCTGCAGCAAAGACACATCTATGTAAAACCTCAGGCACCCAGCTATACGTCAGTACCTGCCAATACGAATCGCTGAATCCTGTGCTGCGTGACGACGTCCTTCAATCGCGCCACACAGGATCGCATGACTGTGCCATTCAAAGCACGCCGCTTTGCATCAAATCGTGCGCCCCCCGTCCACCGGGAACTCGACGCCAGTGATGAACTCCGCGGCGTCGCTGGCCAAATACAGCGCAGCCGCGGCCACATCCGACGGTTGGCAGAAACGGCCCAATGGGATCGTGGACGAAAATTTCGCGCGGTTCTCCGGCGTATCCGGCAATCCCATGAACAGCTCGAACATCCCCGTCACGCCCATCACCGGGCAAATGGCGTTGACACGGATATTGTCGGGACCCAGTTCAACCGCCATCGATTTGGACAACACGTTTACCGCACCTTTGGAGGCGTTGTACCAGCTCAGCCCAGGACGCGGACGAATGCCGGCGGTAGAGCCGATGTTCAAGATCACACCGCGCTTTTGCTGCCGCATGTGCGGAATCACGGCCTGCGACATGTGATAGATGGATTTCACATTGATCGCGAACATACGATCAAACATTTCCTCATCCACATCCAGCATCGGCTGGTTTTTGTGGGTGATGGCGGCGTTGTTCACTACGATGTCCAGTCCGCCAAATGCTTCGAGGGTGTGCTTGACCACCGCATCGATGTCCGCACGGCTGGAGACATCCGCCTGCAGTGACAGCGCGACGCTGCCGATCTCGCCGGCCACGCGATCAGCGGCCTTTTTATTGATGTCGGCGATCACGACCTGAGCGCCCTCTTTGGCGAACAGCTTGGCGATGCCTTCGCCAAAGCCACTGCCTGCGCCCGTGATGATGGCGACTTTGCCTTGTAATTGACCCATCTCTCTCTCCGTCTTCTGCCTGGGGTTACTTACCGTGTTGCCAAATGGTCTTCAGTGTCGAGAACACGATTCACTGAGGGTCACCCGTATTGTGTTTACATGTGGCCCTGCAATGAAGTCTCACCTCAATTCAGCGCGATCGCGCCACGTTCAATGGTCCAGATCTGGTCCGGGATATCGCCGAGCAGTTTGACATTGGACTCGGTAATCACCACACACAGGTCGGGTTGCAAATCTTTCAACCGGGCCAGCGCCTCGGTGTAGTCGCGCGCGAGCTTCGGCGCCAGCCCCTGAAAGGGCTCGTCCAGCATCAACAGGCGCGTGCCCACCATCACCGCCCTCGCGAGCGCCACCATCTTGCCCTGCCCGCCCGACAGGGCCGCGCCGGAACGCGCCAACATGGGTTCCAACTGAGGCACGACCTTCAGCACCGTGTCGATACGTTGCCGGATCGCGTCATTCGATTGGCCCTGGACTTCGCAAGGCAGACGCAGGTTCTGCTCCACCGTCATCGTGGGAAAAATCACGCGGTCCTCGGGGGAATAGCCGATCTGGTGTGCCGCCCGCAGATGTCCCGGCAACGCCGAGAGCTCAATGCCGTCGAACTCGATGCGCCCGGATTTCAGCCGGGTCAGGCCCATGATGGTGCGCAACAGCGTAGTCTTGCCCGCGCCATTGCGGCCCACAATGCCGATCGTTTTCGCCGCCTCGAATCGGGCGGTGACATCACGCAGAATGCGATTGCCGGCGAGGTCTACGTTAATGGCCGATAGATTCAACATGGCTCATACCCCCAGGACTTCGCTCTTGATTTGCGGATGGTTCAGGACGTGCTCGGGCGAACCGTCGGCAGCGACCTTGCCGGCGATCCACGCCGCCACGCGCGTGGCGTAGCGAGATACGATATCCACGTCGTGTTCCACGAACCAGCTCGTCACCCTGCGCTCGTCCAGCGCATGCATGACGGTTTCCATCAAGCCGTGCTTGTCCTCCGAGGCTACGCCGCTGGTGGGCTCGTCCATGATCAGGAGTTTGGGTTGCAGGGCCAGAGCCATAGCCACGTCCAGCAGCTTGCGTTTGCCCTCCGGCAGCTCAATGCAAAGCGCATCGGCGTCCGGCAACAAGCCCACCAGATCCAATGTCGCATCGACTTCGCGACCATCTATGGTGTGCTCCAGGGCACGGAACCAGCTCAGGTCTTTATTGCGTCTCGCGGCGGCAATTTGCACGCATTGACGCACCGTATGCTCGGTAAACAACTGCGGCAATTGAAACGAGCGCCCGAGGCCTAGCCGCACTATCCTGCGCGGCGCCATGCCGGTCACGTCTTTGCCGTTGAAGTAGACCTTGCCCTTTGACGGCTTCAGGTACCCGGTGCAGATGTTGATGAACGTGGTCTTGCCCGCACCGTTCTGCCCGATCACGGCCAGGCGCTCGCCCTCATGCAGCTCAAAATCAATATTGTCCGCCGCCACCACGCCGCCAAAGGCGAGCGTCAGGCCGGTCGTCTTCACTAACGGTTCCATGCTCAGTTCCTTGCCGGTTTGGAGTTGGCGATGCGCTTCACGATCTGACCGACAAAGCCAGTCGGGAAAATGAAGATCACCAAGATCAACGTCAACCCCAAGAGGAACTGCCACAGTCCGGGGAAATAGGCGGCCGACGCCAGCTTGACGAACTCGAATGCGGCGGCACCCAGGAACGCGCCAGCTGCGTGGCCCGCACCGCCCAGAATGGTGATGAAGACGAACTCCCCTGACCGTAGCCAGGAACCCAGCTCAGGCGTGACCAACCCCTGCATCAAGGCGAGCAAAGCACCCGATATGCCCACCACTACAGCCGACAACAGATACCCTTTCCACATGATCACATAGGCGGAAAAGCCCAGGTACTCGATGCGAGTCTCATTGGTCTTGATGGCGGACAATGCCTGCCCGCTGCCTGAACGGAAATAACGTTGTACCCACCACGCCAGCAGCAGCGACAACACCAAGGTCAGCACCAGCAGGCCGCGCTCAAAGGCCGCGCGTTCCATAACCATGCCGAACAAGGTAGGACGCACGATGCGCAAACCATCTGAGCCGCCCGTCAGGTGATAGAGCTTGCCGAGCAGCGCAAAGAGCACCATGCTGAGCGCGAGGTTCAACATCCCGAAGAAAATCCCGCGGTAACGCACCACGAAGGAGCCGACGATCAATGCAGCGGCAAAGCTGGCCAGCACACCCGCTACGATCAGCACCAACGCGTCTGCACCGGGCATGGCCCGCGCCAGGAATGCCACCGTATACGCCGAGATGCAGGCATACATGGCATGACCGAACGACACTTGGCCCGCCCGCGCCATGATCGAGACCCCCAGGGCCGCAATCGCATACGTCAAGCCGATCACAATCGGCGTGATAGTCCAGGAAAAGCTATAGCCCACGATGAGCGTGATAATCGCGGCCAATACGCTGAGGATAGGAACGCTCATCAGATCCTCCTCGCTTGAGCCACGGTGAACAAGCCATGCGGCCGGATGATCAGCACGAGCACCATGATGATGTAAGGGACTGCGACTTCCAGTTCCGGCGCGGTGTAGACCGTCATGGCGCGGATGATGCCGATCAACAGCGATGCGATCAACGCACCTGTGATCTGCCCCAGACCTGCCGTGGCTACCACAGCAAAGGACAACACCGTCATATCGGTCCCGGCGCCAGGCACGAGCGAGGTTGTAGGCGCCGCCAGCGCACCGCCCAGAGCCCCCAGAATCGTCGCGATCACAAAAGTCACCAGGCCGATTTTCTTTGCGTTGATGCCCAGGGACGTCGCGACTTCGCGATGGTGGGTCATGGCCACGGTCTGCTTGCCCAGCTTGGTGTGCTTCAGGAAGAACTCCAGGAACACATAAGCCAGCAAGGCGGTCACCGGCACGATGATCAACTGATACGTCGTGTAGGTGATGTCGCCCAACTCGATATTGCCCAGCCGGTTTACCACCTCGCTGGCGCTGTAGGGCTGCGCGCCCCAGATCATGCGCTGGATATCTTCCAGCATCAAAAACGCCCCAAAGGTCAGCAGCAGTTTGAGGATGGGATCGTAGTTCTGCGCGCGGCGGATCAGCAAAAACTCCATCACGCCGCCTAACACCAGCCCCACGACAATCGCGGCCGCGAACAGAGCCGCAAACAACAAAACGGGGGATTCGCTATGCGGCGCGAGCGCCATGACAAAAGTGGCCGCAGCATAACCGCCATACGCATAAAACGCACCATGAGCGACGTTCAGTATCCCCATGACGCCAAACACCAGCGTCAGGCCCATCGAGACCAAAAATAGCAGGCTGGCATAAGCCACGCCGTCTACCAAGGCCAGAGGCAGTAGATCCCAGGTCAAACCTTGTCTCCTTCTTTTATGGAATACCGCTGGAACGTGAGACCTTGTCCTGCAGATAAACAAGGTCGTACATACACAGCGATAGGGGGTTACCCGGGTGTGAGTCACACCCTTCTCTGTTGTGGTGACAAAGTATAGGTATACCCCCCGGTCAGGACCTATTTAATTTTCTGGAAACCCAGCTTAATGAACCCTGAAGGGTTATTCTTGCAACCTCAGCCTTTATTCAGTCTCGTTTTCACTATCACACCATCATGCCTATGTCCGCTTCCTGGCCATATCCCACCCATATTGCTCATCGCGGCGGCGGCCGCCTGGCGCCCGAAAACACATTGGCTGCGATGCGCGTGGGTGCAGCGCATGGTTTTCGCATGGTCGAATTCGACGTCAAACTCAGTCGCGATAACGTCGCGTTTCTGTTGCACGACGATGACCTGGATCGCACAACAGACGGCTGTGGCCCTGCTGGCGCCCTGCCCTACACGGAACTGGTGTTGCTGGACGCGGGCGGCTGGCATTCACCGGACTATGTGGGCGAACCCGTTGCCAGCTTTCAGGCCGTAGCCCGCTACGCGATTGCCAACCACATTGCCTGCAACGTCGAAATCAAACCCAGTCCCGGCCGCGAAGCCGAAACCGGCACCGCAGTAGCGTTAACAGCACGGGCGCTCTGGCAGGGCGCCACCGTCGCGCCCTTGCTGTCCTCGTTTTCCGAAGCCTCTCTGGCCGCCGCCCAGACCGCCGCACCGGAATTGCCCAGGGCCCTGCTGGTCGAACAAGTGCCCGTCGATTGGCGTGAACGCTTGGCCAAGTATGATTGCGTCGCCCTTAACATCAATCAGCGTGATGCCACGCCTGAACTGATTGCGGACGTACACGCCGCGGGCTACCGCATCGCCGCCTGGACCGTCAACGAGCCGGCGCGCGCGCAACTGCTGCTATCCTGGGGCATGGACGCCATTTTCACCGACGAGCTGGCCAGTATTTCCCCTCTTGCCTGACGACAGGAAATTATTTTGTTTAGTTATCGACACGCTTTCCATGCCGGCAATCATGCCGACGTGTTAAAGCACGCGCTGCTGGTTCAAATGCTGGATTATCTGAACCGCAAGGACACCCCCTACTGGGTCATCGACACCCATGCTGGCGCAGGTTTGTATGCGCTCGATGGCGAATGGGCCAACAAGAACGCCGAGTTTGCCGACGGCATCGGCCGCCTGTGGGATCTGAAAGACCTGCCACCGCTACTGGAAGACTACGTTGCCCAAGTCCGGCGCTATAACCCCAACGGCCGCCTGCGTCATTACCCCGGCTCGCCCTGGCTGACATTGGACGCACTGCGCGACCGCGACCGGTTGCGGCTGTTCGAAATGCATCCGAACGAATCCGGCATCTTGGCCAGCAATCTCGAGAAACTCGACCGCGTAGCATTACGTCAAACCACTATCTTCGCGGCCGACGGTTTCGAAGGCATGAAATCACTATTGCCCCCGCCCACGCGGCGTGGAATGGTGCTGATCGATCCCTCATACGAGGACAAACAGGACTACAAACGCACTCTGAACGCCGTCAAGGAAGGCCTCAAGCGTTTTGCCACCGGCACCTATGCCGTCTGGTATCCGCTGGTTCAACGGCGCGAGGCCACCGAAATGCCTCGCCACCTCGAAAACCTGCCGATCAAAAACTGGCTGCACGTATCGTTGACGGTAAAACGACCCGCAGCCGATGGGTTCGGCCTGCATGGCAGCGGCATGTTCATCGTCAACCCGCCCTGGACCTTGCACGCGGCATTGAAAGAAACGATGCCCGTCCTGACCAAATTACTAGCCCAAGACGACCGCGCTACCTACAGCCTGCAGCATCGTACAGACTGATAAACCGTCTGGCAGTCCGCAGCCTCTCCTCATACGATTGACTCGTCGCAGCGTGCGGCACCCGCGTTCACCGATTGGCTAGTTGGTGCTGAATAGTCGTGGGGAGGGTGGCGTGCTTATGGACGTCGAGCCGAGGCAATCGGGCCGTGAGGGCTTCACAAAGCCGGTCCG
>Ga0182746_1002927_pt1 | contig 12221 bp, 15 predicted proteins | sample eDN3rd30CBELigOP_FD_128881 | JGI IMG/M metagenome (GOLD analysis project Ga0182746, IMG submission 128881) | Enriched Organic Plus compost microbial communities from Emeryville, California, USA - eDNA 3rd pass 30_C BE-Lig OP (version 2) (version 2) ... | reverse complement strand
GGCCGCGGCAGGAGCGGGCAGCGGTGATCATCACGCTCTCCTCCTGGCCGGCGACGACGGGTCTCGGGTCTCGGGCAACCCCTCGATGCTAGCCGACGGACCCGCGGGCGACCACCCGTGGGCCGCTATGCGACCTCGCGCACGGGGTTGCGGAGCACCCCGAGGCCCGAGATCTCGACCTCGACGACGTCTCCATCGTCGAGCAGTCGAGGCGGGTCCATGAACATGCCGACACCCGCTGGAGTCCCGGTGACGACCACGTCGCCGGGCTCCAGCGCGGTGAAGGCGGTCACGAACTCGAGGATCTCGGGGATGTCGAAGATGAGGTCCGCGACAGACGCCGACTGACGCACCTCTCCGTTGACGCGCGTCTCGAGCCGCAACGAAGAGACGTCTCCCACCTCGTCGGGCGTGACGAGCATGGGGCCGAAGCCGCCCGTGCCGGGGAAATTCTTCCCCGGGGTCCACTGACTCGATTTGCGCTGCCAGTCGCGCACGGAGAAGTCGTTGTAGATCGAGTAGCCGGCGATGGCATGCCCCGCCTCGTCACGACGCAAGCGGTGGGCCGGCCGGCCGATCACGAGGGCGAGCTCGCCCTCGTAGTCGAACTGCTCCGAGATTGCGGGCTTGAGCGCAGGAGCGCCGTGACCGATCTGGGTGTCGGCGAAGCGCGTGAAGACCGTCGGCGCCGCGGTGGGCTCACGGCCCGCCTCGTCACGGTGAGCGCGGTAGTTGACGCCGATGCAGATGATCTTGCGCGGTTCGGGGATGACGGGCAGCAGCTCCAGCTCGTCCAGCCGCAACGGGGCGGTGGCGTCTGGAACCATGTCCAGCGCCCCCGCACGGATGCCGCTCGCGAGCGTCGCCGCGACCGAAGCGCCGTCATGCACGAGGTCGCCGTCGACGCGCCCCCACGACACGCGTCCGTCGGGACGACGGAAAGAGATGTATCGGCTCATGAGCTCCTCCTAGTATGTGGCCCGGCCGCCGGAGAGGTCGTAGACGAAGCCCGTCGTAAACGACGCGTCCTCGGAGGCCACGAACTCGACGAGCGCCGCGACCTCCTCCACCGTGCCGAATCGACCCATCGGGATGAGCCCGCGCTGCACCGTGCGACGCTCCTCGCTCATGCCGAGGAGCAAGGGGGTATCGATGCTCGCAGGCGCGATCGCGTTGACCGTGAGCGAGGTGGCCGCGTATTCGCGTCCGACCGCCTTGACGAGTCCGATCACTCCTGCCTTCGCCGCGCTGTACGCGGCCATCTGCGGGTTGCCCTCCTTGCCCGCGATCGAGGCGATGTGGATGAGCCGGCCGCTCGCGCTCGCGAGCAACCGCGGGATCGCGGCGCGCGTCACCTGGAACGCGCCCACAAGGTCGACCTCCATCACACGTCGGAAGGTGGCGGCGTCCGCCAGGTGCGTCGGCTCGACCGGCCCGAGGATGCCCGCGCAATTCACAACGACGTCGAGGCCGCCGAAGCGAGCCTCCGCGGTCGCGAGCGCTGCTTCGACGCTCTCGGCATCCGTCACGTCGATCGGAAGGTTGCCGGGGTCGGCCTCCCGCCACGCGTCGCTGTCGAGGTCGGCCGCGGCGACCTGCGCTCCCGTCGCGCGGAGCCGGTCGACGATCGCGGCGCCCATGCCGCTGCCCGCCGCGATGACGAGCACGCGGCGACGCGTCCAGTCGCTCATCGCGCGATCCCCTCGGCCAGACGCGCGCGCACGCGTTCGACGAGCTCGTCGAGCTCCTGCGGGCGGTTCATGTCGATGACGGGCAGCGGTGCTTCGTCGCCGAGCAGCAGCTCGACGTCTTTGATGAGGAGGGGGTGATGGAAGACCTCGAAGTGGTCCGCCATCCAGCTCTGCCCCGACGAGGCGCGCGCGACCTCGAGGAACCGCCGGGGGTCGATGCCGAGCCGTTCGGCGAGCTCGATCATCCGTCCCGTGGCCATCGCGATGTAGGCGCCGAGGGTGTTGTTAAGTAGCTTGAGCGCCGCGGGGTCGCCGTAGTTCGGCACCGGGAAGATGCGCGCAGCGATGCCCTCGAGCAGTTCGCGCTCGAAGCCGGATGGGACCGGTCCCGCGAGCATGGCCGAGAGCGTCCCGGCGCGGGCGCCTTCTGGGCCGCCGGACACGGGGAACTCGAAGACCCGCCACGCAGCGGGCAGCGTGGGAAGGTAGGCCCGCGCATCCGATACCGCGAGCGTCGTGACCATGACGATGCGCACAGGGCGATCGCCAGCGATCCCGGCGACGACCTCGAGCGCGCTCCGCGCATGCGCGAGGAGGCGCACCGCGACGACGACCGCCTCGACCGAATGCCACGGCACGCGCTCGAGCTCCGTGTAGACGGTGCCGTGCCGGCCCGCCCACTCGGCTGCGCGCTGTGCGTCGAGTTCGACGCCGACGACGTCGAACCCGAGCTCCGCGAGATGGTGGCCGATTCCGGCGCCCATCGGTCCGAGACCCACGACGACGACGCTCATGCGGGCAGCCACCCTCCGTTGACGTCGATGACGGCGCCCGTGAGGTAGCTCGCATCCGGCGACACGAGGAACTCGACCGCAGCCGCGATCTCGTCGGGCGTCCCGGGGCGTCCCCAGGGGATGTCGTTCACGACGAGCTCGCGTTCCGCGCCGGGGATGTTGACCGTCATCTCCGAGGCGATGAAGCCCGGCGCGACGCCGTTGACGCGGATGCGGCGGGGGGCGAGCTCACGCGCGAGCCCCGTCTGCAGGTTGTGAAGCGCGGCCTTCGACGCGCCGTAATGCAGAGCGGAGGCGATGTGCGGCGGATACGACGCCCCGCGCGGGCCACCGGTCGACATGCGTGCCGCGATCGAGAGGATGTTGACGATCGCCGCGCTTCCGTCGCCGGGCATATGGGGCGCGAGCTGCTGGATGAGGAAGAAGGGCGCGAGGGTGTTGACCTCGAGCACGCGGCGAAACTCGTCCCAGGTGATCTCGTCGAACTGGATCTTGCCCTGCGCGCCCTTGGGCGAGATCCCCGCGACGTTCACGAGCGCCGTGATGAGCCCACGGGCTGCGAGCTCCGCTCCGACGCGCTCGGTGAACCGCCCGTCCGTGAGATCGCCCGCGAGCGCGAGGTGGTCGCCTTCGAGAGGCGCCAGCACCGATGCGATCCGGTCGGCATCGATGTCGATCACGGCGACGCGATACCCGCGCGCCGCGAGGCGGGCGACGACCGAGCGCCCGATGGATCCCGCACCCCCCGTCACGACCGCGATCGGTGCGCTGCCTGCGTCCACTCTCACATGCTCCTCATCTGCCCGCCGTCGACGGCGAGCCCCGTACCCGTGATATGCCTCGCCGCCTCCGAGGCGAGGAAGCCGATGTAGGCCGCGATGTCGGCCGGTTCAGCCGGTCGACCCGTGGGGATGCGCCGCTCGAGCTCGGCGCGCGCGTCGGCGTTCGAGAGGGCCTCGCGCTCCGCGTGCGCGCGCACGAGCCCCTCCCAGCGCCCCGTGCGGGTCGGGCCCGGCAGCACCGCGTTGACGGTGATGCCGTCGGGCGCGAGCTGCAGGGATGCCGCCTTGGTGATCGCGAGAAGCGCCGCGTTCGCCGCGCCGGCGACCGGCATCCACGGGTCCGGCTCGACGCCCGCCGTTCCCGCCACGTTCACGATGCGACCGTGACGCCGCGCGCGCATCGCGGGAAGGACGCGCGACATGAGTCGCACCGCGCCGAGCACCTTGCCGTCGAGCGCGGCCGCCCACTGGGCCGGCGCCACCTCGTCGAAGGTTCCTGAGGGTGCGCTCCCCACGGAGTTCACGAGTACGTCTAGAGCACCATGGCGGCCGACGACGCCGTCGATCGCCGCGGCGCACGACGCATCGTCGGTGATGTCGAGCGTGACCGTGGCGACCTCGTGTCCGCGTTCCGCGAGGTGGGCGCGGGCCTCGGCGAGGCGCACCTCGTCGCGGCCCGCGATCGTCACCTGCAATCCCTGGGTGGCGAGCTGAACGGCCGTGGCGAGTCCGATTCCGGAACTGCCTCCGGCGATGAAAGCCACGCGCGCGCTCATGGCATCGTGTCCCCACCGTTGGGCGAGAAGGTCTGCCCCGTGTAGAAGCCGCCGTCGTCGCTCAAGAGGAAGAGGAAGGTGCGTGTGACATCCGTCGGCTGGCTGAACCGGCCGAGGGGGATGTGCGAGAGCTGTTCCTCGAGGTGCTCAGCCGGCATCTTCCGCACCCGTTCGGTGAGCACCACGACGGGAGCGACGCAGTTGACCGTGATGCCTTTCGGTCCGTAGTCCGTCGCCAGGGCTCGCGTGAGTCCGACGACGCCGGCCTTCGCGGCCGCATACCCTGCATCGTTCGCGCATCCGCGGATCCCGAAGATCGAGCTCGTGTTCACGACGCGCGCGCCCCGCTGCATGCGCGGCATGACGGCGCGGCACATGTAGAACGTCGCCGTGAGGTTGACGTCGAGAAGGTAGCGCCAGTCCTCGTCGCTGATCTCCTCGAGCGGCTTGAGGCGGTTGTCACCCGCGATGTTGAGCAGGCCGTAGGGCGCTCCGTGCCGCTCGACCGCCTGCGCGACCGCCGCCTCGACCGCCGCGCTGTCGGTCACATCCGCGGCGATCGTGAGGACCTCACGCGGCGCGCCCGCTTGCAGCGCCTCGAGCCGTTCGGGGACGGCATCGAGGGCCGTGACGTCGTAGTCGCGCTCGAGGAGGTCGTGCACCATCTGGGTGCCGATGCCTCCGGCGGCGCCGGTGACGATGACGTGCTTGCGTGACATGTGCGTGTGCTCTCCACTTTCAGACGGCGAGGTACCTGTTGACGACCTCGGGGGCGCTCATCTCGGTCATCGAGCCGTTCGCCACGATGACCCCCTTCTCGATGACGTAGGCGCGCGAGCCGAGCTTCGCGGCGAACGCCGCGTTCTGCTCGGAGAGCAGGATCGACATCCCCTCCTTGAGCAGGTCCGACAGCCAGACGCGGATCTGGCCGACGACGACGGGAGCCACGCCCTGCGTCGGCTCGTCGAGCAGGATGAGCTTCGGTTCGCTCAGCAGGGCCATGCCGAGCTTGAGCATCTGCCGTTCACCGCCCGACAGCACGCCGGCCGCGCGATGCTCGAGTCGCGGCAGTGCCGGGAGCAGGGAATAGACGCGCTCGCGCGTCCATTGCGCGTCCCGCCCGCGCCCGCGCGCAGCGAGCGCGAGGTTCTGGTCGACGGTCAAGCGGGCGAAGATGCCCGCATCGCTCGGCACGTAGGCGAGCCCGCGGCGCGCTCGCGCGTGCACGCTCGCCTTCGTGATGTCGTGGCCGTCGAAGGTCACCGTGCCGCGTCGCGGCACGATCTCGCCGATGATCGTCTTCAGCGCGGTCGTCTTGCCGGCGCCGTTGCGGCCGAGCAGCACCGTGCAGGTGCCCTCCTCGACCGTCATCGAGACGCCGTGCAGCGCGCGGCTGTCCGCGTAGTAGGAGTCGACCTCCCTGAGCTCGGCGATCATTCCTCGTCCACCCCCAGGTACACCTCACGGACCTCCTCGTTGCCGCGGATCTGCTCGGGCGTGCCCTCCACGAGCACCTTCCCCTGATGCATCACCGTGATGTAGTCGCTCACGCCGAAGACCATCGGCACGTCGTGCTCGCAGAAGAGCACCGTCACATCCGTCTTGTCGACGAGGTCGCGGATGAGGTCGGTGATGCGGCCCGTCTCGCTCGGCGCCATCCCCGCGGTCGGCTCGTCGAGCAGCAGCACCTCGGGCCGCAGCGCGAGCGCGAGGGCCACCTCGAGCGCGCGCTGGTCGCCATGCGAGAGCTCCTTCGCGAGCCGGCCCCGATGGGGCGTCAGGCCGACGATCTCGAGCACGCGATCCACCTCGTCCGGAACGTCGGCCGCCCGGAACGGCAGGAAGCGCAACGTGTGGCGCTTGGCCGCGTTGACCGCGAGCTCGAGCGACTCCTGCACGGTGAAGTTCGGGAAGATGTTGGTGATCTGGAACGCGCGGCTGAGCCCGAGGCGCGCGATCCTCGCGGGATTCCTGCCCGTGATGTCGGTGCCGCACAGCGTCACCGTGCCGCCCGTCGCACGCAACTCGCCCGTGATGAGGTTGAAGAGCGTGCTCTTGCCCGCCCCGTTGGGGCCGATGACGGCGTGCACGCCGCCCTGGCGCACCGTGAGGTCGACCTCGTCGACGGCGCGGAAGCCGTTGAACGAGATGCTGACTCCGCGGGCGGCCAGGGCGATCCCGGGCTCTTCGACGACGCTCATGGCTTCTCCTTGAGGAAGCGGCGCTTCGCGATCCGGCGACGGATCGATTCGACGGCACCCGCGATCCCGTTCGGCGCGAAGAGCACGACGACGAGGATCAGCAGACCGAAGAACAGCTGCCAGTGAGAGGTGTAGGTGACGAGACCCTGGCGCCCGAAGTGGAACACGACGGCGCCGACGATCGGGCCCCAGAAGGAGTTCATGCCGCCGATGAGCGCCATGAACAGGGGGATGCCGGACGTCTGCCAGTCGAGCAGCGTCGGGTACGCCGCCTGCTGCCCGATCGCGAACAGAAGCCCCGCGACCCCCGTGAACGAGCCCGCGATCACGAACGCGATCCACTCGTGGCGGTACACGTCGATGCCGAGGGCCTGTGCGCGCTGGCGGTTCTCCTTGATCGCGCGCAGCGTCTGCCCGAAGGGCGAGCGCGTGACGAACCACAACGCGATGACGCACACGATGACGACGACGACGGTGAGCCGGAAACTGTCCGCGGGCCGAACGAGCCACTTCGGCAGGTCGACGCCGAACATCCCCGTGTCGCCCCCCGTGAGGTCGTAGAACTGGCGACTCAGCGTGAAGAAGAGCTGCGAGAACGCGAGAGTGATGAGCCCGAAGTAGAACTTGCGGGCGCGCAGGCTCAAAGCGCCGATGAGAGCGCTCAAGATGCCCGGGATCGCGATCGCCGCGATCACGGTGAGCCAGAACGGCCACCCCGCCACTGTGGATCCGATGGTCACGGTGTACGCGCCGACGCCGAAGAACACGGCCTGACCGAACGACAGCAGGCCCGTCTGGCCGAGCAGCAGGTTCGTCGCGACCGCGAAGAGCACGTAGAGCGTACCGAGCTGCAACGTGAGCACGACGTTCGCCTTGACGAGCGGCGTGATGAGCACGAGCACCACGCCGACCGCGACGAGGATGACGGGCAGCAGTCCGAGGTCGAGTGTCCGCTTGTCGAGTTTCATCGTTCGGGCCTTCCGAACAGGCCCCAGGGGCGGATGGCGAGGGTGACGATCATGATGATGAACACGAGAGACGAATGCAGTTCGGGGAGCACGAGGAGCGTGACGCCCTGCAGCACCCCGATGAGGAGTGCGACGATCGCCGCGCCGTAGATGGAGCCGAGACCTCCGACGACGGCGACGACGAACGCGTCGATGAGGATCGCGTTGTCGATGCCCGGCGCGACCGATCCCATGGGCGCGTAGATGGCGCCGCCGAGCCCGGCGAGCGCGCCGCCGATGCCGAAGATGACCATGTTGAGCTTCGAGACGCTGTAGCCCATCGCCTCGAGGGTCGCGGGGTTCTCGCTGCTTCCGCGGATCATCCAGCCGAGCCGCGTGCGCGTGAGCACGAGCCACAGTGCGAGGCCCACCACGACCGCGACGGCGATCACGACCATCCGATACGCGGGGAGGGGTACGCCGAGCACGTCGAGCGATCCCGGTAGGGGGTTCTGCACCGAGCGTGAGGTCGTGCCCCAGATGATGAGCGCGAGGTCGGCGATCACGAGCACGAGCGCGTAGGTCGCGAGCAGCTGGATCAGGTGCTCCTTGCCGTAGGTGAAGCGCATGACGCCGCGCTCGATGACGACCGAGACGATGAACACGCCGCCGACGGCGAGCGGGATCGCGACGCCCACGGGAACACCGAGGGTGCTCGAGAGCTCATAGAGCAGGTAGGCGCCGAGCATGTAGAGGCTGCCGTGCGCGACGTTGATGACGCGCATGGCGCCGAAGATCAGTGTCATCCCGGAGCCCACGAGGAACAGGAGGGCTGCGGTGCTGATCCCCGTGAAAAGGCTTGTGGCGACGGCCGTCACAGTTGCTCCTTTTTCGACGAGTGGTCAAGCGGGCGCACGCACGGCGGGATGCCGAAGGGACGACCGGCATCCCGCCGTGCGCGCATCTTCATCAGCGGCCGGCTGAGGCCTCTTCGCACGTGAGCATCGTGCGGTCGGCCTCGACGACGGTCACCGACTCGAACACCTTGAACCCGTAGGTGGGGTCGAGCTCATCCGTGAGCGGTCCGACGTACTCGGCGAGCGGGGCCTGGTGGTCGCACTCGCGGAACTGGATGTCGCCGAGCACGGTCTTGCCCGTGATCGTCGAGAGCGCCTCCTGGATCGCGGCGGGCGTCGCCTCGCCCGCAGCCTCGACGGCCTGCACCCACATCTGCGCGCCGCCGTACCCGAGCAGGGACCAGTCGGTGGGCCACTCGCCGTAACGCGCGTGGTACTCCTCGGCGAACTCAGCGACCTCGGGGTCGTCGATCGCGAAGAAGGGCGCGCGGGAATACGTCGTGACGCCCGCCGGGATCTGGTCGCCCATGACCTGCAGGAGGTTCCAGCCGTAGGGCGCGATGACCTCCGCCTTGTCGAAGAGGCCGAAGGACTCGGCCTGCTTCGTCCAGGTCACGAGGTCGTTGCCGCTGATGACGGCGAACACGACGTCCGGCTCGCTCGCGAGGAGCGCTGCGATGTTGTTGCTGAAGTCGGTGGTTCCGAGAGCCGGGTACTGCTCGTCGACGACGCTTCCGACGCCGCTCGCCTCGACCGCCTCCGCGAACTCCTCGACCGTCGTGTGGCCCTGGTTGTAGTCGGGGGCGATCGTGGCGATGCGCACGCCCGTGCTGCCCTCGTGAGAGGTACCGACGTACTCTGCGACGGCGAGCGCCTCCATGTGCGAGTTGGGCACGAACTGGAACACCCAGTCGGAGTAGCCCGTCGTCGAGAGCGCGATGTCGTTCGAGATCGTGTTGATCACCGGAATCTCGTACTGGTCGGCGACCTTCGATTCGGCGACCGCCGTCGCGCTCGACACGGGCCCGAAGATGCTCACGACCTCGTTGTCGTTGATGAGGTTCTGCACGTTGGTCGTGGCGGTCGCGGGGTCGGCGGCGTCGTCGACGCTGATGAGCTCGACCTGCCGGCCGAGCACGCCTCCCTCGTCGTTCACCTTGTCGAAGTAGAGCTCGAGGGCGTTGAGGTTCTGCTGGCCGAGGGCGCCGATGGTGCCGGACAGCGCGGTGTCGATTCCGATGACGATCGGGCCGTCGCCGTCCTGGCCCGCGTCGCCCGCCTCTGCGCAACCGGCCAACGCGAGCACGCTCGCGACCGCGATCGCGGCGGCTGCGGACTTGTGACTGATGTTCACTACAGGAACTCCTTCGCTGCATCTCCATTGATGTGCCTGGACAGGCGACCCGCCGCGTGCGGCGAGTCCGGACAGCATCGCACAGGAAATCCGCCGAGTGGAAACCTCTTGCCAAGTATTCTTTTATGTGGAATGTTGAGGACGTGGCAGCCACCCCTGCGCCGGCGCCGAAGAGCCCGGCATACTCGCTCAACTCCGTGCGCAACGCCCTGCGCATCATCCGCCTGCTGCAGGAGAACGAGGACATCTCGGTCTCCGAGGCGGCTGCGGCCCTGGGACTCGGCATGTCGACGGCGCATCGCCTGCTGTCGACCCTCACCCAGGAGTCGTTCGTCATCCAGAGCGCGACGACGAAGCGCTACATGCTGGGCACGGTCCTGACCCAGACGATGTCGGCGCAGTTCGTGCAGGACCTCGTGAGCCTCGCCCGCACACCGCTCCGGCGCCTCGTCGACACGGTGGGCGAAACGGGTCATCTCGTCATCCGAGCGGGCCGCAACGTCGACTTCATCCACGTCGAGGAGACGAGCCGCATCGTCCGGCTGACCTCGCGCGTGGGCAAGAGCCTCCCCGCCCACGCCACCTCGAGCGGCAAGGCGATGCTCGCGCACCTGAGCCCCATGGAACTGCGCCGGCTCTACCCCGAGGAGACCCTGCCGTCGCTCACCCCCAACACCCGCACCCGGCTGGACGAGCTCGAGCGCGAGCTGGAGCTCGTCCGCAGTCGCGGCTACGCGGTCAACGTCGCGGAGTCCGAGGATGACGTCGACGGCATCTCGGCGCCGATCCTCGACCCGAACGGCATCGCCCTCGCGGCCATCTCGCTCGCGGGACCGAGCCAGCGCTTCTCGGCGGCCGCGATGACGCGTCGCCCGCCGGGCGGCGGCCCTGCCCCCGTCGAACTCGTGCTCGAGACCGCGCGCGAGCTCTCGCAGCTTCTGGCCCGCGCATGATCGTCGTGCGCCACGGCGAGACCGTCGCCCCGCCGGCCGCCGAGGCGCCCATGTGGGGCGGCGGGCACTTCGAACTTCCCGCCGGAGGAGTTTTCCCCCGGCACCGCCACGACCGGCACGAGGAGCAGATCGGGGTCGCGACGGGTACGGTGCGCGTGACGATCGACGAGGTCACGGTCGAGCTCACGGCTGGCGACTTCCTCGTGGTCGAACGCGGAGAAGCCCACGAGCTCGCCGCGCTGACGCCCGCACGCGGCTGGTTCCTGAAGTTCCCGTACCTGCCCGACGATCGCATCGACCTGTCTCACGGCCATTCCGTATAACAGAATCTTGGTTGCTTACCTCCCAAATGCGGGAATCCGGGTGCTACGGTCGGGGCGTCATGACGACGTGACCTGAGAGGAGGTCGGCGATGGCTGCCGACGATGTCCCTGTTCTTGTGAAAGCCGGCTCGGAGGACCGCGACACCGGTCAATCGGGTGGCGCCGTTCGCCTAACGGGCGTCGGCACGCGGAACACCCCGGCCACCAAGATCTGGTTCGGCCAGGTCTCGAACGAGCCCGGCTACCGCTCCCTGCCCCACCACCACGGCGAGGCCGAAACCGGCGGCTTCGTGCTCAAGGGCCACGGACGCATCTACTTCGGCGAGGGCTACGCACAGTTCATCGACATGTTCGAGGGCGACTGGGTGTTCGTGCCGCCGCACATGCCTCATGTCGAGGCCAACATGTCGACGACCGACGAGCTCGTCTGGATGACGACGCGCACGCCCGAGAACATCGTCGTGAACCTGCCTGACGTCGATGACTCGACCCTCGCCGGATACCGCCGGGTCTGACGCGTCGCGCGTCTGGTACCCGGTCGCGATCGGAGCCGTCTCCGGTGCCGTCGCGTACTCGACTTGGGGCCTGCTGGCGATCTACTTCTACGTGCTTCAGCCGGCAGGCCCCGTCGAGATCTCCGCGTGGCGGATCGTCTTCTCGGTGCCCGTCGCGGCCGTCCTCCTCACGTTCACGCATGCCTGGGGGCGTTTCGCGAGCGTGTTCCGCGAGCCACGATTGCTGCTCACGATCATGCTCGGTGCCCTGTTCCTCGTCGGCAATTGGCTCTTGTTCGTCATCGCCGCGACGACCGGGCGCGTGATCGACGCCTCGCTCGGCTACTTCATCAATCCCATCGTGACCGTGCTGATGGGCGTCGTGTTCCTGCGCGAGCGCTTACGGCCCCTCCAGTGGGTTGCCGTCGGCGTCGCCACGGTGGCGATGCTCGAGCTCAGCATCGCGATGGGATCCGTGCCGTGGATGGGCATCCTGCTGGCTGTGACCTTCGCGATCTACAGCCTCGTGAAGAACCGGACGGCGGGCGCCGTGGATGCGCCGACCGGCTTCGCGGTCGAAGTAACGGCGCTCGCGCCTCTCGCCGTCGCGGCTCTCTGCGCCGTCGCGGTCGGTTCGACCTCGCTCGACCCCACGGGCCGCGGCATCGTCGCAGGAACGGTGAGCCCCTGGCACACGGTCGCCCTCAGCGCCTCGGGGATCATCACGGCCGTTCCCCTGCTGCTGTTCGCCACGGCCTCCCGGCGGCTGCCGCTCAGCTACCTGGGGCTGCTGCAGTTCTTCACGCCCATCCTCCAGTTCCTCACCGGCTGGGCGGTGCTCGGCGAGCCGATGCCGCTCGCGCGGTGGTGGGGCTTCGGCCTCGTCTGGATCGCGCTCGTGATCGTGCTCGTCGATCTCGCGTTCCCTAGACCCCGAGCTCCACGAGCAGCTCCTCGAGCGGTGCCACGACATCCGGATGCCCCGTGATGAGGAACTCGCGGCTCGCGCGCGCTGCGCCGAGGCCCTTCACCACGGCGCCCGCCTCGGT
>Ga0182746_1002925_pt1 | contig 12234 bp, 10 predicted proteins | sample eDN3rd30CBELigOP_FD_128881 | JGI IMG/M metagenome (GOLD analysis project Ga0182746, IMG submission 128881) | Enriched Organic Plus compost microbial communities from Emeryville, California, USA - eDNA 3rd pass 30_C BE-Lig OP (version 2) (version 2) ... | reverse complement strand
CGCCCCTTCGCCATGACGATCAGGCGATCGGAAATTTCGAACAATTCGTCGAGCTCCTCTGAGATGACGAGTAGCGCACAGCCCGCATCGCGCAGGGCAATGAGTTCTGCCCGGATCTGGGCGGCCGCGCCGACATCCACACCCCAGGTCGGCTGGGCGACCAGCAGCACCTTGGGATTGCGGGTGATTTCGCGCCCCACGATGTATTTCTGCAGGTTGCCCCCCGACAGACTCGTGGCCAGCGCGCCGGGACCTCCCGCCTTGACGCGGAAACGCTGGATGATGGCTCCGGCTTGGTGGACGATGTTCGCCCGCCGGATCAAACCCCATTTGACGGTGGACGAATCCTGGTGCGAGAGCAGCATGTTCTGGGCCAGCGTCATCTCGGGCACCGTGCCCCGCCCCAGCCTTTCTTCAGGGACGAACCCCAGGCCGAGCGCGCGTCGCCACGCCGCATCGCGGTTTCCGACCGGCTGCCCCGCCAGCAGGATGGCTTGCGCATCGGCGCGTGGATCCTCGCCCGACAACGCAGCGAGCAGTTCTTGCTGGCCGTTGCCCGACACCCCCGCAAGCCCCAGGATTTCTCCCGAACGCACTTCGAAACCGACACGATCGAGCTCCACCGCAAACGGATGACTTCGGGGCAGCGACAGATCGCTCACCACCATGGCCGCGGGGCCGGGCTCATGCGGGCGCAATGCCGTGACCGGCGGCTCGGAACCGATCATCATGCGCGACAGGCTGGATTCGGTTTCATGGCGCGGGTCACACACCCCTGTGACCCTGCCCGCCCGCATGACGGTACAGGCCTGGCACAGCGCGCGAATTTCGTCGAGCTTGTGACTGATGTAAAGGATGCTGCAACCTTGATCCGCCAACACGCGCAGCGTGTCGAACAGCTTCAGGACAGCCTGCGGTGTCAGCACTGAGGTGGGCTCATCGAGGATCAGCAACTGGGGGTCGGCCAGGAGGGCGCGGACGATCTCGACCCGCTGGCATTCGCCCACGGACAGGGTGTGCACATGACGCCGCGGCTCGAGCTCGAGCCCGTACTGGCGCGCCGTATCGACGATGCGGGCCTCGAGTTCGTCCATCCGCGTACCGGCGGGAAGCCCAAGGGCGATGTTTTCGGCAACGGTCAGTGTGTCGAACAGCGAGAAATGCTGGAACACCATGGAGATGCCAAGGTGGCGCGCCTCCGCCGGATTGGCGATGCGCACCGGGTTTCCGTTCCACAGCATGCGGCCGCCGTCGGGCTCGACCGCGCCATAGATGATTTTCATGAGCGTCGATTTGCCCGCCCCGTTCTCACCGAGCACGGCATGGATTTCGCCGGGCTGGACACGCAAGTCGACGGCATCGTTGGCGACGACCGCGGGATACCGCTTGGTGATCTGCTGTAGCTCGAGACGTGGTGTCATATTTTGTGCTGTGTTTTCGACGTCGACCGCCATGCCGGATGAAAAGCCGGCATTGTATACGCAGGGCTGGAGCCAGATGGATTCCAGCGTACTATAGGGAGCGCGACACCCCCTGCCAATCTAGCGATAACACCTACACCTAGCGTTAATACCTATGCAATCCGGGCGCTTACGGGCGTAAACCAACCGAATACGACGTCCTGAGCCCATTGCCGGTGCGATGGACCACCGGAGAATGCAGTATGAGCAGGTTTACTCGCTTGACCGTCCGCACCCGCCTCATCGGGTGCTTTCTGATCGTGTCCGCGCTGGCCGCAATCATCGGAATTGTGGGCATGCGCTCCATGGGCCGCATCAACACCATGGCGGACATCATGTACGAACAGGAGCTCAAAGGCATACGGCATGCTGCCGCTGCCCAAATGAATCTCGTCGCCACCGGCCGCGCCATCCGCAGCACCTTGCTGACCCAGACCAACGAGGCGTACCGCAATGAATTCTTCCAGATCGACAACCACTTCAATCTCATCGCGCTGGAACTGAACAATCTCTTGCAGCTCGCCCGCAACGACAAGGAAAAAGCGAACGTACAGCAAGTGATCGACGCTGTGGCGCTGTACGACCAGGAAGTACACAAGCTGGTGACCGAAGACCCCTCCAAGACACTGGGCCGGCTGGACGCAACGGATCGGCTGTTCGACACGGTGCGCCCGGCAGGCGACAAGGCGGAAGCCATGCTGGAAATGCTGGTCGCCAACCGCGAGGGGAATGCCATGCGCTATGCCAACGAAATCAGTGAAATTCACGCTGCCACGCTGAATGTCATGATCGGCCTGACCCTGGGCGGTGCCGTCATCGCCATCCTGCTTGGCTGGGCCTCGGCCCGCAGCCTGATGCGCCAACTGGGCGGAGAGCCCGGCGACGTGGCGCGCATTGCCGGTGCCATTGCGCAAGGCGATCTCTCCAGCGACATCGAAACACGCGCGTCGGCCGCAGGCAGCGTCATGCAGGCCATGCGCCTCATGCAGGAATCCCTGCGCACCGTCGTCGCCCGTGTGCGCAACAGCAGCGACCACATCGCGGCGGGGTCAAGTGAGATCGCTGCCGGCAACGCCGACCTGTCCCATCGTACCGATACGCAGGCGGCCAATCTCACCGAAACTGCCTCAGCCATGGAAGAACTGGCCGGCACGGTGCGGAACAACGCCGAAGTCGCACAGGAGGCGGCGCGCATGGCGAGATCCGCCAACGACGCGGCGCTCAAGGGCGGAGAAGCCACCAACAATGTGGTGACCACCATGACCGAGATCCACGCGTCCTCGGGCAAGATCGTCGAGATCATTTCCGTCATTGACAGCATCGCGTTCCAGACCAACATCCTGGCGCTGAATGCGGCTGTCGAGGCAGCGCGTGCAGGCGAACAGGGACGCGGCTTCGCCGTCGTGGCCAGCGAAGTCCGCAGCCTGGCCCAGAAAAGCGCCACCGCAGCGCACGACATCAAACAGCTCATCGACGACAGCGTCCGGAAAGTCGAGGCGGGAAGCCAGATGGTCGATATCGCCAGGGCGGCGATGCAGGACATCGTCGCGCACGTCAAGAGCGTTTCCGACCTGATCCAGGAAATCAGCGCGGCAACCGCCGAACAGACCTCGGGGCTGGCCCAGATCAACGAAGCGGTCATGCAACTGAGCGACGCCACTCAGCAGAATGCCTCACTGGTCGAACAGTCCGCCGCCGCCGCGGACAGTCTGAACGAACAGGCCCTGGAGCTCGTGCAGGCCGTCAGTGTCTTCCAGCTGCATGACGACAATGACGCTCACAGCCAGGCGGCCGCCCTGATCGAACGGGCCGCCCAGGTCACGCCCGAAGAGATACAGCGCGCCAGAAACGGGATGTTAAGATCCTAGGCTTGTTCCCGTTCGAGTATGTGAGCACAACCGTCCATGGCCGTTTTCGATATTCCTCCCATCGTCGAATCGCTTCGCGCCATCCGACAGCAATGGCGTGATTCCCAGAACCGCAGTCGTGAGCCGGAATCGCGCGAATTCCCCTCGCGCGACGCCATCGCGCAGATCATGGATGACCTCAAATGCGCGTTGTTCCCGATGCGCCTGGGACCAACCGATCTTCGGCACGAGGCAGAGGACTACTACGTCGGATACACGCTGGAATCCGCCCTGCATCGGCTTCTTGCCCAAGCCCGGCTCGAGCTGCGTTACCACCATCGCCAGGACCCATGTACCGAGGCGCAGATCGAGCAGAAGGCCGTCGCCGCGATCGCCGCCTTGGCGGCGGCCCTGCCCCGCATTCGATCCCTGCTGGACAGCGATGTCGTGGCCGCCTATCGCGGCGACCCCGCGGCTCGCAGCGTCGACGAAGTCCTGCTGTGCTACCCCGGCGTACTCGCCATGATCTACCATCGCATCGCGCACGAGCTCTACAAGAACGACCTGCAGTTGCTGGCGCGCATTTCCGCCGAGCTTGCCCACAGCCAGACCGGAATCGACATCCACCCCGGCGCCCAGATCGGCGGCAGCTTCTTCATCGACCACGGCACGGGGGTCGTCATCGGCGAAACCGCGATCATCGGCGAACGGGTGCGCATCTACCAGGCCGTCACGCTGGGGGCAAAGCGTTTCCCCACCGACGCACGCGGCGACTTGCAGAAGGGGCTGCCCCGCCACCCGATCGTCGAAGACGACGTGGTCATCTATGCGGGCGCAACCATTCTCGGCCGCGTAACCTTGGGCCGCGGCTGCGTGATCGGCGGCAATGTGTGGCTGACTGAAGATGTGCCGGCGGGCGGCTACATCACTCAGGCCGATTCCCGCCCCTCCAGCCAGGCCTAGCCGCCTCGGGCCAACGCCATGCCCGCCTAGAAACGGGCGGTCACCGTCAACACTGCGGCGGCGCCGCCCAGGTAGCGCCCCCGGGCGCTGGTGTACACCGATCGTTTCGCATCGGTATCCACATAGGCCAGTGCGACGGTGAACTTGTCATTGAAGGTCTTGCTCACGCCCAGCGACCAGTCCGTGTACGCCCCGTCATCCAGATTGCGGACTTGCTGATAGCCCACATGGGCGTTCAGGTCCAGTCCCCAGACTCCCGTGGGAAAGCTTCCCGACAAATCGTAGTACTGGCTGTGCCGGCTCCCCGGAACGCCGAACAGATCGCTGAAGGCATGGGAATACTTGAACTTGACGGGCCCGTACCCGAAGCCCACATAGCCTTCTGTCGTGTTGGGGCTGGTATAGCCGTCGGGATAGCGACCGGGGTAGTGGTAATGCAGGACGCCGACGTCCACACTGAGATCTCCCCACACTTTGGCCGTATAGCCTCCATAGATATCCATCTCGACGGGCGCGGACACGTCGGGGCTGGAATCGCCCAGCCAACTGATGGTGGAGTTCCAGTTGCCAATGTAGAAGCCGCTGGAGTGGGTCAGGTCGAAACCTCCCTGAATGGCCGGCCGACCATCTGTCTGCATCAATCCGCGATAACGGTACTGGCTGGCCAGCGACATGTTGGCGCTCAAGGAAAAATCGGAAGGCTCGGCCGCCTGGGCCTGCGTGCCGGCGGCGATCAATGCCAGGGACACCCCCGCAGCTCGGGCAAAGAAGGTAAAGCCGGGTTTGGCCATTTTTAGCTCCTTGAAAGTGGGCCGACCGCAACCATGCAGGTCGGCGCTTATTACATGAAGCAAATGGCATGCCAGCCCGGCAGCCCCTGTTCAACCCCCCGGGCGGCGCCCCGCACGCACCATGACTACGCAGCCGCGCCCCATCATGGGGCAGACCGCGACGCTTTCCGGATCAGGGCAGCGATGGTTCATCAACCGGATGTTGTGTCCGAAAACCGATGGCGATGCGGTTCCACGCGTTGATGGTCGTGATGAGCAGAGTGAGCCTGACCTGCTCTTCGGGGGTGAACTGCGACGCCATCCATTCATAATCGGCATCCGGCGCCTGGCTATGGGACACGAGCGTCAACGCCTCGGTCCAGGCCAGGGCGGCTCGCTCGCGCGGCGTGTACAAAGACGACTCCCGCCACGCATTCAACAAATACAAACGGACTTCGGACTCGCCAGCCGCGCGGGCATCGCGCGTATGCATGTGCAGGCAGAACGCGCAGCCATTGATCTGCGAAGCGCGGGTCTTGACGAGCTCGATCAGGCTGTGTTCCAGCCCGCTGCCGCTGACGGCCTTTTCGAGTTCAATCATGGCCCGCATCAGCGCCGGCGCAATAGTGTAGGGATCGAGACGTGCAGCCATGATGGTCCTCGCTGAAGTTCAGAGCGGTATGCTGAAGCCTATGGTGGTCGTGCCTTCGCGGCTGTTGGCAAACACCACCCCGCCGTGCATGAGCACGATGGCTTTGACGATCGCCAATCCCAGGCCATGGCCGGGCGTCTGGCGATTGTGACGGGCGGCATCCACCCGGTAGAAGCGATCAAACAGACGGGGCAGATGCTCTTGCTCGATCGTATCACTGGGATTGCTGACGGCGATACGCAACAGTTGCTCAGGAAGGTGCTCGATCGTCACCCGGATACACCCGCCTTCCCGGGAATGCTCGATGGCATTCTGCAGCAGATTGGCCATGGCACGCCTGAACAGGGCCGTTTCCACGGCTGCCTCCGCGGTGGTATCACCCTCTATCCGAATGCTTTTCCCCGACTCGTCCAAGATAAGCTCAAAGAAATCGACGGTCTTGGAGATTTCGTGCACCACGGGGGTCCGGATACGCTCGGTCGCCACAGCGCCCTGGTCGGCACGGGCGAGAAACAGCATGTCATTGACAATGGACCGCAAGCGTTCGAGTTCCTCGAGGTTGGACTGCATCACCTCCTGGAACTCGTTCGCCGTTCGGCGGCTGACCAGATCGACATACAGCCCCGCGATTCGCAGCGTCAACGGCTCCTGGGCGCGTCCGCGCCGATGCCGCCGCTGGTCGCCGCCGCCGGGCCGGGACACCATGCTGTCGCCAATATGACAATCCTGTCAGATTCCTTCCGCGTAAAATTCCAGTTTTCATCCCGCAAGAATGGTCCCCCAATGACTACCCTAGGAACCCCTCTCTCCCCCTCCGCAACCCGAGTCATGCTGCTGGGCTCCGGCGAACTCGGCAAGGAGGTGCTGATCGCCTTACAGCGCCTGGGCGTGGAAACCATCGCCGTGGACCGCTACGACAATGCGCCAGGGCAACAGGTGGCTCATCATGCCCGCACGATCACCATGAGCGACGCCGCTCAGCTCAAACGCCTGATCGAAACAGAAAAGCCCGATCTGGTCGTGCCGGAGATTGAAGCCATCGCGACTCCGGCGCTCGAGGAGCTCGAAGCGGCCGGAGTCACCCGCGTCATTCCCACCGCGCGCGCAACGCGGCTCACCATGGACCGCGAAGGCATCCGCCGGGTTGCCGCCGAAACGCTGGGCTTGCCCACCAGCGCCTATGCCTTCTGCGACTCATTGGAAGAGCTCCGGGCCGCGATCGACGGCGGCATCGGATATCCCTGTGTCGTCAAGCCCGTCATGAGCAGTTCGGGCAAGGGACAAAGCAAGATCGACGGCCCTGACGACGTCGCCAAGGCATGGGACTACGCCATGGCCGGAGGCCGCGTCAATCTCGCGCGCGTGATCGTCGAGGGCTTCGTGGATTTCGATTATGAGATCACCCTGCTCACCGTCCGGGCGCTGGGTGCCGACGGCAAGGTCGAAACCCATTTCTGCGACCCGATCGGGCACCGCCAGGTGGCAGGCGATTATGTCGAAAGCTGGCAACCCCAGCCCATGCGCCCCGCAGCGCTCGAAGAAGCCCGCCGCATCGCCCAGGCCATCACGGCCAATCTGGGCGGCCAGGGGGTTTTCGGCGTCGAGTTTTTCGTCAAGGGCGACACGGTGTGGTTCAGCGAGGTGAGTCCTCGTCCCCACGATACCGGCATGGTCACCATGATCAGCCAATGGCAGAGCGAATTCGAACTGCATGCCCGCGCCATCCTGGGACTGCCGGTGGATACCGCCTTGCGCAGCCCCGGCGCCAGCGCCGTCATCTATGCCGGCGTCGAGGCCAAGGACCTGACCTACGAAGGCGTGGATGCCGCACTGCGTGTCCCGCACACCGAACTGCGGCTGTTCGGCAAACCGGACGGCACGCCGCGTCGACGCATGGGCGTTGCGCTGGCCTATGCCGATGACATTGCCACCGCGCGAGAGCGCGCGAACGAGGCCGCCGGACATGTCCGGCCTCGCCCGACATCGGCAGGCTGATCGGGACATGGACGTGTGGCTTTTTCGCTGCTCGTTTTCGTATCCAATCCCTACAGATCTGTATCAAAGGCGCATGTCCGCCGGACGATTATTTCAATCGGATGCAGAACGGGCCGACGCCGCTTGCGCAGGCACTTTACGCTCATTACGCTGAAGTCATGGGTGCCGGCAAATGGCCGGCCTGGAGAAACCGCCATGACATTGAATCGCACTTTCGCACGTATCGGCCTGATCGGCCTGCTGGCCGTGGCCGCAGCCGGCTGCGCCGGCCCCTACCGGGGGGGCGGCTATTACGGCGGAAGCTTCCAGGATCGCCGGACGACGAACACCGTCGTGGGCGCCGGCCTGGGCGCGGCTGCCGGAGCCATCGTCTCGGATGGGGACCCTGTCTACATGCTGGGCGGAGCCGCCGCCGGCGGCCTGTTGGGCAATATCCTGACGGATGACGACCGGGGCTCCCGCCGCCACTGGGACGGACGACGGCCTCGCCATGACGATCGCGACCGGGGACAACGCTATGATCGCGGTCGCTACGACGACCGCCGCTGGTAGATCACGGAGCGTCCATTGTGCACGCGCCCCGTTTCAGGCAGGGCGCGTGTGAAGGGACCTCAGGATTCCTGGACGGGTTCGAATCGGCCGGTTTCGGGATTGCGCAGGAACAGAAGCCCGGTGGCCACGCCGAAATAGGCGCCGTGGATCTGCAGCAGACCGCCCTCCACCCGCTCGCGAACCGCCGGGAAAGTCATCAGATTGCTCATGCTGTGCTCAACGACCGACCACTCCAGGCGGCGGATCCAGCCGGCCCTGTCATCGGCCGGGGCTGGCCCAAGTCGTTCAGCCACCGGTGCGATCTGGGACATCCATTTGCCGATGAAGTCCCGCTTGCTCAGTGGCGGCGCCTGATCGGCAAAGGCCTTCACCCCCCCGCAACTGGCATGCCCCAGCACGACGATGTGCTTGACCTGGAGCGCATTGACCGCGAACTCGACCGCCGCGCTCGTGCCGTGGAAAGAATCCGAGACATCCGTCTCGCACGGGGGCACCAGATTGGCAATGTTGCGGATCACGAACATCTCGCCCGGACCGGCATCGAAAATCGTTTCGGGGGCGACTCGGGAGTCGCCGCAGCCGATGATCATGATTTCGGGATGCTGCCCTTTCTGAGCCAACTCCTGATAGCGTGCGCGCTCCTGTTGAAGCCGCCCATGCAGAAAAGATTGATAGCCATCGGTGAGTCGTGTCGGAAACATTGCTTGCGCCTGTATGATTGAATTGCGTCAATTTTATCGCTCACGGAGCAGACGCCGCCTGAACGCCCGACCGCGGCCCAAATGAACGACCCCCACGCCGACCGGAACGTGGGGGTCATTTTCGACAGATCAGTCTGAAATCAGTCCGCCTGGATATTGGCGTCCTTCATTACTTTCAACCACTTGACGTTCTCGGCCTCGCCAAATGCCTTTGTCTGGGCCGCATCCAGATTGCTGGCCGTCGTACCTTGGCCCTTGAGCACCTCGGCCACATCCTTCGCCTTGGATGCATTGACCATCGCGGCATTCAGCTTCTGGACGACATCGTCGGGCGTGCCCTTGGGGGCCCACATGCCATACCAGGTCACAACGTCGAAATCGCTGTTCAGCGACTCGGCGATGCTGGGCACCTCGGGCAATTCAGGGATACGCTGCTTGGTCGACACCGCCAAAGGCTTGATCTTGCCGCTTTGGATCAGGGGAAGGGCGGGAGCCAGCGGCGCATAGAACAGGTCGACGTGGCCGCCTGCCACATCGGTCAGGGCCGGCCCCGTGCCCTTGTAGCCGACGTGCACCATTTTCGTCTTGGCTTCCAGATTCACGAACTCACCGACCAGATGCGGCAAGGTGGCCTTGCCCGGCGAAGCGAAGGTGACGCCATCCGGATTGGCCTTGGCGAAGTCCACCAATGCCTTGAAGGTGGCGAATTTCGAGTCGGCTGGCACCACCGCAACCATGGGCACCGTGCCCAGCACACCGATGGGCGTGAAATCGCCCATCGGATCGAAGTTCAGCTTGTTGAACATGCCCGGGTAGATGACCTGGACCGATGCGTTCATCAGGATGCTGTATCCGTCCGGCTTCGTCCGCGCGATTTCGGCGGCGCCGATGGTCCCGCTGGCGCCCGGCCGGGTTTCGATGACCAAAGGCTGGCCCAGCTCTTTGCTCATCTGATTGGCCACCACGCGACCGATGGCATCCGTCGGACCGCCGGCGGCAAAGGGCAGCACGACCCGGATCGGTTTTTCCGGATAAGGGGTGGCCAAAGCCGTGGCGGCACACAGGCCAATACCTGCGCCGGCGACCAGGTTCAATGCGACTTTCTTCAAGGACTTCATAAACAACTCCCCCTCCAGGCGGGATGCAACAAAACTACTTTTTCAACGGTGACAACAATTCTGCGGGAATACTCGACTCAACCTGCTCGATGGCGCGCGCGATGGCTTCCTCGTTGCTCATGACCCGCGTCAACGGACCCGCCACGACAAAACAGAACGCTTCGCCATTGATCATGAAACCCCGCGCCACGGCGGCCACGTCATTCACGTTCTCTCCGAACGAGTGCTGCCAGCCGCGATGCACCCCATTCTGGATGTCGGCCTCCAGCTCGGCCCGACTGCAAATCGTGCGGTCGGTGATGCGTTCCCAGGCTTTGTAGCAATCCAGCAATTTTTTCCGGTCGCCATCAGGCAATGCCGCCAGCAGGGCTTTGCCCGACGCCGTGGCATGCAGCGACTTGAAACCGCCCGGCTCATGGCTGTAGCGGATGGTCTGATTCGATTCCATGACGCTCAGGTAAACGACCTGGTCGCCGGCCAGCTTTGCCAGGACCGCGGTTTCGCGCGTCTGGTCGCGCAGTTGCACCAATAGCGGCGCAAACATGCTGATGAGTGGGTCCATGGAGCAGATCGCCTGCGCGACGTGCAACAGCCTCTGGGTCGGGTAATACCCTGCGCGGACACCGGGCGCATACAGGTACCCGTGAGAAACCATGGTCTTGAGCAACGCGTGGCAGCTCGACAGGGGAATGTCGAGCATGCGGGCGATATCGCTGTATATCAGCGGCTTTCTGACCTCGGCAAACAGGTTCAGAACTTCAAATACGCGAGAGGCTGTTTTCACATCCATGATAAGATTATTCTATATGAGATAATTTTAGGGTGCAATCAGAAATGAAGAATTGCACTTTTCAATGACGCATCAAGGCATCGGGAGTGGTTATGCGGTGGAAAAATCGACCAGAAGGCTCCAATTGGGGGGATTTTGGTCCGGATGATCAGTTGGGGCGCCTGAACTGGCTTACCCCCGAAAAAGTGAAGCAGGCTGCGGCTGAAATTGTAGAAGGGCTGACATTCAGCCTGTCCCTGCCTCTGGATTTTCCGGGCGGCAACGTGCTGAATGTGCGCCGCCATCCGCCGGTGCTGGCCCCGACCGAACGCGAAGGAATGCTGTACACCAACTTCCCGCTGGCCCGCTTCAATCCGGGCGCCATCGACGTGCTCAGCGACGACAAGGTCACGATGAGCCTGCAATATTCCACGCAATGGGACGGGTTGGGGCATGTGGGGGCGCTGTTCGACGCCGACGGCGAGGGCCGCGCCGAGCTTTGCTACTACAACGGCTACCGCGCCGGCACCGACATCATCGGCCCGGCCGACGCCGACCACGCCGGCTGCGGCTGCAATAGCGGCGGCCCCTCGGCCGCGCTGAAGCTGGGCGTGGAGAACCTGGCCTGGCAAGGCATGCAGGGGCGCGGCGTGCTGCTCGACCTGGCCCGCCATTTCGGCACCGGGCGCACGCTGATCGGCCACGCCGAACTCATGCAGGTGCTGCAGGCCGACGGCATTACGATCGAATCGGGCGACATGCTGGTGCTGCGCACCGGCTTTGCCGAGAAAGTCGTCGAAATGGCTGGCCAGCCCGACCCGGACGTGCTGCACGCCTACGGCGCCGCCCTGGACGGCACCGACGCGGCGCTGCTGCAATGGATTACCGACAGCGGCATCGTGGCGATCTGCGCCGACAACTACGCAGTCGAGGCCTACCCGGCGCGCGACCGCCAGGGGCCGCGCGCCATGCTGCCGCTGCACCACCACTGCCTGTTCAAGCTGGGCCTGCCGCTGGCCGAGCTGTGGTACCTGAAAGACCTGGCCGACTGGCTGCATGCCAACGGCCGCCATCATTTCATGCTGACCGCGCCGCCGTTGCGCATGCCGCATGCCATCGGCTCGCCCGTGACGCCCGTCGCAACGGTGTAGCCGGCAGGCGCCTGCCCGGCCACTGGCTTGCGCCGGGGGCCGGGCCGTTCTATGGTGGAAAGCGGGCCACACACAGGGAACCCGCCATGAAGAAAATCCTGGCCATGCTGGCGCTCGCGTCGGCGCTGGCCGCCGCCACGGCCGCCGCCCAGAGCCTGCCCTACGGCGTATCCATCGGCAACCTGGCCGCCACCCGCCAGGCCGACGGCAGTTCGGTCATTACCGGTATCGTGTCCAATCACGGCGACAAGCCCGT
>Ga0182746_1002922_pt1 | contig 12274 bp, 12 predicted proteins | sample eDN3rd30CBELigOP_FD_128881 | JGI IMG/M metagenome (GOLD analysis project Ga0182746, IMG submission 128881) | Enriched Organic Plus compost microbial communities from Emeryville, California, USA - eDNA 3rd pass 30_C BE-Lig OP (version 2) (version 2) ... | reverse complement strand
GACGCCGTCATCGACTTTCACTGCGCCGTCGGCAAGCTGGGCCGCGCCGTCCGCGGCCTGCTTGATCCCGGCTCCGGAACTGACCACCACGGACAGCACCTGGTTGACAGCCTGGCCTGAGATCCGCGTCGACACCGCGTTGAGCACCTGGTCGATGGCGGTGCGGCCGATGTTCGACGAGATGTAGTTGTTGGCGTCGTTGTACACCGCGTTCAAGTTGGCCTGTTTGGGCTGCCCGGTCAGCGGAGAGGCGATCGCCTCACTGAAATCCGGGGGCAGCTCAAGCATGAAGTAGTAGGTGCCGTGCTCGACGCCGTCGCGCGCCTCCTGCTCATCCACGACGTGCCAGTTCAGGCTGGCATCGTCGGTGAGGCTCTTGGCGATCTCGGCACCGGCATTGAGATGTTGACCCGAAACCTCCACGCCCCGGTCCGAATTGACCAGTGCCACCGGCATCTTGTCCACCTGACCGAAGGGATCCCAATAGGCCCAGAGGTACAGCGCGCCGTATACCAACGGCAGCAGCATCAGCACCACGATCGCGGCCCGGGTCATCCGGCTGCGCCCGAAGCGTTTGATTTCCGAGCCGAAGGCGAGACCGGCAGCTGGGGATGTGCCGCATGCGCGAAGACTTTTCACGCTCGTCATTCCTTTCCGGTCAAGATGCGGTGGTCGTGCAGATCGTGGTCGGGAGCTTCATGGCCGAGCGGATTGGTCACTCCCACAACCACACTGCGCTGCATCGCGATGGCGCCGAGCCGCTCGACCGCGATCGCCCGCCTACCGTTGTCCCGGACCTGTTCGAGGTCGCCGACCACCAGGATCGGACGATTCGAGAACAACGCCAAGGTGACCTTGAGCAAAAACAGGTCGAGATCGGACAGTTCGCTGATGTAAGTGTCCGGAGCAGGCGCAGTGAGGTCTCCGAAGACCTCGCGCAGGGCGGATTCGCCTGCCTCGAGCGGGATCCGGCGATACCAGGGAGCAAGCCAACGGCGCTGCTCGGCGAGCACCGTCTGGACGGTGACGGAGTCCTCCAACTCGTCGATGTCGGCGAACGCCGCGATGGCGCAGTGCCGCCGGATGTCGCGTGGGCGAGTCTCGCCGCAGACGGTCACGGTGCCGTGCGTCGGCGCCAGCCGTCCGGCCAGTGTCAGCAGCAGCGCTGTCTGCCCCCAGCCCCCGGGCATCTGGATGGCGTGAAAGCCCGGTGTGAGCTCCAGGTCGATACCGGAGAACAGCGGGCCGTGCTCACCGTCCACGCCAAGCCCGGCGGCGGTGATCTGCGGCGAGCCCTGCGGGTCGTCCTCCGGGGTATCCGCGACCTCGTCCTTGTCTTCCATCTCCGACCTTTCGACACCTTTCGATACTCACTGGTATCCATTCGATACTAGCGAGTATTGTGTTGGTCATGCCGGCTGTCAAACCCACCCGCATCCGCCCCACTCGCGACGAGGTGCGCGATCGAATCCTCGATGCGGCACTCAAGGTTTTCGCTGCAGAAGGGTTCGCCGGGGCCACCATCGACGCCATCGGTCACGCCGCGGGATTCACCAAGGGCGCGGTGTACTCCAACTTCGAATCCAAGGACGAGTTGTTCCTGGCTTTGTTGGACCGACAGTTCGAGAGCCGCGGCGCCCTGATCGCGACCGCGCTCGACAGCGGGCAGGGCGACACGGCCGCGATCGCCGCCGCCTTGAGCCGGTCAACGCTGGATTCGATCCACGACCAGAACGAGTACCAGATCGTGCTGATCGAGTATTGGTTGCGCGCGGTACGCGACCCCGAACTGCGCGAGCGCTTGGTCGCCCGCCGCCGCGCGGCCGCCGATCAGGCCCTGCGCATCGTCGAACAGGCCGGCACGTCACTGCCAGGAAAACAATTGGCGGCACTCGCCCAACTGGTCGTCACCATCATCTCGGGCATCGCCACCGAAGAGGTGCTCCAACCGGGGACGGTCGACGTGGACACTCTCACCCGGTTGTTCACCGCACTGCTGGAATCCAGTCCCGACGGACAGTAACGGGCTCAGGCGAGTTTCTTGTGCAGCGGCCGCCCGCCCGTCGCCTCGAAGATGACCCGCTTGCCGATCTCGACGGCATGATCGGCGAATCGCTCGTAATAGCGGCCCAGCAGTGCGACGTCGACAGCCGAGCACACCCCGTCCTCCCACTGACGGTCCAGCAGCAAGGTGAACAGGTGACGATGCTCGGCGTCGACGGCGTCATCCTCGTCACGCAGGCGGGCGGCAGCCTCGGGATCCCGCGACACCAGCACCTCCTGCGCGGTCTGCGCCAGCCTCACGGCCTGCGATCCCATGTCGGTGAAACTCGCGCGGACCTCGTCGGGCAGCGCGCAGTCAGGATGGCGTAACCGCGAGATGTCGGCGACGTGCACCGCAAGCGCGCCCATCCGGTCGATGTCGGCAGCAATGTGCATCGAACCGACGACCGTGCGCAACTCACCGGCGACCGGCTGCTGGAGCACCAGCAGCCGAAACGCCGACTCCTCGATGCGCCGGTTGTAGGCGGCGATGTGTTCGTGGTCGGCGATCACCTGCTCTGCCAACGACAGATCGGAGTCGAGCAGAGCCTGATTGGCCCGCTCCATCGCGCTCACTGCCAGTGCGCACATCTCGGCGAGCTGGTCGCACAGTGCCGCCAACTCGTCGTGGAACGCCTTCCGCATGGTCACCCTCCCGGCCCCCTCGCCACCAAGCCGAGGGCTAGATACCCGGAAAGTGGCCCGGGCTAACCGCTCGTGTTGACCGGTTCGATCGGCAACCGCCGCAGCCCGGCGGGTGCGTCGGCCGGCACCACAGGATGCTCGGGTGCGATCGGCGCCAGTTTCCGATACGGCTCGTTCTGGCCCGGACGCTGGTCGTCCTGACCCTTGTTCGGCCACAGCGATGCCGCGCGCTCGGCCTGAGCGGTGATCGACAGCGACGGATTCACACCGAGGTTCGCCGAGATCGCCGCACCGTCCATGACGTAGAGCGTCGGGTAGTTGTAGACGCGCTGGTACGGGTCGATGACGCCGTGCTCGGCACTGTCACCGATGGCCGCCCCACCGAGGAAGTGTGCGGTGAGCGGGATGTTGAACAGCTCGCCCCAGGTGCCGCCTGCCACGCCGTCGACCTTCTCCGCCATCCGCCTGGTGAACTCGTTGCCCACCGGGATCCACGTCGGATTCGGTTCGCCGTGGCCTTGTTTGGAGGTCATCACGCGCCGGCCCCCGGGCCCGCGCTTGGTGAAGGTGGTGATCGAGTTGTCCAGGTGCTGCATCACCAGCGCGATCACCGTGCGCTCGCTCCACCGCTGCGGGTTGAGGAGCCGGACCAGCTTGCCCGGATCCTCACGGGCCTGGTCGAGGAACTGCCGCCAACGCGGGACGTCGGTGCCCTGCGGCCCGGCGCCGTCGGTCATCAGGGTCTGCAGCAGGCCCATCGCATTGGAGCCCTTGCCGTAGCGCACCGGTTCGACGTGGGTGTCGGAGGTGGGATGCACCGATGAGGTGATCGCGACCCCGTGGGTGAGATCCATGCCCGGCGTCACGGTCAGAGTCTGTGCGCCGACGATCGACTCGGAGTTGGTCCGGGTCAGCACGCCGAGACGAGAGGACAGCTTCGCCAATTTGCCGGTGTCCCGCATCTTGAACAGCAGCTTCTGGGTGTTGTACGTCCCGGCCGCCAGGATCAGATGCGTCGCGGTGAAGGTCTTGCGATGGCGACGCAGCTTGCTGCCGGTGCGCACCGTCGTGACCTCCCACAGGCCGTCGGCGCGCTGTTCGAAGCTGGTCACCGTGGTCATCGGATGCACTTGTGCGCCCGCGGATTCCGCGAGCCCCAGGTAGTTCTTGACGAGAGTGTTCTTGGCGCCGTGCCGACAGCCGGTCATGCATTCCCCACACTCGATGCACCCGGTGCGGGCCGGACCCACTCCCCCGAAGAAGGGGTCCGGCACGGTCTTGCCCGGGGTCATCTCACCGTCGAGCCCGAAGAACACCCCGACCGGCGTCGAGACGAAGGTATCCCCGCAACCCATGTCGTCGGCGACCTCTTTGACGATGCGGTCGGCGTCGGTGAAGGTCGGGTTCTTCACCACCCCCAGCATCCGCTGGGCCTGGTCGTAGTGCGGCATGAGCTCGGCCCGCCAGTCGGTGATGTCCTTCCACTGCGGGTCGTTGAAGAACGGGTCCGGCGGCACATACAGGGTGTTGGCGTAGTTCAGCGATCCGCCGCCGACACCGGCGCCGGCGAGGATCATCACGTTGCGCAGCAGATGGATGCGCTGGATGCCGTACATGCCCAACTGGGGCGCCCACAGGAACTTGCGCAGGTCCCACGAGGTCTTGGCGAAGTCGGCGTCGGTGAATCGCTGTCCCGCTTCGAGTACACCGACCCGATAGCCCTTCTCGGTCAGGCGCAGCGCACTGACGCTGCCGCCGAATCCCGAACCGATCACCAAGACGTCATAGTCAGGCTTCATGTGATCAGTATGACGCTACCGACAGGTAACTTCTAGACAGGAGGCCCTAACTTGTAAAGACGAGCGCTCGGACCGCCGTCGATTTCCCACACGAGGGCAGCGATCTCCAGCCGGGCCGCAGCCCAGGTGTGGAAAACGGCAGAAAGAATTCGGCGAGCGTCAGGAACCGACCGACAAGCCGACCTTCTGGAACTCCTTGAGATCGCAGTATCCGGCCTTGGCCATCGACCGCCGCAGACCACCGACGAGGTTCAACGACCCGAACGGATCATCGGACGGCCCGTTGAGCACCTGCTCCAGCCCGGGCCGGTCTCCGACCGCCACCTGCAGCAGGGCACCGCGCGGCAACGACGGGTGCGCCGCCGCGGACGGCCAGAACCAGCCACCGCCCAGCGCTTCGTTCGAGACGGCCAGCGGTGTGCCCAGCACGACGGCGTCGGCTCCGCAGGCGATCGCCTTGGCCAGGTCGCCGGAAGTGTGGATGTCGCCGTCGGCCAGGACGTGCACGTAACGGCCGCCGGTCTCGTCGAGGTACTCCCGACGGGCGGCTGCCGCGTCAGCGATCGCGGTGGCCATCGGCACGCTGATGCCGAGCACCTCGTCGCTCGTGGTGACGCCGGCCGTCGAGCCGTAGCCGACGATCACGCCGGCCGCGCCGGTGCGCATCAGGTGCAGCGCGGTGCGGTGATCGAGCACGCCACCGGCCACGACCGGCACATCGAGCTCGGAGATGAAGGTCTTGAGGTTCAACGGTTCGCCGTCGGACGCGACGCGTTCGGCGGAGATGATGGTGCCCTGGATGACCAGCAGGTCGATGCCTGCGGCCACCAGGGTCGGGGTCAGAGCCTGGGCGTTCTGCGGGCTGACACGCACCGCGGTGGTCACCCCGGCCTCGCGGATCCGGGCCACCGCCGCACCGAGCAGATCGGGATCCAGCGGCGCGGCATGCAGCTGCTGCAGCATGCGGGTTGCCGCAGACTCGTCGGTTGCCGAGGCGGCAATGTCGATGACCTGGGCGATCTTCTCCTCGACATCGGCATGCCGGCCGATCAGGCCCTCGCCGTTGAGCACGCCGAGACCACCGAGCCGGCCCATCTCGATCGCGAACTCCACCGACACCAGGGAATCGGTGGGGTGGGCCACGACCGGAACCTCGAACCGGTACGCATCGAGCTGCCAGGCCGTCGAGACGTCCTTCGACGACCGGGTGCGCCGCGAAGGCACGATGGTGACGTCGTCGAGCTCATAGGTGCGGCGGGCGGTTCTGCCCATGCCGATTTCAACCATGTCGCGCATGACTGTGCTTTGTCTCCTGCCCCACCGATTCAGCGGGTGTAGTAGTTGGGGGCCTCGACAGTCATGGTGATGTCGTGCGGGTGGCTTTCCTTCAACCCGGCCGCCGTGATCTGGACGAACTGCGCCTGCTGCAACTGCTCGATGGTCGCCGAACCGGTGTAGCCCATGGCCGCCCGCAACCCACCCGTCAACTGATGGATGACCGAGCCCAGCGGACCGCGGAACGGCACCCGGCCTTCGATGCCCTCGGGCACCAGCTTGTCCTCGGAGAGGACATCATCCTGGAAGTAGCGGTCCTTGGAGTAGGACTTACCTCCCCCGCGACCCTGCATGGCGCCCAGTGAGCCCATCCCGCGGTAACTCTTGAACTGCTTGCCGTTGACGAAGATCAGGTCGCCGGGCGATTCGGCGGTGCCCGCCAGCAGCGAGCCCAGCATGGCCGTCGACGCACCGGCGGCCAGCGCCTTGGCGATGTCGCCGGAGTACTGCAGGCCGCCGTCGGCGATCACCGGGACGCCGTAGGGCTTGCATGCGGCGACTGCCTCCAAGATGGCGGTGATCTGCGGGGCACCGACACCGGCGACGACGCGGGTGGTGCAGATCGAGCCGGGGCCGACACCGACCTTCACGGCGTCGGCACCGGCCTGGACCAGCGCGGCGGCTGCGGCCCTGGTCGCGACGTTGCCACCGATGACCTCGACACGGTCGCCCACGGTCTTCTTCACCCGAGCCACCATGTCGAGCACACCCCGGTTGTGGGCGTGGGCGGTATCGACGACCAGCACGTCGACGCCCGCGTCGACCAAATTCATGGCCCGGGCCCAGGCGTCGTCACCCACACCGACCGCGGCGCCGACCAGGAGCCGGCCGTCGCTGTCCTTGGTGGCCAGCGGGAACTGCTCGGTCTTGACGAAGTCTTTGACCGTGATCAGGCCGGTCAGCTTGCCGTGCCCGTCGACGATCGGCAGCTTCTCGATCTTGTGACGGCGCAGCAGGCCGAGGGCAGCCTCGGCGGACACGCCTTCCTGAGCGGTGATCAGCGGCGGTTTGGTCATCACCTCGGCGACGGGCTTGTTCTCGTCGACCTCGAAACGCATGTCGCGGTTGGTGATGATCCCGACGAGTGAGCCAGCGTCGTCCACGACCGGGAGACCGGAGATCCGGAACCGGGCGCACATGGCGTCGACCTCGGCCAGGGTGTTGGTGGGCGAGCAGGTGACCGGGTCGGTGACCATGCCGGCCTCGGACCGCTTCACGGTCTCGACCTGGGCGGCCTGCTCGGCGGCGGGAAGGTTGCGGTGCAACACGCCCATGCCGCCGGCACGGGCCATCGCGATGGCCATCCGCGATTCGGTGACGGTGTCCATCGCGGAGCTGACCATAGGCACGCGCAGACGAATGTTCCGGGTCAGCTGACTCGAGGTGTCAGCGGTGGCCGGAACCACATCGGAGGCAGCCGGCAGCAGCAGCACATCATCAAAGGTGAGACCGAGCATTGCGATCTTGGTCGGATCGTCGCCGCCGGTCGACACCGGTACGGCGATGGGAACGCTGCTTTCAGCGATCGACATGGGTGGGGCCTCCAGTGGCAGGCGTGGGGCTTATTACCCGATTCTATCGGCTCTGATATTTACGGTGATGTTGCCGCTCCTTGCACCACAGGGCGTACATCACGACGTGCACGAGGACGGCTGGCGCGATACCTGTACGGCTGCGTAGTGTGGGACCCGTGCGTGACCACCTCCCCCCTGGTTTGCCGCCCGATCCGTTTGCCGACGATCCATGCGATCCGTCGGCTGCGCTGGACGCGATCGAGCCGGGCCAGCCTCTGGACCCCCAGGAACGGACGGCTGTCGAGGCTGATCTAGCCGATCTCGCGGTATACGAAGCATTGTTGGCACACAAGGGAATTCGTGGCCTCGTGGTGTGCTGCGACGAATGCCAGCAGGACCACTACCACGACTGGGACATGCTGCGCGCCAACCTGCTGCAGCTGCTCGTCGACGGCACCGTGCGCCCGCACGAGCCGGCCTACGACCCCGAGCCCGACGCCTACGTGACCTGGGACTACTGCCGCGGCTACGCCGACGCATCCCTCAACGAGGCCACGTCGGACACCGACGGCTACCGCTGAGAACCGCCTAGCCCCGGCAACAGGGGCATTTCGATTCCCGGCAATGCCGGGGCCTCTCCCCCGTGTCCGCGCGGGGCGCTTTCGTGACCTCCGCCACTGCTGGGCTCCACAGGTGCGGCCGACGTGCCGCGCACCGGCGGTGCTGACGGAACAGATGTCGGCTCTACGGACGGGACGACCGTCGTGCTGGTCACCGCCGGCACCTCGGCTGCCGGCGCGGCCGAGGTGGTCGGAGCAGACGATGTGCGAGTAGCCGAGGGCGATGGCGCAGGAGAGGTCTCCGTCGCCGTGGCCGGCGCGCTCGTCGTCGGCTCACTGCCACTCGACGGTGCAGTAGCCGAGGGCGACGGCGTCGACGGCTGGGTGGTTCCCGGTTGCGACGTCGGATTCTCCGACGGCGACGTGGGTGTCTCCGAACCCGAAGAGGGCTCCGTCGGCGAGGTCGAAGGCCCGGTCGTGGGTGTGGACGTCGGGGTTTCACCCGGCGTGGACGGGGACGACGGCGTCGTCGTCACCGTCACCTCGGGCAGCACCACCGGCGGCGCATCGGGCGGCACGGTCGCGTTCGGATCGCGGTTCTCCACCTTGACCGACAATTGCTGCCACTGGTCGACGAGTTCCTGCTTGCGCTGCTCGTCGTCGACGGTGGCCACCGTGGTGGTGATCGTCTGCAGCTTCTGCTGGGCCTGTTCCCACTGCCCTTCGTCGATCAGCTGCTGGACCTGCTTGAGCTCACTGGACGCCAGTTCGACACCGACGTCACGAGTCACCGGCGCGGACCCGAAGACCAGCCCTCGCACGCCGTACAGCGCATCGCCCGGGCCCGAGCCGTACACGGCCGCACCGAAACCGCCGAGGCACAGCACCGCTGCGGCCATCGACCCCACGAGGGCCATCGGGAAGCGCACACGGCCTTGCCCGGTCGCCTTGTCGAGCGCTTTGACGGCCTCGCGCGGTGTCGCGATACCCGTCATCGGGGTGCGCCGGGCGTCGTCGCGCCATCCGGCCAGCAGGACGGCCAGTTCGGCTTCCTCCCGGTCGGTCGCGTAGACCTGCCGCTCGAGGGACAGCGCCTCGATGAATTTCTCGGACCGGTTGATCTCGTTGAGGGACGGATCACCACCGTTTGAGGTCCAGCGGCCGAAGTCAGGCATGATCCCGCCCCGTCGCCATGATCTCGTTCTTCAGCCGGGCCAGTGCGCGGTGCTGCGCCACGCGCACGGCGCCCGCGGTGCTCCCGACGGCCTCCGCTGTCTCCTCGGCGCTCATGCCGACCACGATGCGCAGGATGAGGATCTCGCGTTGCTTCTCGGGAAGTACGGACAGCAGCCTGGCCATCCGTTCAGAGGACTCGGTGTCGAGAGCGGTCTGCTCGGGCCCCGCGTCAAGGGAAAACCGCTCGGGCACCACATCGGTGGGCTCGGCACGGTTCCTGGCTGCCGCGCGATGCGCGTCAGCAACCTTGTGCGCAGCGATGCCGTAGACAAAGGCCAGGAACGGTCGTCCCTGATCCTTGTAGCGCGGCAGCGCCGTAATGGCGGCCAAGCACACCTCCTGCGCAACGTCATCAGCTGAAAGACCACTGCGCTCGGTCGCCCCCACCCTCGCCCGCACATACCGGACGACGATCGGCCGAATGATCTCCAGCACTTCCGAGAGCGCGTTCCGATCGCCTGCCACTGCCTCAGCAACGACAACGTCGAGACGGTCTCCCGAACTTGTCATCGTGGGCGATCTCTCCAGCGTTACGTTGCACCGACACTCTCGGTGATATGGCCGAGCTAAACAATAACGATCGATCAGGTGGGACCTGGCCAGCGCTAGATCAGACGCCGGACCACAGACCACCTCTGCGACGCACTGTATCCGCGCTGAGGTCGCGGATCCGACGGATTTGGTCAGGGTCGTGCGCGGCGCTGCCGATGTCGGCCAGTACGCAGGCCAACGCCCAACGCAGCGGAACCAACCCGGCCTTCTCTGCGGCCAGCAGCGTCGCGTCGGCGACCTGCCGCGCGGCGTCGATCTGGCCGGCGCTGCACAGCGCCGCGGCCAGCACGACGTCAGATTTGACGGCGTGGCGCGTCGAGGGGTGACCGGCTGCCGCCGCGACGCCGCGCCGGGCGTGTTCGACTGCCTCGACACCGTGTCCCTGCACCATCGCCAGCTCGGCGCTCACCCACGCCAGCCGAATGTGCCGGCGGGTGTGAGTGCCCGACTCGATGGCCCGAGCCCGGTCCAGCAGCCGGGCCGAAACTCCGAACCGCCCCATCCCGAGGGCATCGGCAGCCAATCCGACAAGTGCATCGGCAGCGGCCTCGTCATCACCGCCGCTGTGCGCCCACGCCTGACCGTCGGCGCCGCGCGCCAGCGCATGTCCGCCCAACTGGCGAAGAAACGAAGCACGGGTGCTGTGCGCCAACGACACCAGAGGGCCGGAGGGCGCCGACCGCAGGACCGTCTCCAACTCGGTGAGGGCGCAGGCGTAGCGCCCCTGACCGCCTGCGGCCACCGCACGCAGCCAACGCTCATGCGGAGTACTCGCGCCGGGGAGCGGCCAGCGTCCGGGATCGGCCCCGAACGCGGCGTCGGCCAGGCCCTCGGCGGCCCCTGCGATTGCGGTCATCGATGAGCGACGCTAGCAATACCGGCGGTATTGCAAACCCGCGGGCAACCCCGCACCGATGGATACGTGGAAATTCACGTTGCCGGAGGACGATTAGTTAACAATTGATGGCTCCAATGTTAATGACAGGTCAACTGACCATCGAGCGCCTGGAATAGTGCGAGAAGACCTGGTGAGTCCGAGCAGGGAAAACGTGAACGGCTCTAGCAGATCCTCAACACCAATGTCTCGGTCACCGCGTTACAATGATGAACGTGATGTAAATTCTCGACCTGCGGTTATGTCCTTTAGCACATCGGCGAGGTATTGACTCTCTTTAACGGGCACCCCTAGTTTGTGTGCACGAGCGGTCATCGGCGACATGTGCTCAGTTCGGTTCCACCGACTCAAACCCGTCCACTTTTGGCGAAATGGGCGAGCAGAGAGGGGTTTTCCAAATGCCGCAGCCGCAGCAACTTCCCGGACCCAATGCGGATATCTGGGATTGGCAAATGCAGGGACTTTGCCGTGGAGTCGATTCGTCGGTGTTCTTCCATCCCGATGGCGAGCGGGGGCGCGCCCGGGCGCAGCGCGAGTTGCGCGCCAAGGAGATGTGCCGCAGCTGCCCGGTGATCACCCAGTGCCGCTCCCACGCGCTCGCCGTCGGTGAGCCCTACGGCATCTGGGGCGGCCTGAGCGAGTCGGAGCGCGAACTCTTGCTCAAGCGGGGCATCCGCCGCAGCGCCTGAATTTCGCAGCAAACTTCACACGCCGAACTGCAGAGGCTCCACCCCACGCGGGTGGGGCCTCTGCAGTTTTGTTCGGCACCACTGGGGTCAGCCCGCCAGGAACGCACCCAACGCCAGAACCGCGACCACGAGGAAGGCGGCGGGAAAGGCGATGTTGTAGAACACGCCCGCGCGGATGTGGGTGACGATGGCGCCGATGAAGAACGCGGTCAGCCCGACCGCCGCGGCCACGCCCAGGGGCGGGAAAGCCACCAGGCCAACGAGCAGGCCGACGGCGCCCGCCCCCTTGAGCAGGCCGAGCATCGGTACCCAGGTCCGCAGAACACCCACCTCCGCGGAGTTGGCCAACACGAACCGCGCTCCGGCGAGGTCCGCAAGTGCCATCGCTCCATTGGCCGCGATGGCGATCGCGACGATCACGACCGCGATCATGCCGAGTTGTAGGGTCATGGTGGTCGTCTCCTATGTCTCCTGTGACGGTCGTTTCGGGTGGTGGTTCACCTTGTTGACGCCGGCCGCGGGTGAAAGGTGACGCCATGACTGACCTGGAGGCCCTGGCTTCCCGATTCGAAGAGGACCGACACCACCTGCGCGCGGTCGCCTGTCGGCTACTCGGCTCAGCCCACGACGCCGACGATGCAGTCCAGACCGCATGGCTGAAGATCAGCCGCCGAGGCATTGCCGACGTGGACAATCCGACCGGCTGGTTCACCGCGGTGACAGCACGCGAATGCCTCGACCGACTTCGTGAGCGGAAGCGACGTGCCGAAGTGTTCGGCGCCGACGAGCACATTCCGACCGCCGTTGCGCCAGCCGCCGACGAGCAGGTGGCGATGGCCGAGTCGGTGGGCCGTGCCCTGCTCGTGGTGCTGGACCGACTCTCCCCCGCTCAGCGGGTGGCGTTCGGCCTGCACGACGCCTTCGCAGTGCCCTTCGACGACATCGCCGCCTTGCTCGATCGCACACCGACGGCAGCCAAGAAACTGGCCAGCCTGGCCCGCCGGCG
>Ga0182746_1002914_pt1 | contig 12297 bp, 9 predicted proteins | sample eDN3rd30CBELigOP_FD_128881 | JGI IMG/M metagenome (GOLD analysis project Ga0182746, IMG submission 128881) | Enriched Organic Plus compost microbial communities from Emeryville, California, USA - eDNA 3rd pass 30_C BE-Lig OP (version 2) (version 2) ... | reverse complement strand
TCCTGCGCCTGGCGCTTGGTGCCGACGAACAGGATGCGGCCGCCGCGGGCGACCGTGTCGCTCACCGCCTGCAGGGCGCGATGGAGCATCGGCACGCTCTGGCCGAGGTCGATGATGTGGATGTTGTTGCGGGCGCCGAAGATGTAATTCGCCATCTTCGGATTCCAGCGGTGGGCCTGATGGCCAAAGTGGGCGCCAGCCTCGAGGAGCTGACGCATCGAGAAGTCAGGAACAGCCATTGATATTCTCCGGTTAATCCTCCGCGGACCCGTGAGCTCACCCGAGAATTCGGACAAGCCACCGGACGGCCGTCAAGCCATGGTCCGCGTGTGAGATGGCGTGCATATAACGACAGATGGTTGCGGAAGCAAGGCGGATGGGGTGGCTTGGCGGGGCTAGACCGCCTCGACCAGAACCACGCCCGGCACCGCCTTGATCGCCCCGGCGATCTGCGGCGAGACCTTGAAACGCCCGGGAAGCCGCACTTCCACCTCCGCCCCCTGGGACAGCAGCAGGACCACGCTGACCTCCCCGTCCCCCTTGGCGTCGAGGCGGCGGGCGACGCTTTCGAGCGGCGCCTGGTCGCGCAGGAACACCCGCAGCCCCTTTTGGGCCCTGGCGGCCGCCTGATCGAGCGATTCGACGGCCTGGATGCGGGCGCGGACGTCCTCGCCCTGCAGTTCCGCCGACAGGCTGAGCAGCACCGCCCGCCCCGGCTCCAGGTCGTCGCGGTACTGCTGCAGCCCTTCCGAGAACAGCACCGCTTCGAACTGGCCGGTCGGGTCTGACAGGCCGATGATGCCCATCTTGTTGCCGGTCTTGGTCCGCCGCTCCAGGCGCGACACCACGGTCGCAGCGACACGGCCGGCGCTCGCCCCTGCCCGCACCGCCCGGGAGAACTCCATCCAGGACTGGACCCGCAGGCCCTTCAGCAACGCCGCATAGTCGTCCAGCGGATGGCCGGTGAGGAAGAAGCCGATGGCGTCATATTCCTTCTGCAGCCGGTCGGAGGGCAGCCAGGGCTCCGCCGACGGCAACGCCAGCGGCGCTTGCGCCGCGCCCGCTCCGCCGAACAATTCCGACTGCCCGAGCGTGGCGCCATCATGGGCGCGCTGCGCGGCGCCCAGCATCACATCGACGGCGGCCGAGACGCGGGCCCGGTTGGGCTCGATCTCGTCAAAGGCGCCCGCCGCCGCCAGGCTCTCCAGCACCCGCTTGTTCACCGCCTTCGGATTGAGCCGCCCCGCGAAGTCCGCAAGGCCGGTGAACGGCCCGCTCTGGCGCGCCGCGACGATGGTCTCCACCGCCTGGGCGCCGACGCCCTTCAGCGCCGCCAAGGCGTAGTAGATCGTGTTCTCGCCCGGCTCGAACACCACGCCGGACTTGTTGATCGACGGCGGCACGACCTTGATGCCGAGGCGCTGCGCCTCGCCGCGGAATTCCGCGAGCTTGTCGGTATTGCTCAATTCCAGCGTCATCGACGCCGCGAGGAACTCGACCGGATAGTTCGCCTTCAGATAGGCGGTCTGGTACGCGACCAGCGCGTAAGCCGCCGCATGGCTCTTGTTGAAGCCGTAGTCGGCGAATTTCGCGAGCAGTTCGAAGATCGCTTCGGCCTGCCGCTTCTCGACGCCGTTCTGCACCGAGCCGGAGACGAAGCGTTCCTCCTGCTTCGCCATCTCGGCCTTGATCTTCTTGCCCATCGCGCGGCGCAGCAGGTCGGCCTCGCCGAGCGAATAGCCGGCAAGGATCTGCGCCGCCTGCATCACCTGCTCCTGATAGACGATGACGCCGAAGGTCTCGCCCAGGATACTTTCAAGTTTGGGATGGATGTATTCGGGAATCTCTTCTTCGTGCTTGCGCGCACAGTAGGTCGGGATGTTCGCCATCGGGCCCGGACGATAGAGCGCGACCAGCGCAATGATGTCCTCGAAACGGTCAGGCCGCATGTCGAGCAGCGCGCGGCGCATGCCCTGACTTTCCAGCTGGAACACGCCGACCGCTTCCGCCCGCCCCAGCATCTCGTAAGTCTTTTTGTCGTCGAGCGGGATCGATGACAAATCGAGGTTGATGTCGCGGCGGCGCAGGAACTCCACCGCCTTTTCCAGCACCGTGAGAGTCTTGAGGCCGAGGAAGTCGAACTTCACAAGGCCCGCCGGCTCGACCCATTTCATGTTGAACTGGGTGACCGGCATATCGGACTTCGGATCGCGATAGAGCGGCACCAGCTCGGCCAGCGGCCGGTCACCGATCACGATGCCCGCCGCATGGGTCGAGGCGTGACGCGTCAGGCCTTCAAGCTTCTGCGCGATGTCGAAGGCGCGCGCCACGATCGGCTCGCTGTCGCGCGCCGCCTGCAGCCGCGGCTCCTCATCGATGGCCTTCTTGAGGGTGACCGGATTGGCCGGATTCTGCGGCACCAACTTGCAGAGCTTGTCCACCTGGCCATAGGGCATCTGCAGCACGCGGCCGACGTCGCGCAGCACGCCGCGCGCCTGCAAGGTACCGAAGGTGATGATCTGCGCGACGCGATCGCGGCCGTAGCGATCCTGCACATAGCGGATCACCTCGTCGCGCCGGTCCTGACAGAAGTCGATGTCGAAGTCGGGCATCGACACGCGTTCCGGATTGAGGAAGCGCTCGAAGATCAGGCCGAAGCGCATCGGGTCGAGATCGGTGATGGTCAGCGCATAGGCGGCCAGCGATCCCGCGCCCGAGCCGCGGCCCGGTCCGACCGGAATGCCCTGCGACTTCGCCCATTTGATGAAGTCCGCAACGATCAGGAAGTAGCCCGGATATTTCATCCGCTCGATCACGCCGAGCTCATAGTCGAGACGCTTGGAGTAATCCTCGTGCGTGTATCCCGGCGCCATCCCATGCATGGCGATGCGGCGGGCGAGTCCATCGATCGCCTGCTGCCGCAGCTCGGCCGCCTCGTCGCTGTCGCCTTCGGTGAAGCGCGGCAGGATCGGCGACTGGGTCCGCGGCCGGTAGGCGCAGCGCTGGGCGATCTCGATGGTGGAATCGATCGCTTCGGGCAGGTCGGCGAACAGCGCCGCCATCTCGGCGCGGGTCTTGAAACGATGCTCGGTGGTCAGTTGCCGCCGGTCGGTCTCGACCAGCATGCGGCCTTCGGCGATGCAGATCAGCGCGTCGTGGGCCTCATAGTCCTCGCGGCGGGCAAAGAACGGCTCGTTGGTCGCCACCAGCGGGATGCCGCGCCGGTAAGCGAGATCCAGCAGTCCCGCCTCGACCGCCTTCTCGGATGTCGTCCCGTGCCGCTGCAACTCGACATAGAGGCGATCGCCGAACAGGGTCAGCAGGGCATCGCCCCGCCGTTCCGCCAGATCGGACTGTCCGTTGAGATAGATGCTGTCGAGCGGGCCGCCGGGTCCACCGGTCAGCGCGATCAGCCGCCCGGTCTCACCGGTCAGCCAGCCGAGCTTGATATGCGGCGCTTCATGCGGCGGCGTTTCCAGAAAGGCGCGCGAGTTGAGCCGCATCAGCGCCTGATAGCCCTCCTCCCGGGTCGCCAGCAGAACAATCCGGGGCCGGACCAGCGCCGGACCACCACTGCGCGGCGGCTCCTGATCGCCAAAATCGATCCCCACCGAACAGCCGACGATCGGCTGAATTCCGTAGCCGGAGATCTTCTCCGAGAATTCCAGCGCGCCGAACATGTTGTCGGTATCGGTGATCGCGAGGGCCGGCTGCTTGTCGGCCTTGGCCAGTTCCGCCAGTTTGGCGATGGTCAGCGCGCCTTCCAGCAGCGAGTAGGACGAATGGACGTGCAGGTGCACGAAATTCCGTTCATCGGCCCGTCTGTCCCGGGCGGCAGTCTTTTGCGTCGGCGAATCCATGGCGCAGATGGTGGGGATCAGGCGCCGCCCTGTCCACCGTTCCAAGGGGCCTACGGGGCGGCCGTCCCCGCTTTCCCTGTCTGGATCAGAAGGTCGAGAAGACCTGTGCCCAGATCGCGATCATGCCGATGAACAGGGTCACCGACGCCAGTGCTGCGGCTTCTTCCAGAAATGCCCGAATCATGACCTCACTCCCTTGCTGCTTGAACGAAGCAAGAACATAGTTCGCTTTTTGTTCTCAGGCAAGTTAGCCCCGCTGTTCTCGGATGGCAGGGTTAACGCGCGGCCTTGCCAGAACGGAACAGGCACGCTCCTATGGACGGAACCGGCCCCGAGCCGGACAAACAGCCATGGGAGGAGGATGTCATGCGAGGGATTTTCCGCGCCGCAGCGGCGTTGGCCGTCGCCGGTTTGATGCTTGCGCCGCTGATCCGCGACGGACACGCGCAGCAGGATTATCCGAACAAGCCGATCCATGTCGTGATCGGCTTCGCCGCCGGCAGCGGTGCGGACATCCTCACCCGCTTCTATGCCGCGAAATTCGCCGAGGTCAGCGGCCAGTCCGTGGTGGTGGAAAACCGCCCCGGGGCCGTCGGGATCGTCGCCGCCAACGTGGTCGCGCAATCGAAGCCGGATGGCTACACCATGCTGTGGGCCGGCAACTCGATCATGGTCGGCGGCAAGTATCTGGTGAAGGATTTTCCGTTCGATGCGGAGAAGGCCTTCATTCCCGCCGGTGCATTTCTGGAGACGCCGTTCGTCATCGCGGTCGGCGCACAGTCGCCTGCCAAATCGGTTGCCGAACTCGTCGCCCTGCTGAAAGGCAAATCGCAGATCCGCTCGGCCTATACCAATCCGACCGGCCAGGTTTCGACCGAGCTGTTCAAGGCGCGCACCGGCACGCAGTCCACATCGATCAGCTACAAGACCACGGCTGACGCCATTCCCGATCTCACGAACGGCACGCTCGATTACATGATCCTCGACGGCACATTCGCCGTCGGCCAGGTGAAGGCGGGACGCATCCGCGTGCTCGCGGCCACCAGCGGCCAGCGCATCGCCGCCCTGCCCGAGGTTCCGACCATGCAGGAAGCCGGCGTCAAGGACTACGTCTTCAGTCCGTGGTGGGGCATCTATCTGCCGGCCGGCACGCCGCAGCCGATCGTCGACAAGATCGAGACGTGGATCGGCGAGATCGCGAAGATGCCGGAGGCAGCGAAGTTTCTGGATACGCTGTCGGCGCTGCCCGTGCTCGACAATGCGAAGGAAATGACGGCGCGGCTGAAGGCCGACCGCACCACCTGGGATCAACTCGCGGCCGCCGCCAACCTGAAGCCGGAGTGATGTCCGTTTTGTTTGATCAAAGAACTGCGCGGCGCAGCATCTGAGGTCTCGTGTCCCGGACGCGGTGCAGCGCGTAGCGATGCGCCGCAGAGCCGGGACCCATTTCATAAACCGTCTAAGAAGAGAAGGAATGGGTCCCGGTTCTGCAGTGCAGGACTACGTCCCGCACTGCGCCCGGGACACGAGGCTGAGTGTGTGTGAGAAGTGCGGAATATCTGCTCCGTTCACACCGGGATCTTCGGCACCAGCAAATAAGACTCATACGCGCCGCCGGTATGGATCGTGTGGCGGCCCTTGTTCACGCTGGCCTCGTGGCGGAAATACACCGGCGCGACATCCTTCGGGTAACGGTTGATGTCGTCGCCCTGCACGATCAGCCGCAGCGTCTCGCCGCGCTCGAACCGCGTGCCGGACGGCCAGATCTCGATATCGAGCGGCACGATCTCGCCCGGCGGAATCTTCTGTTCCCGCGTATGCGGATGCACCGGCTGATACTCCGTCGACTTCGCGGGATCGAGCTCGCGATGCGATGCGCGCAGCCAGCCGAGCGCAACCGGACCGTCATCGAACTGCGCATAGTAAGGGAACGGAACGAACGCGCCCGCTGCATCGAATTTCTGCAGGCCGACAAACACATCCATGTCGTCGGAGGCATCCGCCGACATGAACACCCGCAGCTTCATGTAGCCGACCAGTTCGGTCGGCTGATCGAAGGTGATGTCGAACACCGCGCGATCGGTGCCGCCGGGCGTCGCATCATAGGACACTGACGCAGCAGCCGCCACCGGCCCGGTCTGCATCGCGCCCGCCGCCGCATCGAGATAGAGCTTCGTGTAGTCGGTGCGCGCCAGCGGCCATTCGCGCTCGTCGCGGAACGTGCCGATGGAATGGCCCTCGCGCACCTCAAGCCGCACCGTCGGCCAGTTCAGGACATCATTCTCCACGCCCCTGAGGAAATGCGCGAAGAAGCGCTCCAGCCGGCGCATGTTCTCCGGAACGTAATAATAGGCCCATTTCTTCCGGCCGTGGATCTCCATCCACTTCTGTTTGGAGGAGATGTGCTTGAAGCCTTCCATGGTGCCGCGCGAATGCAGCCCCTGATCGGTCCAGCTCGCGACCACATAGGCCGGCACGGTGATCTTCGAGAAATCAGCCGCCTTGGACTGCCAGAACGCATCCCATAGCGGATGTTCTCTGGTCTCGGCTTCGAGGTCCTCGATCATATGGGTGCCGGCGCCCCAGCGATCCCACAATGTCGGCCAGAAGTGGGTATCGGGAATGCCGCCATGGGTCGCGACCTCGCGGTAGGTGTCGGTCCAGCCTTCCCAGGGATTGATCGCGGCGAGATGGGGCGGATTGAGCTCGGCCACGCGCCACTGAAGCTGGGAGAGATAGGACACGCCCGAGAGACCGACCTTGCCGTTGCTCCACGGCTGGGTGCCGGCCCATTCGACGAGATCGTAAAAGTCCTGCGCCTCTTCCGGCGCGAGGAAATGCGCAACGCCGTCCGAATACCACATGCCGCGGACATCGATGTGGATCACCGCGTAGCCGCGCGGAATCCAGAATACCGGGTCGGGCGCCTCGAAGGCGGTATAGGGCGAGACGTCCTCGTCCTTCACCTCGGCATTGAGGAAGCGCCGCGGATCGAATGGCACATGCTTGCCGTAAGGACTCCAGGCGATGATCGGCGGCACCGGCTTGTCATCCAGCGGACGGAAGACATTGGCGTAGAGTTTCGCGCCGTCGCGCATCACGACCGGAACGTCGCGCTCGATCACCATGCCGTATTGGTTCTCGACGGTGCGCGCGTAGACCGGCGGCTTGCCGCCGCGTTCCTCCGGCGTATTGCGCGGCTTGCGATAACGGTGCTCGAAACCCTTGTCGCTCATGGCGGCCCTCCCCGACTATGTCGTCCGGGAGGTTGCTTAAAGCGTTTTCCGCCGAAGTGGAAACCGGATCACCGCAGAAAACGCGACCGCACCACGGAATTCCCGCAGTCCCGGCCGAAAGGAGACGAGGGTCAGACGCAGATCACCGCCGCCGCGGCGGGCGTTGTGCTCGTGCATTTGCAGCAGGCGGAGTATCGGGGACGTTGTAGTTGCGGACGCAGAAGCCGCCGGCCCCGCGCAATGCCGCACATTGTTCGTAAGTGCTGTAGCTGCAGCTCTGAATGCCGTCCGAGCGGTTCAGCGTGCACCAGGGATATTCCTGCGCGGACGCCGGCTTGCCGCCGCCCGCGGCCAGGCCTGTCACAACAACCAACGCGCCAAGAGCAGTTTTGCAGAGCGCAGCTTTCCAGGGCATGGCCGGCTCCTAGTGCCGGTTCTTGCGCTGGGGCACCGGCGATGCATTCGCTGGCGGCACATAGCGGGTATTGGCGAGGCAGAGCCCGCCGATGCCCTGACGCGCCTGCATGCACTGCTGGAACGACACGAAGCCGCAATTCTCGGCGCCACCGTCGAACTGACCACCCCACACCAGACAATAAGGATATTCCTGGGCCTGGCTTTGCTGCGGGACGACGACACTGCCGATCGAAGCTGCCGCCAGTCCGATGGCGAAATAGAGCGTCTTTTTCATCGAGGTCGACTCCAGTCTTTCAACAGGGTGCTGCCCGATGGGTAAACACCATGGCCAACCGCTTCATCCCTCGCGCCAAACCCGATCAGCCGAGTTCGACCACCTGGCTGTCACGCAGGGTCACCCGGCGGTCCATCCGCGCAGCAATATCCATGTTGTGCGTCGCAATGATCACCGCAAGCCCCGAGGCGCGAACCAGTTGGGACAGGGCGTTGAAGACATGTTCGGAGGTCTTCGGATCGAGGTTTCCGGTCGGCTCGTCCGCCAGCAGGATGCGCGGCGCATTCGCCACGGCACGAGCGATCGCCACCCGCTGCTGCTCGCCGCCGGACAACTCCGCCGGGCGATGGGTCAGCCGCTCCTTGAGGCCCAGATAGGAGAGCAACTCGTCGGCCCGGCGGGCGGCCTCGCGGCGCGACAGACCCCGGATCATCTGCGGCAGGATCACATTCTCGATCGCCGAGAACTCCGGCAGCAGGTGGTGGAACTGATAGACAAAGCCGATCTCGGTGCGGCGCAGCCGGGTCCGCTCCGAATCCGACAGGCGCGAGGTCGCAAGCTGGTCGATATAGACCTCGCCACCATCGGGATGTTCGAGCAGCCCGGCGACATGCAGCAGGGTCGACTTGCCGGTGCCTGACGGAGCAACCAGCGCCACCGTCTGCCCCGGCCAGACGGCAAGCTCAGCATCCTTGAGGATGTTCAGGGTCGCATTGCCCTGCTGGTAGTGACGGTCGATCCCCTGCAGATAAAGGACCGGATTGTCATCCGCCTCCGCCGCATCACTCATAGCGCAGCGCCTCGACCGGATCGAGCCGCGCCGCCCGCCATGCCGGATAGAGCGTTGCGAGCAGCGAGAGCGCCAGCGCCATCAGGAGCACGGCGCCCGTCTCGGCGGGATCCATGGTCGCCGGAAGGCGGGACAGGAAATAAAGCTCCGGCGAAAACAGCTCCGTGCGCGTGAGCCACGAGACGAACTGACGGATCGACTCGACATTCATGCAGACGATGGTGCCGAGCCCGAAACCCACCAGCGTGCCGACGACGCCGATCGACGCACCGGTGATCAGGAAAATGCGCAGGATCGCGCCCTGGGTCGCGCCGATGGTGCGCAGGATCGCGATATCGCTCCCCTTGTCCTTCACCAGCATGATCAGCCCGGACACGATATTGAGCGCCGCCACCAATATGATCAGGGTCAGGATGAGGAACATGACGTTGCGCTCGACCTGCAGCGCGTTGAAGAACGTCGCGTTGCGCTGCCGCCAGTCGATGATGAAGATCGGCCGCCCGGCGGCCTCCGTCACCAGCTGCCGGTAGCGCTCGATCCGGTCAGGATCGTCCGTATAGACCTCGATCGAAGTCACATCGCCGGCGCGGTTGAAATAGGCCTGCGCCTCGGTCAGCGGCATGAACACGAAGGCGGTATCGTATTCGGACATGCCGATCTCGAACACCGCGCTGATCTTGTAAGGTTTTATTCGCGGCGTCGTGCCCATCGGCGTCACCGCGCCGCGCGGCGCGACCAGCGTGAGGCTATCGCCGGCGCGCAGCGACAGAAGGTCGGCGAGGCGGCGTCCGATCACCACCCCCTGCCCGTCGTCGAAGCCTTCCAGCGTGCCCTGCTTGATATTGTTGGCAATGGAGCCGAGCTTTTCGAGGTCGGCGACCCGGATGCCGCGCACAAGCACGCCGCTGGCGTTGAACGGCGACGAGGCCAGCGCCTGCCCCTCGACGATTGGCGCCGCAAGGCGGATGCCCTGGATTGCCGCAAGGCGAGCCGCAACCTCCTGCCAGTCCGTCAGCGGCGATTCGATCGGCTGGACCAGCAGGTGGCCGTTCAGGCCGAGGATCTTGTCGAGCAGCTCCTTCCGGAAGCCATTCATCACCGCCATGACGATGATGAGGGTGGCGACGCCGAGCATGATCCCAAGGAAGGAAAACCCGGCGATGACGGAAATGAAACCCTCCTTGCGCCGCGCCCGCAGATAGCGCAGCGACAACATCCATTCAAACGCTGAAAAAGGGGCAGTACCGGCCGACTGGCTCATCTTGTGTTCCCGCGCCCCCCATTTTCATCTGATTCTGGCGAATTCACGCCATCACGAGGGCGCGGATAAATCAGGCTACACACAACTTCATCAAACCGGGTTTTGTGGGGCTAGGCGCTCCACCACATCGGCCGCGCTCATGAGTTCGCGTGAGCCATCCGCCCGGCATTTCAATTCCACCTTGCCTTCGGCCAGGCCCTTCGGCCCGACCAGGATCTGCCACGGCACACCGATGAGGTCAGCGGTGGCGAATTTCGAACCCGGCCGCTCCTCGAGGTCATGGTAGAGCACGTCCACGCCCCGCGCCCGGAGATCGCGATACAGCTGCTCGCAGGCGGCATCCGTGTCGGAGCCGCCCTGCTTGAGGTTGAGGATCGCGGCCCGGAACGGCGCGATGCTCTCCGGCCACTTGATGCCGGCATCGTCGTGGTAGGCCTCGATGATCGCGGCCACCAGCCGGCTCGGTCCGATGCCGTAGGAACCCATATGCACCGGGCGCTCGACCCCGTCCGGACCACTGACCACGGCCTTCATCGGCAGCGAATACTTGGTTCCAAAATAGAAGATGTGGCCGACCTCGATACCCCGCGCCGAGACCTGCCGGTCTGCCGGCAGGGCCGCATAGGCCGCCTCGTCATGCTTCTCCGAGGTCGCGGCATAAAGCGAGGTCCACTTGCCGACGATTTCCTGGAGGGCCGGGACACTGTCAAAATCGACATCGTCGCCCGGCACTGGGAAATCGAGATAATCGCGGTGGCAGAACACCTCGCTCTCGCCAGTATCGGCAAGGATGATGAACTCATGGGAGAGGTCGCCGCCGATCGGGCCGGTATCCGCCGCCATCGGGATGGCCTTGAGCCCGCAGCGGGCAAACGTCCGCAGGTAGGCGACGAACATCCTCGCATAGGCATGGCGGGCCGCCTCGGCGTCGATATCGAAGGAATAGGCATCCTTCATCAGGAATTCGCGCCCGCGCATCAGCCCGAAGCGGGGCCGGACCTCGTCCCGGAATTTCCACTGGATATGGTAGAGGTTCAGCGGCAGGTCCTTGTAGGAGCGCACATAGGACCGGAAGATGTCCGTGACCATCTCCTCGTTGGTCGGGCCATACAGCATCTCCCGCTCATGGCGGTCCTTGATGCGCAGCATTTCCTTGCCGTAGTCGTCGTAGCGGCCGCTCTCCCGCCAGAGATCGGCCGACTGGACGGTCGGCATCAGCATCTCGATGGCGCCGGCGCGATTCTGCTCCTCGCGCACCACCTGGCAGACCTTCTGCAGCACCCGGTTGCCGAGGGGCAGAAAGGCATAAATTCCAGCAGCCTCCTGCCGGATCATTCCCGCCCGGAGCATCAGCCGGTGGGACACGATCTCCGCTTCCTTGGGCGTTTCGCGCAAGATCGGCAGAAAATAACGGGACAGACGCATGGGATGGCGCGCTCGCGACTCCGGACGGACAGGAGCGCGAGTGAAACCGGATCACCGCGAAAAACACAAGGGCGTTGCAACAAGCGCAGCGGCTGCAATGGCACGAATGCCCCGGCCGCAAGCGGCTTCGCAGCGCCCGCCGCCTTCGAAAACCGGAGAGCCACGGTCCGATCGGCCACCGGCGGGTTCCTGGTATAACAGCAAATCGGGGCCGCCCCGTTCGCGCCTGCAGCATTTCAGATCAAAGACCGGCGGACGCCACCTCCCGTTTGCCCACGCCTAAAGAAAGCCCTGGAGGTGGGCAATCATTCATCAAAGTGAAAAAATAATTGGCAGATGCCCACCATCCAGATGACAGCGTTCTAAAACTGCCCTAATGTTCAGAATGCAAGTCGCGGTCGGCGAATAGCCCAGCCGGACTTTGCGGTCCAAGTCTGGGAGGACGAGCCGCAAGGCGCATTCATCTGCTGCCGCTTCGACAAACAAAAACCGTCGAAGACAAATGGCCAAAATGATCCGATCAATCCAGGGCGGGGGCCGTACCCCGCCCTCTTTTTTTGATCCTGACCGGCGTCTCTCAGCGGGCCAGCACGCCGCCGACCACCACCATCCCCAGTGTCACCGCCATCGAATAACACACCAGGATGGACACGATGGCGTTGTGCTCGCTCCTGATCCCGCGCGCGAGAAACACCAGCCAGATCGGCAGCCAGTCGAGTATGTAACGTTGCGCGCTGTACTGGGTGAATCCATTTGAGTGATACAGCAGCGTCAGCCCCAGGATCACGCCGCAGGTAATTGCTCCGAACCAGAAGCTCCGGTCCCAGCGTGCCAGCACAGCCGCGAACAACACCGGCGTCACCAGGAATGGCGACGCACCGAAGGTGTCAAAGCCTGTCATCTGCGTGAGGTAGCGCCCGCCAAAGTCGACATGCGGACCCGCAAGAAACATGTAGATGGTGTTGAACAGAAAATAGTTCTTCGAGAAGATCCCGTGATCCCGGACGCGATTGCCCAGAAACTCCTGGGATGCG
>Ga0182746_1002912_pt1 | contig 12303 bp, 8 predicted proteins | sample eDN3rd30CBELigOP_FD_128881 | JGI IMG/M metagenome (GOLD analysis project Ga0182746, IMG submission 128881) | Enriched Organic Plus compost microbial communities from Emeryville, California, USA - eDNA 3rd pass 30_C BE-Lig OP (version 2) (version 2) ... | reverse complement strand
GCGTGCTCCTGGCCGATCACGTAATCTTCCAGCACCTTGCTGATCTCACGCGGCGTCGGCACGCCGTCGCGCGACTTCACCAGCGACGACTTCGACTCCTCGCGGATGATGTCCATGCACAGCTCGACGCATTCATCGCAGATGAACACGGTCGGTCCAGCGATCAGCTTGCGGACCTCATGCTGGCTTTTGCCGCAGAAAGAGCAGTAAAGCGTGCTCTTGCTTTCGCTGCCTGTGGCCTTGCTCATGGTCCGTCTCCACTGCGACCGGCCGGAATGAAGCCGGCGGTCATGTCAAATCCTTGCCGGATCAGTCGCCGGCGCGCCCCTGCCGCAGCCGCGAGGGCGGCCGGAGCGCGAATGGCTGGTCCCTCGGGAGAATTTCCGGATCGTGCGATCCTTGCCCCCCTCCCGCATCCTGATCCGCTGCATGCGCATCAGGATCGAACCTGACCCGTAACAACAGGTTAACGTCGCCCGCCACCGACGCGCGACGCGGACATAAAACGTCACCCAAACATGGGGAACGCTGTCCGTCAATGCGAGCGGGGCCGTTTGTCGCGGACGCCCGCCCGCCGGTTTTCGTCAGCCCGATCAGGCCGGCAGGTCCGGGCGCTTCTCCAGAACCTGGTCGATCAGCCCGAATTCCTTCGCCTTGTCGGCGGTCATGAAATTGTCACGCTCAAGCGCGTCCTCGATCGCCTGCAGCGACTGGCCGGTGTGCGTGACGTAAATCTCGTTGAGCCGGCGCTTCAGCGCCTCGATCTCACGGGCGTGGATCAGGATATCTGTCGCCTGCCCCTGATAACCACCGGAGGGCTGGTGCACCATGATGCGGGCGTTCGGCAACGCGAAGCGCTGGCCCTTCTCACCGGCCGTCATGAGCAGCGAGCCCATGGAGGCGGCCTGGCCGACCACGAGGGTCGACACCGGACAGCGGATGAACTGCATGGTGTCGTAGATCGACAGACCCGAAGTCACCACGCCGCCAGGCGAGTTGATGTAGAAGGAAATTTCCTTCTTCGGGTTTTCGGCCTCCAGGAACAGCAGCTGCGCCACGATCAGCGAGGCCGAATGGTCCTCCACCGGGCCGGTGAGGAAAATAATCCTCTCGCGCAGCAGGCGCGAATAGATGTCAAACGCCCGCTCTCCCCGGTTGGACGTCTCGATAACCATCGGCACCAGCGTGTTGGCGTAAACGTCCAACGGATCTCTCATGTCTCACACTCCAGGCGGCCGCGCGAGGCGGTCATTTTCGGGAGCATTTTCAGGCGAAGCGGAACGCCGCGCGTGAAGAAAATGCGACAAAACAAAACCATGAGGCAAAATTCCGGCCTGATCGGACCGGATTTTTGCCCCGGGGGCGGCTCCGTCGCCGCTGACGCCGACGGAACGGCGCCAGAAAACCCTGGCTTTGGGGGCAACCAGGCCCTGGGGGACGGCCCTGGCCTGGGGAATACGCGGGCCCGGGAATCACCCCGGAGCCGACGCCAGAATCTGGATGATGACTTTTCCCCGCCATTGTGGCGGAGGCAAGCCCTGCCGGCCTTTTCACACGGTCAGCCGTCCGGCTGCGGGCGGCGTCTTCCGCAGTTATGCGCTGGCCGCCGTCACCGCAAGAGGCCAGCCCGGCCGCGTCCGGTCAGCTCGCGACGCCAATGTCGCCAGCATGCTGTATTCCAACGAAAAACGGCCAGGGAGAGCCCCTGGCCGCCGGATCGTCTGGCGCGACCGGCCGGCCGCGCGACAGGGAATCAGGCCTTGTCGGCGTCTTCCTCGTCTTCCTTGAACAGCTCTTCCTTGCTGACGGTCTTGTCCACAACCTTGGCCAGACCCAGCAGGTGATCAACGACCTTCTCCTCGAAGATCGGCGCGCGCAGCTCAGCCAGCGCCTGCGGGTTCTTCTGGTAGAAGTCCCACACCATCTTTTCCTGGCCGGGGAACTGGCGGGCGCGGTCGATGAGCGCGCGGGTCAGTTCGTCCTCGGTGATCTTGATCTCGGCCTTGTCGCCGATTTCCGCCAGCACCAGACCGAGGCGCACGCGACGCTCGGCGATGCCCCGGTATTCCTCACGGGCGGCTTCTTCGGTGGTGCCCTCATCCTCGAAGCTGCGGTTGGCCTGCGCCATCTCGGCGGTCACGCCCTGCCACACGCCGTCGAACTCCTGCTGAACCAGGGTCGGCGGCAGTTCGAAGCTGTACAGCTTGTCGAGCGCGTCGAGCAGCTTGCGCTTCACCTTGCGGCGCGACTGGGCCTGGAAGTCAACGCCAATGCGCTCGCGCAGGGCGTTGCGCAGGGCTTCCAGATCGTCCATGCCGAACGACTTGCCCAGCTCGTCATTGACCAGGGCCTCGCCGCCAGCCTCGACCGAGATGACCTTGACGTCGAATTCAGCCGTCTTGCCGGCCAGATGCGCCGCCTGGTAGTCCTCGGGGAACGTCGCGGTGACGACCTTCTCGTCGCCGGCCTTGACGCCAACCAGCTGCTCTTCAAAGCCCGGAATGAACGAGCCCGAGCCGATCTCCACCGGCACGCCGTCGCCCGAACCGCCGGGGAAAGCCTCGCCGTCGATCTTGCCGACGAAATTGATGGTGACGCGATCGCCGTCCCCGGCCGCCTCGCCTTCGCCGCGGGCGGTGAAGGTGCGGTTCTGCTTCGCCATGCGGGTCAGCGCGTCGTCCAGCTCGGCGTCGGTCACCTCGGCGACCTCACGCTCCAGCTCGACGCCGGAAACGTCGGCGATTTCAAAGGTCGGCAGGATCTCGAGCGCCACGGTGTAGGACAGGTCGGCCTTCGCGTCGATAACCGCGTCCACGTCCTCGCGCGCTTCCGGCAGATTGACCTTCGGCTCCATCGCGAGGCGCAGGTTGTTGTCGGAAACGATCTGCTGGTTGGCCTCGTTGACGGCGTTCTGCACGATGTCAACCATGACCTGGCGACCGTAGGTGCGACGCATGTGCGTCATCGGCACCTTGCCCGGACGAAAGCCGTTGATGCGGACCTTGTCCTTCAGCGCGTTCAGCTCGTTGACAAGCCGGGTTTCGAGCTCGGAAGCGGGCACGACCACCTTGAATTCGCGCTTCAGTCCTTCGGAGTTGGTTTGGGTCGCCTGCATATTGAAACTCTGCTGTCCTGTCGCCCGTGAATCGGATTCCGGCCTGCTGGGTTGAAAGCACATGGTGCGGGCGGAGGGACTCGAACCCCCACGAGGTTACTCACTGGAACCTAAATCCAGCGCGTCTACCAGTTCCGCCACGCCCGCCCGCGACACGCCTGAAAGGCCGCCCTCTAAGGCCGAGGTCGCGGCTCTATATCACGCGTTGCGGATAACGCACCAAAAAAATACCCTGCCGCCGGGCTACAGACAGCCTGACGCCGGATGCCCGATCTCTAATCCACATAAAGCGTCCTGTGAACCACTTCAGGTTCTGCAAGGCGGCCTTTTTTGAGATTATGCGTTTGTTTCAAATTTCTGAACCAGCACAGGCAGGCCGCAGGATGTCCGATGCTTTCGAACCACGCCCGCCAAATCCCGGGCGCCGGCAGTTTTTCACGGGTTTCGCCGCGACCGTCCTGATGCTTCCCGCGCCAGCGGGCGCCCGGGAAGAGCGGGATAAGAAGGCCGATCGGGAAGGACAGCCCAGGGCAAGGGCGGCGGTCCGCCTGCGCGCCGCGCCCGGCAAATTGCGGCTGAAGCCCGAACCGGCGGCTGAGACAGCGACCCTCGCCTTGAATGACCGCATCCCCGGCCCGCTACTCAGGGCGCGTCAGGGCGAGTCGCTTTCCCTCGAGCTGACAAACGACCTCGATGAGCCGCTGTCGCTGCACTGGCATGGCGCTGGCGCGCCCAACGCCCTGGATGGCGTCGACGGCCTCACCGGCCCCGCCATCGCGCCTGGGGAAACGCGCGCGTCCGGCTTCGTGGCCCGCCACGCCGGCCTGTTCTGGTACCGGCCGATGCGCATCGGCGCCGTCGGCCGACAGACCGGAAGCGGCCTCCACGGCGCCCTGATCGTCGATGAACCCGAGCCCCCGGCGGTGGCGAAAGACATTCTGCTGACGCTGGATGACTGGGCGTTGACCGAAGACGCGCAACTCCGGCCGGATTTCGACACGGTCGCCGCTCGCGCCGGCGCCGGTCGCCTCGGCAACTGGCTGACATTGAACAGCGCCGCCCCGCCGCAGCGGGTCAGTGTCGCGCCAGGCTCACGCCTGCGCCTGCGCCTGCTGAACGCGGCCAACGCGCGCACCTTCGCCTTGCAGTTCAGCGGGCTTGCCGCGCATGTCATTGGCGTCGACGGCCGGCCATCGGCGCTGTTCACGCCAGCCCGCGACAGCCTGACCCTGCTGCCGGGCGGGCGCTACGACCTGATTGTCGAGGCTCCGGCGCGGCCAGGCGCCGAAGGCGTGTTGCAGGCGCGGCTTGGCGATGTGGGCGCGCCCCTGCTGGTGGTGGCGGCGACGGATGCGCCGCCCGCAAACACCGCGCGCCCCATCGTCGCCCTGCCCCCCGGCGACCTGCCGGCCGCGATCCGGCTGCAGGATTCGGTTCGCGCCGCCCTGGTCATCGCCGGCGGCGCCACGCCGGGCGCGCCCGAAACCGCCGCGCGCTTCACGGATCCGGCGCGCATCTGGACCGTCAACGGCCTCTCCTGGCCCGACGCCGCGAAAAAGCCGGCGTTCAGCGTCCGTTCGGGGCGTCCGGTGACTCTGGAGCTGAAGAACGCCACGCCCTGGATGCAGGTGCTGCACATCCACGGCCATCACGTGCGGCGCCTGCATAATCTGGATGACGGTTGGGAGCCATACTGGCTCGACGTCATCGCCATACCCGCCAACCAGACGTCACGGGTGGCGTTCGTGGCCGGTGAGCGGGGCAAGTGGCTCATTGGCTCGTCCATCGCCGAGCGGCTCGACGGCGGCATGGCGACCTGGTTTGAGGTCACCTGACCGCCCTCATCTGGCCGCCGCCCGGCAATGCAAAAAGGCCGGCGCGCGGCCGGCCTTTCGCGGAACATCGTTTCCCGGCCTCCTGGCTGGCCGCGCTTCACCTGCGCCGCGCCTGGAAAGCGCCTCAAAAGCCGCCGCCGACCCCCATGCCGCCGCTGCTGTTCATCATTGGCCGCACGCCGGAGCCGAAGTTGCGCACTTCCCGCCCGACGCCGGTCATGTCGATGTCGTCGCGCTCGATCTTGCGCATGGGCGCATTGAGGCCGCCGGCTGGCCGGCTGGCGGCTTTGGCTCCGCCCCTGGTCTTTGCCGGCGGCTTGACGTCAGCCGGCGCCTCCCAGTCGGGGGTGGCCGGAAGCTGCTGCGCGAACGCCGCCGGAGCCAGCGCCAGAGCGCCAACCGCCGCCGCGGCCGCGGACAGCCTGCGAATATATATGGACATGGACATACCCAGCTCCTGAACGCCGCGCTGCCCGCCACGCGCCATTTTGCAAGGCCTGCGGGCAGGCGATCACCGGATCATCCCGGCGCGCCAGCACGGCCGGCGGAACCCAACCGCCGTGTTCAACTCAATCAATGTGGCGACAGAATAACGCCAAAACCGGGCTGACGGCCAGCCCAGGCCACGCTCCTGCGCCCGGCTCTTATAACCCCCTCCCGCTGTCGCGTCGCTGACCGCCAGCGCCACCGCCGGCAAAATCGCAGGCCGGCGCCCATTTCCGGCGAACCCATCGCCAGCGCGACGGCTCCGTCCCTGATGTGCGCGAGCACACATCCGGGCGTACGTCACTGCGCGGCGTCGCCCTGGGGCGCCTGTTGCAGCAGCCGCCGCAGCACGGCGGGAACCTGCTCTGGCAGATCCTCGGAAATCAGCCCTGGCCCGAACGCCTGCGCCGCCGCGCCATGAATCCACACCGCCGCCGCCGCCGCCTCGAAGCCCGGCATGCCCTGGGCCAGCAAACCGCCAACCAGCCCGGTAAGCACATCGCCGGAGCCGGCGGTGCCCAGCCACGGCGGCGCATTGTCATTGATGGCCGCCCGCCCGTCCGGCGCGGCGATGACCGTATCGGCGCCCTTGAGCACGACAATGGCGCCGGTCATGCGCGCCGCGGCCACGGCCCGCTCATATTTCGCGCCGGCGTCCATTACCCCGGCCACGTCGCCAAACAGCCGGGCGAACTCGCCATCATGCGGCGTCATGACCACGGGGGCGCCGTCCCCCGCCGCGATGACCGCCGCCAGACGTTCTGGCGCGCCGGCGAAACTGCTGATGGCGTCGGCGTCCAGGACCAGCGCCCGCCCCCGCCGCACCGCCGCCTCCACCCGCGCCGCCAGTTCCGGCCCCACGCCGCCGGCCGGGCCGAGGATCACCGCATTGAAACGGGCGTCGTCCAGCAACCGGGCGAAATCGCCGGCGCCTTCCGCCTCGCGGATCATGATCGCCGTGAGATGCGCCGCGTGCGCCCGGCATGCGTCGGGCCCCGCCGCGACCGTCGCCAGGCCGGCGCCGACGCGCAGGGCGCTGCGGGCGGCGAGCCGGATGGCGCCCGTCGACAGCGGCCCGCCGGAACCACACAGCACGTGGCCGCGCCGGTATTTGTGCGCCTCCAGCGACGGCGCCGGGAAGCTGGCCCGCCAGAGATCCGGCGAATTACGGAAAATTCCCCCTGCCACGCGGGCAATGGTCTCCGGCGCAATGCCAATATCGATGCAGGTCACGGCGCCGCACAGCAGCCGGCCGGGCAGCAACAGATGCCCCGGCTTGCGGGCGGCGAAGGTCACCGTGGCGGCGGCGCGCACGCTGGCCGCCATCGCCTGGCCGCTGTCGGCGTTCAGCCCGCTCGGAACGTCCACCGCCAGCACCGGGCGCCCACTGGCGTTGAGACGCTGCGCCAGGTCCAGCGCCACGCCATCCAGCGGCCGGTTAAGGCCGGCGCCGAACAATGCGTCGATCACCAGGTCATAACCGGCGAGATCGGCGTCGAGGGCCACGGCCGCCCCGCGCCCATGCGCCCAGTCGGCGGCCGCCCAGCCGGCGTCGGCGGTTGTCGCCGGCCCCAGCGGCGCCATCACGGCGACGTCGCGCCCTTCCGCCTGCAACAGCCGCGCCGCCACATAGCCGTCGCCGCCATTGTTACCAGTTCCACAGATCACGAGAATTCGCGCCCCGGGCGCCGCCATCCGCCGCGCCGCCGCGGCCACCCCGCGCCCGGCCCGCGCCATCAGCTCGTGGCCGGGAACCCCGCTGGCGATGGTGATCCTGTCCGCCTCCGCCATCCACGCCGCCCGCAGCAGATGCTCTCCCGACTGGCTGGTCATTGACCTCTCCCGGTACGAATCTGCCCGCATCATACGCTCCATGCCTTGCGCAAACGCGCGCCTCCGCGCAGTGTTTGGCCAGAAAAGCACCGGCGGGGGGCAGCCACGGCGGAAAAAACCGCCCAAAAAGGCGCCAGATGCGTCAAAATGGCGTTTCAGCGACGCTATCGGCGTCATCAGGCTGCCCGAGGCCGCCGCCCCTGCCATATTGACTATTTTTTAGGCGCAAAACGCCCACGAAAGCGGCGCCCGGGGCTGAAGCAGGTCAACATGTCCGTTTCAATCGGACGCCGGCCAAGGCATAAAGCCCCGGAAGTCAGACACGGCCAGTTTTGCAGCCCGGACCCGGCGCCAAGGAGCGAGCCTCATGAAGAAGATCGAAGCGATCATCAAGCCCTTCAAGCTCGACGAGGTGAAGGAAGCGCTGCAGGACATTGGCCTGCAGGGCATCACCGTTATCGAAGCCAAGGGGTTCGGCCGGCAGAAGGGTCACACGGAACTCTATCGCGGCGCCGAATACGTGGTCGATTTTCTTCCCAAGGTGAAGATTGAGATCGTGCTGAACGACGACCAGGTCGAGCGCGCCGTGGAAGCGATCCGCAACGCCGCCCAGACCGGTCGCATCGGCGACGGCAAGATTTTCGTTTCGACCATTGAGGAAGCCATTCGCATCCGCACCGGCGAAACCGGGGCGGACGCCGTCTGACGCCAGAATTCGCCTGACGCCGGCAGCGGCGACGGGTTTTGCATTTTACCGCGCGGACCCCGGACGGGTCTGTCGCTCCAGTTGCAGGATAGGGGACTCATGATGACGAAGAGCGCTCAGGATGTGCTCAAGACCATCAAGGAAGAAGACATCAAGTATGTCGACTTCCGCTTTACGGATCCGCGCGGCAAGTGGCAGCACGTGACCTTCGACGTGTCGATGGTCGATGAGGACATGTTCGCCGACGGCACCATGTTCGACGGCTCCTCGATCGCCGGCTGGAAGGCGATCAATGAGTCGGACATGGTGCTGATGCCCGACCCCTCCACGGCCCAGCTCGATCCCTTCTTCGCCGCTCCGACCCTGTCGATCGTCTGCGACGTGCTTGAGCCTGGCACCGGCGAATCCTACAGCCGCGATCCGCGCGGCATCGCCCGCAAGGCCGAGGCGTTCCTCGCCTCCACGGGCATTGGCGACACCGTGTTCATCGGCCCGGAAGCCGAATTCTTCGTCTTCGACGACGTCCGCTTCAAGGCTGACCCGTACAACACCGGCTTCAAGCTCGACTCCTCGGAACTGCCGACCAACGGCGACCGGGAGTATGAAGGCGGCAACATGGGTCACCGCATCCCCACCAAGGGCGGCTACTTCCCCGTGCCGCCGCTGGACAGCTGCCAGGACATGCGCGGCGAGATGCTCGCCGCCATGCAGTCGATGGGCGTGACCGTCGAGAAGCACCACCATGAGGTCGCCTCGGCCCAGCACGAGCTTGGCACCAAGTTCAACACGCTGACGCTGACCGGCGATGAGATGCAGATCTACAAGTACTGCATCCATAACGTCGCCAACAGCTACGGCAAGACCGCGACCTTCATGCCGAAGCCGGTGTTTGGCGACAATGGCTCGGGCATGCACGTTCACCTGTCGATCTGGAAGGACGGCAAGCCGGTGTTCGCCGGCAACAAATACGCCGATCTCAGCCAGGAATGCCTGTGGTTCATTGGCGGCGTCATCAAGCACGCCAAGGCCCTGAACGCCTTCACCAACCCGTCGACCAACTCCTACAAGCGTCTGGTCCCCGGCTATGAGGCGCCCGTGCTGCTGGCCTACTCCGCCCGCAACCGCTCGGCCTCCTGCCGTATTCCGTGGACGAACAACCCGAAGGCCAAGCGCGTCGAGGTCCGCTTCCCCGATCCGACCGCCAACCCCTATCTGGCGTTCTCGGCCCTGCTGATGGCTGGTCTGGACGGCATCATCAACAAGATCGACCCCGGCCCGGCGATGGACAAGGACCTCTACGACCTGCCCCCGCGCGAGCTGAAGAAGATCCCGACCGTCTGCGGTTCGCTGCGCGAGGCCATCGACTCCCTGCGCAAGGACAACGCCTTCCTCAAGGCCGGCGACGTCTTCACCCAGGACTTCATCGACAGCTTCATCGAGCTGAAGATGGCCGAGGTGATGCGCTTCGAAATGACCCCGCATCCGGTCGAATTCGAGATGTACTATTCCTGCTGATCCCCAGGGGTGACGCCAGGAGCCGCGAATGGAAAGGCCGGGCCCGTCCCGGCCTTTTCGCATTTCCGGAGCGCCAGACGCTCCGGTCCAGCCGCTGTGGAGGCGCACGAGGGGTCCGGCCCGGCGGGCGCCGGCGAACCACGTCACCTGGCGCGTCATCTGGCGTTTTGGCCCCGCCCCGCAGGCGTGTTATGTTCTCCCGATCTCCGGCGCTCCCGCCGGAGCACGCTTTCCACCATGTTATTGCGCTGGACCGGTCAGGGTCCTGGTGAGTTCCGGCGGAAGCCGGTCATCGCTGCTTTCGTCATCTGGCGAAAAGCTGGCATATTCATATGAGAACGAATCGGGATCAGATCAGATATATGTCGGACAGGGATGATCTTTTCGGCGGCGGCGCGCTGGCCCGCAAACCGGCTGGCGGCAAAGGCGGCGCAGGCAGGAGCGCGCGGCTGGAAGCCCAGGCGGCGAAGCTGGCGCAATCGATCAAAACGGGAACCCCGGACGAAGCCGGTTACACCGCTGCGGCCATTGAAGTTCTCGAAGGGCTGGAGCCCGTACGCCGTCGCCCTGGCATGTACATTGGCGGGACGGACGAAAAGGCGCTGCACCACCTGTTCGCCGAGGTGATCGACAACGCCATGGACGAAGCCGTCGCCGGCCACGCATCGTTCATCGAGGTGGAGCTGGAGGCTGGCGGCTTCATCAAGGTCATCGACAACGGCCGTGGCATTCCGGTTGATCCGCACCCCAAGTTCCCCGACAAATCGGCGCTTGAGGTGATTCTCACCACCCTGCACGCGGGCGGCAAATTCGATTCCAAGGTTTACGAAACCTCCGGCGGCCTGCACGGCGTCGGCGTTTCGGTGGTGAACGCCCTGTCCGACGTGCTGGAGATCGAGGTGGCGCGCGGCCAGACGCTCTATCGCCAGACCTACAGCCGCGGCCTGCCCCAGACCGGGCTGGTCACCGTGGGCCGCGTCCAGAACCGGCGCGGCACGACCGTCCGCTTCCACCCCGACGCGGAGATTTTCGGCTCCGACGTCCAGTTCAGCCCGCGCCGGCTGTTCAAGATGGCCCGCTCCAAGGCCTATCTGTTCGGCGGCGTCGAGGTGCGCTGGAAATGCGCGCCGGCGCTGCTGGAGGGCGTGGAACATGTGCCTTCCGAAGCAATTTTCCGCTTTCCCGGCGGCCTGAAGGATTATCTGGCGCGGGAAATCGACGGCGCCTCCCAGGTGGCGGACCAGATCTTCTCCGGCAAGATCGAGAAGGACGGCGGCCACGGCTCCGTCGAGTGGGCCGTGTCCTGGCTGGCCGACCAGGACGGCTTCATCCACTCCTACTGCAACACCATCCCGACCCCGGAGGGCGGCACGCACGAACAGGGCCTGCGCATGGCGCTGTTGCGCGGCCTGCGCGAGCACGCCGAGCGCATTGGCCAGCAGAAGCGCGCCGCCAACCTCACCGCCGACGACATCATGGCCACCTGCGCCGCCCTGCTCTCGGTATTCGTGCGCGAGCCCGAATTTCAGGGCCAGACCAAGGACAAGCTCGCGACCAGCGAGGCGGTGCGCATCGTCGAGAGCGCCGTGCGCGACGCGTTCGATCACTGGCTGGCGGCGGCGCCGCAGCAGGCGTTGCGCCTGCTGGAATGGACCATCGAACGCTCGGAAGAGCGCATGCGTCGCCGGCAGGAAAAGGAGGTTGCCCGCAAGAGCGCCACCCGGCGCCTGCGCCTGCCAGGAAAGCTCGCGGACTGCACCCTGGCCGGCGCGGCCGGCTCCGAACTGTTCATCGTCGAGGGCGATTCGGCTGGCGGCAGCGCCAAGCAGGCGCGCGACCGGCGCACCCAGGCGGTGCTGCCCCTGCGCGGCAAGATCCTCAACGTGGCCTCCGCCGGACGCGACAAGCTGGCGTCAAACCAGCAGCTTTCCGACCTGTCGCAGGCGCTGGGCTGCTCCGCCGGCGCGCAATATCGCGACAGCGAGCTGCGTTACGACAAGGTCATCATCATGACCGACGCGGACGTCGACGGCGCCCACATCGCGTCATTGCTGATCACGTTCTTCTACCGGCAGATGCCGAAACTGATCGACAACGGCCATCTTTACCTGGCCGTGCCGCCCCTCTACCGCATCACCTCGGGCAACAAGACGCTTTATGCCCGTGATGAAGCAGAGCGTGATAAAATTATCGCCCGCGATTTCAGGGGCAAGAAGGTGGACGTTGGCCGCTTCAAGGGCCTGGGCGAGATGATGGCGGCCCAGTTGAAGGAAACCACCATGGACCCCGCCCGGCGCACGTTGCTGCGCGTGCAGGTGGAGGATGAAGGCCGTCCCCAGACCTCCGACGCCATCGACCGGCTGATGGGTAACAAACCGGAAGCGCGCTTCGCCTTTATTCAGGAGCGCGCCGCCTTCGCCGATGAGGCGGGGCTCGACATCTGACGGGTGGGCGCCTGTGGCGCGCCACACCCTGCCCGGCCGGAACGGGGTTTACCGCATGGCGGCGGACGCATCCGGCCCCCAGAAAACCGGGCGACGGCGTGAGCGCGGCGCCGGACATGCGCGCGTCGCAGGCTGGCGGCCCAGCCGCCGCCGGACTGTTGCGCGCAGTTCGCCTGATGTGACCAGCGCGCCGCGAATATTGCCAATCTGGACCACGGTTTTGCGATATCCGTTGACAAGACATGCGTTCATACCATAGTCCGCAAGACGCTGCGCCCCCTGGGTTGCTGGCATCCGGCCAGCGATCTCCTTTTCGCGCCTGTCATTTTGACGGCCCGCAGACGTTCTCAACGGACCCATGGCATTTTC
>Ga0182746_1002907_pt1 | contig 12317 bp, 13 predicted proteins | sample eDN3rd30CBELigOP_FD_128881 | JGI IMG/M metagenome (GOLD analysis project Ga0182746, IMG submission 128881) | Enriched Organic Plus compost microbial communities from Emeryville, California, USA - eDNA 3rd pass 30_C BE-Lig OP (version 2) (version 2) ... | reverse complement strand
TCGGTGGACGGCATGCAGATCGTCTCGGTGTCCTCGACCGCCGATACCTCGGTGCACGCCGAAGAGATCACCAAGGCCGCCGCCTTCGCCCAGGAGCGTGCCGAGCGCGAAGCCCGGCTGTCGCGGCCGCTGTTCGTCATGCCCACCAAGGGCTACGTCTGGACGTCGAACTTCGGCTACCGCTGGGGCGTCCTGCACGCAGGCATCGACCTCGCCAGCCCGATCGGCACCCCGATCGTGGCCGTCTCCGACGGTGTCGTGATCGCCTCGGGCCCGACCGCGGGTTATGGCGCCTGGGTCAAGCTGCGGCACGCTGACGGCACCGTCACGCTCTACGGTCACATCAACACCTGGCTCGTCAACGTGGGTGACCGTGTGATGGCCGGCGATCAGATCGCCACCGTCGGAAACCGGGGTTACTCCACCGGCCCCCACCTGCATTTCGAGGTGCTGCAGAACGGCACCAGCCGCATCGACGCTGTGCCGTGGCTGTCCAAGCGCGGGCTCAGCGTCGGCAGCTATGTTGGCTGAGTGAGCGACGACGGTCAGTTACCAGCCGATCACCCCGACGAGGACGACGCCCGCACCCGCATCATCCGGCGCCAGCCGCAGGACCCGATTTCCCGTCCCGAACCGGCCGTCGAGGAACCCCACACAAGCATCATCCGGCGTCACCCCACAGGCGCCATGCCCAGCGCTGGTCACGCGGAGCCTCAGACCAGCCTGATGTCGGGCCTGGCCGGCAGCTCGGCCGACGAGCCGCAGACCGGCCTTATCGGCCGCGCGGACGACGACGCCGGCACGAGTTACGTCCCTCGCGCCCGGCCGGTGATCATCCCCCGCACCTCAGGCAGCACCAACCCGCGCACGGCGATCGTGGCGGCCACGCTGGCCATCCTGAGCGGTTGGGCCACCGGCGTCATCGCCACGGATCTGATCGCGGGCTGGTGGCGTACCGACCGATTGTTCTGCGTGGCCATCGGATTCCTGGCCGCGATCTCGGCCGCAGCAACCATCGGAGGGCTCATCGCAATGTTGCTGCGGCGCCGCATGGGTCGGCTGCTCGTAATTGTCGGTGCCGTCATCGGCCTGCTGATTTTCGCGAGTCTCTTCATCGCCGGCGCCCGATTGCATCCGGTCGTCTACGCCATGCCGGCCCTGCCGCTGACCGCCATCGTGTTCACCGTGCTGCCCTCGACCGGACGCTGGTGCGCGAGCCGATAGGCACAAAACCCTAGAACTTGACCGGCATCCGCGCCCAGCCGCGAACGCTGGAGGTGTGAGCGCGAAAAGCGTTGGTGTAATCGACTTCCCAGTCCGCCCACCGCTTGAGCACCTCCTCGAAGGCCACTCGGGCCTCCAGCCTGGCCAGCGCCGATCCGAGGCAGAAGTGCAGGCCCTGACCGAAGCTCAGATGCCCGCCCGTGCGGTGGATGTCGAAGCGGTCAGGCTCGGTGAACTTCGACTCGTCGCGGTTGGCCGACCCGTTGAGCAGCAGCATGTACGAGCCCTCGGGGACAGCCTGCCCGTAGTGCTCGACGTCCTGCGCGACATACCGGGCCTGCACCGGTGACGGCGGTTCGAAACGCAATGTCTCCTCTACCGCCTTCGGGATCAGGCCAGGGTCGGCGACGAGTTCGCGACGTTGGCCCGGATGCTCTCCGAGCAACTGCCCCATGAAACCGATGAGCCGAGCGGTGGTTTCATTGCCGGCACCGGCAATCATCGCGGTGTAGGCCAACACCTCGGTGCGGGTCAGTGGCCGGGTGGTGCCGTCGGCCTCCTCGATGTGCGCGGTGAGCAGATCGGTCATCAGATCGTCGGAAGGATGTGACGCCCGCCAATCGATGTATTCGGCGAACATCGCGATGGCGTCGGCGAAGATCGTCGGGCTGACCCCGTCGGCACTGGCATCGGCCGAAGCCGCCGTGATGGTCTTGTCGTTGCGGTCCCGGATGCTCTGCTGCTCTTCTTCGGGGATGCCCAGCAGATAGCCGATGGTCCGCATCGGCATGAATGCACCGAGGTCGGCGACGAAGTCCAGGCCGTCCTGTCCGAGAAGGGGATCCAGCGCCTTCGCGCAGAAGTCACGCACGAGGTCCTCGACGGCGAGCATGCGGCGCGGGGTAAAGACCCGTGACAACAGCCGACGGTGCAGATCGTGCAGTGGCGGATCCTCGAAAAGCAGGATTCCCGGAGGTACCTCGATTCCGCTGAAAAGAATGTCGGCCGTGGTGCCCCGCCCCGACCGGTAGGCCTGCCAGTTGGGCAGTTCCCTTGCCACGTCGTCCCACCGGCTCAGGGCGTAGAAGTTGTATTTCTCGTTGTAGTAAAGCGGTGCCTCGCTGCGCATCCGCTTCCAGACCGGGTACGGGTCGTCGTCGATGTCGTAGTCGAACGGGTCGTAGTAGAGCTCCACAGCCTGCTGCGTCGTCACCGATCCGCTTCCCCATTTCAGTGGTACCAAATAGTTGTTCCACCGTACTGTGCGGCTCGCGGGCCGGTCAATCACGGGCTCACAGCATTCTTCCAGTCACCCTGAGCCAAACGGTCGACCCGAAATCAGTGCCGGGCGTCTACTGAGGCGCATTCGCGTGCGCTCGCACGCATTGACCTCCGGAGGCCCGCTCCCATGTTCAACCGCCTGTTGCGCACCGCCTTTGCGCTCACCCTCATCAGCGCCGCGATCTCCTGCAGCAGCAATGACAGCAAGGCCGACGGCTACCTGCTCCGCATCGGCGCCACCTCGGTGACCGGGACTCCGGCGGGCTCGCTGGGCTGGGGCGACAAGCAGGGCATCCTGGCCGAGCAGCTGAAGTCCGCCGGGGTCGGCAAGATCGAGTACTCGTTCTTCCAGTCCGGCAGCGATGTCGCCTCAGCCCTTTTCGCCGGCGCCATCGACGTCGCCGCCATCGGCGACAACCCCGCACTACGGGCCCGCAGTCGCGATCCGAAAGTAGTCCTGCTGTCGTTGGATTCGATAAACGGCGACGCCTGGCTGGTAGGCGCAAAGGGCGGCCCCACCGAGATAAAGGGTCTGGTCGGCAAGGACATCACCGCTCCGCAGGGCACCATCCGCGACCGCGCTGCCCGTCAGCTCATCGACGCCGCCGGATTGACCGGCCAGATCCACGTGCGCGACGTGCCGACGCCCGAGTCCATCGCCGGGCTGAGTTCGGGCAAGATCGACGCGGCCATCCTGACCGGAGCCAGCGCGGCGGAGCTGCAGTCCAAGGGCTTTCCGATCATCGACAGCCTGTCACGTCACGGCTTCGGCAGCACCGGCACCAACATCGCGCTTCGCTCGTTCACCGACGCCCACCCGGAGTTCGTCGGCGCCTGGCAGCAGGCGGTCACGACCGTGAACCGTGATATCACCGAGAACTTCGACGCTTATCTCTCCTGGGTCGCGCAAACCGACGACACCGACCTGGAGTTCGTCCAGAAGTCGACGCGGCCAGAGGAATTCAACACCGAACCGTTCCCGCAGGCCGGACTCGACCAACTCGACGCCGCGTACAAATTCCTCAACGCCGACGGATCGTTCGACCACGAGTACTCCGTCCGGGAGTGGGCCGGAGCCAAGTCATGACCACGGCAACCGCTGTCCGGTCGCTGACCGCCGGCCCGGAACTCGTCGAGGTCGTGGGAGGTCGCACCCGGCGAAAAGGGTTGTGGGCCCGCCTCCCCGACCGTTGCGGCGACTGATGAGCCCCGCACTGATCCTCGCGATCTGGACCGCCGGTTCTACCACCGGGCTTCTCAACACCGATCTGTTCCCGCCTCCGGACCAGGTGGCGGCCACCGCTTGGCGGCTCCTGTCCGATGGCCAACTTGCCACACACGTCGGCGCCTCGGCGGTCCGGGTGCTCACCGGCACGGTGCTGGGCATTGTCATCGGGGTGGTACTCGCGGTGCTGGCGGGGCTGACCCGCACCGGCGAGGACCTGCTGGACTGGACCATGCAGATCCTCAAGGCGGTCCCGAATTTCGCGCTGACCCCGCTGCTGATCATCTGGATGGGCATCGGTGAGGGGCCGAAGATCGTGTTGATCACCACCGGCGTGGCGATCGCGATCTACATCAACACCTATTCCGGGATCCGTGCTGTGGACCGCCAACTCGTCGAAATGGCCCAGACTCTTGAGGCGCCGCGCCACACGTTGATCACCCAGGTGATCCTGCCCGGGGCCATGCCGAATTTTCTCGTGGGTTTGCGCCTAGGACTGTCCAGCGCATGGCTGAGCCTGATCTTCGCCGAGATGATCAACACCACCCAGGGCATCGGATACCTGATGTCGCGGGCCCAGACCAACCTGCAGTTCGACGTGTCACTGCTGGTGATCGTGATCTACGCGGTGGCAGGCCTGCTGTCCTACACGCTGGTACGGGTGTTGGAGCGGGCATTGCTGTCCTGGCGCAACGGTTTCGAGGGTCTCGGAGCGCCGGCATGAGTTCGCCCGTCGTCGAGGTCCGTGGTCTGCGGCGGGCTTTCGGCGATCAGCAGGTGCTCGGGGATCTCGAATTGCAGATCGCCGACGGCGAATTCGTCGCGATGCTGGGCCGGTCGGGTTCCGGTAAGAGCACCTTGCTGCGCGTGCTGGCCGGTCTCGATGATCAGGTCACCGGATCGGTGCGCGTGCCCCGTTCCCGCGCGGTGGTGTTCCAGAACCCACGTCTTCTGCCGTGGCGACGAGCGCTGGCCAACGTCACCTTTGCCCTGCCCGACGCGGGCCCCGACGCGCCCAGCCGCACTGCACGCGGGCACGCCGCGCTGCAGGAAGTGGGTCTGGCAGAGAAGACGAGGGCTTGGCCTCTGTCACTCTCCGGCGGTGAGGCGCAAAGGGTTTCACTGGCCCGCGCCCTGGTCCGTGAGCCCGACCTGTTGCTGCTCGACGAGCCGTTCGGTGCACTCGACGCGCTGACCCGGCTGAAGATGTACGGGCTGCTGCACGATCTGTGGGCGCGCAGACACATGGCAGTTCTGCACGTCACCCACGACGTCGACGAGGCGATCCTGCTGGCCGACCGGGTGGTAGTGCTCTCCGGTGGGAAGGTTTCGCTCGATGTCCGCGTCGAACTGCCTTTCCCCCGCACCCGCAGCGACGATGGCTTCGACGATCTGCGCCGTGCACTGCTCGAGGAACTCGGCGTCAGAGAGGAGGTAGGGCATGACCGCTCCCGCTGAGACGCTCAGCACCGGGGTCCTGGTGATCGGCGGAGGCCCTGCGGCGACCTGGGCGGCCATCTCGGCCGCCGAGTCCGGAGTCCGGGTCATCCTGGTGGACAAGGGCTACTGCGGCACCAGCGGTGCGACTGCCGCCGGCGGCAACAATCTCTGGGCGATCGGGCCAGGCCCACGGCGCGAGGATTCGGTACGCGAACGCGAACTGGCGGCCGGCCGGATCACGGACTCCGAGTGGATGTTCCGGGTGCTGCACACCGCGTGGGACCGGCTCGAACAGCTCTCCGAGTGGGGCTACCCCTTCCCTATTGGAGCCGACGGCCGCGAGATGCGCAGCAGCCTGCAGGGCCCGGAGTACATGCGTCGCATGCGGCGCAAGGCCCAGCGCAGTGGTGTGCTGATCCTCGATCACCACCCCGCATTGGAGCTGACCGCCGACCGCGACGGAGTGGTCACCGGGGCCACCGGCATCGCCCGTCAAGACGGCGGGCGACCGTGGCAGATCACCGCGGGCGCCGTCGTGCTGGCCACCGGCGGAACCGCGTTTCTGTCCGGCACCTTCGGCACCAACGTCGATACCGGTGAAGGTCTGCTCATGGCGGCCGAACACGGTGCACATCTGTCGGGAATGGAGTTCTGCACCGCCTACGCGCTGGCGCCCGAGTGGGGCGTGCACACCAAAGGCCGCATGCTGCAGTGGGGCAGCTTCTATGACGAGCACGGCCGGCCGTTCACCACCCAGCGTGGGCTGAGTGGACGCCAGGATGCGCAGCGGGCGCTGACCCGCGGCGAGCGGGTGTTCACCCGGTTGGACCGCGCCCCCGAACACATCCGTCAGACCATGCGCGATGCCCAGCCGAACTACTTCCTGCCGCTGGACAAGGCCGGTATCGACCCGTTCACCACCGCCTACCCGGTCCGGATGGTCTACGAGGGATCGGTGCGCGGTACCGGCGGCCTGCGGCTGATCGGGCCGGATTGCGCGACAACAGTTCCCGGACTGTATGCGGCAGGTGACGCAGCGACCCGCGAACTCATCACCGGCTCGCTGTCGGGTGGCGGCAGCCGAAACGGCTCGTGGGCGATCGCCTCGGGCACCTTCGCCGGCCGGGGTGCGGCGGAGTTCAGCCGCACCCGACGGGTCCCCGCGGCGTCGGCGGCGCCGACTCCCCGGCTGTCACGTGCCGGCGCTCCGACGGTGGAGGAAGTGGTGGGCGTGGTCCAGTCCCACACCTTGCCGCCACAGCGCAGCTTTCTGAAATCAGCTGAGCGGCTTCGCGAATCGGCTGAAGCTCTGGAAGCGGTGTGGCGTGACATCGCCGACGGTCTGGCCCCGGTCCCGGCCCGCGAGGTCTACAAGCAACGTCAGGCGGTGGCCATGGTCGCCGCGGCGCGCTGGATCACCGCCGCATCGCTGGCCCGGCCGGAGACGCGCGGCCTGCACCGGCGCGAAGATCTGCCCGAAACAGATCACCGGTTCGAGCACCGCATCCTGGTCGGCGGCCTCGACAAGGTCTGGACTGCACCCGATCCCGTTGCTCCACAGCTCATCTCCTCGGAGGCGGTGGCGTGATCGAGATCGTCAGCGCGGCCGCTTGCGTCAAGTGCGACGTCTGCGTCAAGGTCTGTCCCACTGATGTCTTCGACCGCGGCGTCGACGGAGTGCCCGTCATCGCCCGCCAATCCGACTGCCAGACCTGCTTCATGTGCGAGGCCTACTGCCCCACCGATGCACTCTACGTTTCGCCGGTCTCCGTTCCCGTTGGCGTCGGCAGTCCGCATGCGTCCGAGGAAGCGGTCCGCAGTTCGGGTCTGCTGGGGGGTTATCGCGAGATGGTCGGCTGGGGTCGGGGCCGCACGCCGGGATCTCGTTTGGACCAGAATCCCGTGCTGACCTCGATTCCTCCTTTGGCCGAGCCGCGCCTGGGCACTCCGGCCCCGCTGGCCGACGGGCCCTGGAATCATCAGGGGCATGCCTGACGACCCACGTGCGCCCGGTCCAGCACCCGAGCCGCACTACGACAAGCGATTACCGTACGCAGCAACGGTTTTCGCCCGATTGACGCTGGCTGTCGGGTTTCTGTCCGCCGTCGCCGACCGGTTCGGCCTGTGGGGGCCGGCCGGCACGCCGAACGTCGCCTGGGGGAATTTCGAGTCCTTCACCGCCTACGTCCACGTTCTGGCGCCCTATCTGCCCCGGCCACTGGTCGATGTCGCCGCGTGGGGCGCCACCGTCCTCGAGATCGTCCTGGCCGTCGGCCTGCTCCTGGGCTTCGCGTTGCGTTGGACGGCGTTTGCCAGCGCGGCGATGTTGATCGTCTTCGGCCTCTCGATGTTCTTCTTCGCCGGCTTCGAGACTCCGTTCAATGCGTCGGTCTTCACCGCTGCCGCGGCGGCACTATTGCTGAGCTTGGCGCCTGAGGGCTGCCACCTGTGGCGACTGGGCCGGCGCACACAGGCCTGACCGAAAATTGGTGCACCGATGCCCGTCCGAGCACTGTTAAGTTCTGCTCTGACGGTGAGGAGGGGCCATGTACGCGGAGTCCGAGCAAGCCGGCCGCGGCGCCGCGATGACGACCGTCGTGTTGAGCTTCATCTGTGCGGGGTTCGGCTACTTCGCCTTGATGGTCATCGTGGGGGCCGGCGTGCTGGTGGGGCTGTTTGGGCCCGCCGACGTGGATCGCTCAGAGTTCCGTATTCCGCTACTCGGGTACACAGCCGTCGCGACGGCCCTTGCCGTGGCGTTCACGGTGGGTGCGATGAAGTTGTTGCGGCACAACCCCAGCGGACGCACCATCATCATCGTCAGCAGCGCGCTGTACGCGGCAGTGGCGGTCGTCGAGTTCTTCGTCGAGGGGCCACAAGACGTGGTGTCCAACGTGCTGTCCGCGGTGCCGGTGTTGACCCTCATATTCGCCTTGACGCCCGGAACCAAGCAGTGGTGCAAACCTCAGAGCTTCTGAATCGGGGCGTGATTGTGCATGAGTTTGACACGGCCGGCACTGCCGAAGTCGATCAGTGACATCGCCGTTTCACCCATGCCGGAGACCTCCTCGACCCGGCCCAGTCCGTACTTGTCGTGGGTGACGCGGTCGCCCGGCTCCAGGGTGATCACCGGACGGTTGCGCGCCGCGGCCGGCCGGGACGGCGACGGACGCGGGCTGCCGTAGCGGCCGGCGTTGCCGACGGGCGCACTCAGTGAGGACGACGGCTGTTCGACGCGACGCCAGTTGATCAGTTCCTCCGGAATCTCGCGCAGGAACCGAGATTCCGGGTTGAGCATGGGCTGCCCCCATGACGACCGCACCTTGGCCCGCGACAGGTACAGCCGCTTGCGGGCGCGGGTGATGCCGACGTAGGCCAGCCGGCGTTCCTCGGACAACTCGTTGGGATCGCCCAATGCCCGCATGTGCGGGAACATGCCGTCCTCCCAGCCGGTGACGAACACCGCGGGAAACTCCAGCCCTTTCGCGGTGTGCAGCGTCATCATCGTGACCACGCCCGCACCGTCTTCGGGGATCTCGTCGGCGTCAGCCACCAGCGACACCCGTTCCAGGAACTGTGCCAGCACCCCGGTGTCGGGGATGTCCTCGTCGACCGACTCGCCCTCGCCTTGTTCGGCCAGCGCCCGGGCGTTTGCCAGGTCGGTGCTGAATTCGTGTGCGACGCTGACCAATTCGTTGAGGTTGTCCAACCGGGCCAGGTCCTGCGGGTCACTGGAGGCTTCCAGCTCACGGCGGTAGCCGGTGCGCTCCAGCACGGCCTCCACCAAGTCCCCCAGTTCGTCGTCGAGCTTGGCGCGCAGCGAGTCCAGCATCTCGACGAAGCTCGCGATGGCCTTCTCCGAGCGGGAGTTCAGCATGGGCACCCGGCCCTCGGCGGCGGCCTGCAACGCATCGTTGAAGTTGGCGCCGGTGTTCTCGGCGTACACCGCCACACAGGCCTCGGCGCGGTCACCGATGCCACGGCGCGGGGTGTTGAGGATGCGGCGCATGCTCACCGAATCACCCGGATTGTCCAGCACCCGTAGGTAGGCCACGATGTCGCGGATCTCGCGGCGTTCATAGAAGCGCACCCCGCCGACGACCTTGTACGGGATGCCGGCACGGATGAACACCTCCTCCAGCGCGCGCGAGGAGTTGTTGGTGCGGTAGAACACCGCGACATCACCGTATTTGAGGCCCTCGCTGTCGGCGAGCGCGTCGATCTCCTCGGCTACGAACCGGGCCTCGTCATGCTCGTTGTCGGCCACGTAGCCGACGATCAGCTCGCCCTCGCCCTCTTCGGTCCACAGCCGCTTCTCGCGGCGGCCCGTGTTGCGGGCGATCACCGAGTTGGCCGCGTTCAGGATGGTCTGGGTGGAGCGGTAGTTCTGCTCCAGAAGGATCGTCGTCGCGTCCGGATAGTCGCGCTCGAAATCCTCGATGTTGCGGATCGTCGCACCGCGGAACGCGTAGATGGACTGATCCGCATCGCCCACCACGCACAGCTCCGACGCGCCCACCCCGTCGTTCTCGTCGAGGTGATGGCCCACCAACTCCCGCACCAACACGTATTGCGCGTGGTTGGTGTCCTGGTACTCGTCGACCAGGATGTGGCGGAACCGGCGCCGGTAGTACTGGGCGATCTGCGGGAACGCCTGCAAGATGCCGACCGTCTCACCGATCAGGTCGTCGAAGTCGAGCGCGTTGGCCGCGCGCAGCCGGCGCTGGTACTCGCCGTAGACCTGGGCGATGACGCCGGCCATCTCTTCGGCGGCCTCCGACGCCTCGGCCGCGGCCTGCTCGGGGCCGATCAGCTCGTTCTTGAGGTTGGAGATGCCGTTGGCCAGCAGGCGCGGCGAATACCGCTTGGTGTCCAACCCCATGTCCTTGCCGATCATCATCAGCAGGCGCCGGGAATCGTCCGAGTCATAGATCGAGAAATTGGAGTTCAGCCCGGGCAGCAGCGAAGCCTGGTTACGCAGGATCCGCACGCAGGTGGAGTGGAACGTCGACACCCACATGTTGCGGGCCCGGGGGCCGACCAGGCCCACCACCCGCTCCCGCATCTCGGCGGCGGCCTTGTTGGTGAACGTGATGGCCAGGATCTGCCCGACACCCACCTCGCGGGCGGCCAGCAGATAAGCGATGCGCCTGGTCAGCACCGCCGTCTTACCCGAACCCGCGCCCGCGACGATCAGCAGCGGCGAACCTTCGTGCAGCACCGCCTGGCGCTGCTGAGGGTTCAGGCCGTCAAGGAGTTGGTCGATTTCGGAGGCGACGGAGGAAGTGGTCATCTTGCGTTCAAACTTACCGCTGAGCGGGGACAGTTTTGCGCTGGCACGGGCCGACTGGGACGATCAGGCTGTGCCTGAGATCGATGACCTGCGCCGGGAGATAGACGAGCTCGACGCCACCATCCTCGCCGCGGTTCAGCGCCGCGCCGAGGTTTCCAAGATGATCGGCAAAGCCCGGATGGCCTCCGGCGGCACCCGCCTGGTACACAGCCGCGAGATGCAGGTCATCGAGCGCTACAGCGTGCTGGGCCCCGAGGGTAAAGACCTGGCCATCCTGCTGCTGCAACTCGGCCGCGGCCGCCTGGGGCACTAGGCGCCTCCGCCTGGCAAATTGCTGTAAAGACCCTGCGTCGTCCGCCCCGATAATTGGTGGGTGACAAACCGCAGGTGGTACCGGTGAGCGTGCTCGAGGCGTTTCTGACGGTATCCAGGACCGCGCAATCCAGTTTCGGCACCGGCACGCCACAGCCTGGGACGCCCTTGTCCGAGAGCAGCACGGCGGTCCGCAGCGTCGAGACCGATCTGCGCGGAGCCAGTCCCGGCGGGCAGTGGACGGGCACGGCGTCCGACGCGTACGCACAAGCCAACATCAAGCACATCGGGAACGTCGGTGCGTTCGCCGAGCTCGATCAGCGGCTCGGCGCCCAGATCGACTCGGCGGCCGACGTCGTCAGCAATGGGCGCGAGAACGTGGCCTCGGTGCACAACTGGGTGGTCAGACTGGCCGAATTGGTCCCATCAGGACCACTGAGAGAGGCACTTCTCCTACCGATCGTCAACACTGGCATCGCCCAGATCGGCGCCGCCGTCCTCCGGACAAAATTCGATCTCTCGTCGATCAGCGATGAGATCACCGAAATCGCCAACGAGTACCAGAAGCTGGGAGCGGGCGAGGGCGCCGGATCGACCATGGAGGAGGACCCCCGCAAGAAGCTCGAGGACATCCTTCGCGAGTACCAGGTCAAAGACGATCGGAAGCTACCGCAGTGGATGGTCGACCAGCTTGCGAAGGTGATTGGCGATAAACGAGCAGGGTATGCCGGTCTCACGTTCGGCGAATACCAGCTCCTCATTGAATTGGGCGCAACCCAAGGGCCTGGGGCGGTGATGGATTTCTTCGACATGAAGGAAGCTGCCGAAGAAGAGGCTATCCGCAGGTTTCCTCCCCCCGCCCCCGACGCCACCTCTGACAATCGCACCGACGCGTTCCGGCACACCTATTGGAATGCTCTGATGGCCCAGCGGTTTGGTGAAGAGTGGACCCGCAAGTTCGCCACTGCTCATGAACGCCGGCCAGGTGAGCCGGCGCCCCGCGAAGCAATGGACTTGTACAACAACGAAATCGGTCGCCAGATAGGGATGACTAACCCCAATGCATCGTCCGAGGAACTCGCCGATCTCGTCCAAGCGACGGTAGACAACGGCGACACCGTAATCGTGACCAAGGACGGCGCCGGCGTGACCTGGAGTAATGACCCCAGCTTGCCGAAAGGCGAGTTCGGGGGCAATCCCGAAGGACAGGCGCCCGGCAATCCAACGCCATATCCCACCGGGGGACGGACTCCAGGGGCGCCAGGATGACGAAATGGACGGCCTTGATTGTCCTTCTCGTCGCCGGTCTACTCAGCGGATGCTTGTTCGACCCCGGCAAAGACAGTGCGGCCAACGAGGTGAAGGACACCATCGTGGCCATGCCAGGTGTCACCCGCGCCGGGTTTTCAACGAGCGATGCCGGGTGGTCAACTGTCACGCTGCCGTACCTTTTCGTGACGATGGCGACGGCCACACCGCAGCAGATCCGAGCGGTCGTGGACGTCCTAAAACGCAACGCGCACGAGGATCTCGAAACCGTCG
>Ga0182746_1002902_pt1 | contig 12333 bp, 9 predicted proteins | sample eDN3rd30CBELigOP_FD_128881 | JGI IMG/M metagenome (GOLD analysis project Ga0182746, IMG submission 128881) | Enriched Organic Plus compost microbial communities from Emeryville, California, USA - eDNA 3rd pass 30_C BE-Lig OP (version 2) (version 2) ... | reverse complement strand
TTGAGCATGCCGAGAACGGCGCCCATGAAGCTGCCGGCGATGATCGCGGCCGCGATGATGACCAGCGTGCGCGGGCTCGACGGATCCTCGGGCAGGAGCGCCTCGGTCACGATACGCACCGAGGGAATCGGGAAGCTCTGGCGCTGCACGGCTTCCTCATAGCGGGTGAGGTAGCTGTTATAGAGCGCGCGCAGGGCATCGGAACGCTGCTGCAATTCGTTGAGGCGGACCTGCTCCTGGCTGATGGCGCCGGCGCTGTGGCCTTCCGCATCGATATCGGCGCGCAGGCTCGCTTCCTGCTGCTGGGCGATGGTGTATTGCGTGCGGTATTGCTCGTCGAGGTTCTGCAGCAGGGCAAAGATGCGGCTGTCGAGTGCCGTCTTTTCCGCCTTGAGATTGGCGAGCTGCGGATGGTCGGCGCCATAACGCGCCTCGACATCGGTAATGCGGCTGGTGAGCGTGGCGACCTGCGTGCGCAGGGCCGCGATTTCAGCCGGATCGGCCTGCGGACCGCCCAGCAGGGACACGTAATTGGACGCCGAATCCGGACCGGCGGCGACCACCGCCTTGAGCTGGGCCGAAAGGGCGCGCAGGCGAGCACTCTCGGCCTGGGCTTCGGCAAGCTGGTTGGAGAGCGTATTGATGCGCTGCGTGGTGAGTTCGCGATCCTGGCCGACGGTGAGGCCGGTTTCCTGGCGGTATTTCTCGATGGCAAGGCTCGCCTGGCGCTGGCTTTCGCCGATCTCAGCAAGGCGTTGCTGCAACCAGTCGGCGGCGGCGCTCGTGGCCTCGAGTTCGGCATTGAGCTGATCCTGCAGCAGCGCCTCGGCATAGGCCCGGGCAATGCGCTGCGCCAGTTCGGGCGTTGCCGCCTCGTAGCCGACACGGATGATCGAGCTGCGGCCCATGCGATCGACCTGCACATTGGAGCGGAGCATGCCCACGACCTCATCGAGCGTCGCCTGGAGCGTATCGGCGCGCGCCGGGGGACCCATGCCGATGAGGCCCTTGACCCGCTGGGTGAAGGACGGCGGCGGATTGAGGAATTCCTGATCGGTCATCAGGTTCTCGGCATTGGCCACGGCCTTGGCGACGCGGCTCGACCGCAGGACTTCGACCTGGTTGAGCACCTGGGCTTCGAGGTCAGTGCTACTGCCGGTTGCGGTCGTCCCGGCTTCGCCCGTGACCTGTTCGAGATTGCGGTCGATAAGGATCTGGCCGGCCGAGAAATAGCTGCGGGGCGCGAGCGCGAGATAGAAGGCCGCCAGGGCCAGGACGAAGACCATGCAGATGGCCAACACCCATGCCTGCCGGCGGATGAGCGAGATTACCCGCGTCAAATCGATGGTCTTGAGATCGGACGGCTGCGGCGCCATGGCCTCCGGATAGCCGGTTCTATCAAGCATACTCGTTACTCCGCCTTGTCGGCTCTTTGGATTCTTCGCTTCAGGCCAATTGGCCGTAATGGACGCCCTGGCGCATGCCGAGCACGCCGCCGAAGACGCCCATATGCAGCACCGCCCGCAGCCAGTTGCGGCGGCGCGCTATGGGAGAGAAGGCCGTGAGGCCCGTCATGATGCAGCAATAGCTGATCTTGGCGCCGACCACGGCCAGCGCCTTGGGGCGCGACCCGCCCAGCAGCATGCCGTGGGTCTGGCCGTAGCGCAGGCGCCGCCGCACGAGCCAGGCCATGGTGGCGCGGTCGGCCGGCACGGGCTCCTCGACGATGGCCTCGGGCGCATAGCCGATGGCGCCGCCGAGAGCGGTGAGCTGGTAGAAGAAGGCCGTATCCTCCCCGCCGCTCTTGCCGAGCGCACGGTCGAACCGGATGCCGCGATAGGGCACGGACCAGCGGATGAGGACGTTGCAGGTATAGCCGGCGCGGATCGCGCCGTTGACGAAGACCGGCAGCGTCGAGTGGAAATCGCCATCGGCCATCCAGCGCGGCGCATCCGCCGAATAGACGGCGCGCACGGGACCGAGGACAGCGGCGGCATTGGTGGCCTCTGCCGTTTCGACGAGGGCGCGCAGCCAGCCCGGCGTCACGACTTCATCGTCATCGACAAAGGCGAGGAAATCGCCATCGGCGGCATCGAGGCAGGCATTGCGGGCGATGCTGATATTGCCTGCCGGCGCGTGAAGATAGGTCACCGGCCAGGGCAGCGCGGAGCACAGTTCCTCGACGAGCGGCCTTGCACTCGGGGTCTGGTCGTTATCGGCGATGATGACGCGCAGCTCATGGCCTGCGGCATCGAGGCGGGCGATGGATCGCAGGGTCTCGGCGAGGTAGGGACGGCGGAAGGTGCAGATGCAGATATCGATACGGGCCATGGCGCCTCACACGGTTCCGCGGCGGAAGGGACGCTGGAGGACGTGCAGCCAGAAGCCGGAGGACCAAGCCAGGTGCATGACCATGGCGGCCACGCCGACTAGCGGCGAGAAGGCGACGGGCATGTCGGCATCCGGGTAGTATTTTCGCGCGGCATGCATGCCCAGGGCGATGCAGCCGATGCCCCAGAGCGCCAGCGGGATGAGGAAGGCCCAATGCCAGATGGACAGGGCCGCCAGCAGCACGACAGGCAGGATGGCGAGCGGCGCCATCTGGCGCAGGCGCGGCCGCATGCGGTGCTTGAGGATGTTGCGCGCCCTGCCCCCGCCATAGCCGAAATATTGCCGGAAAAGACCGGAGACGGTGGCACGCGGATAATAGGTCATGGCCGTGCGGTCGGTGAGCCAGATGGTATGGCCGGCCTGGCGCAAGCGATAATCGAGCTCGGCATCCTCGTTGGCGCGGAAGGTCTCATCGTACCCACCGACGGCGCGGAAGGCATCGATGCGCATGAGGGCATGGTGGCCGTGATCGACCGGGCCCGAGGCATTGCCCATGCGATGGGCGGAGCCGCCGGTGCCGATGGGGGAGTTCTGCGCCGCAGCAACCGCACGCTGGAAGCCGGCTTCCCCGATGGTCAGCATCGGCACGACGATGCTCGCCACCTGCCGCTCGACGGCTTCAGCGACGAGCCGGCGGCAATAATCGGACGGATAGGTGCCGTGCGCATCGACGCGAATGATGTAGTCGGCGTCATCGCCGCACTCGGCTACGGCCAGGTTCATGGCGGCGCTCTGGATGCGGCGAGGGTTGTGGATGAGCTGGACGGTTGAATGGTTCTGGGCGATTCCCGCAACGATAGCCGTGGTGTCATCGGTGCTGCCACCGTCGGCGACGACGATGCGCGCGTCGAGCTCACCGGACTCGACAAGCAGGGCATCTAGGAGCGGGCCGATATGATGGCTCTCGTTGAGCGTGGGCACGACGATGATGACGCGAGCTCTCATGCGGCTTTCTCCAGCGAGGCGGGCGCCAGATCGGCGAGGCGATCGACAAGCGCTATGCATTCGGCTTTTTCGCAGCGGAACAAGGCGGGGTCCTGCGCTCGGACGGCCTGCGCCAGCGCCAGCAGGCGCTCGGGGGCGAGCGCGGAAAAGAGCGCCGTCAGCGTTTCGGTCTCGATGTCGGGGATCACGAGGCCGATGCCGAGGCGCTCGATGAAGGCCGCCGTTTCGGTACCGGCAAGCGCTATGGGGATGGCGCCGTTGAGGCACCCTTCGTAGATGCGATTGGGGAGGAGCCAACGCGAGTTCTGGCCCTCTTCGAAGAAGTCGATGGCCCAGACGAAATGCACATCCGAGTAGATGGCGGCGAGATCGTGCGGATAGCGGTAGGGGCCGGCATAGCGCAGATGCGGAGCGGCCTCTGTGGTCGCGGCAAAATCCTCGAATTCGGTGAGCGCCGGCCGGCCGCGCAGGGTGACTTCGATACGGCCCTCGAGGGCGCGCGAGGCGGCATCGAGCGCCGTGAGGGACTTGTGGCAGCGCAGCGCGCCGAACCAGCCGATGCGGATGGGTTCGATATCGCCGCGCAAGGCCGGATTGTCGCCGATGTCGAGACCTTCGGGCGCAAAGACCTTGTTCTCGATGAGATAGGGCGGGGGCGAGCCATGCTGGGCGAAGTAGTTTTCGAGGAAGGCCGGGGAGCTGGTGAGCAGCAGGGCGGCCGAGCGCGAGAGGCGCTGCTCGACCAGACGCATCGAGCGACCGAGATTGTCCTGGCGCAGCATCAGGCGATGGATGTCGAGGCATTCATAGACCAGCGCCGGCGGCTGCGGCCAGAAGCCGAGCAGGCGATTGGCGATGCCCAGCATTTCCAGATTGCGGGCGATGATGACATCGGGTCGCGCGAAGGACCGCGCCCAGCCTCGCGCGCGAAAGGCGGCGGTGAGCGTGGCAAAGAGCCGTTGCAGCATGCGCCCGTCATGGGTGACGTCGAGTTCGACGACGGTGCCGGCGGGGAGGGAATCGGGCGGCGCATCGGCGCGGCGGAACCCGGCGATCTCGACCTCGGCCCCGCCCAGCCGCAGCATGGCGACGCGACGCGCCACCGCCGGGTCGGCCAAGCTCGGCACCAGATAGAGAATCCTGAGCAACGACGCATCTCCTGTCCCTGTGCGGCAAGAGACTCGCCGCGGTTGACGGGGCACCCGCCGAATAGAGCTTCACGAAGCGGGAAGTGGAGAACGCGCCAAACTTGCGGTCAACCGAACGCGCGGGGACCGAGCAATGCGCGCCGCGCATGACACGAAAGAGCCGTAATTTCTGCCGGTTGGCGCGGGTGTTTAGCGCAGATAGGCGGCCACGGGGCGGCGGTAAAGAAGCGCCGCCGGAACCGTCGCCAGGACGATACCGGCCACCCCGCCGAGGACTGCGAGCTGAACTTCATCAGGCCCGATAGCGGCCGTTAGCGCAACCCCGCTCATCCGCTGCAGGAGATTCGAAGCATAGGCAGCCACCGCGTAGCCGAGGGCGACGCCGAGCACCACGCCGGTGACGACGATGGCGGAGGCGAAGAGCCAGATGGAAAGAAACAGGTAGGTGCGCGAGGCGCCGAGCGCCCGGATGACGGCGAATTGCGTCTCAAAGAGCTTCATCAGCGCCACGACGCCCGCGAAGATGGCGAGGAAGGCCAGAACCTGCGTCACCGACGCCATGATCGACATGACCTGCCGGATATTGCCGAGAAGATCGTAGATCTGCAGCAGGACCTCGGCAGGAAAGAAGGCCATGCTCTGCGGCGTCTTGTATTCGCCGCGCAGGCCATACATGTCCGCCACCGTCTGCCCCTTGATGACGATGGCCGGCAGCCCTGGCACGCGCGCCGGATCGAAGGGCGGGCCGATTTTCGCATCGCCTTCCGCATGGCCGTTGGGGAGGCCATGGGCGTTCCACAATGTCTCGATGGGCACGACGACGGCGCGATCCCATGGATTGCCGGTGGGCTTCATGTGGCCGACGACGGTCAGCTCGTAGTGGTGATGGCCTTCATGCTCGTCTTCGCCGTCCTCCTCGTCGGCGAAGGCGCTGCTGCCATGGAGCGGAACGAGCTTGTCGCCGATCTTGAACGGCACACTCGCGCCGACTACCGCCTCGCCGGCTGCCTCGAACATTCGTCCGTCGCCAAGCCCGTTGCTGAGGCGATCGACGAACTGGGCGATGGTGCCGACGACCTGGAGGCCCTGGACGTTGTCGCCATAGCCGATCGGGGCGGCATATTCGACGCGCGGATCGGTGAGGGCTTTCGAGACGATCTCCGGATCCATCAACTGCACGGCGCTCGGCCGCAGGAACACGGTGTTGAAGACGATCTCGGTGGGATTGCCGGGCGCGGCAACCAGGAGGTCGAAACGATCGGCGGCGGCGGTGCTGCCCTGGCGCAGGGCGCGCTCCTGGGCGGAAATGCCGATGCCAAGCGCCACAGCAATGGCGATGACGGCGATGAAGATGGCCGTAGTGGCGGGATAGCGCCGGATCATGGCCCAGGTCACGCGCGTCGGGTTCATGTCGCGGCCTCGGTGACAGATGGCTTTGCCGGTTCCCGCGCGTCGTCGTTGACGATGCGGCCGTGTTCGAGCCGGATGATGCGCCGGCAGCGCTCCATGACGATCGGGTCGTGGGTGACGATGACCATGGTCTGCCCGCGAGCGGAGGCGATGAGGGTATCGGTCACCTGCCGGGCGCTGTCTTCATCGAGGCTCGCCGTGGGTTCGTCAGCGAGCAGGATCGAGGGTTCCAGGAGCAAGGCGCGGGCAATGGCCGTGCGCTGACGCTCGCCGCGCGACAGCGTGCGGGTGAGATGGGCGTCGGCAGGAACGCCGAAATCGTCGAGCAGGCCCTGTGCGCGCCGATGCAGCTCGGGCGGAACGATGAAATGAGCGAAGGTCGCGGGGAGCGTGACGTTGTGAACCGGGCTCAGCTGGTCGATGAGATGGAATTCCTGGAACACCAGGCCGACATTGCGATAGCGCCAATCGTCTGACGCCGCCTGGCGCAGGCGGGCAATATCGGTTTCGCCCCAGACGACGCTGCCGCGATCGGGCCTGAGGATGCCGGCAAGGACATGAAGCAGCGTGGTTTTGCCGGAGCCAGAGGGCCCGGTGAGGGCGACGAGGTCACCCGGCTGCACGGCGAGCACGGGAACGTCGAGAATGGTCTTTCCGGCGAAGGAAACCGCAATGTCCCGACCCGTCAGAACTGGTGGCGCCCCCTCCCCCATGCCGACCTCTAGAAGCCGATGCTGACGGTGGGGCGGCCACGATAGGTGGCGTCGACCAGCCGCACGACGCTCACGAACCCCGTATCGGCATCGGTTTCGACGCCGATATCGAGCTTGCCGGTGACGGCTATGCCGACATCGTAATTGTAGAGGCGCATGGCATCGCGCGTATAGACGAGCACGATGTTCTGCGGCCATTGCGACGCGGCATCGCAGAAGGGACAGATGGCCATCGGCTCGGTCGCCAGCACGAAGAACTTGGCATCGGGCTTGAGCGGGGGCGCCATGAAGCCGTTGATGGTGACTTCCGTGCCGTTGAAGGCCTGAGCGGCGTCGGAGAGATCGGGCTGATCCTTGCTCTTGTAGAGCGACTTCATGGTCAGCGTCTGTTCGGCCGCCGCCAGCGAAGGCAGCAGCGCGGACGAGGCGAGAGCCGAGATCAAGAAGTGACGACGAGTGAACATCCAGCGCCCCTCCCAGTGCAACCGAATGCCAGGACCATAGGCCAGTCCCGAAGGCTTTTGAACCTGGCCCGCTCGGGGCCGGCCTATATTGACCATTGGATTAGCGGATCGCCCACGCGATCGCGGCTTCAGCGTGGAGCTTGACCACGTCATAGGTGGGTAGCGAGTAGCGCTCGGTGGGCAGCAGCAGCGGCAGCTCCGTGCAGGCAAGAAGCAACGCCTCCGCTCCCGCAGCCTGCAATCTGGCCGCGATTTCGAGAACGCTGGCCTGCGATTCCGGCTCGACCCGCCCGAGCGTCAGCTCATCGATAATGATGCGATGGATCGCTTCCCGGTCATTTTCCTCGGGCACCAAGATCTCGAGCCCATGCCGTCCGCGCAATCGGGCGGTGAAGAAGTCCATGCTCATGGTGAAGCGTGTGCCGAGCAGACCGACCCGCCGATACCCCTCCGCCCGGAGCTTTTCGCCGGCGACGTCGGCCGCATGGAGAAGCGGGATCGAGAGAGCGGCCTCGACCCTCTCGGCGACCGCATGCCCGGTGATGGCAGTGATCATGAGGAAATCAGCGCCACCGCCTTCAACCCGTCGCGCGGCATCGATGAGCGCGGCGGCGATACCGTCCCAATCCCCCGCCGAGGCCATGGTATCGAGGTCGTCATAGTCGAGCGTGAGAAGCAGCGAGCGGGCATTGTGATGACCGCCGAGTTCACGTTGCATCCCGATATTGAGGAGGCGGTAATAGAGCGCCGTCGACTCCCAGCTCATACCCCCCAAGAGCCCGATGGTCCGGCTTCGCGCCATTTCCCCCAACCTCCTCACTCCCGGCCACTCTAGCAGCCCGCTCAGGCGAAGCCGAGGTGGTTGAGCGGGAGCAGCAGGCGAACGCGCTTGGAGTGGCCATTGCACGTTGTGCATGCGCTGGGCATCCGCTTTGCCGGGGCTCTCAAGCACAACTGGGCCAACGCTATTGCACAGGCTTGCAAGGCGATGCCATTGGTTGTAGCTCTTCGGCGATCACAGGAATTTCGCCGTGGCGGAACAGAAGACCGCAAAAACCTTCGTTACCGCTGAACAGGTCGCCAAGCTGGCGGGAGTCTCCCGCTCGGCCGTGTCGCGCACGTTCACCAGTGGCGCCAGCGTCTCGGAATCCACGCGCAAGAAAGTCATCGAGGCGGCCGACCGGCTTGGCTACCACGTCAACCACCTGGCCCGTGGCCTGATCCATGACCGCTCGGGCATCGTCTGCCTGATCGGCGCCGATCTCAACACCCCCTACCACGCGCGCATCCTGGCCTCGGTGACGAGCCGGTTGCAGGCCATCGACCGGGTGGCGATGATCATCAACACATCGGGCGAAACCGAGAGCGTCGAAAGTGCGCTGCGGCTGACGCTCAATTATCGCGCCGATGCGACGGTGGTGCTTTCGGGCTCCCCCGCCGCCTCGCTGATCGATACCTGCGTGGCCAATGGCCAGCACGTGATCCTCATCAACCGTGATGTCGGCGCTGAAGGTGTCGACGCGATCGCCGTCGACAATGCGACCGCGGCGCATGAGGCCTTCGCCATGTTCCAGCGCGCGGGCTGCCGCAAGATCGCGGTGGTTTCCTCGCAGGCCGGCACGCCGAGCCTGGTCGGTCGCGAGCGGCCCTTTGCGGCGGCAGCGGCGGCAGCGGGCATCGAGGTCAAGATCGTGCGGCCGGGGCCGACGTCCTACGCGTCAGGGGTCGAGGCGGCACGCATCCTGTTGCCGCGATCGGACAGGCCCGATGCCGCCTTCTGCGTCACCGACCTCCTCGCCTGCGGCTTCATGGATGCGGCGCGCAACGAATTCGGCATGGAGATTCCGCGCGATCTTTGCGTCATCGGTTTTGACGATATCGAGCAGGCCGGCTGGGGCGCCTACAACCTGACCACGTTCCGGCAACCGGTCGACCGCATTGCGGATGCCATCGTCGAGCTGGTCGACAAGAAGGGCGAACCCAGCGCCCCGCTTGTGCTTCAAGCCGACCCCATCTGGCGCAAATCGGTGCGCCCGCGATAGAGCGGCTCGACGGTGCCGGTTTCGAGGTCGATCGAGAAATCGGCGCAGGGCGTGCTGTTGCGATATTCGCCAAGGATGCGGAAGAAGGCGGCAAGGCGCCCCTGGAGGCTGTCCATCGGCCAGGTCCGCGCGGCGAATGCCGTTTGCAGCCTGTCGTAGACGGCGAGACGCGAAGCCGGGACGTAGCCCTCGGCCAGGGCCCTGGCCTTGCGCAGGTGGTACCAATCGACGACGAGATCGATGAAGGCGATGTCGTGCCAATCCTGGTGCGGCAGTAATTCGTGGAGGCTGTCGGGCAGGTTCTTGAGTGGCGTCGCGATGGAGGCCAGGCCCATGAGATGGCCCAGGTTGAGGCGCGGCACGACGGCTGCAAGATCATCGGGCCATTCCCGGCGCAGATAGCGCCAGGCCACCATCTGGGCGAGATGCCGGCTCAGGAATTCGGGATAGGTCCTGGCCGCGAGCAAGGTGCCGTAATCGGCGCCGGTGCGACGCTGCTCGGCCGCGTAGAAGGGGAAAGCGACGTCGAAGCCCGGGACTTCTTCGAGGAAGACGGTCTCGACATCGATGCGCCCGTCGGCGAACTCTGCGATCTTGTAAGCTGGCGGGAAGCCGACCAGTGAGGGCATGGCGATATTGACCAGAGCCTCGCCGCCTTCGCAGAAAATGGCGGTGTCATTGATGTGCAGGTGCCCGCTGAAATGCACCTTGATGCCCGCGGCTATGGCCGAGCGGGCGACGTCCGCTCTGGGCGTGCGCCGGGCGAAGCTGGTCGAGCCGAAGAGCGCGATTTCGTCCTCAAGAGTGCCGTTGAGCGGATCGACCATGGGGTAGTGGGAAAAGACCAGCAGGTCCTTGCCCTGCGCCCTGGCGCGGGCGCTGACGTCGCGCGCCCAATCGAGCACGAAGCCCTTGTGCTTGAGCATGGCGTTCCAGCCAGCATCGGTGCTGTCGTGATAGGCCTTTTCGGGCACAGGATCGGTGCTGCCGTCCCGCGGCTCGAAGACATTGGCATCGATCGAGAGCAGCCAGAGGCCGGGCTCCGGCTCGATGAGATAGGACGCGTCGACCATGGTGCGGACCGAGCGACCGTCGTCGGAGCGCACGACATAGGTGCGATCCTCCATGGCATCGCTGCTGCCGAATGGGCTCTCCCAGTGGAGATCGCGCGGGCTGCGGAAATAGCCGAGGCGCGCGAAGGGCGGCAGCCCGGCTTCGTAGCCGGCGCAGTGCATGGTCTCGGTCACGATGCGGCCGACCGACTCTTCCTGCGGTTCGTCGGTATCGCTGGTGAAGAGTACATCGGTGCCATCGGCATTGAGGAAGCGCTTGGACTGGTGGCGGCCATGGATCGAATAGAGGTCGTGGTTGCCGGGCGTCGCGAAGAAACGCATGCCATGGCTGGCCGAATATTGCTCGAGTAGCGCCATGGTGGCGGTAACGGTTTCGGCCTGGCCGTCATCGGTGACGTCGCCGGGGATGACCACGGTGCGAATGTCGCGTGCGGCTATGTCGGCGAGAGCGGCGCGGAAGGCAGGGTAGCTCTCGTTGAAGACCCGCGTGGAGGCCGTGGTATCGGCAAGCGTGCGCAGGCGCGGTCCGGCTATTTCGGGGGCACCATATTCGCCATGAATGTCGTGGTGGTGCGGATCGGCGATGATGGCGATTTTCATGACGGGGTTCAGGAGGCTTTCTTGTCGAGCGAACGCAGCCGGCTTTCGCGCAACTGGCCGACTTCGTCCAGTATCGGATAGGCGACCGAAGTGATGTGGGCGTTGACGCGCTTGAGATCGCGCAGGATGTCGAGATGGAGAGTGCTGGTTTCGATGCTTTCGGCACGGCGCTGACGGATGCGGTCGAGATGGCGCGAGGCCGATTCCTGCTCCAGCCGGCGGATATCGACTTTCACTTCGACCAGCCGCCGCGCCAGCTCGACATCGCGCGACATGAAGATGGTCTGGGCGATGCGCAGGTTGGCGATGGTCTTTTCGTAGAAAGCCTCGATCTCGTGAAAGCCCTCGCCGGAGAAGGTCAGTCGCCCCTTGATCTTGCGGGCGGCGAGATCGTTGAGGCCATGATCGACGATATCGCCGATATGCTCGAGATTGATGGCATAGCTCAGGATTTCCTCGGCGCGCCGCATCTCGCCCTCATCGAGTTCGACGCTCGTGAAGCGCGCGAGATAGATCTTTACCGCCTCCTGGAGCGTATCGACCTTGTCGTCGAGCAGCTTGACGCTGGCGCAGCCCTTGGTGTCGTTCGAGCGCAGGGTCCGCAGGCTGGTTTCGAGCATTTCCACGACGGTATCGCCGATGCGCAGCGTTTCGCGCGCGGCCGCCGAGAGGGCCACGACCGGATCGTCGAGCACGGCATTGTCGAGAAAGCGCGGACCGACGCCCTGCGCATCGACCACGTTGGGCATCAGCCGCGCGAAGAGCCGCGCCAGCGGCCCGACCAGCGGCAGGAACAACACCGAGAGCGCCAGGTTGAAGCCGATATGGGCACTGACCACGAACCCGGCCGGATCGGTGACCAGGCCGGAAAGAGCCGGTGCCAGGAGACCGCCGGCCACGAGGACGACCAGCGCCCCGAAAGCGCGAACACAGAGGTTGGAGACGGTGACGCGGCGTGCGAGCACGCCTTCGCCCATGGTGGCCAGGAGCGGCGGCACCGCGCCGCCCAGGTTGGCGCCAGCGACCAGCACCAGCGCCAGCCCGTGATCCATGTTGCCGGCCGAGGCCAGCGACATGACCAGCAGGACGACGGCCAGGCTTGACGAGGCGAGGACGGCGAGGCCCGCAGCAAGGATCAGGGCGAAGAGCGGGGCGCCGGCCAGGGCGTTAAGGATGAGTGCGATGGTGGTCGACTGCCTGATCGGGTCGGTGGCTTCGCCGAGAAGCCGCAGGGCGACCAGCATGAGGCCGAGCCCGAGCAAGGCACGACCGATGCCCTTGCCGCGACTTTCCTGGCTGAGCTTGAAGACGGCGACGCCGGCCAGAACGAAGAGCGGCGCCAGCCAATGCACGTCGAGCGCAAGCACGCCCGAGACGAGGCTGGTGCCGACATTGGCGCCCAGCATCACCGACTGGCCCATGGCGCCGGTCAGCAATTCGCGGCTGGCGAAGGACGCCGTCATCATGGCGGTAGCGGTGCTGCTCTGCAGCAGGAGCGTTGCGAAGAGGCCGGCGAAGAAGGAGACGAAGCGGTTGGCGGTGCCGCG
>Ga0182746_1002899_pt1 | contig 12340 bp, 9 predicted proteins | sample eDN3rd30CBELigOP_FD_128881 | JGI IMG/M metagenome (GOLD analysis project Ga0182746, IMG submission 128881) | Enriched Organic Plus compost microbial communities from Emeryville, California, USA - eDNA 3rd pass 30_C BE-Lig OP (version 2) (version 2) ... | reverse complement strand
CGGCGACTGTCGTTTCGGTGGGGGCGCCGGCTGGGAGCATCACCCAGACGACGCGGGGAGACGCAAGCTTCAAGGCAAGGTCTGGTAGACCCGTCGCGCCGGTTGCGCCTTCGCCTTCGAGCTGGCGGATGGCCTCAGTGTTGCGATCGTACACGACACAGTCATGCCCTGCCTTCATGAGACGCCGTACGATATTGGCGCCCATGCGGCCCAGACCGATCATTCCCATCTGCATGGCTCATTCCCTCTCGATGGTCGGTTGCGGATGTGTTGCCGTCAGGATAGGGCCCTCTCGATGGCCTTTCCGAAACGCTCAAGTCCGGCGCGGACGTCCTTGCCGAGGTGGACGCGCAGGGCGCGCCGCTTGCGTTCGGCAAGCACGGCGAAGTCGCCACGGGCCTGGGCAAGGATGACCACGCCAAAGCTGAAGCCGTGGTCGGGCACGGGAAGGTCAGAGGCGGCATCGGCTGTGATCTGGGTGAAGACGCCGCTGTTGGGGCCGCCCTTGTAGGCCTGACCGGTGGAATGCAGGAAGCGGGGGCCGAAACCCACACAGGTTGCTACCTTCAGACGATCGCGAATGAGGGTGCGCAGCCTCGCAAGCTGTGCCTCGTTCTCGGCATTGTGGTCGATATAGGCGAGGAGGCCCGCATAATCGCCCGGCGTGCAACGGGCGAGATGAGCCCTCACATAGGCATCGAGCGACTTTTCGCCGGCTGCCTTGGCGAGTTCGGCAGCGTTGCGGTCGTCGGCGAAAAGGGCGATGCCATCCTCGACCAGGAGCGGCGTTTCCGCCGGCAGGGCGCCGGACGTGGCATAGGCATCGGTGAGCTGGCGGGTGACGACCTTGCTTGCCTCAACATCGGGCTGGTTGAAGGCATTGATGCCGATGATGGAGCCGGCAATGGCGGTTGCAATCTCCCAGCGGAAGAATTCCTGGCCGATGCGGTAGCGGTCGGCGAGCTCGATGCGGATAACCGGCTGCCCCGCCTTCTGCAGGGCAGCGACTGCCGTATCCTGGGCGGTGTCGGCCTCGCCGCACAGCCGGAGATAGGCGAAGATCCGGTCATTGCCGTAGGCCTGGGGTGCGCCGAGAGGTTCGGCATCCACAGGGATGATGCCGCGACCCTGCTTGCCGGTGGATTCCGCCAGGAGCTGCTCGAGCCAGGCTCCAATATCGGCAATGGCGGGGGAGGCGATCACCGTGACCTTGTCGCGGCCGCTGGTGGCGCCAAGCCCCAAGATCGCGCCGAGCTCGATGCCGGGATGCTCCGCGGGCGGCACATCCGGGCCGCAGCTGTGGACCATGATGGCGGTTTCCGCCAGGAAGCGGTCGAGGTCGAGGCCCATGACGGCGGCAGGCACCAGGCCGAAGTTGGACAGAACCGAATAGCGACCGCCGATTGCCGGATCGCCATGGAAGACGTGGCGGAAATGGTCCTGCGCCGCAACCTTCTCCAGGCTCGAGCCGGGATCGGTCACGGCGATGAAGCGCTCGCCGGCGCGGTCAGTGCCGATGGCCCTGGCGACCCGATCGAAGAAATAGGTCTTGAGGATATTGGGCTCCAGCGTCGAGCCGGACTTGCTCGAGACGATGAAGACCGTGCTGGCGAGATCAATGCGTGCCTCGAAGCGGGCAATCTGCTGCGGGTCGGTCGAATCGAGCACGAGCAACTCCGGATAGCCGGGTTGCTGGCCGAAGGTGCGCGCCAGCACTTCGGGCCCGAGGCTGGACCCGCCCATGCCGAGCAGCAGGGCATGACGGTAACCGTGCCCGCGGATCTCCGCCTGCAAAGACTTGAGGCGGTCAATATTGACCTGCTCGCGGGCGGCAATGTCAAGCCAGCCGAGCCATTTCGCCTCGTCCGAACCGGTCCAGAGGCTCGCGTCACGGGCCCAGATGCGGCGCGAGACAGCTTCATTGCGGGCCTTCTCGATCCAACCCTCAACGGCGGTTGCCATTTCCGGCGGGAGGTTGGCGGTGAGCGGGTTCAGCCGATTGCCGAGATTTGCCCTGCGCTTGGCGGCAACGGCACCGAGCAGCTGGTCGAAGGCATCGGCAAACTGACGAACGCCGTCGACCACGAGCTCGCGGGTGACACCGTCCAGGTCGAGACCAAGGCGCTCGGTTGCCTCGAGCACGGCGCGGGCCTCATCGATGCCGGCGGTGAGCGTCTCGCGCGGCGCCCCATGGTCGCGGAACGCGTCCATGGTGGCAGGCGGCACGGTGTTCACCGTATCGCGACCGATCAGCTCGGTGACGTAAAGGATGTCGCTATAGGCCTTGTTCTTGGTGCCCGTGGAGGCCCAGAGCAGCCGCTGGGGCCTGGCGCCGGCGTCGGCCAGCTTCCGCCATCGGGGCGTTTCCAGCAGCGAGAGATAGTACTGGTATGCCATCTTGGCGTTGGCGATGGCGACCTTGCCCTTGATGGCGGCAAGGGCATCCGCCTGCGGATCCCCGGCTGCAATGCGCTGGTCGATCCTGGCGTCGATGGCGGTGTCGATGCGGCTCACAAAGAAGCTCGCCACGCTCGCGACCCGCGATACGTCGCCGCCCCTGGCCAGCAGCTCCTCAAGCCCGGCGATATAGGCCTCGGCCACCGCCCTGTAGGCGTCCTGGGAGAAAAGGAGGGTGACGTTGATGTTGTGCCCCTCGCCGATGAGAGTGCGGATCGCCGGCACGCCGGCCTCGGTGCCCGGCACCTTGATCATGAGGTTCGGACGATCCACGGCCTGCCAGAGGCGACGGGCCTCGGCGATGGTGCCCTCGGTGTCCATGGCAAGGTAGGGCGAGACCTCCAGGCTGATATAGCCGTCCACGCCGCCGGTTGCCTCGTAGACCGGCTTCAGCACATCTGCAGCCGCGCGGATGTCACCGATGGCGAGATGTTCGTAGATCTCGCCGGGGGTGCGATCGCCCGCGCTCACGAATTTCGCGAAATCCTCGTCATAGTCGCTGCTGCCGCCAATCGCCTTCTCGAAGATGGCGGGATTCGACGTGACGCCCTTTAGCCCATCGGTCTCAACCATCGCCGCAAGTCCGCCCGACGCGATCAGTGATCGACGCACATAATCGAGCCAGACCGACTGGCCATAGTCCTCGAGAAGCTTGAGCGGGTTCTTCTGCGTGGTCATCAAACACTCCATTGGCGGCTCCGGACTGCCTTCTGCTGCGACGGGCTCAAGCGCCGGCGGGCGCTGCTCGGTTCCCATTTCGACAGGGGCCCCAGCCACTTCGACACTCGGTGTAAGCAGGGCACCGGAAGCCTGCAGCCCAGCTGACATCGAGGCGGGTTGAGAAAGTGTGCATGCCGATCTCCGTTCCGGTCAAGCCAAGTTGAAGGGCGAGGCACATTGTCGGTGGCTGCTCCACAGAATTCGATGAAGGCCCGGTGAAGCGGGGCGAGTAGAATTTGATTGATCCGGCTCAGGCGAAAAAAGAATCGTGACAATTTTCGGGCAATCACACTGGGCGCGTGCTTTGCCCACAGACTGCGACCGTTTGATAACAACTGTGTACGGAGGCGAGAAGGCGGCTCGGCGCGATCCAGTGGCAAATGCTGCCTGCGGCCAGGGAAGGCACGGGCGGGCCGGCAGTTGTCCAAAGTCATGGCAGAAGATGCCGGTGCGGATGATCTTGCTATGAAAAGTTGAACATGACTATGCTTGAAGCGAGTCGTGACAAGTCTGTATCGCATTCGGACAATTACTGTTTCTCCGGCGTCGAGCGAGATGTTGCGATGGGACGCCCGGCACTGACGGACCGGACGCAGCCTTGAACTGTATTTGTGTGCTCCACAGCTCGCGACAAGTCCCGTCGGAAAACAGGTCACCATGGGAGGAAAGCCGACATGCAGGCACCAGGGGCACCTGGAACGGAAGCGCGATGGACGTCGAGCGCCAAGAGCGGCGTAGGCACGGCACTCACAACAAACAGCCGGATCTGGTTCACCGTCAGCCACGGCATCGTCAATGAAGTCTACTGCCCGCGGGTGGACGCGGCCTGTACCCGCGATTTTGGGCTCATCGTCACCGACGGGCGCGACTATTTCTCGGAGGAGAAGCGGCATACCCAGCACGAGATCCGGATGATCGAATGCGGGGTGCCAGCCTTCGAGCTGACCAATACCGCGATGGACGGCCGGTACCGGATCCACAAGCGCATCCTGACCGATCCTGTCCGGACAACCCTGCTGCAGGAGATCCGCTTCGAGGCGCTGAAGGGATCGGTGGCGGATTACAGGCTGTTCGCGCTGATCGCCCCGCATCTGGTCAATGCCGGCGCCCACAATTCCGCATGGGTCGGCGACTACAAGGGGACGCCCGTGCTGTTTGCCCGCGGCTCGTTCGGTTCATGCATGGCGGTGGTGTCGTCCATTCCGTGGCTCACGCGCAGCGTGGGCTATGTTGGCGTGTCCGATGGCTGGCAGCAGCTGCAGAGGGACAAGCATATCCGTGAGGCCTATACGGAAGCCCCAGACGGTAACGTAGCCATGGTGGGGGAGCTCGATCTCCTGGGGGCGGCGGGGCAGCCGATCGTGCTCGCCCTGTCGATCGGCGTGAGGCCACAGGAAGCTGCCTATCGCGCGATCGCCAGCTTGCAGGCGGGGTTCGCCAACGCCCTGCGTCACTACGTGCATGGGTGGAAGGAATGGCAGGACGGCCTGCTGCCGCTGGACCGGACCGATGCCGAGGGCCATGACCCCTATCGGGTCAGCACCTCGGTGCTGGCCGTCCATGCGCCGATGTCGTTCTCGGGTGCGGTGATCGCCAGCCTTTCGATTCCCTGGGGATTCAGCAAGGGAGATGAGGATCTTGGCGGATATCATCTGGTCTGGCCGCGGGATCTGGTGGAGACGGCGGGCGGTTTCCTGGCGGCGGGCGCCGTGGCCCAGGCCAAGGCCGTGCTCGGCTATCTGCATGCGGTGCAGGAGGCGGATGGCCACTGGCCGCAAAACATGTGGCTGGACGGCGAACCCTATTGGGGCGGCGTGCAGATGGATGAATGCGCGTTCCCCATCCTGCTCGCGGACATGCTCCGGCGCGAGGGGCATCTATCCGCGGAGGAACTTGCTCGCTTCACCGGCATGGTGTGGAAGGCCGCATCCTTCATCGTGCGTAACGGCCCCGTGACAGGTCAGGACCGATGGGAGGAGGAAGCGGGTTATTCACCCTTCACGCTGGCGGTGGAGATTGCCGCCCTGCTGGCTGCAGGCGATTTTCTCGAGCTTGGCGGGCACAAGAGGGATGCCGAATTCGTCCGGGAAGTCGCGGACTCGTGGAATGACCAGATCGAGCGCTGGACCTTTGCCACGGATACGCCGATCTGCGAGCGGCTGGGGCTTTCGGGCTATTATGTGCGGATCGCGCCGCCCGACACGGCGGATGCGGCTTCGCCGCTCTCGGGCTTCGTGCCGGTGAAGAACCGGCCGCCGGAGAAGAGCAATCATCCTGCGAGCCTGCTGCTCAGCCCCGATGCGCTGGCGCTGGTGCGGTTCGGGCTGAGGGCGCCGGATGACCCGCGCATTGTCGATACGGTGAAGGCCATCGACGACGTGCTGAAGGTGGATCTGCCGCAGGGGCCGGTCTGGTATCGCTACAACGAGGACGGCTATGGCGAGCATGAAGATGGCAGCCCCTTCGACGGGACGGGGATAGGTCGCGCCTGGCCACTGCTGACGGGCGAGCGGGCGCATTACGAACTCGCCGCCGGACGGCCGGAGGTGGCCGCCAGCCTGCTCAGGACGCTGGAAGCCTGCGCGGGCGAAGGCGGCCTGCTGCCGGAGCAGGTGTGGGATGTGGAGGACATTCCCGAGCTCGGCCTGTTCCGGGGCCGTCCCACGGGCGGGGCGATGCCGCTGGTGTGGGCGCATAGCGAGCACATCAAGCTGATCCGATCGCTCAATGACGGTCGGGTGTTTGACATGCCGCCGCAGCCGGTCGAGCGCTACCAGCACCGCAAGGTGACTTCGCGGTTCCGAACCTGGTGCGAACATAACCGGCTGAGAAGCCTGCCGGAGGGCAAGACCCTGCGCATCCAGGTGGATGAGCCGGCCATGGTGCACTGGAGCGCCGATGGCTGGGCTACGGTGAGGGACGATATGACCGAGCCCGCCGCCTTCGGGCTGCATGTCCTTGACCTTCCGACCGAGAAGCTGGCGCCCGGCAGCACCATCGTCTTCACGCTCAAATGGACGGAACGCGACCAGTGGCAGGGTGAGGACTACACGGTGACCGTGATCTGACGTCTGCCCCTCGGCCCACATGAAGGCCGAGGCGCAAGCCGGGACGGATGAGACCGCTGACGGGAAGATGTGGCGGGTGACGCGCGGGGCCCCGCTGCTCCATCCAGTGCCGACTACTTGCCGGCGAGCCGGTCAGCGAAGGCGCCAATGGTGCGGGCATAGACTTCGGCGCGGTTCCATTCGCGCAGCACGGCAAAATTCGGCTGGCCCGGTCCCCATCCGGCGCCGGCCACCCAGCCATGGCCCTTCAGGTAATTGGCGGTGGAGGCCAGTACGTCGGGGACGCTGCGGATCAGGTCGCGCCGACCGTCACCGGTGTAATCCACGGCAAAACGGAGATAGTTGGAGGGCAGGAACTGGGTCTGGCCCAGCTCGCCGGCCCAGGCGCCGCGCATCTCACTCGGCTTCAGATCGCCGCGCTCAATGATCTGGAGGGCGGCTGTGAGCTCGCGCTGGAACATGTCGGTGCGGCGGCAGTCATAGGCGAGGGTGGCGAGGGAACGCAGGGCATCCTGCTTGCCCATATTGGTCCCGTAGTCGGTCTCGAGCCCCCAGATGGCGACGATGATCTGCGGGGGAACGCCATACTGGCGCTCGATGCGGGCGAGCACATCGGCATAGCGCTTGAGCATGGCCCGGCCCTTGGTGATGCGGCCCTGGGTGATGCGGCTGGCGGAGAACTGCTCGAAGGACTGCTTGAAATGCCGCTGGTTGCGGTCGAGCCTGAGAACCTTCTGGTCCAGGGTGAGGCCGTCGAGAGTGGCAAGGGTTCTCTTCGACAGGCCAGAATGCTCGGCCTTGAAGCTCTTGATCCAGGCCTGAAAGCCGCCGGCAGGCTCGCACTGGGCTGCCAGACCGGGCAGCGTTCCGCTCGTCAGCAGGGAAAACCCAAGGGCCAGGGTCAACTGGGCGCGTCGGATCATCGTCATGCCGGCAGGTCTCCGCATTTCTTGTGCAGGTTGTGGTCCCCGCTCAGGGACATCATCCCGCACCGTAGACCGCAATGCGGGATGTTCGCCAGACCGGAAAGTCGGATTGACCGCTGGACGTGATGGTTGGGCGCGTACCCGTTGCCGTGATGCAACGGGTACGGACTAGTCGTCAGCTGGGCGCTTCGTCCTGCAGATTGGTGATCACCCGGCGATTCTGTGAAGTGCAGCTGATATCCGGGCAGTCACGCACCAGACGGTCGCGGCCATAGCCCTTGGCCGTCAGGCGGTCGGGAGAAACGCCGAGGGAAATCAGATAGTCACGTACCGCCTCGGCACGCCGCTGGGACAGGGACCTGTTTTCCGCCGGCGAGCCGGGATCGTCAGCAAAGCCCTGAATCTTCACCGGCCACTGGGGATAGCGGTTCAGCCATTCAGCCTGCTTCTGGAGCGTGACCCTTGCCGTTTCGTCAAGTTCTGCGGACCCCGCCCTGAAATAGGTGCGGCGGCCGACATTGACCATGAAGTCCTCCTCGCTGCCGGGAGGGGTCAGGCTGGTGGCGGGATCCTGGTTCGACTGGAGCGGCGGCGCTGGAAGATCGGGACGCTGGCTCGAGCCGCCACATGCCGCCAGTGCGAGCATGGCCGCCAGGACGAAGACGATACGGCCGCCGGTCAGGCGCGAAGATGCGGGCACGTGAAGCTGCTCCCTTGACTGAACCGGTTCAGGCATCGCCCGAGCCGAGGTGACGGAGGACGAGAACCTTGGTGCCGATCGGACAACGCTGGTAGAGGTCGATCACATCCTCGTTGAGCATGCGGATGCAGCCGCTGGACACGTCATGGCCGATCGACCAGGGTTCCACCGTGCCATGGATGCGATAGCCGAGGTCGCGACCGTCCCGGTAAAGATAAAGGGCGCGGGGCCCGAGGGGATTGTCCGGGCCGCCCTTCATGAAACGCGGCAGGTCCGGCCGACGCTGGAGCATCTCGGGCGGCGGGGTCCAGCTCGGCCAGATGGCCTTGCGGTCAATCTGGGCACGGCCGTACCACTTGAACCCTTCCTTGCCGACGCCGACGCCATAGCGCAGAGCCGTCTTGTTCTCGAAGATCACGTAGAGAAAGTGATTCTGCGTGTCGATAACCACGGTGCCATGAGGTTCGACGCTGTCATAGGGCACCAGCTGGCGGCGCCAGCGCAGGTCGATCTTCGGCAGGTTGGTCGACCGGTAGGTCACGCCATTGTCGATCACGGGCGGACCGAAATAGGCATTTGGGTTGAAGGATCGGGCCTGTGCGGGGCGGCCAGCAAGCGCGGCAGCGGCGAACAGTCCCGCACCGGACAAGAATTTGCGACGCGACAGGGCCATGATTTCCTCCCCCCGAGTTGACCTCAGGCTTTGGATCCATAGTCACAAAAAAGTACTGTCGGTCAACTGTCCGTGAGACGCGCGGGAAACTCGTGGAAATTTCCCGCGCTTTTTTTGGTGGATGGTCAGATGTACGGAGCGATCTCGAGGGCGCCGCGATAGATCATCTCGAGGGCGACGTAGAGAATGATCGCAAGGCCGACATAGGCGATCCAGCGATGCTTGTGGAGCAGGCGGGCGATGTAGCTGGCTGCCAGACCCATGAGGGCAATCGACAGGGCCAGACCGAAGATCAGGACTTCCGGATGCTCGCGGGCGGCACCAGCGACCGCCAGCACGTTGTCCAGCGACATGGATACGTCGGCCACGACGATCTGCCAGGCCGCCTGGGCAAAGGTCTTGCGCGGCTGGGCGCGGGCAATGGTGCCGTCGCGGTTGAGGTCTGTCTCGGTGAGGGTCTCGAGGGCGTCGGGCTCCTCGTGAGGCTCGGCGCGCAGCTCGCGCCACATCTTCCAGCAGACCCAGAGAAGCAGCACGCCGCCCGCAAGCAGGAGGCCGATGACCTGGAGGAGCTGGGTAGTCAGTCCGGCAAAGACGATACGCAGCATGGTTGCCGCGATGATGCCGACAAGGATCGCCTTGGTGCGCTGGCTTTTCGGAAGCCCGGCGGCAGCAAGGCCGATGACGATGGCGTTGTCGCCCGCCAGCACAAGGTCGATCATCACGACCTGGAGCAGCGCCGACAACATTTCCGTGGTGACGAAGTCAAACATTCGTTGCAGCCCTAGTTGCCCTGAAGACAAGCGGAGCGGGCTGATATGCGTAGGGCTGCCGAACTTTCGCCCAAAGGCGCCAGGCCAGCGACACCGCGTATCGTCAGGCCACTCCGTGGTTGTCCAGTCCGACATCACAGTCCACAGGGACTGCCAGAGGGGCCCGGCCTGGTGGGGCGCAACTTAAGCACTAATGGCGGGAGAAACAAGGGGCGTCGGATGACGCCCCCTGCCGATGTCCAATGATTTCAGTCGGCCTGGATCGCGGAAAGTTTCCAGTCCTCGCCAGGACGACGGATGAAGGTCCAGAGTTCGGTCGTCTCTGTCGGGCGGTCGGCATCGCCGCTCACCACCGCGCCGGAATTGCGATCGACCATGTAGTCGCGGCTCTCATAGCGCAGAGCAACGGTCGCAAAGTCGGTGTCACCCTCGCGCCAGGCCTCGGCAATGTCGCCCTGGAGCAGCTTCACGTCGCTCACCTGGTTGCGAACGCCGTTGACGGCATTCTGGCTGAGCTCCTCAGACAGGTAGGAGACGATCTCCGGCGTGCAGAGGCGGCGCAAGCCAGCATAGTCCTCGCGGCCGAAGGCCGTCTGGACCTGTTCGAGCAGGGTCTCGAAGGCGGACAGATCGTCGTCGGTGATGCCGATCTCGTCATTTTCCCAGCGTGCGCCAGGAGCGGTTTTCACCGGCGGAACCGAACCGCGCGGCATGCCGCCACCGAGGGCGCCGAGGTCGAGGCGCGGCTTCGATCCGTCCATTGCCTCGCGGTTGAGGACGCCCGGCGCGCCACTGCCGGCCATGGCCGGGCTCTGACGCGAGCGGAAAAAGCGCATGACCATCATGGCGATGAGCGCCAAGATGCCAAGCTGCAGGATGAGACCGAGGAAACCGGCGGCGCCGCCAAGGCCATGGCCCATCAGCATGCCGATCAAGCCACCCAGCGCCAGACCGCCGAGCAGACCGCCGAACATGCCCCCAAAGAGGCCAGAACGACCAGCCTGCTGGGCAGCTCCCTGCTGGGCCATGCCCGGTCTTGTCGCCTGGGTCTGGGGCGCCATCGAGCGATTGATGGGCGCCGCCTGGTTCGGCATCGTATTTGTCACCGGCGGCGCCTGATAGGTACGCATGCCACGGCTGCCGAAGCTGCCGCCCCGGCGGGCCTCGGCGGTATCCACGGCGGCGGCCGTGAGCGTGAGTGCGACAAGCAGAAGGCCAAGCCAGCGGCGAAAAGCGGATGTGCCCATAACTCTCCATCACCCGTTTGTGAACATGTGTGGCTTATATAGGTGCGCTAGACAGATTTGTCGCGGGGATGGATCCCACAATCGCGTGACCGCGTTGTCAGGGACCGCGGGGCAAGGCTAAGATACCCAACGCTTACGGATCCACGCAGCAAGCTGCGGGGCCGCCGAGATGCCCGACATGACCGACGATATCAAGCACGAGCAGGACAATCTTCGTCTGCAGGACGAGATGGCGAAGCGTGTGGCGCGGGTTGCCGAGGGTGATCGGGAAGCCTTTGCCGAGCTGTTCGCCTATTATGCGCCGCGCCTCAAGAGCTTCATGATGCGCCGGAGCGCCGATGCCGAGACGGCAGAGGAGCTTGTCCAGGAAACCATGCTCGCCGTCTGGAACAGGGCGGCGCAATATTCGCCGGCCAAGGGCAGCGTGACCGCCTGGATCTATACGATCGCGCGCAATCTGCGCATCGACCGGTTGCGCCGTCAGCCGGCAGAGACCATCTACGACATTGATGATTTCGAGGAAAAGTCGGACGAGCCGAGCGGTGAGGACCAGCTGCTCAGTCGCGAGCGCGACGAACAGATCACAAATGCGCTGAAGGGCTTGCCGAAAGACCAACTCGACGTCATCTCTCTGTCCTATCTCGACGACCTGACCCAGGCCGAGATCGCCGATCGCCTGAAGGTGCCGTTGGGGACAGTCAAGTCACGGATGCGACTCGCGTATCAGAAGCTACGCGACGTTCTTGGAGACCGGATGTGAGAGTCCAGCATCACCCGGATTGTGCAACGCTCATGGCCTATGCCTCGGGTACGCTCGGGGAAGCCCTGTCCGTGGTCGTGGCCTGTCATGTGGCGTGGTGCCCATCATGCCAGCGCGAGCTCAGGCGGCATGAAGAGACCGGCGGCGCAATCATCGAGGCCATCGACAGCGTGCCGGTCAACGAGAATTGCTGGCAGGCGGTGCTCAGCCGCATCGATTCGTGCTGCCAGGACCAGGGACACCGGAAAACGACGGGCGACACATCCGGCGAGCTTTCACTGGGTCTGCCCCGGCCGCTTTGCCGGCTGCTGCAACGGCCGCTGGAAACCATTCCGTGGCGGCGGGTGGCGCCGGGCGTTTCCGTCTACAAGATCGACATGGGGCCGGGCGCGCGCGGCCGGCTGATGCTTATGCGGATCGCCGGCGGCAAGTCATTGCCACGCCACGGGCACAAGGCCGGCGAGCTCACCATGGTGCTGCGCGGCGCCTATCAGGACGAGGTCGGTCGCTTCGCCATGGGCGACATCGCCGATCTCGGCAATGACGTGGAACACCGGCCGAGGATCGACAGCGGCAGCGACTGCATCTGCCTCGTAGGTCTTGAGCGACCATGGCGGTTCAAGGCCTTCTTCCTGCGCCTGGTCCAGCCGTTCATGCGGCTCTAGCGCCGCCATCCTTTCGTACCGGATCTGCTTTATCAGCAGCTGTGCGGGGCTTGCCGCCGCTTCCTGGTAATGCGACACCAGCCGGGTCGCGGACCGGAAGCACTTGGGTTAAGGATGATGCAGGCTGCATGGCGCCGGTCAATGGCACGCGGCAGCGAGGATCAGCGGGGAATGAGATGAACAGAGGGAGATGCGGCCTCATTGCCGGGCTCGCCCTGGCGCTTGTGATCAGCGCAGGGCCTGGCGCCCTGCCGGCACAGGCCAGCCCGGGATACCGGGCCTATGCAGAGAAGCTGGTGGCCAACCCGCCGGTGGGCGCAAAGGCGCGCCCAGATCTTGAGGCCTATATCG
>Ga0182746_1002893_pt1 | contig 12358 bp, 11 predicted proteins | sample eDN3rd30CBELigOP_FD_128881 | JGI IMG/M metagenome (GOLD analysis project Ga0182746, IMG submission 128881) | Enriched Organic Plus compost microbial communities from Emeryville, California, USA - eDNA 3rd pass 30_C BE-Lig OP (version 2) (version 2) ... | reverse complement strand
GTGTCCTTCGGCTCGGTGAAGATGATGAGTTTGCGGCGATTACCCGCTCCATCAATCATCAGATCATCGTCGAGAATCTGGTTCAGCTGAGACCACTTGGTATCGACGCCTGAGCGAAGCACGCCGAGCGCCATGGTCTCGAGTCCCTTGAGCGTCTCAACCTCAAGGGCCAGCTGCTCAACGGTTTCCGCGGTTGTGGCGCCAGTCGAAATCAGATCTTCAAGCTCGTCGATTTCCTCCTGGCCATACTCCTCAATGTTGCGGAGCATGTCCGCACTGACCTTGGGTTCCTCAATGCCAACGCGCCGCCCCTTCGAGGCCAACCGGGCTTCGGCCAGTTCGTTTTCAAGCCGCTCGCGGCGGCGTTTCAGAGACTGGTAGATCGCGGCCGGGGACGACGCGAGACGGCGCTGAAGGATCTGCAAGGCAAAGCCGACGTTGTTCCGCTTCTTGCCATCGCCTTCAGCGAAGCGCTGCACCCGGTTCATCTCGGTGCGCACATATTCAGTCACAGCGGTATAAAGGGCGGCCTCGCCTTCCGACAGCTGGTACTTCACGGTCCGCGCGCGCCGTTCCGGAAACAGCGGTCGGCCATCGAACTTGAGCAGCTCTTCTTTGGTCAGACGCCGCATCATATCCGCGGTGTCTGCATAGTGGACGCCGTCGCGGAACCGGCCCTCGAACCGATCGCCGTCGAGGAGGGCCATGAACAGCTGGAAGTCCTCTTCCTTGCCGTTGTGCGGTGTTGCCGACATGAGCAGCAGGTGACGACAGGCCTGCCCGAGCTTCTGCCCGACTTGATAGCGCCGGGTGTATTTGACTTCGCCGCCGAAGTACGTGGCGGACATGCGATGGGCTTCGTCACAGATGATCAGGTCCCATTCCCGGGCACTCATCAGCTTATCCTGAAGCTCTTCGTTGCGCGCCAGGACGTCGAGACGCACAATCAGCCGATCGCGATCACTGAACGGATTTCCCGACCGCGAATTCTCGATCATGTCGCGGCTTAGGATGTCGAACTCGAGGTTGAACTTCTGGCCCAACTCGTCCTGCCACTGTTCGACCAAGCTACCCGGGGCAACCACGAGGCAGCGCTCAAGATCGCTGCGGGCGATCAATTCCTTGATCAGCAGGCCGGCCATGATGGTCTTGCCGGCGCCCGGATCGTCCGCGAGCAGGAAACGCAAAGGCTGGCGAGGAAGCATCTCTCCGTAAACCGCAGAAATCTGATGCGGCAACGGATCAACTAAGCTCGTGTGGATAGCGAGATAAGGGTCGAAGTAGTGGGCCAGCTTAATCCGGTTGGCCTCGGTCACCAGACGCAACAGCTCGCCATCGGCATCGAATGACCAGGGCCGCCCGTTCTGCTCTACTTCAAGGCGATGTTCATCGTCACGATAGAGAACCGCCTCAGCCACCGTACCGCTGTGATCGCGAAAGACGACATTGATCGCCTGATCGCCGATCCAGTCCACGGACAGAACCTGCGCTGACTGCGTCGAGGCAATCCCTCGCACAGATGCGCCGTTCTTGATCTCCTCAAGCCTCGCCCCCATTACTTGTCACATCCCCTTGCCGTCACAGGCGCAACTCCGCTTTTTCAAGCGCAGCCTCTGTTTCTTTGCGGTTTATCGTAACAATATGCTGAGTGCGAGCACTCAGCTTGGCGGCATCCCCGAGCAGTCCCAGCCGCTTGAGCACGTAGAACAGCATCGCATAGCGAACGCTGAGAACGCCGTTACCGTGGTCCAGCCCATAGTCTTTTGCCACAACCTTTTTCTGGCTGTCGGTTAGATCAGGGTGCGGTCCGATCTGGACATCGAAATAGTTGTTCCACAGCCAGTCTACTTCGCCCGTCGCGCCCGGCTTATCCTTGCCGCGAACCTCGAGAATGCGCGGCAAAAGGAAATCCTTGAACTTATGCTCGAGGTGACAAAATCCCCGAACATGCCAGCGAAAGCCGTCATGCCCGAACGCGTGTGGTGTGATACGCCGCCACGTAGGCTCTGGCCGCGCAGCGTTCATGGACTGGTAGAAGACTTCGATCGAGGCACCCTCCCGCACGGCGTCGAGCACCTTGCGCAAAACCTCCATGTCAATGTCGCGCTTGGGTGTCAGCGCCACATCCGCGCTCGGCAAATTGGCAATCCACGACTCGTGTGACGGAACCGCGCCTTCCGCCACCGAGCGTAGCTGGGACAGGTAGACGTAAGGGTCGGGATTCAGGAACCGCAGCATGAACTTTTCGGCAGCAACGTACCGCTTGCCGCGCTTGTCGTACTCCATGTTTCCCTGCGCCCGTTCTTGGTAGAGGGCAAGGTCTTTCGACGCCTGCGGCACCGAAACAGCGAAGTACTCCACAATGTCAGCGCGATTGATCGTTCCCTCCCAAAATAGGCGGAACTCAATAAACTCAAGCCTTTGCTCGATTCCCCAGCGCACCAAATTGCCCTTAATGAGAGTAGAAACTATACGCACTTGACAAAAGTCGCGTATAGTTTCTACTCTCATGACATGAGTGAGTCAACACCGAAAGGGAGCCGACATGGCTGATCGATACGTTACCAAGCATCCGAAAGGCTGGGCCGTTCAGGCGCCTGGCGGCGACCGCGCAAGTAGCGTTCATACCACGCAGAAGGCCGCCGAGCAGGCCGCCAAGCAGACGGTGCGCAACCTTGGCGGCGGCGAAGTCCGCATCCAGGGCCGTGATGGTCGTTGGCGCAACTCGGATACCGTCGCCCCGGGCAACGATCCGTGCCCGCCTAAGGACAAGAAGCACTGATCATGGCCAGCCAGCCGATCATGACGGTACCCGAGGATAGGCCCGTGAAGCGGATACTGACCATCGATGGTGGCGGTATTCGCGGCACGTTTCCGGCTGCGTTCCTTGCAAACCTCGAGCAGGACCTTGGCGAGCCCATTGGTCGCTACTTCGACCTGATTTCCGGCACCTCGACCGGCGGCATCATTGCGATAGGGCTCGCGCTTGGCATGCGCGCTTCAGACATTCTCAAGCTCTACGAAGAACAGGGGCCGGCGATCTTCGCGCAGACGCGCACTGGCATCGCTGGCTGGGTCGACCGCCGGGTGAGCGCCGCACGTTGGCTTTGGAAGCCGAAATACAGCACGCAGCCATTGCGCGATGCGCTGCATAGCGTGTTGGGGGATCGCAAGATTGGTGAAGCCCAGACGCGGCTCGTCATCCCAGCATGGCACCCCCAGACCCAAGGCGTCTACATCTTCAAGACCGCGCACCACCCGCGCCTGCGGACTGATTACAAGGAACTTGCCATCGATGCGGCCTTGGCCACGGCGGCCGCTCCCACCTATTTCGCCCAGCATGTAACTGCCAACGACGTCGGGCTTGCCGATGGCGGCATGTGGGCGAACAACCCGACTGGCATAGCGGTGGTAGAGGCGATGGCGACGCTTGGGTGGTCAGCTGACCAAATCCGCGTCCTGAGCATCGGCTGCCTCGACGACATCAAGCTGGTTCGCGAGGCCTATGGCGCCGCAAGTCTCGCACCGCAGATGGCCAGTCTGTTCATGGCTGGCCAATCGCACGGATCGCTTGGCATCGCCCAAATACTGACCGGCGACCCGCATGATCGCAAGGCGATCTACCGGGTCTCCCAGCCCGTCCCTGACGGCTTCTATTCACTCGATGACACCAGCCGCATCCGCAGCCTGAAGGACCGGGCCTTTGCCGAGGCCCGCATTCAGAAGCCCATTCTCCATCCGCAATTCTTCGGCGCGCCAGCCGAAGAATTTGTGCCGCACTACAGGTGACACCATGACCATCTACGACAAGAATCTCGCCAAGTCGCATGACGACATCCTCGAACGGATGGCCGAAGCGCTCGACATTCCGCCTTCTAAGTTTGAGGAGGCAAGCAACCGCTACCACGCCATCGGCAACTGGCTCGATCGTCCTGAATCGGAAATTGCCCAGTATAGTCCTGCTATTTCCCCGCAAGGCTCGTTCCTGCTGGGCACTGTGACGCGCCCGTTCACTGACACCGAGGAATACGATGTTGATCTCGTCTGCCGGTTGGAGGCCACCAAGGCGGACTTCACCCAGAAGAGCCTGAAAGAGGCGGTGGGCCGCGAGGTCGCGCTCTACGCCGAGGCGCATGGTATGGCCGATCCCTACGAGGGGCGGCGCTGCTGGACGCTCAACTATGCCGCCGGTGCGCAATTCCACATGGATATCCTGCCAGCGCTGCCGGATGCCAAACACTATCAGGGTGTCCTGCTCGAAAAGGGCTTCCGTGCTCTGGCAAGTGATGCCGGACTGACCGGCCATGCCATCGCAATCACGGACAATACCTTGCCCAACTATGCGATCGCGTCGGCCAACTGGCCCCTTAGTAACCCGTCCGGCTATGCGGCTTGGTTCCGCAACCGGATGAAAGCGCGGCTCGACGAGGCCAAGCTGGAATTTGCCAAACGGGCGCATATTTCCGCCAGCGTCGATCAGATCCCCGACCACAAGGTCAAGACGCCCCTCCAGCGTGCAATCCAGCTGCTCAAGCGTCACCGCGATTGCATGTTCGTCGGCGAATGCGAATTCCGGCCGATTTCCATTATCATCACGACGCTGGCTGCCCATGCCTACAATGAAGAGCCGACCATCGCCGGTGCCTTGCAGAGCATCCTGACCAGCATGGACCGCTATATCGAGTATCGTGAAGGTGTGGCCTGGGTTGAGAACCCGGTGAACCCGAGCGAGAATTTTGCCGACAAGTGGGTGGGCGAGTCCAAGAAGCGTGCGAGTTTTTATACATGGCTCGAACAGGCTCGGCGCGATTTTGGGCTCTACCTGCGCGCCAGTAATTATGATGAGATGCCGACGGAGCTGCGCAAGAACCTAGGTGAAAGTTTCGTCAATCGCATCATGAAGGCGGCGCTCCCGGCATCAATCTTTGGTACGTCTGCGATTGCAGCGACCGCCGCCAGCGCAAACGATTTGCGGCGCGCCGAGCACGCGATCCATCAGATCCACCAGTCCGGTTCACAGTCGAAGCCCTGGGCTAAAGCATAGGATCACCGTCAACTTGCTGACGCTCGAAATGGTTCAGGCGGCGATCGCGTTCGAACAGCCAAAACTACATGCTCGATCTGTCGGAGAGAAAATCCTGGTCGAAGGCGGGTTTCTGGTCACCGAAGACGGCCTGAGCGCCGTACATGGCGGGCCGATCACGGAATTTGCGATCCGCATGGAGGTAAGCCCTCGCTATCCTTCCGTTGAACCCAAGGTCTTCGAAATGGGCAGCCGGATTCCCCGCTACCCCGATCGCCATATTAACTTCGATGGCGATTGCTGCGTCACGGTGTGGGAACATTGGCTTGCCACTGCCCCTGACCATTCCATCGACAGTTTCATCAATGGTCCGCTCAAGGAGTATTTCTTAAGTCAATTCTGGTTTGAGCAGACCGGGAAATGGCCGTTCGGTGAACGGCCCCATGGCGATGCTGGGATGGAGGAAGCCTACGCCGATGCATTGGGGATCCCAAATCGACGAGACAAGCTGCTCTACCACCTGAGGCTATTGTCACATCCGTGGCCGAAAGGGCACTGGAATTGCCCATGCAGCAGCGGCAAAATTGTCAGGCATTGTCACCGTGATGAGTTGATGCGCTTGCACAAAAGGGTTGTGCCGCGTGTTGCCAAGCAAATGCTTAAGCGTTTGCATCAGAACAGATCCTCGCGAAATTCCTGAGGGCGAGCAACATTCCCGAGACCGCTTGATGCTAGGCATGAGTGCGGTGGCCAGCAGCCAGATTTGGTGAAACCTGAGTTTGCCAGATCGCGCAGGGCGGAGCAGTGCCGACGCCAGGCCATTTCCAGTCGCTTTTGCTGGGCCCAACTGGCGATCCAGTTGGGATGCCGCCGACCTTGCCTCCCGTCATGACGCCAGTAGCGTGCAGTCACGATCATGTGTGCATGTGGCGAAACGATCCAGCCGTCCTCCCCCTCCACCGCGTGGATTGCCCAGGCCACCACGGCACCCCTGTTCACCAAATGGGTATCGAGAAAGCCTTCCACCAGTTGGACCCAGACCGTAGCAGGTATCGGCTGCGGTATCTCCATCATGACATGCCAGGCCGAGACCGCCGTCGGATCGCTGGTCGCCACCGCCGCTGTGTCGGCTTCGGCCCAGACCCGATAGGGGTCCGCCCCTGCCCATACAGGCGCGCTCGCGGGCAACGCCAGGCCCGAGCCCCTCAGCTCATATCGGCGCTCGGCGAACCGGGACGGCATAGGACCGAAGCGGTCCTGCACCGCGCTGTCGCGCCAGATATAGGCGGCATTGGCAACGGCACTTTTATAGGCCGGCAGGCGGCCGCCGAAACGCCATTCTTCGGATATTGGCCTGATCTTGAAATCCGGCCAGTCGATCCGTGAGACGGCACGCGGCCGGACGAACAGGCTCCGCTTGGCGGCATCGACTTCAGCCCTGGTGATGAGCATGGATATTTCCCTTTCAAAATGGCGACGCCGCCCTGGTGGGGCGGCGTCGCAGAGCCATCGGATTGTGGGTCGACGGGACAGAATGGACAGATCAGGCCGCGACCTTGATGGTGCTGAAATCAATGCCGTCGGCGTAGGTCTGTCCCGGCGCGACCCACTTGTCGCCTTCGAGCTCGACCGGCCCCATGGTCATGGCTGTTTCGCGAAGCCGATCCCAGGCGATCTGTTCGCCGCGCCGGCGCAGGTGCCTGGGCGGCAACCGACGCGAGACAAGCTGATTGCGCTCGTCCACATGCCAGGCCCGGTCACCGTGCAACAATATGATCGGCGCGGTCTTGCTTGCAGCGAACAGCCGGCAGCCGGGCAACCATTGTGTCCCGTCCACGCTCAGCCGCAGAAGGCCAATCTCGCTGGGCGTCCCGCTGTCGGTGTCCGGGAAGGTCAGGTGAATGATATCGCACCCCATCTCGAGCGCGAGCCCAGCGAGGTGAGCCTCTCCCTCAGAACAACGTGGCCCGCTGCTGGCAAAGACCAGGCCATGTGGGACGAGCCGGAACCAGGAATAGTTCATGAGCAGCCGCAGTGCGAACGCCCACGCCTGGCCATTGGCGATGTAAGGATGAGTCATCAATTTACTCCGATTTGGTGACGGCCTTGTGGCCGGGGATTTCTCTTTTCCGCTTCCCGCGGATCCCGCTTTCATTTGCTGTTTGTTCTCGGCCCGCGTGGCGCGCAGTCAGTCGCGCCTGGTGAGCGAGGTTGCTGCGCGCCAGGCATTGAAACTGTGCATTGCCCGCACGGCCTCCAGGTCACCGTCGAAATCGGCAAATATCTGCGCCCATGACCGCCAACCTGCCATCGCTTCGTCGATCAACTGCGGGATTGCGATTTCCGGGTCCGGCAACAGCGCCAATGGCGCGACCGCCTCGCAATCCGCCGCCTGTTGTTCCATGGGGCAGATGCATGGCACGGGAAGGGACCGGGCCTGACGCAGATACCAAGTGTCGCCATATGGCAGATCGCGCCATTGCCCTCCCGTATCTCCCGCTGCTGCCAGAATGCCGGGGTGGCGCTGCGCGTCTGCAATGGCCGTCAGCCGTCGTGGAACCGAACCCCAGTTATGCCAGCTGACAATGGCGGCGTCCGGTGCGATTTGCTTCTCCAGCCAATCGAGCAGATCAACCGGCGTTTCGTTGATACCGAGGTAACGGCTTCGCGCTTCGAAGCGGTAGCCCTGCTGGCCATCCGGCTCGACCGAGAGCAGGCCGATGCCGCACACGACTCTGCAATCCGGCCGGTATCGCATGCCATGGCATGTCGCGGCTGTCCGCACAGCTAGCGCGATGCTGCGCGACGCAAAACCGCGCGTCTCGACGGTGAGGTCGATCAATTCCATGATGATGTCCTTGTGAAGGGCCGCGCTCGCCGGCGCGGCACATGGGTCAGTTGACGGTCTGGCCGAGGTCGGCCTGATGGATGCACGTGGATGCGCGATCCGTATCGCGTAGCCATTGGGCGAGATGCTCTCGCAGCACTGCGGCCAGTTCGACGCCGAGCGCCGATTTGCGCTCGATCGCGTTCATGGTCATTCTCCACAGGGCGATCGCGTCGGTCTCCGCATCGACGACCATCCCGTCGATATCAGCCTTTAGCCAAGCCGCGAAGCGCTCCATCCCGTCAGTCGATCCACAGGCTATGCCGGCGTGAGCGCACGCTTTGTCGAACGGCATGAAGCCGGCCTGATCCTTGAACTGAAGGCGGATGAGGGGTTGCTTCCCTTTGCCCGTCAGACTGCGGATGGCGGGCGAAAAGGGAGCGCCCGGCAACGCGGCGAGCAGCTTCGTCACCCGGTTGGGCCGATAGACCGAAATGGTCGCCTCTTCATCGCCAAGCCGATGATCGATCCACGCCAGGAGATTTTCAGGGTACTCCATGGGGCGCAAGACGAAAGCGGACAGGTCAAAACTGACCTTGCCGCCCGCAACCTTGACGGTCAGCGCGGCAGCGCCGACCGCCAGCTCGGCGTCACCTGTCGGATGACCGGCATTTATCGTGGCTAGGGTGAATGTAGTGATGGTATGCGAAGGGAGCATGATAGCCTCCGGTGGCGCAACCTTGCCCGTCTGCTTGACGGTGAAGTTCAGTTACGCGGTGCTGGATTGACCGGCTAGGCCGGCGGTGAGCGAAGGCTGGAAGAAGCGCAGGCTTGCGCCCACTTTATTTTCCTCCTTCCAGAACCTTCACTTCCCCCGCGGATCAGCGGTGGCGCCATGGGCGCCTTTTCCATGCTGCCGACAGGCGAAAGCGTCAGACAGCGCCCTCTTCATTAGACATCCCAGGCCACGAGCATCCTTTTCGGCATGACCTTTCCGGTCGCCCTGCGCGACGTAACCGAAAGGACAAGCAGTTATGCAGAACTATGACGATATGGACGAAGAGCAGGTGCCGTTGCTGCCGATGGAAGATGTGTTTCTTCGCGAACGGCAAGCCAGAGGAGAAACTTCCGTCCAAGCCAATTCCGATGATACCAGGCCTGACGAGCACCGCGGCTCGTCGGACCCGACCGCGCCCGGCGACAGCGATGCCTACGATGCCGAAACTCACTCATCCCCGGATGGAGACACCCATCATCTTTCCGGCGACCTGCTGGAGCGGATCGGTCCGGTGTTTCTGGTCGATCCGCAACTGTGCCTTCCCTACTGGGGCTCGCCCCGCGCCGGAATCGACTATGACGAGGCCCGCGATTTCGAACTGCGCCAGGACGTCCTTGCGCATGGGGTGATCGAGCCGATCATCGTAGGGGAGAAAGACTCGCCCTATCCGATCCTCTCGGGCAATCGCCGTCATGCGGTCGTCACGCAACTGCTGTCCGAAGGCATGGCGATCAGCCTGCCTGCGCGCGTCGCCCGATTTTCGCCGCAGGAGACGGTCGCCTTCGCTGCCGCTCAGAATGTCGGCCGACTGGCACCCACGCCGATGCAGCAGGCACGCAGCATCGCCTGGACCCTCGAACATGTCGAACCGAGCCAGGCGCGGGTGGCGGAGGCGCTGGGCATCGCGGAATCGAAAGTGTCGCGCCTCGCCCTCCTCGCCACGTTGCCCGACTGGGTGCTGACCATCGTCACCGATCCGGAAACCCTGTCGGAAAATTTCGCGGGGCAGCTCCAGCGGGGCCTCGGCTCGCCCGCTATGGCGAAAACCATGGAGAAACGATCCGACCGGCTGGTCGCCATGGGGCGTACACTTCCTGGCCCCGCTGCCGCGCGGTACCTTACGACTGGAACGCTCGATGCGGCCGCTGCCGATCTGGTGGATCGGCAGGGCACGCGCCACGCCACCGCCCAGGAGGACCGGCGCGGCGGCTTTACGGTCCGCATTCCCCCGGGCTTCCGCAGACCCGGCATGGACATCGATGCCGTGCACATGCTCATCTCGGACTGGCTGCTGGACCTCATGAAGAAGAGTGCGGCCAAGGCCAAATAGCCCACCGATGACAGTTCAAATAAGAAGGGCCGGCTGGCTGCAGCCGGCTCTTCGTCTATCCGCCAAGACCATTGCCACCGACCCCTGAATGTCCAATGCCCGGCCCGCGCCGCTTGCGCGCCTTGGCCTTCGCGCGTTCGGCAGCGCGCTGCACGGCCTGATCATGCAGGCGCATCAGCTCTGCCATATCGACTGCCGTCACCGGCTCTTCCGATTTCGCCGAGGGCACGCGCTCCTTCAGGGCGACCGGCTCCGCCGCATCGAACATCGCGAATGGTTCGTCCGTAAGCAGCGCATCCCGTCCGGGCATCGGAGCCCGGTTAGCATCGATCGGCGCCTGCGCGAGCGGGACAGGCATGACTGCTGCGGCCACCGCCGATTTAGGCCTGCTGAAGCCAATCCGATGCGCATCGGCAAGCGCCCGACCGATCGGCGGTGATACCATTGACCGTGTGATGGTGCGGCTTTGCGGCGGTGCCATGACAGAAACGCGCGTAGCCTTCACCGGCTGTTCCATGCGGGAGACCGTGTCCATGCGTCCAGCCACAGTCGGCCGGTCTTGCGAACTCGCAAGGGCGGCAGCTTTGGCATGAACCAGCGTGTCGCCGGGCACCGCCACCGACTTAGCTATCACAGCCGCCATAAGTTCGAGCGCCGGATGCAGGATAGGTCCGACCATCGTCGGCCCCTCTCTGTCCCTAACGACGGCGTGTGGACGGGCAATGCCCGGGTCGTTCTTGGCCATCGACTGAAGTGGAATGGCCAGGTGCGGTTCCGGTGGCCTTTCCTGCCGCAACAGTGGCATAGTGATCGCCGTCGCCAGCGGCGATACCTCGAGGGGTGCCAACGGCGCGATCATGGCGGCATGCACCGACCGCAGTTCGGCGATTCGCTGCTCCTGCCGAACCAGACGGCGACGGGAGCGGTCCTCACGCAGCAGCATTTCGCCGCGCGTGATTTCAGCGCGATTATATTCATTGTCCGGCACATATTCGCCGCGGCGAACAGCCTCCGTCTTGGCGGGTCCGAGCGGTTTCAACGGCTTATTCTTGAGGCCGCGTGCCGCATTGGAAAGATGCGTGTAGCTGCGCTGCTTGCCCTGCTCGCGCGTCACCTGCGTCATCACCTCGGCGAACAGCTTGCGATAGAAGGCGAAACGCTCCTTCGTATCGAACTCGGTCCGCACCTCGCGGCCAGCATCCCATTCATGATCGCCCACATGCTGCAGGGGACGGAGCGCGAAGATGATGTGCCCATGGTTGTTACGCTGGTCGCCATCCTTGGAGGGCAAATGCGCCGATGCCGAATAGGGCAGGTCGTGCGCCGCGAATGCCTCTTCGCAAAAGCGGGCCAGAATATCGCGTCGTGCGTCGGCCGATATGTCATGGGGCAGATTGACGGTCATGCTGAAAACGATCTTGGCATCGTCCTGCGCGGCGCGATTGAGCGCCTCGACCAGATCGAAGGCCATGGCCTGTTCTGCCGGATCGCCGCCGACATTGGAAAGGATGATCGGTGCGCCAGCGCCGTCCATTTCCAGCGCCTCATCGCGGGTGATGTAAACGACCAGCCGCCGCGCCACGCCAACGCGGGCGCGCCGCGCGCCAAAATAATGCACATCCATATAGACGCCGCGCCGGCCCATGCTGTCGATGACGGGACCGCCGTAGGAGGGCAAGCGCACTTGCCCTGCGGGACTGCGCGAGCGGCCTGTTCCTGAGTTCGGCTTCCTCCGCTTCGGGGCAAGCTGGCGCTCTGCGGTCTTGCGGATCTTCGTCTTGAAACGGCGCCAGAAGCGCGCGATCGCTCGGTCGTCGGCACGCTGCTCGGCCAGAAACCGGCGGCGAACGCCCGCTTCCTCGATCGCCTCAGCCGTCCGAGCACGGGCTTCGCGGCGCAGGCGGAATGCGGCCGCCGCCTCGTCTTTGCAGCGGGCGACGAACTCGCCCACGCGCTCGATGCTGAGCCATACATCGCCGCGCCGCTTGTCCACGAAACTGAACTGCGCCGTCATCGCCGCCTGGCGCTGGCGCTGGTCTTGCGAGCTCGCAAGGCCGGGTCGAAGGGGGGTGGGTGTTCGTTTTGACATCGTCAAAACACTTTCTTTCGCCAAACACCCCCCCTTATACCCCTTTCCCCTGGGCCTTGGCTGGGATGTCTATTGCGTCATGCTCTCGCTTCAGGGCACCGCATCAGCGTTCCGCTCTCCCCTGGCACATTAGACATCCAACGCGAGTCGCTCCAGCTTTTGAGAGAAGCAATGCTCCACCCAAGGAGGAGCATATGGACGAAAAGAACACCCCGCCAGACGCCAAAGACCGGCTGGGGCATGACGAACGCCTGGCGCTGGAGCAGGAGATCGCGATGCGCGAGAGCCGGCTGGCAGAAGCCCGGCGCGAG
>Ga0182746_1002884_pt1 | contig 12407 bp, 9 predicted proteins | sample eDN3rd30CBELigOP_FD_128881 | JGI IMG/M metagenome (GOLD analysis project Ga0182746, IMG submission 128881) | Enriched Organic Plus compost microbial communities from Emeryville, California, USA - eDNA 3rd pass 30_C BE-Lig OP (version 2) (version 2) ... | reverse complement strand
CCCCCGGCGCGACGCGCATGTCGGAATCGAGCACGGCCCTAAAGAGACCGCCGCCGACTTCGCAGGTGACAAGCGTATGTGCGCCGAGCGGCTCTACCACCCGCGCCACGGCCTTGAGACCGCCTTCGGCCACGTTCACGTCCTCCGGACGAATGGCGAATTCGAGCTTGTCCTGCTGGACAGCCGGCCCATCGAGCGTCAGGTCCGCGGCTTGCCAGCGTCCGTCGCCAAGGCGGCGCGCGGTGATGAAGTTCATCGGGGGATTGCCTATGAAGCTCCCCACGAAGCGCGCGGCCGGATTGCGGTAAACCTCGACCGGGCTCGCAGCCTGCACGATCCGCCCGCCGTTCATCACCGAAATGCGGTCGGCAAGGCTCATGGCCTCGACCTGGTCGTGGGTCACGTAGATGGTGGTGGTCTTGCTCTCGGCCAGAACGCCCTTGAGTTCGGCGCGCATTTCGAGCCGGAGCAGGGCATCGAGGTTGGAGAGCGGCTCATCCATGAGAATGACGTCCGGCTCCATCGCCAGGGCGCGCGCCACCGCCACGCGCTGCCGCTGCCCGCCCGAGAGCTGGCCCGAATAGCGCTTGAGCAACTGCTCGATATGCATGAGTTCGGCGGTGCGCTTGACGCGCTTATCGACCTCCGCCTGCGGCAACTTCTTCATGCGCAGGCCGAAGGCGATGTTCTCGTAGACCGTCAGGTGCGGGAACACCGCATAGTTCTGGAAGACCATGGAGATGCCGCGCTCGCGTGGCGGCAGATGGTCGACACGGCGACCGCCGATCCACACCTCCCCCTGGCTCGGCGTCTCGAGCCCGGCAATGATGCGCAGCAGCGTGGTCTTGCCGCAGCCGGAAGCTCCCAGCAGGACCATGAATTCCTGGTCGGTGATGGTGAGGTCGATGGCGTGGAGCGCCTTGAAGCTTCCAAAACTCTTGGCGACGTTCTTGATGACGATTTCGGCCATTGGCAGGTCTCCTTAGCGGTTCGCGATGCCCCACATCGCAAACAGGTATTTGCGAACGGCGAAGATGAAGAGCAGCGCCGGCACGACGAGGGCGGCGCCGCCGGCGAATTTGAGGTGCAGGGGCGAGACGTTGAGGCTCTGGAGCAGGAATGCCGTCAGCGTGCGGTTCTGCACAGTGAGCACGGAGGCGGCGAAGACCTCGTTCCAGGAGATGGTGAAGGCGAAGATAGCCGAAGCCGCGATGCCCGGAAGCACCAGCGGCAGCACCACCCGCTGAAACGCCTGCGCCCGGTTGCAGCCAAGGGTCCAGGCGGCTTCCTCCAACTCCACCGGAATGCCCGAAAAGATGGAGAAGGTGATGAGCACCGCAAAGGGGATGGCGAGCGTCGTATGCACGAGCGCAAGCCCGATGGGCGTGTCGTCCAGTCCGACCTGGATGAACATGACCGCGATGGGCAGGGCCAGCAACGGCAGCGGGAAGGCGCGCGTCATGAGTACGAGCAGGCGAAAAGCGCTCTTGCCGGGGAAATCGAAGCGCGACAGCGCATAACCTGCCGGCGCGCCGATGCCGATGGCGAAGACCATGGTGAGGACGGCCACCAGCACCGAGTTCCAAAGGGCTTTGGCGACGCCCGAAAAGCCGATGAAGAACTGCAGCGAGCCGAAATCGAACCCTGGCAAGCCGGTCTTGGGGAAGCCTGTCACTTGGGCAGGCGAGGACAGTGCGTTGACGAGCAGCAGGTAGATCGGCACGAGCACCCAGGCACACATCAGGACCGTGCCCGCCACGAAGACGAAGCGGCCGGCGCGGCTGACTTCGGCGACCGCCTGGGGCTGGTCGTTGCTGGCGACGTCGGTCATATCGTTGCTCCTTTCGGCACCCGGAGCACCCTGAGGTAAACCAGCGTCGCTGCGATCGAGATCGCCAGAATGACGAGGGCGTAAGCCGCTGCCACGTTCGGGTCGCGCAGGTTGAACTGCCAGTTGTAGGTTTCACCCACCAGGACCGGCAGCGTGGTCCCGCCCAGGGCGACCACCACTGCGAAGACCTCAAAGGCCGCTATCGTCCTCAGGATGAGGGCGGTCTGCAGGCTTGGCCGCAGCATTGGCAGGGTCACTTTTCGGAAGCGCTGCCAGGGGCTTGCGCCGAACACCTCCGCCGCTTCGTAATATTCCTTGGGAATGAGGCCCATGCCCGAAACGAGGATGACCATGACGATGGCGGTCGCCCGCCAGACCTCGGCGAGGACCACGGCGATGAAGATCACCCAGATATTCTGGTAGCCAAGGAAGAGGATGGGCTTGCCCACGATCCCCAGGCTCACGAGCAGTGAGTTGAGGAAGCCCGATTGCTCGAAAATGGCCAGCCAGATGATGCCCGCCGCCAGGTCGGACAGCCCGAGCGGAATGGTGAAGATGTAGAGGATGGTGTTGCGGCCGGTCTTGAGGCGCATCACCACCGAGGCCATCGCAAGCGCCATCACCAACTGGATCGGCACCACGATCGCGGCGAGGAGGATGGTGTTCCAGAACGTGGCGGGAAACTTCCAATGCCCGACCATGGTCTGGAAGTGTTCGAGCGTGAACGATTGCCCGTCCGAGAAAGCCAGGACGGCGATCTGGACGAACGGATAGAGGAAGAACACCAGCAGGAACAACGTCGCCGGCAATAGCAGCAGGTAAGGCAAGGCCCGTTGCGGCATGGATCATCCTTGCTTGGCTGTGGAGCAGAGGAGCGTCCGGCCCCCGCGATGGAGGCCGGACACCAGCTGGCTTATTCGACCGGGCAGGGCCCTTCGGACGCCGCGTCGGGCGTCCAGCAGGGCGCCTTGGCGTCGACCATGATCTTGCGCAGGACTTCCGCCTGCTGGTCGAGAACCTGGCGCACGTCCTGGTTGCCCAGCACGATGCGTTCGAACGTGTCGGTATAGGCCTGGTTGAACTGGCCGCCGAGGTCACCCAGGCCGACCGGCAGAAGCGCCGGCAGGGCATCCGGAGCGCTGGTCATGGTCGCGACGGCCGGCCCGAGGGCGCGGGCCGAGGCGGGCAGATCAGCAGGCAGCGGCGCATCGGTGGTCGGGAAGAAATTGGTGGCAAGCAAGGTCGCAACCTGCGTCTCAGGCTGCATCATGTACTTGACCAGTTCCTTGGACTTGGCCGGATCGGGCGCCCATTTCGGGATGGCGAGGCCGGCAAGCACCGGCATGAACGCCCGACCCTTGGGACCGGCAGGCGCCGGGAAGGCGACGAAGTCGTCCGGCTTCTGGTTGAAGGCCTCACCCAGTCGGGCGATGTGGTCGAACGCCACCCAGACATCGCCGGTCAGCAACGGCTCCTGCATGAAATCATAGTTCGTGGAGGCCGGGTTGGTGTACTGCCAGAGCTCCTTGAACTTGTTCCAGGCCGTTTCGGCTTCGGGCGAGCGGAATTTGGTCACTTCCGAAGCGGTAAAGGCCGGCAGCAGGAAGCCCTGGAAGAACCGGTGCTTTAGGCCTTTGGGGCCGGCCGGGAAGCCGAACTTGGGCGAGCCGGTCTGCTCGGCCATGTTCTTGGCCCAGGCGATGAGCTGGTCATAGGTGAGCGCGTTGATATCGGCGCCCTCCGGCAGATACTGCAGAGCCTGCTTGTTGGCGGCCATCACGTAGTTGGCCTGCATCCAGGGCAGGTATTTCTGCTCGCTGGTGCCGAGCTTGCCCAGTTCCATGAAGGCCGGGCTCGGCTTGACCGCGCCCAAATCGATGTCAGAGAGATCCATCCAGTCGTCCGGATAGGTCGAGAGCTCGCCATGGAGCGCGCCGACGACACCGATTGCGCCCGACCCGGCCTTGGCCTCGGCCTCGATGCGGGTGATGAACGGGCCCGGGTCCTGCGCCTGGAAGTCGACGCCGTCAAAACCCTTGAGGACCTGCTCGCGCATCTTCTGGGTTTCTTCGACCGGAACCGCCTGGTTCGACCAGAACAGCACCTGCGCGTTGGCGGAGCCAATCAGCGCTGTCATGGCGAGCAGGGCGCCCGCCAGAGTTTTCTTCGTATTCCTCATCACTTACCTCCCTTGATGAACGTCATTTGCGAAAGTCGTCCGGCACCGGCCCGTGGCTGGATCGCGCGATGAGCGTGGGCCGGATGAGTTTGGTCAGCGGCTCTGGCGGCCGCCTTTCAATGACCTGCACCAGCATTCCCGCGATCTCGCGGGCAGCGTTTCTGGTTCCCGTCTCGAAGGTCGTCAGCCCCGGCGGCGCATATGCCGACGCGGCAATATTGTCGAAGCCGATGACCGACAGGTCGCGCGGGATGGAGATGCCAGCTCGCGCCGCCTCCTCCATCACGGTCAGCGCCAGTTCATCGAAGAGACCGATAATGGCGCTCGGGCGCTTTTCGGCATGGAGCAGCCTGTTGACCGCGGCAACCGTCGCGCCTCGATCGAAGCGGGGCGCGCTCACGATGTCGAGCGTCACGGACGGGTCGCCACGACGCACCATGGCCTCGCGCAGTCCGCGCTCGCGCAGGTGGCGGAAGGTCATGGCGTCCGAAATGCTGACCAGGCCGAAATGGCGGTGACCCAGGTCGTAGAGCAGGTCGAAAGCTTCCGAGAAGGCACTGATGCTGTCGGCATCGAGCCAGTTGAACTTCTTGCTTTCATCGAGAAGCCGGCCGTGGGCGACGAACGGAAAGTCGCGCGACATCAGGTAGTCGATGCGCTCGTCGGCCTCCCCGATACGGGGCACCACGATGCCGTCCGCTCGCCCGGATTCGACCACGTGTTTGAGGACGGCCAGTTCCGACTGCCCCTGTTGCACCGTGGCGATGAAGAGATCGACCCCATGGAGGACCAGGCCCTCGCCGAGCCCGGTGACGAATTCACCGACATAGGAGTCCACGAAGTTCGGGCCGCGGACCGGCAGGATGAACCCCACGAAGCCGCTGCGCCCGGAGACGAGCTGACGCGCGGCCATGTTGGGCACATAGCCATACTTGCGCGCCGCCTCCACGACCCGCTGCCGGGTCTTGAGGGCGATGGCCTCGTGACCGGCCAATGCGCGCGAAACTGTGGTGATGGAGACGTCGAGCTCAGCGGCGAGCTCCCGCAACGTCTTCCCCTTTGTCGACATCGTTCCTCCCAAAACGATTCCATTTTGAACGTTTGCAATGAATTCGAGTTCCTTTGCAAACGTTTTAAATTCTTAGGACGTTTTTTCCTGTGCGTCAAATGCGAGGCCTGCGGAGAGAGGGGCGGACGCGGGAACGGAGTGGCGAGTGGCGTCGGGCTCGGGCTCGTCCAATCGCCGGCGCCAAGAATTTCCTGCCTTGTCCGGATCGGGGAAAATCGCCGGAAATGTGGTAAGTTCGTGGCGAGCAAATTTATTTTTGCTTACGCGACGGTAGCGATAGTTCTTGCGGAGGCGCTATCAGTCAAATTGCGCGCGTCTCGCAGATGTAAAGACATTAATGTGACAACTCGTATAGAAGGTAAATTGGATCAGTTTTGTTTCGTTGCGTGAAGTATACTCAGATTTGACATGCCTGGATTAGGTTTTTAGGGTTTACGCAGAACGAAATCCAGGAGATCGCCTTATGATATTGAAGTCCGGTGGCGTAGCCGCCGCGATTGCCGTCGCCATTGTCGCTGCTTCCAGCCACGCCACGCTCGCTCAGGACGCCGCGGGTTCGACCTGCGGAACCGATCGCACCATCGACATCGCCGAGATGACCTGGCCCTCCGCGGCCGCGCTTGCACACATCCATGCGCGCATCCTCGAGGCGGGTTATGGCTGCAAGGTCGAGGTGGTCACGGGCGATACTGTTCCCACGTCCACCTCCATGCTCACCCGCGGCACGCCTGCCGTGGCCCCCGAGCTCTGGACCAGTGCGATCCAGGAACAGTGGGAAGCCGGCCTCAAGGACGGCGAAGTCGTCGAGCTGGCCGACGCCATTACGGACGGCACTGTCGAAGGTTGGTTCATCCCCCGCTACACGCAGGAAGCGCATCCGGAGCTGACGTCCGCCGAAGCGGTGATCGCTCATCCGGAAGTGTTTCCGGACCCGGAGGACAGCAGCAAGGGTCGTCTTTACTCGTGTCCTCCGGGTTGGGCGTGCGAGCTTTCGACCTCTGCGCTCTACGAAGCCTTCGACATGCAGGACAAGTGGAACCTGTTCTCGCCCGGTTCGGGCGGTGCGCTCGATGCCTCGATCGCCCGCGCCTTCACCCGTAGCGAGCCTATCCTGTTCTACTACTGGGGCCCGACCGCGATCCTGGGCAAGTACGACGCCGTGCAGCTCGATCTGGGTGAAACCAAGCCCGAGGTCTACGCCTGCAACACCGATCCGGACTGCGCCGACCCCGCCGGCGTGACCGCCTATCCGTCCTCCCCGGCCGTCGTCGGCGCCGCCGCCTGGATCAAGGAAGAAGCGCCCAACGTCGCCGACTACTTCTCCAAGGTCGGGCTTTCCAACGCCCAGATCAGCAAGCTGCTGGTCTATGGCGACGAGAACAAGGCGGACGCCGCCGCCACGGCCGAGAACTTCCTCAAGACCGAGCAGGAGGTCTGGACCAAATGGGTTCCGGCCGATGTCGCCGACAAGGTCAAGGCGACCCTGGGCTGATTGCGCCCACATAACTGATCGATTGGAGCGGCCGGAATTTCCGGCCGCTCTTTGTGCCAATTCAGGGGTGCGGGGGCGCTTTGGGCGCGCTCGCACCGTCTCGGTCGGTTCCGACCGATCGATGAAAGCGAAGAACCTTTGTTTCCTCAGATAGTTGATACGCGCCCGCTGCGGCGGGCCGTGGACGACGGTCTCAACTGGGTCGTGCGCGAGTGGGGCGATGGCTTTGAAGCCGCCGCCTATCCGCTGCTGGCCCTGCTCAAGGCCATCGAAGACCTGCTCATCGCCACGCCGTGGTGGCTCATCATCGTGATCCTGGTGGGTATCGCCTGGCTTGCCTCGCGTCGCTGGCAACTGCCTGCGCTCGTGCTCGGTGCGCTGCTCTTCCTTGGCGTAATGGACCTCTGGAAGGACGCCATGGCGACCATGGCGCTCATGCTCGCAGCGACGCTCACCGCCATCGTGCTTTCTATCCCGACGGGCGTCTGGATGTCGCGCTCGGCCCGCGTCCGCCAGACCATCACGCCGCTGCTCGACCTCATGCAGACGCTGCCGAGCTTCGTCTACCTCATTCCCTCGGTGATGATCTTCGGCCCGGGCAAGATCCCGGCCCTCATCGCCACCATCGTCTATGCCGCGCCTCCACTCGTGCGCCTCACCGACCTGGGCCTGCGCTCGGTCGATCCGGCGGTGATGGAAGCCAGCCGCGCCTTCGGCACCAATCCCCGCCAGCGCCTGCTAGGCGTACAGATTCCGCTGGCGCTCCCCACCATCCTCGCCGGCATCAACCAGACCACGATGATGGCGCTTTCCATGGTCGTGATCGCCTCCATGATCGGAGCGGGCGGCCTCGGCTACCAGGTGCTCCAGGGCATCGGACGGCTCGAGGTGAGCCGCGGCCTTTTCGCCGGCCTCGGCATCGTGGCACTCGCCATCATCTTTGACCGCACGACCCAGGCGTTCGGCCGGCGCCTGCAGGGACGCATCGGCCTGGTGGAGACGCGCACATGACCGATACGAGCGAAAATGCCATCACCATCCGGGGCGTGACCAAGATCTTTGGCGACGACCCGCAAACTGCCCTCGCCATGCTGCGCGATGGCAAGAGCAAGGCCGAGGTACAGGCCGAGACCGGCCAGGTGGTGGGGCTCGACGCGGTGTCGCTCGACATCGCCCGCGGGCAGATCTTCGTGGTCATGGGGCTTTCGGGTTCGGGGAAGTCCACGCTGATCCGCCATGTCAACCGGCTGATCGAGCCGACTGCCGGCGACATCTTCGTGGGCGGCGAGAACGTGCTGGCCATGAGCGCCGAGGAGCTTCGCGCGTTCCGCCGCAAGAGCGTGGCCATGGTGTTCCAGAAGTTCGGCCTCCTGCCGCACCGCAGCGTCATCGACAATGTCGCCTATGGACTCGAAGTGCGCGGCGTCGGCCGTCGCGAACGGCGCGAGGCGGCGGCCAAGTGGATCGAGACTGTGGGATTGGCCGGCTACGAGGACGCGCGTCCGCGCCAGCTCTCGGGCGGGCAGCAGCAGCGCGTCGGCCTGGCTCGCGCCCTGGCGCTCGACACCGACATCGTCCTGATGGACGAGGCATTCTCCGCCCTTGACCCGTTGATCCGCTCGGGGATGCAGGACCAGTTGCTCGAGCTCCAGAAGACGCTCAACAAGACGATCCTGTTCATCACGCACGACTTCGACGAGGCGCTCAAGATCGGCAACCGCATCGCCGTGCTCAAGGACGGTTCCGTCCAGCAGGTGGGCAAGCCCGAGGACATCGTGCTGCGTCCGGCCAACGAGCACATCGAGGAGTTCGTCCGCGACGTCAACAAGGCCCGCGCCATCCACGTCCGTTCGATCATGGAGACGGGCGAAACCGAGCTGTGCGAACAGGCGGTCTCGATGGACGCCCGCTGCGAGGACGTTCTGCCCTTGTTCGCCGACCACAAATGGGTGGGTGTGCTCGACCAGAGCGGCCAGCAGATCGGCCGCGTCACCGCGCGCCAGGTCATCGGCGCACTGGCTCGCCACGGGTAGGGTGGTTGCTAATTCCTACGTGTCTTCCTCGGCGGAAGCCGCGGTCCAGTTCCACCGGTCCCAGATCGGAACGGATTTCTGGACCCCGGCCTCCGCCGGGGAAGAGGGATTCGGGGTAATTTAAGGCGCCAGAACCGGTGAGCGGGGCAACAGGTCTCCCTCCTCACACAGGAGGAGGGAGGCGACGGGGCTGCCCTGCGAGCTACATCTTGTAGCCGGGCTTCTTGTAGAGCGTCGATTCCTTGGCGAGGATGTCGGGGCGGTAGACCTCGTCGCGCCAGGCTTCGGCACTCACTTCGTCGAAGCCCACGGAGACCGATTCCGGACCGTAGCCCAGAATGCTGGTGACGTTGTCGGTAATGGCGTCGGCGAGGCGCTGCTTTTGCTGTTCGCTCTTGCCGGGCCAGAGTTTGACTATGACGTGGGGCACGCTTCCGCTCCTTGAGCTTGTCCTGCCGGCGCGCACCGAGCACGACCATTGCTGGCGAGCAGCTTGGCGGGGGCCTCGCCGATACCGGAAGAGGCGCCGGTGATGATGACGACTTTATCTTTGATCAATTCAGTATTCCTTTGTTCGGTTAGCGGGCGCCGTATTGCTCGTCGCTAACGTGCTCCATCCAGTCGACGGCCTTGCCGTCCTTGCCTTCCTGGATGGCGATATGGCTCATCGCGGCTTGGGCCGAGGCGCCGTGCCAGTGCTTTTCGCCGGGCGGAAACCAAACGACGTCACCGGCATGGATTTCCTCGATACTGCCGTCCTGGCGGAAGGTAAGCGCGCGCGGATAATAGTACTAGGTGCCGAACGGCCCATGCACTTGTGAGGAAAATTCATGAATGCCGGCAGCGCCATCCGGGACGCGGGATCGCGTCCGCGCGGCGGTCAGTGCGTGCCCAGGAACATCGCGTAGGCCGGATTGGCGGTCTCGTCCCAATGGGCGTAGCCCAGATCGTCGAGGAAGGCATCGAACGCGACGCGCTCGTCGGGCGGCACCTGGATGCCGGCGAGCACACGGCCGAAATCTGACCCGTGGTTGCGGTAGTGGAAAAGGGAGATATTCCAGTCTGAGCGCAGACCCTCAAGGAACCGGAGCAGGGCTCCGGGCCGCTCGGGAAACTCGAAGCGATAGAGCATTTCGCCGGAAAGGCCCTCGACGCGCCCGCCGACCATGTAGCGCACGTGGAGCTTGGCCAACTCGTTATCGGTCATGTCGACGACTGCGTGGCCGCTTTCGCGCAGGAGCGTGATGATCTCCTGCTTTTCGGCTTCCCCGCGCTTGAGACGCACGCCCACAAATATCTGCGCACTGGCGCCGGGCGCGATGCGGTAGTTGAACTCGGTGATGGCCCGATCACCCAGGAGACGGATGAAACCGCGGTAAGCGCCGGGCTTTTCGGGAATGGTAACCCCCAACAGCGCTTCGGAGCGCTCGCCGATCTCGGCGCGCTCGGCGACATGGCGCAACCGGTCGAAGTTCATGTTGGCGCCCGAAGCGATGGCGATGACGGCGCCTGGTCGGTCGAGTTCACCGGCATGCTTGCGCAGGCCCGCCAGTGACACGGCACCCGCCGGCTCGGCGATGGCGCGGGTATGGTCGAAAATGTCCTTGATCGCCGCACAGATTTCGTCCGTGCTTACCGTGACCACGCCATCGAGCAGCTCGCTGCACAGGCGGAAAGTTTCGTCGCCGGCCTGCCGCACGGCCACGCCATCGGCGAAGATGCCGACTTCATTGAGCGGCACCGGACGCCCCGCCACCAGGGCGGCGCGCATCGAAGCGGCGTCCTCCGGCTCAACCCCGATGACGCGGATTTCGGGGCGGAGAAACTTCACATAGGCCGCAATCCCGGCGGCCAGTCCACCCCCGCCGATCGGCACATAGATGGCTCCGATCGGCCCGGCGTGCTGGCGCAGCAGTTCCATGCCGATCGTGCCCTGTCCGGCGATCACCTCGGGATCGTCGTACGGATGGACGAAGACCAGGTTCTGCGCTTCGCAGAGCGCCAGCGAATGCAGGCGCGCATCGTCGAACGTGTCGCCTGCGATGACGGCCTCGCCGCCCAGGCGTCGCACCGCCTCGACCTTGATCGAGGGCGTCGTGGTGGGCATGACGATGACAGCCCGGATGCCCATGCGCCGTGCCGAATAGGCGACGCCTTGCGCATGATTGCCCGCCGAGGCGCAGATGACGCCTCGCCGCCGTTCGTCTTCGGTGAGCTTGGCCAGCTTGTTGTAGGCGCCGCGCAGCTTGAAGGAAAATACCGGCTGAAGGTCTTCGCGCTTGAGCAGCACCTCTCGCCCAAGCCTGTCCGAGAGCGCGCCCAGCCGCTCGAGCGGCGTTTCGATGGCGGCCTCGTAGACGGCCGAATTGAGGATGCGGCGAACGTAGTCTTGCATGCTGGTCTTCCTGAACGCTGGACCAAGGCATGTCCCCTCGGGAGCTGCCGGTCAAGACCGGCAGCTTGCCGCAGGCGGGGAAGGGGCTGTTAAAGTGGCGTCCGGTAGACGGGCGTCTCGATGCCTTCCATGCGCGCCTTGATCTGCAGCGCGACGAACTTTGAGAAGAACCGGCTGAGCGCCAGGTTGCCACCCTGGAACCACAGGTTCTCCTGGGCGACGGGCTTATACATGTTGCGCAATTCTCCATGCCAGGGACCGGGATCGTGCCGCGTGCCCGAGCCGAGCCCCCAGCAGGTGCCGATAGCATCGGCGACTTCGCGCGAGACGATGCCCGCCACGACCTCGTGCATCGACTGGAAGCCGGTAGACTGGATGATCACGTCCGCCGCCAGTTCGCTCCCATCAACGAAGCGGATGCCACCGGGCGTCAGCCGCTCGATGTCGACGCCCGGCTTGATGCCGATCTCACCATCGATGATGAGCTGGGAGGCGCCGACATCGACATAGTAACCCGAGCCGGTGCGATAGGCCTTCATCATCAGGCCGGTCTCGTCCGGGCCAAAATCGAGGAGGAACCCGGTAGCCTCGAGGCGCGCATAGAAATCAGCGTCGCGGGCTCGAATGCGGTCGTAGAGAGCCTTCTGCTTGGGTGGCTGCAGGGCGAACGGGGTGGCCGCGCTCAGCATGTCGGCGGTATCGACATCGATTCCCGCGGCGACGGCGGCCTCCGAATAGGTATCGAAGGCCATTTCCATCAGGGTTTCGGAGCGCACCACGGTGGTGGCGGAGCGCTGGATCATGGTGACGTCGGCCCCTGCCTCCCAGAGGTCCACCGAAACGTCGTGCGCCGAACTGGCGGCCCCGATGACGGCGACTTTCCTGCCCTTGAACCGGGCGCCATCCGCGTACTGGCTGGAGTGGAGGATCTCTCCCTCAAAGGCGTCGGCACCCGGAAGGTCGATATATTTGGGCGGGCCATAGGCGCCAGTGGCGAAGACCAACTGTGCCGGATGGAGTGTCACCGGCTTGCCGTTGCGCATGAGCTCGACGGTCCAGCGCTTCGAGCCGTCATCGAATTTGGCCGAGACGCACTCGGTGCCGCCCCAGTAAGTGAGCTCCATTACCTTAACGTACATTTCGAGCCAGTCGCCCATCTTGTCCTTGGGCGTGAAGACCGGCCAATTGGCGGGGAAGGGGATGTAGGGCAGGTGGTCGTACCAGACCGGGTCGTGCAGAACCAGCGAGCGGTAGCGGTTGCGCCAGGAGTCGCCGGCCTTTGCGTTCTTCTCGACGATGACGGTGGGGACGCCCAGTTGCTTTAGACGCGCGCCGAGCATGATGCCGCCCTGTCCGCCGCCGATGATGAGGCAATAGGGCTCTTCGCCATTGCCCAAAGCGGCCTCCT
>Ga0182746_1002879_pt1 | contig 12424 bp, 12 predicted proteins | sample eDN3rd30CBELigOP_FD_128881 | JGI IMG/M metagenome (GOLD analysis project Ga0182746, IMG submission 128881) | Enriched Organic Plus compost microbial communities from Emeryville, California, USA - eDNA 3rd pass 30_C BE-Lig OP (version 2) (version 2) ... | reverse complement strand
ATCGCCGGAATCGCCGCAAGTTCAAGCGCGTGCCGCGCGACGGCGTAAGCCTTCGCCAGGCGGCGCGCTCGAATCTTGAGCAAGTTGCCTATATATTGGGCATTGTATACTTGACAAAGCAGGGCTTATCGGGCACTGTCTTCAGCAAGGAGACAGGCCGTGAATATCTTCGAGCCCCGCTTTCAAAATGAGGATGCAGCCCGCGAGCACCTGGAGGCACTTCACTGGCCGGAAGGTCCGTTCTGCCCACATTGTGGTTCGGTCAAAGCGACTCGCCTGCCTCCCCAGCGTGGCCGCAAGACGAAGGCTCACCCTGAAGGCGCGCTCCGCAAAGGGGTGGTCCAGTGCAACGACTGCCGCCAGCAATACACCGTGACTGTCGGCACCGTGTTCGAGTCCTCCAAGGTTCCGCTGCACAAGTGGCTTTACGTCAATCATGTGCTCTGCTCGTCCAAGAAGGGGACCAGCGCGCATCAGATCGCCCGCAACATCGGCGTCAGCTACAAGACGGCCTGGTTCATGATGCATCGCATCCGCGAAGCCATGAAAGAGGTCGACGGCGGCCCGATGGGCGGCTTCGGCGAGACTATCGAGGCCGACGAAACCTACGTCGGCGGCAAAGTCGCCAATCGCAGCAACAAGCAGCGCCGTATCCGCAAGGGCGAGAAGGCGCTTAGCCCGACCGCTGGCAAGCAGCCGGTCGTCTCGCTGGTCGAGCGCGGCGGCAAGGTCCGCTCGTTCCACGTCGCCAACGTGACTGGCGAAACCCTCCGTTCCATCCTCGTTACGAACGTTGACCGTGGCTCATGGCTCATGACCGACGAGCACGGCGGCTACAAAGCGGTTGGCCGCGAGTTCACCGGGCACGGCGTGGTCGTTCACTCCAAGGGCGAATATGCCCGCAAGGGCGTGTTCCACACCAACACCATTGAAGGCTTCTTCTCGCTGCTCAAGCGCGGCATCATCGGCACGTATCATCATGTGAGCGAGCAGCATCTGCACCGCTACTGCGCCGAGTTCGACTTCCGCTACAACACCCGCAAGCTGGACGACGCCGAGCGCGCCGATACGAACCTGCTCGGCGCTATCGGCAAGCGCCTCACCTATCGGCGGACTAGCCTCAGCGCCGCCTGAGAAGGTCAAGCCGCCTCGCCGTATTGGGGAGAGGCGTAAGCGCTGGACACGGTGAATTATCCCCGGTGGATCGGGGAGAACAAACAGAGTCCCCTCGACTCTGGGGCCGACTCGCGGAATCCTCTCCGAGATTGCTCCGAAAAAGAGAACCCCGGCGGTGCAACGCCGGGGTTTCTCCGGGGCAAGCTCTGCGTTTCCTAGTCCGACGCGCAGAGCCGGGTTCATCCCCGTCAGGTGATGGGAATTCCCACATCTGCGGGGTGCCCGTCAAGTCGGTCGTTTGCCATAGAAAGGTTCAAAGATGGCAAACCGTAATGGGCGCTACCGCGCCCCGATGAACGACAACACCTACCGTTTGATCTGGTCGCGGTTGCTCTTGGGCGATCTCGGACAGGACATTGCTGCGGACCTCGGGATTAATCCCGGGCGGGTGTCTGAAGTGAAGACCGGCAAGCGCGGGTCGAACGTCACCGGCGTTTGCGCCGCGTAACCTCGGAGGGGGCGGGCTTCGGCTCGTCCCCTTTTGCGTGCGGATGCGTCTTGCTCTTGTGCGGCTTCGGCGGCGTTTTCAACATCCTCCGCAGAACCTCGTCTTCTCTCTCTTGATCGGTGTCAGTCATGGCGAATGAACCTTACCGCAGCGCCCGCCTGAAGCTCAAGCGTGCCCGCAGGCACATCGAAGAATTGCAGCAGATTATCGATGGGTACTCTGGGGCTGAGATCGCCCCAGAACAGTCCGGAAACAGCAGAGTGACGTGGAGGCTCCGCATTCGAGAAGACCCCAAAGACGATGTCGAAACGATCTTGGGTGACGCGATCCACAACCTCCGCGTCTCTCTGGATCACACGGCTGTCGAAGCCGTTCGGCTAAACGGCAAGAATGTGAAGGACGTCTATTTCCCGTTTGCCGCCGATGGGTCGCAACTCGAAATCATGATCAAGAAGCGCAACTTCCACCGCGCGTCAGACGCAGCAATCGATCTCATCCGAAGCCTCAAGCCCTACAGCGGGGGAAATGCCGCTCTGCGCGCGATCCACGATCTAGACATCGCCGACAAACACCGGTCGCTTGTGGAGTTTGCCGGCAGCGCAAAACAGTCTGCCGACCTCCAGGTGGGCGGAGCGCTATTAAGTGGGAATTCTTTCTCTCTCGTGGACGGCATGGGCTTGGTGGATGCACCGCTAGTGCCGCTCCAAGCCTACAAACCGATCCCCATACACCTCGTAGCGACCATCGCGCTGGGCCAGCCCTTGGGAGGAAGCGAAGTCCTCCCAACGCTCACAAGCCTGTCTGAGCTTGTGGACGGCATTGTAGAAGCTTTCGCCGCCCTCCGGTGAAAGTGTCGGCCTGTCACGCTCGGCCTCAGTGATTCGTCTGGCCTGCTTTGTCAAGTATACAACCGCCTATATATTGGGCAGCTTGAGCGTTGCTCTCACCGGGAGGTGGTCGGAGGCCGCTGCGGCCAGCGCGCTGTGGTGTACGGCGGCCTCGCAGCAGCTCCATTCGGGCGAGTGGACAATGCGGTCGAGCGGCGCGATCGGGCGGCGGCTCGGGAAGCTGTTGCCGATCGGCGGGACGTGCCAGCCGTTGGCGAACTCGCGGAAGGCGCCGGTCGCGAGGCCCCACTGGTTGAAGTCGCCCATCAGCACGGTCGGCACGGCGTGCTCGCAGCCGTCGCAGTGCTTGAGGATCGCCCGGATCTGGTCGCGGCGCCGCAGTCCCGAAAGATCGAGGTGCATGCCGAGCACGCGCACGCGCCGGCCGTCGAGCACGAGGTCGGCGCGCACCGCGCCGCGCGGCTCGAGCGTCGGTAGCGTGAGGGGCTCGGCGTGCTCGATCTCGATGTCCCGCCGCACGAGCAGCGCGTTGCCGTGCCAGCCGAGGCTGCGGGCGCGCTTGGCGACCGGCGCGGCACGCCAGGGGGTATCGTCGAGCATGGCCTTGGGGAGCACGCTCTCGCGCTCGCCGAAGCGGTAATCGCACTCCTGCAGGGCGATGATGTCGGCCTGGAGCTCGCGCAGCACGGTGACGATCCGGTCGGCGTCGCGACGCCCGTCGACGCCCACCGCCTTGTGGATGTTGTAGCTGGCGAAAGTCAGTCGCACGCGAGGCTGCAGGCGCTAGTCGAGCAGGATCCCGGGATCGCCGGCGATGTAGCGATCCGTGGTGCGCGCGGGCAGCCCATCGATACTGGTGCGGCGCGCGCGATGCTTGCCGGCCCAGATGTCGGGATCGGCCTGGGCATGGTGCTTGAGCAGGGACTTGCGCTCCTTCTCGAAGGTCATGAACGGCACGCCCCAGCCGCAGCTGGTCTGCACGCTTTCTACTGCGATATCGAAGATCTGGCGGGTGCCGGGCAACAGCGTGAAGTGCTGCGACAGCTCGTCCCAGCCGCGGTCCCACGGCACGACCGGCTCGCCGCGGCCGTAGATCCGCAGGACCCGCGCCGGCTGCCGGAAATTGCAGAACATGACCGTGATTCGTCCATCGGCGAGCAGGTGGGCATTGGTCTCGTTGCCCGAGCCGCCGAGGTCGAGCCAGGCGACGCGCGTCGGCGAGAGCACGCGGAAGCAGTCGTAGCCCTTGGGGCTCAGGTTGATTCGCGCGCCCGGGGCGGCGGTGGCGACGAAGAACAGCGGCTGCGCGGCGATCATCGCCACGTGCTCGTCGGTCAGCGCGTCGAAGAATTCGGCCATGGCGCCGACTTACGCGGACCGATGCCGCGCGTCACCCCGCCATCGCGTCGGCGCCGGTGACGTGTTACCCCGCCGTGCGTCCAAGAGGGGAACACCACGATGCGCGGATCGCCGATCGTCGTCCAGGCACTCCAGCGGGCCCGTCGCCGCCAGCGACAGGCCGCCGGTCGGCCGCCGCCGCTGCCCGGCCATTCGGGCATCGGGCGCCGTGCGCTGCTCAAGGCGATGGGCGCGACCGCCGGGCTGGCCGCCATGCCGCTCGCCTCGTGCGGGGGCGGCAGCCGCAAGGAAGTGGCAATCATCGGCGGCGGCATCGCCGGCCTCGTCGCGTTGCGGACGCTGGCCAGCGCCGGCGTCTCGACCCGGCTCTACGAGGCACGCCGCCGGCTCGGCGGGCGGATCTTCACCCGGACCGACTTTCCGGTCGCGAACAGCTGGGTCGAGATGGGTGGGCAGCTGGTCAACAGCGATCACGCCGACATGCTGGCGCTGGCAAGGACGTTCGACCTCAACCTGATCGACGGCGAGACACTCGGCGGCGCCGACCAGGCGGTGCGCGATCGCCGGCTGATTGCCGAGGCCGAGCTCGCCGAGGCGCTCGCGCCGATCGCGGCGCAGATCGCCGAGGACAGCGAGCGGCTCGATGCCGAGTGGGACGCGGTCGCGCCCGAGCTCGATGCGCTGTCGGTGGCGGCCTATCTCGACCGTCACGGCAACCGCATCGGCAGCCCCGCCGCGCGCCGGCTGCTCGAGCAGTCGATCCGCACCGAGTATGGGGCCGAGCCGGGCGCGGCGAGCGCGCTGCAGCTGATCTTCAACCTGCCGACGGTCGACGGCGACGCCTACGAGGTCCTCGGCACGAGCGACGAGCGCTACGTGGTCGAGGGCGGCTCGCAGCGGGTGACCGACGCTCTCGTCAATGCGCACGGCGGCCGGATCAGCCCCGGCCGGCGGCTGGTCGGACTCGCTCCGGCCGAGGGCGACCGGGTCACGCTGCGGTTCGCCAGCGGCAACGAGACGACGGTCGACCGGGTGATCCTCGCCGTACCGGCCAGCCTGCTCGGCGAGATCGACCACGGCGGGCTGTTCTCGGCCGACTGGCAGGCCTTCGCGCGCGAGGTGCGGCTGGGATCGAACGAGAAGCTCAACGCGGTCTATCGCCGCAAGCCGTGGAGCGAGACGGCGATGGGCGTCGACGGGGCGACCTGGGACCTCAGCGACGACGCGACGTTCTCCGAAGTCTGGGAATGCACCGGCGGGCAGCCGGGCCCGCAGGGCGTGCTCAGCTGGTATTTCGGCGGCGCACAGACCGCTGCGATCGCCGACGACGGTCTCCGCGCGCGGGTCGAGGCCGCAGTCGGCACGGCGATGGGCAATCTCGCCGGCGCCGCGCACCCCTATGCCGCGCGCACCGGCTGGGGAGGCGATCCCTATTCACGCGGCGCCTACGTCAACTTCGCGCCCGGGCAGCTGACGCGGTTCGGCCACCTGCTGTGGGTCGAGGGCGAGGACGGGACGGCGAGCCAGAAGGCGCAGTCGGGTCCGGTCTATTTCGCCGGCGAGCACCTGTCGGACGCCTGGCCCGGCTACATGAACGGCGCCGCGCAGACCGGGCGACTGGCCGCACAGGCTATCCTCGCCGAGGGCTGATCAGCGCTCCTTGGTAGCGCTGAACACGAGGTCCGGGTTCTTTTCCTGCTGGTAGCCGACGTCCCACGGCGACTTGGCGAGGAACACCGGGTCGCCATCGCGATCCTTGGCGAGGTGGGCCCGGTTGAACTCGGCGAAGGCGTCGAGCGCCGCCGCCGGGCCCTTGAGCCAGCGCGCGGTCGCGAACGGCGCGGCTTCGAGCGCAGCCTCGACCTTGTATTCGGCCTCGAGCCGCGAGACGAGCACGTCGAGCTGGAGCTGGCCGACCACGCCGACGATCCACTGTCCGCCGATCTCGGGGTAGAACACCTGGATCACCCCTTCCTCGCTGAGGTCGTCGAGCGCTTTGCGCAGCTGCTTGGTCTTGGTGGGGTCGCGGAGCTGGACGCGGCGCAGGATCTCCGGAGCGAAGTTGGGCAGGCCGGTGAAGCGGAGCTGGTTCTTCTCGCTCAGCGTGTCGCCGACGCGCAGCGTGCCGTGGTTCGGAATGCCGATGATGTCCCCGGCCTCGGCGGTATCGGCCAGCTCGCGGTCCTGGGCGAAGAAGAGGATCGGCGAGTGGACTGCGATCGGCTTGCCGAGGCCTGACGGAGTCAGCTTCATGCCGCGCCTGAAAGTGCCCGAGACCATCCGCATGAAGGCGATCCGGTCGCGGTGCTGCGGGTCCATGTTGGCCTGGACCTTGAACACGAAGCCGGTCACCTCGTCGCGGGTCGGCTCGATCGGGCCGGCGTCGCTCGGCTGCGGCCGCGGCGGCGGGGCGATGCGGGCGATCGCCTCGATCAGCTCGGCGACCCCGAAGTTCTTCAGCGCCGAACCGAAATAGACCGGGGTCAGGTCGCCGTTGCGATAGGCCTCGAGATCGAACTCGGGATAGCCGATCTGGGCGAGCTCGACTTCCTCGGCCACCTCGCCCGGCAGCGCCGCACCGGCCTCTCGCGCGCCGAGAAACTCCCTGCTCGGACCCTCGGGCCGGCTGACTTCGCCGGTGACGAAGTCGAGCACGCCTTCGAAGGTCCCGCCCATGCCGACCGGCCAGGCCTGGGGGCTGACGTCGAGCGCGAGTGTCTCGGCGACCTCGTCGAGCAGCGCGAACGGCGACTTGCCCTCGCGGTCGACCTTGTTGACGAAGGTGATGATCGGCACCGAGCGCAGCCGGCAGACCTCGAACAGCTTGCGCGTCTGCGGCTCGATGCCCTTGGCGGCATCGATCACCATGACTGCCGAATCGACCGCAGTCAGCGTGCGGTACGTGTCCTCCGAGAAGTCCTCGTGGCCCGGCGTGTCGAGCAGGTTGAAGGTTATGCCGTCCTTCTCGAACGTCATCACGCTCGAGGTCACCGAAATGCCGCGCTGCTGCTCGATCTTCATCCAGTCGGAGCGCGCGCGCCGCGCGGCCCCGCGCGCCTTGACCTCGCCAGCGAGATGGATCGCCCCGCCCTGCAGCAACAGCTTCTCTGTCAGCGTCGTCTTGCCGGCGTCGGGGTGCGAGATGATCGCGAAGGTGCGCCGGTTGCTCGCCGGATTCGGGGAATTCGCCATGGCGCGCGCGGTTAGCCGGGCGGGCGGCGTGCGTCCATGCGCTTTACATGAGACTCGAATCTGTTTATGAGACTTCAATCTTATAAACGATGGAAGGCGGCTCCATGCTTACTCCGGCGATGATGGATGCGAAGCTCGACGAACACTTCGGCTTCGAAATGAGGGATGACGTCGAGGGCGTGCTGACGACCCTCGTCGACGACGTCGAACACGACATCGTCGGCTGGCCGCTCGGCCCGAGCCGCGGCCGCGAGGCGACGCGCGCGTTCTACGAGGCGCTGTTCGCCGATCTCGCCGACGGCCGGGTGCACAGCGTGCGCCGGCTCTACGGCGACAGGTTCATGGTCGACGAATCGGTCTGGAGCGGCATTGCGGTCGGCCGGCCTTTCGGCTTCGAGGGGCGCGGCCGCCCGCTCGAATTCCGCCTGCTGCACGTGCTCGAGTTCGCCGACGACGGCCGCATCGCGCGCGAGAACGTGTGGATCGACAGCGCTGCAATCGCACAGCAGCTCGGATGAGAGCCAACCAGAAAGCCCGCACGCGCCAGGCGATCGTGCGTGCCGCAGGCGCGCTGCTGGCGCGCGGGCACAAACCCAGCCTCGACGAAATCGCCGCCGAGGCAAAGGTTTCGCGCGCGACTGCCTATCGCTATTTTCCCGGGCTCGATGCTCTCCTCAGCGAGGCGGCGGTCGACGGGCTGATCCCGGAACCGGGCGACCTGCTCGGCGTCGGCGCGCCGGACGATTCGTTCGAGCGGTTGACCCTGGTCGACGACACGTTCGACCGCGCCTGCCGCGAACGCGAGGCCGCGCTGAGGCTGATGCTCGCGCGGACGCTCGAACGCTCGGTCGGGCGCGGAGCCGACGGCGCGCCGCTGAGGCAGAACCGCCGCGGACCGCTGATAGAGCAGGCGTTGGCCCCGCTCGCCCCGCGGCTCGGCAAGGCGCGGGTCGAGCGGCTGGTGCAGGCGCTGACGATGGTCGTCGGCACCGAGGGCTTCATCGCGCTGACCGATGTCGCGGGGCTCGACCGCGATCAGGCGCGCGAGGTGCGCCGCTGGACGATCGACGCGCTGGTCGCCGCCGCGCTGCGCGAGGCCTACTCGCCTCGCTGAGCCTCCTCGCCAACGGCCGCAGCGAGCAGTTCGGCCGCGCGCCATTCGGGATCCTGGAACGCCCGTGCCTGCCAGCCCGGCAGCAGCCGGTCGACGACCAGCATCAGCGCGAGCCCCTCGTCCTGGCTCCACCACCGCCCGCCGCGGCGGACGGCGGGAAGAGCCACCTCGGGCGCCTGGCTCCCGCCGGCGGCCGAGAGGAAATAGCTGTAGATCAGCCACTGCCCCATGCCTTCCATGGTCAGGAACACGTCGTCGAGTTCGGTGAAACCGGCCCTGTCGTCGGTAAACCAGCGCTCGCGCCGCGCCCGCATCAGCGCCAGCGCCTCTGCGGCGAGCCTGCGCGCCTCGTCGTCATTGGCCGCCGTCGCGGCCGCAAACAGCGCGTCGCGCTCGGCGCTGTACGCGGCAACGTAGTCCGGATCGTCCCCGAACCGCTGCTGCACGATGTCGTCGGTCAGCTCGTCGTCCGAAACCCCCACGCGCTGCGCGGCGTCGCCGAGCGTCATCGCCGCGAGCGCCGTCTCGCGGATGTGCATCATCTCGTGGAGCAGCACGCCGGTCATGAGCGTCTCGAGCCCGAGCGGGCTGTCCACGCCAGCCTCGCGCCAGACCGACGGCAGGCTCATCGCGAAATAGCCGCCCTCCCCGCTGGCGAAGGAGATCGGCCCGAGCGGCGCTTCGGCCCCGTCGGGCAGCACGACCGTCTCGCCGTGCGGCTGACCCTCGGCACGATCGAAATCGCCTTCGGGCAACAGAAACGTGCAGGACCCGTCGATGGCCACCACGGTCGGCAGCGACGACGCCGGCCGCGCAAGGTGGCGCACCTCGGCAATCCGCCACTGCTCGAGCGCGGCCACAAGCCAGGCGCGGTCGGCCTCACCCATCCGACACGACTGGGCGGCCACCGGAGCGGCGACGGATCCCAACAGAATTCCCGCGGCGAGAAGCGCGAGCGGTCTCACGCCGGGCACACCGTGACGTTCATCCGGAAGCTGCGGCTGCCGCCAGGCTCGACTCGCTGGATCCCGGGCTTGTCGCCAAACTCGCCCGCGAAGTCCGCCGGATCGGCAATGCCCGCCCACGGCTCGATGCACAGGTAGCGCGCGCCCGGCTTCTGCCACATGCCGAGCATCGGCATATCCGGGAAGGCGATGTCGAGCCGCGTGCCGCCTGGCACGCCGCAAGTCAGGCGCCGGCTGCCAAGGGTGTCCCAGATCAGCGCGTCGTCTTCGAACAGCGAAGGGCTCAGCGCCAGTTCGCGCCCGTCGACCGGGGTCGGCTCGCTGCGCGCAAGGAGCCCGTTGCCGTCGAGCCGGCCGATGTCCTGCGGCTCTTCGCGTTCGAACACGACCACGTGCTCTTCCTTCGCGGAGCCTCCCGGCAGAGGCCAGGCGAACGCCGGATGGAAGCCGAAACTGAACGGCAGCGGCTCCTTGCCGGGATTGCATATCGTGGCCGTCATCCCCAGCGTGGCACCGTCGAGCGAGAAGCTCATGTCGAGCACGAACCGGAACGGATAGGCGGTCAGCGTCGCCTCGCTCTCGGTCAGGCGAAACTGTGCCCGCGAAGGTTCGATCGCCACCGGATCGAACCGGCTCGCCCGCGCGAAGCCGTGCTTGGGCAGCACGTATTCGGCGCCTTCGAGCCGGTACCGCCCGTCCTTGAGAGCACCGACGATCGGAAACAGCAATGGCGCCCGCCCGGTCCAGAAAGCCGGGTCGGCATCGGTCATGTACTCGCGCCCGTCGGCGTCGGTCAGCGACCACAGCTCGGCACCCAGCGGGTTGATCCGCGCGGTCAGGGCGCCGTTCGAGATCGTGACGAGAGCGGCCTCGCCCACGCTACCCGCGCAGTTCGGCCCCGAGCTTGCCCGCCGCGGCGACGATCCGGTCGGCGATCGCCTTGAGCTCCTCGTCGGTATAGCTCTTCTCGCCCGGCTGGAGCGTGACCTCGACAGCGAGCGACTTCTGCCCTTCGGGTACGCCCTGCCCGCAGAACAGGTCGAACACCCGCGCCGCGACGATGTTGGCCTTGTCGGCGCCGCGCACGGCCCGCAGCAGGTCTCCGGCCGGCAGCGCCGCCGGCACCAGGAAGGCGAAGTCGCGCTTCACGGCCTGCAGCGCCGGGGGCGCGTAGGGCGCGCGAGCGAAGCCGCCCTTGCCGCCCGGGATCGCATCGAGGAACAGCTCGACAGCGACAGCAGGCCCTTCGACGTCGAAGGCCTCGAGCGTCTTCGGATGGAGCGCGCCGAACCGCGCGAGCACGGTCTTCGGCCCGAGCCGCAGCGTGCCCGACTGGCCCGGGTGGAACTGCGGCCCGGCCTCGTCCATGACCTGCAGCTTGTCGACCGGCGCCCCGGCCTCGGCGAGCAACGCCAGCGCCTCGGCCTTGGCATCGAACGCGTCGAATGCGGTGGCCTTGCCGGTAGCCCAGCCGCGCGGCGCTTTCTCGCCGGCGAGGAGCACGCCGAGCGCCGGCCGCTCGTCGCTGCGCCCGCCCTCGCCGCGCAGGTAACGGCGACCGATTTCGAACAGCCGCACGCCGCGCGCGCCGCGGTCGAGGTTGCGTTTCGCGGCGGCCAGCAGGCCCGGCAGCAGCGAAGGCCGCATGGCCTTCATGTCCTCGCTGATCGGGTTCTCGAGCACCCACAGCCCTCCGTTGCCGTCGGCGAAGTGGTCGGCGTCGTCCTGCGGCAGGAACGACCAGGTGATCGCCTCGTCGAGCCCGCGTGCCGCGGCCGCGCGGCGCAACCGGCGCTCGAGCCGTTGCCCGGGGGTAGCGGTCGGCCGGGCGACGCCGTCGACGCGCGGCAATGCCGCGCTGGCGACGCGGTCGAGCCCGTGGATGCGCACCACTTCCTCGACGATGTCCGCAGGCCCTTCGATGTCGTGCCGGCGCAGCGGCGCGGTGACGCGCCAGTCGGCCGCGACCTCGAAATCGAGCGCGGCCAGCGTGCGGCGCTGCTCGTCCTCGGCGATCGTCACCCCGCCGAGCCGCTCGGCCAGCGCCGGGTCGTAGGCGACCACGGTCGGGGTCGCCGGCGGCTCGCCCGCGCGCACGACCTCGGACGCCTCGCCGCCGCAGATCTCGAGGATCATCGCCGTCAGCAGGTCGAGCCCGGGATCGAGGAACTGGGGATCGACGCCGCGCTCGAAGCGCGTGCGCGCGTCGCTCGCGAGACCAAGCCGTCGCCCGGTCGCGCCGATCCGCGCCGGGTCGAAGTAGGCGATCTCGAGCAGCACGTCGGTCGTGCCCTCGGACACGCCGGAGTGCTCGCCGCCCATGATCCCGGCAATGTCATGCACGCCCGAATCGTCGGCGATGACGGTCATCGACGAGTCGAGCGTGTAGGTCTTCTCGTTGAGCGCCAGCACCTGCTCGCCGTCCCGCGCCCGGCGCGCGACGACCGCACCCGAGAGCTTCGCGAGGTCGTAGGCATGCGCCGGACGGCCGAAAGCCAGCATCAGGTAGTTGGTGATGTCGACCAGCGCGCTGATCGGCCGCTGGCCGGCCGAGAGCAGCCGCCGCTGCATCCACTCGGGCGATTCGCCGTTCTTCACCCCGCGGATCACGCGGCCGTAGAACGCCGGACAGCCTTCGGGATCGTCGGTGCGGATCTCGACCGGGCAGGCGAAGCTGCCCGCGACCGGGTCGACGCGATAAGGCCTGAAGCTGCCGAGGCCGGCGGCCGCGAGGTCGCGCGCGATGCCCTCCACCCCCATGCAGTCGGGGCGGTTGGGGGTGATCGCCACGTCGAACACCGGGCTGGTGCCGCTGTACTCGGCGAACGGCGTGCCCACTGGGGCGTCCTCGGGCAGCTCGATGATTCCGGCGTGGTCGCCTCCGAGCTCGAGCTCGCGGCTCGAGCACATCATGCCGTTGCTCTCGACCCCGCGGATCGCGCTCTTGCGCAGCTCGAACCCGCCGGCCGGGACGACCGCGCCCGGCGTGCCGAGCACGCCGATGAGTCCCGCGCGGGCGTTGGGTGCCCCGCACACGACCTGCAGCGGTTCGCCCTCGCCGGCGTCGACCGTCAGCACCTGCAGTTTGTCGGCGTTCGGATGCGGCGCGGCGGTCAGCACGCGCGCGACGCGGAAGCCGGCCAGCTTCTCGGCCGGATCCTCGAGACCGTCGACCTCGATGCCGATGCGGTTGAGCGCCGCCGCGACCTCGGCCGCCGAGGCTTCGGTCTCGAGGAATACCTTGAGCCAGTCGAGCGAGAACTTCATGCGCGCGCTCCCACCCCGGCCGACAGCGTCGGCTGGTCGAGGAACGAGAAACCGT
>Ga0182746_1002878_pt1 | contig 12434 bp, 9 predicted proteins | sample eDN3rd30CBELigOP_FD_128881 | JGI IMG/M metagenome (GOLD analysis project Ga0182746, IMG submission 128881) | Enriched Organic Plus compost microbial communities from Emeryville, California, USA - eDNA 3rd pass 30_C BE-Lig OP (version 2) (version 2) ... | reverse complement strand
GAACAGCTGCTTGTTCATCTCCTCGAAATTGAACACATAGTTGAATGCAAGCCGGATGCGGGGATCCTTGAATCTCTCGCGCCGGGTGTTGAATGCGAAACCGCGCATCCCCCCGATGTTGTTGATTGGAAACTCCTCAAGGATAACACGACCTTCGGTCACGGCCGGAAAGTTATAGGCCGTGGCCCAGTACTGGGCGCTGTTCTCCGTCCGCCAGTCGACGGCATTGGTCTTGAAGCCTTCGACCGCAACAGCGGGATCACGGAAATACTCGAAGGAGAATTCATCGAGATTGTTGCGGCCGACATTGACGTTGAGATCTTTCGCCCAATAGCCAGGGACCCGCTCGTAGACGATGCGACGGCCCGGCGAGAATTCCTTAATGCGGTAGGGGCCGCTGCCAAGCGGCAGTTCGAGGGACGTGTCGCTCGGGTTGCGCTTGTTGTTGCCGTCAGGGCCGGCTTCTTCCCACCAATGCTTCGGCAATACGATCAATTCGCCGACAGCCTGCGGCAATTTGCGGTTTCCGGGGGCGTCGAATGTGAAAGTGACCTCGCGTTCCGCCGTCTTCTCGACCTTGACCACCTGGCGATACTTCGCGCCCATCTGTGGATCGGTACTGGTCAGCGCGTTGAAGGAAAATATCACATCGTCCGGCGTGACGGGCTTGCCATCGTGCCATTTCGCCTTGGCGTTGAGACGGAAAGACGCTGCCGAAAAGTCGTCCGGATAGCTGATCGCTTCCGCGAGCAATCCATATTTGCTTGAGACCTCATCAAGTGACGAGATCATCAGGGTGTCGTAGAGCAACTCGATGCCGAAGACGATCCGGCCCTTGAAGCCATTGACCAGGATGTTGAAGTTATCGAAGCTGCCGATGGCGATCTGCCGGGCCGAACCGGCCTTTGGCGCGGCCGCGTTGACATAATCAAATTGCTTGAAGCCGGCTGGATATTTCAGGTCGCTGAAATGGGCGATGCCATGCCTCCACGACGGCTCCGCCGCCGGGGCATCGGCACGAGCCAGCCACGCGTGTCCCGGCAGCCGCGAAACGGTCATCGGGAGGAGAAGGGATGCAAGCAGGGATCGGCGGTTCATGCGCACGTGTACATTCCCCCCTCCGGTGCCTTCTTGGGTAGCCGGAGATGCCCAGTGGATCGACATGCCGCCACAAAATTGGCTATAATTTACCGTGCCGCCTGTCAACTATCGAATTCGACGTGACTTATTGAGCTTCGCCCGCCTAAGATAAGATGAACGCGGAGGTTTGGAGGTATCATGGTGCAGGACGTGAATACATCGGCGAGCCCAGAGCCGGAGAAGGAGACCGGTGCTGCAGCAGAGGCTGCCAGTGCGCCGGAGACGCCCGAGACAGTCACGTCAGAGCCACCCAAGATGGAGGCGGCGGAGGCGACAGAAATGACGCCCGAGCAGCGCGAGGAACTGGCTTCGAAGCTGGTTGACCGGTTTGCGGTGTGGGCCGGCGCGGCCGGGCTGGTCCCTCTCCCGATCGTCGACACGATCGCGGTTGGCGGCCTTCAGATCGCGATGCTGCGCCGCATTTCAAATATTTACGGCGTCGCCTTCTCGGAAAATCGCGGAAAAGCGGTGATCGCGAGCCTGGTGGGGGCGATCGTCCCGATGACGAGCAGCGTCGGCGTGGTGAGCCTGTTCAAGGCGGTGCCCTTCGTTGGGCCGATTACCGCTGCATTCGTGATGCCGGCGCTGTCCGCCGGCGCGACCTATGCCGTCGGGAAGACCTTCATTCAGCACTTCGCCTCGGGCGGAACGCTTCTCGATTTCAACGCTCCCGACTATCGGGAGTTCATCAAGGCGCAAAAGGAAACATGGGAATCGCGATCAGCGCGCCCGAGCCAGCCTGCTCCAAGCGCTCCAAGCGCGGCCGAAACCCAGCAGGGCTCTGCCGGCAGCGCCTGAGCCGTGCGGCTGTCGGGACCTCCTTGTCAGCAGGGCTTGTCTCATCGTCTTGGCGCGCGGTCGATCAAGATATCGATTGACCGTGCGCATCATCTCCTCGTGCAAGTTTTGTCAGGCCGGCGGGAAGCAGAGTCCCGTTTGGTTCATTTTGTCCGTGCCCCAATGCCAGTATCTCGCGATGATGCCGCAGCGAGCGCGCCGAATTGGGCCGCGGGTGTGACATGATGCGTGTCGCAAGCGGGGAAAGCCGGCCGATGGATATTCATAAGACGATATCGGGGCGATGACCTTTCTCCAGCTCATACTTCGCGATATCCAGACTTCGATACCGAAGCTTGTGTTCGTGGCCTGCGTCGGCGGCATCAGCAATGCCGCCATCCTGGCCACCATCAACGCCGCCGCGCAGGCCGCCGACGATATCGACGGCTCCCTGGTGCGGACCTTCGCCTTCTTCCTGGTGTTCCTTTTCCTGTTTATCAAGGCCCAGCTCTACGTCACGACCACGATCATCGCGGAAATCGAGGCCATCATTCACCGGCTTCGCATCCGCCTTCTCGAAAATATCAGGCATTCCGAACTTCTCGTCATCGAACGCCTGGGGCGCGCACGGTTCGTTGCCGCAATCAGCGGCGACGCGGTGGTGCTCACACAAGCCGGAACAGCGCTGGGTTTCTCCGCACAAGCGCCGATCCTGATCGTTTTCGTCGGCATTTACATCGCGTATCTCTCACTTGTGGCATTTGTCCTGAGCGTCGTGATCATCGGCGCGGCCGTCACGATGTTTTACATCCGGAGCCAGCGGCTGACGGCGCAGAAAGCTGTGGCGGCGGAGCAGGAGCGGCAGCTGTTCGATCGGCTTGCCGACTTCCTGGACGGCTTCAAGGAAGTGAGGCTCAATGCCGATCGCAGCGCCGATCTGTTTGACGATGCCGTCGACGTCTCGAGACAGGCGACAAACAGCAAAATCATGAACCAGTCCGAGACGTTTCGCTCGGCGCTGTGGTCACAAAGTTACCTGTATCTCCTGCTCGGCGCCGTCGTGTTCGTGACGCCGCAATTCAGCAAAACATTGGGCAGCGCTTCGCTGACCGAGGTGACCACCGCCCTCCTCTACGTGATCGGAGCCTGCTTTGGTCTCGTCCAGTCCATTCCGGTGCTTCTCAACGCCAACGCGGCTGCGGGACGGATGGATGAACTCGACACGGCTTTGCATGCCGCGGCGGCCTCGTCAGAGGCGGACACCCCTCCCGCATTGCAGCGCTTCGACAAGATCGAAATGCGCAACATCCGGTTTCACTATGTCGAGAAATCCTCGGATACCGGATTTCAGATCGGCCCGATCGATTTCACCTTGCGGTCCGGTGAGATCGTTTTCATCACCGGCGGCAACGGATCCGGAAAGTCCACATTCCTGAAGGTACTGGCCGGGCTCTATCCCCCGGACTCGGGCGACATCACAATTGACGGGATGCCGGTCAACGACGAGACCCGGAATCTCTACCGCTCATTGATGTCGGCGATATTTTTCGACTATCACCTCTTCCACCGGCTTTACGGCCTGCCCGAGCAGGATCCGGACGAAGTCGGGCGGCTGCTGGCGATGTTCGGGCTGGCCGACAAGACAGGCCTGTCCCATGGAGAGTTCTCGACGCTTGATCTTTCCGGCGGCCAACGCCGGCGTCTTGCGCTGATCGTCAGCCTGCTTGAGAAACGCCCCATCATCCTGTTGGATGAATGGACGGCCGAACAGGACCCGGGATTCAGGCGCAAGTTCTACGATGAGCTTCTCCCGGAGATGAAGCGTGCTGGTGCCACTATTGTGGTGATCACTCATGACGACCGCTACCTCGATGAACTGCATCTGCCCGCGCGCCGGATTCGCATGGATGAGGGTCGCATCGTGGACGAGCGTGAAATAAGTGGGTGATGGTGTCTGGTGGAGATGGCCTGTGGAACAGCATCCGTTGTCGGTTGACGGCAAACCGGCCCCCAAGAAGAAGAAACCTACGTTTTTGTGGGTGCTGTCCGGCTACTTGCTGCGCTCGTCTTTTTGGATCGTCCTGGCAACGCTCATTGTGCTGGTGCTGTGGCCCTATGTGGTGATCACCGTGCCCAGCGGTTACGTTGGCGTGCTGTGGCGGCGGTTCAACGGCTTTGACGCCTATTGTCTTTGTTTTGCCGGCAGAGGCACGGCGCTCAATCCCAGACAGATCCGCGACGAAGGCCTGCACATGATCTGGCCGTGGAACAAACTGTTCCTCTACAATCTGCGGCTGCAGTCCGAGAAGATGACCGTCAACGCCATCTCAAAGGACGGCGTGAGCGTCATCGCCCAGCTGAACGTCCGGTTTCAGCTGCGCCACAACAATGTCGGCGTACTGCACAAGTTCATTGGCCCGGACTACCTGAAGTCCGTCATCGAGCCGGAGATCGGCAGCCAGGCACGCGAGGTGATTTCAGCCTATACGGCTCAAGAGGTGTATGTCTCACGCGAGCTCATCCAGGACAAAATCAGGCAGCAGGTGCAAAAGAGCCTGGGCGACCATCTCAATCAGCTGGTCCAGCTCGACGCGATGGAGGAGATGGATCCCTTCCATTATGAGGATTATCTGAAGGATTCCATCCAGGTCCTGGATACGCTCGTCCTCAGCATCGAGCTGCCCGCCCCCATTGTCGAAGCGATCAATCGGCAGACGCAGCAATTCTATATGATTCAGGAAACCCGCTTTCGGGTGGAACGCGAGATTGAGGAATCCAAGCGCAAGCAGGTGGAAGCGCAGGGCATCGCTGCATTTCAGCAAACGGTCAGCCAGGGAATTTCGGAATCATATCTGAGATGGCGTGGGATCGAGGCCACGAACGCCCTTGCAAATTCTCCCAACGCCAAGATCGTCATTATCGGCGGCGGCAAGGACGGCCTTCCCATCATCCTCGGCAACACGGACTTTCCGGCAGCCTCGGTCCAGACGTCCGGCTTCCCCCCCGCCAAACCGCCGTCTGAGACCGCAAGCAGTCCGCCTCCGGCGGCCCTGCCAGCCCCGTCGTCGACCGCGTCCGATATGACCAGCCCAACCAGCCGGTGAGCCCGCTCCGGAGGGAGTCGAGCAGACCGGCTGCAAGGAAAGATCAGCGCCTCAGTTTTTGAATTCGGCGTCAGATCGGCGGAATCGCATCAGTCTCCGAGCTGGACAGTGCGATCGCATCTCCCGCCGATATCAGCGCGCCGCGGGAGCGCAGCAGCGAACGGACGTCGTCCGCAGACGCCGACGCTCCTCTCTTCGCGGACAGCGCGGCATAGGCGCCGGCGGCCTCACCAAGCGCCATCGCGGTCGCCATGTGGCGGGCGCCACCATTGGCTTCGCGCGTGGCCGAGATCGCCCGTCCGGTCACCACAAGGCCCTCGACGCTTTCGGGCTGCATGACCCGCAGCGGAATCTCGAAAGGCCCCTCCGGCATCCACAGGCGCACGCCCGTGCCGTTTTCGTGGTGCACATCGACCGGACCAGCGCCGAGGGCGATTGAATCCTCGAAGCGGCGATTGGACGAAATGTCATCGGCACTCAAGGTGTAGCGGCCGACAATGCGGCGGGTCTCGCGGACGCCAAGCTGCTCGGCGATCGACGACAGGATGGCGTTCTCAAAGCCCGGCACCTTCTCGCGAAGGAAAGGCAGGAGCCGCTTGATCTGCTGGCGTCCTTCCGAGATCGCCCGGCTCACCTCCTCGGCATTCAGCGCGTCGACGCCGTGCAGCCGGCTCATCAAACTGATGGCATCGCTGCCGCCGGGCGTGCTGCAGAAGGACAGGCTCTCCCAGGGCAGGTCGCCGCTCTTCACGCCCGCCAGCGCGATCTCGCGTTTGACCTCGCGGGGCATCGCCCGGAAGCGCGGCACGTCGACGTTGGACAGGCGGAAGACAAGCGTACAGGGCTGCCGGCCATGCGCATCGAAATCGGTGTCGGCCAGCGGCACCCCGCTCGCCGCGGCCACTGCCGCATCGCCGGTCGCGTCCACCACATAACTCGCGCCGAGTGCCGAGCGCCCGGACACATTCTGCACGACGATCCCTTCCACGCGCCCGTCGTTCACGATCGGCTGGGCCACCTGGCTCTGCAGCAGCACATCGACCTCGGCGCCGCCAGCGAACTCGTCGGCCGTGATCTTCACGATCTCCGGATTGAAGGGAAAGTTGATCAGCGGGAGCGGATTGGAGAGCGCCTCGCCCATGATGTAGCGCCGGAAACCGTCGCTGCCGCCGGCCTGGCGAACCCGTTCGGCCAGCTCGAAGGGAAGGCCTCCGACCACCCGGACCTCCCGGTTAAAGAAGCCAACCCATTGGGCGACCATGCTGGCGGTGCCGGTCCCTCCGAGGCATCCAGCGCGCTCGATCAGGACGGTGCGGGCGCCGGCCCGGGCGGCCGACACGGCGGCGACCAGGCCCGATGCTCCCCCGCCGGCGACGATGACATCGTATTGCTTCGTGACGGGCGTGTTCAAAGTTTCGGTCAGCGTTGTCATCTCGGCTCCGTTTCCCGGGGGCGTCCGTCCCAGCTGCCAGCTTGACGGTTTGTGCGATATGTGAACAAATGTGCGCATAGTATGCGTTCGAGGATTTTGGCGAGTCAAGCAGATGGACGCGCTCATGCGTCGCGATCCCGGCTCTTCGGAAGGTCGCAGCAGCCAGACTTTCGTGAACGGGTTCGCCCGCGGCCTGGCGGTGATCGAGTCGTTCACTGATGCACCTGACGCCCTCAGCCTGGCGGAGGTGGCGGTGCGGGCGGGCCTCGACCGGGCGGTCGCGCGGCGCATGCTGCTGACGCTGACCGAGCTTGGTTTCGTCGTGCAGACCCGCGGCCGCTTCCGCCTGACGCCGCGTGTCATGCGGCTCGGCTACGCCTTCCTCTCACAGGCCAATCTGGACGGGATGCTGCGCCCGTTCCTCGTCGAACTGACCCAGCGGCTGGGGGAGTCGATCTCCGTCAGCGTCCTCGACGGGGCCGAGACGGTGGTCGTGTGTCACGTCACCACAACCATCCGCAAGACGGGTCTGCTGATGCGGGAAGGCTCGCGATGGCCGGCCTATGTGGTGGCATCCGGACGGATTCTGCTGGCCGGCCTGCCTGACGATGAGGTCCGCTCCCGGGTGAAGGACCAGGTCCGTCCGCTGACGGGGAAGACGCTGGCGACCGAGGACGCCGTCGTGCAGGCGGTCCAAGCCGCAAGACGCGCGGGCTATGCCCTGGTCGACGAGGAACTGGAAGAAGGCCTGATATCGGTTTCGGTGCCGATCCGGAACCGGCAGGGACGATTCATTGCGTCGTTGAATGCGAGCTCGGCAAAGGGGCGCGCTTCGGAAGCGACCATGCACACTGTCTTCCTGCCCGCGATGCTGGAGACGAGCGCCGAGATCGGGCGCGTTCTTCCCGAAGAGATGCTGTCCCATCAGGGTGGCATCTGATGAAACGGAACAGGCATCTGTCCCGGCGCCCGGGCGGAACAGTATCTTTCTCGAAAGGTGGATCCCACTTTTCGGAATCATGCACCTGCGGCGCAGGTCGCGTATTGAGCAAGAGCGCCGCGGAGACATCGCCAGATGCGTTCTTGCCGGCTAACCCTCTGGAGGATGTTGATGTGTTTGTTTGTTAGGGCGGCACTTGCCGTCGCGGTTCCGGCCATGCTGGTCGCCGCACCCGTCGGCGCGAAGGCCCAGGACTACCCCACCAAGGACCTGAATTTTGTGGTCGGCTTTGCCGCGGGCAGCGGCGCCGATATTCTGGTGCGCTACTTCGCCGAGAAGATGAAGCCATTCATCGCGCCGCGCACCGTGATCGTCCACAACAAGCCCGGCGCAGCCGGCTCGATCGCGCGCAAATACGCCATGGAGCAGCCGGCCGACGGCCACACCATATTGCTCGACGCGGGCTCGTCGATCGCCTCGACCCCATGGATGTTCAAGTCGCCGGCGCTTGACGTCTCCACGTCGGTGCAGATGGTCGGGACCATGAACCGCCAGGCCTTCATGGTCGTGGTGCCCGCCAGCAGCCCCTACAAAACAATCGCCGACCTGATTGCCGACATGAAGAAGAAGGGCAATGCCGCCACCTACGGAACGGTGTCGCCCTCCGGCATCGTGCTTGGCGAACTCCTCAAATTCCGGGCCGGACTGGAAACGGAGCAGGTGCGCTATCGCTCCTCGGCAGACCTGCTCAATGACCTCACATCGGGACGGCTGCAATTCGCCACGCTCGACCCGATCTTCAGCCTGGCCCAGGCTCGGGAAGGACGGCTGCGGCCGCTGGCGGTGAGTTCGGCCGAACGGCTGGCGTCGGTCCCCGACCTGCCGACCATGAAAGAATCCGGTGTCGACATGGACCTCATGACATGGTGGTCGCTGTCCGTGCCGAAGGGCACGCCCGCATCGTCGATCGCCAAACTCAATGGCTGGCTCAACCAGATTCTCGCCACTGACGAGACCAAGGCCTTCCTGAACGCCAATGGCAGCGATCCGCTGATCAGCACGCCGGAGACCACACAGCGGATGTTCCTGGAAGCCATTCCGATCTGGAAGGAGTTTCTGGAGATCGCCAAGATCGAGCCGGCCGGCTAAGGCATTTTTGGGCGAAGCGGAAACCGGTTCGCCGCAGAAAACGCGATCAAACAAAAAGAATCCAGAGCGCTTTCCGATCCGGCCGGATCAGAAGGCGCTCTAAACGTGAGAGGCGGCTGCCGGCCGCTTCCGCAGTTGTTCATTGATCAGCGTGCGGTATTCGTCGGGCGCGAAATTGTTCAACGTCCCGCCTGCGGAAAAGTGTGTGATGAAAGCTGTTCCGATGGCGTAAGTCGCGCTGGCGGACAGCGCCGGCATCGCCACCGCACCCGCGGCCGTCCCGAGCCCCGGCACGCCCTTCAGCAGGCTCGTCACGCCATTCACGCTGGCCACCGGCACAATCGATCCGGCAAGGCAGGACAGAATCGCCCTGCCCCGATTCTCGGCGAACGGAACGTTGTAGATCTGGGAGATGCGGCGCAGCATCTGCAATTGAAGGGCGCCGATCGCGGTCAGATCGACGACCGGCAACGGGATGAGCCCCGCCACGCCGGACCAGAGCGCGTAGCGCTTCACCAGCCTTTCCGCCAGCAGCCGGCGGGTCGCCGTCCAGGACTTTGAGTTCTGGGTCGATGTAGTCTTGCTCGAGGTCGATGCTGCCTTGGTCGAGGTCGAGACGGCCGGGGCCGTTGTGCTGTCTGTTTCAGGAGGGCGCTGCGGCGCAGGCTGCACTTGCTCGACCGCGCACGGCTCGCTCGGCGGGACAGATGCTGAGTCCCGATCCTGGCCCGCAGGCGTCGCGTCGTGAGGCTCAGCGGCATTCGGCTGCTCATCCGCGAGCGGCGCCTCCGGAGCAAACGGCACGATCACCTTCGGGAGCTTCTTTCTCATGATCACGCCGCGCTTTTGACACCGATCACATCATCAACCTCGTCGGCAATCGCCGCGATTTCCCGCGCGGCCGCTCCCGAATTCTCGGTGAGGCTCGGCGTCGCGCCCCACAGCGCCGCCTCCGCATAGGCGACGCGATTGGTCATCTCGCTTTTCAGCACCGGGAATCCCGCCTCGGTCAATTCCGCACGGATATGTCTCGAGATCACCGAATCCCGGGTTGTCTGGGTCAGGATACAGCGGAAAGCCGGCCGCCTCGGGCCGGCCTCATCAAGCAGGGATGCAAGCGTGTCCAGCATGCGATCGACGTCCAGCGGCGATGCCTTGACCGGAACCAGCAGAAAATCAGCCAGTCCGATGCACGCAGCCGTCGTCTGGGACCGGAAGCCCGGCGTATCGATGATGACGGGACGGCCGCCCGCACCGGCGTAGCGCTTTGCAGTCTTCCACGCATCCGCGGTCGCATCCTCGATCACAGTCACGCCGCCGAGCGCCCGCTCCCGCGCAGCAAGCCGTGAGATCGAGCGCTGGGGATCCGTATCAATGATGGTCGCGTGACGGCCACGGAGATGCCAATGGACCGCAAGGCAACTTGCGATCGTGCTCTTACCGCTGCCACCTTTCATTGTGGCGACTGCAATTATCATCAGCGACTTGCCTTTTTCGGAGGACGTCAATCAGCCGAATCGCTCTGCAAGTATAAGCTGTTTCCAGCCTGAATTCCCCAGCGAAGAGAGTCTCAAAAAGACGCGGTGCATCCGGCCACCGGATACAAACTGATGGCAGCGGCGGCCCCGTCCGGCGAATCGCCCGGAGCGTTTCCGGCGAGGTGGAAACCGGTTCGCTGCGGAAGACGCGATCAGCAACGATTTGAGAGCCTGATCCGATTCCGTGGAACGGATCGGGCCCTGGAAATGCTATCCAAAAGCCATCCAGTTTGGCGGCCTGATGTCACCCGTCGGGCTTCGCAATGTTGCTGACGGCAGCTCCTCAAACAGATGAAAGTACTCCTGGGAAAAGCGCCCAAGCTCCCAAAAGCCGAACTCGGTCGCGACATCGGTCACGGTCGATGTCTCCGGATTGGCCCGGGCGAGCGCGTTGCGCGCCAGATGCATCCGCCGCAGCCAGAGATAGCGCATCGGCCCCATACCCAGATGCTCTTCGCAACATGTGCGCAGGGTACGCTCCGGCGTGGCGATCGCATCGCAGATCTCCTGCAGATAGATCGGCCTGACGGAATTTTTCAGGAACTCCTCAAACCGCCGCATGATCTTCAGGTGACGAAGGCCCGCGGCGCTCATTTTTTCAGGTGCGCCGTCGGTCAGGCATCTGACCAACAGATGGATCAATCCGTTCTCAATGGACCTCAACACTTCGGGATGGGCCAGGATGTTCGGTGCGATCCTGACAAGCCGCTCGACACGCGAATGGAGTTTCTGCAAACGCGACAATAGCGGCAAGGCCGGGCGCAGGCGCTGCGTCACAGGCGGAGCGGCCAGGTCAGACCCGGCAAGGGAGAGACCGGCGGCTGTGAGATCCGCATGTGTCAGCGACACTCCACCCCAGCGGCATGGGGCATCGCTCCGGTGGTGATGTGACGACGCCCGGCTGATCGCCATGATGTCGCCCGGCGAGACCGTCATGCCGCTGTGATGCACGGGCGCCTGATCCATGTCGGTCAGAAAATAGACCATGAACCGGTCAGGCTTGAGAGCGGAACGGATCACCCGCGGCAGCTTCTCATCGAGGCGGAGCACGTGGAGTCGGGATAACTGGACGAGCGTCAGATCTGCGCGAAACTGGCCTCGCGATGTCACAACGAACTTCATGTCCGCGTTGGAGACCGTCGACGCGCACACGTCAGGATCGTCACAGGCAACCGCTTTCACGCGGATCATGGCCTGGACACGCCGGAAATCTGGCGGCGTCGGAAGAGATGCCGCTCTGAGGTGAATTTGCGCATCACCCTTCCGATGAACCCGTGCTGCAAGCCGCCCGTGACAAGGGCTGTCATTCCCAAATGAGAATATTGGGAAGGGAAGGATCGACCTGCCGCAACGCGACATAGCCCACGCCTGCCAGACCGCGAAACAGGCTCAGGTTGAACCTCCTGTCGCCGTTATCCGACCGGCCCTCCCCGACCGGTGACACCCGGTCCAGCACCGCCAGCAACTGCCGCGAGGCAAGTTCGCGAAGGTCGCTGCGGTCCAGGACATCGCCCGCGTCGCGGAAGAGTTCGACGCGGCCCAGCGTGCCGCAGCACAACGTATCGATCGGGGTCGGCCGCTCGTATCGCGCGCCTTCCAACGCATGCTGGATATCCGTCTTCATGGCGGCGGCATCCATGTCGCCGAACTTCGCGCTGGCGATCCGGGCAAGACCGATCCCGACCGCGCCATGACACCACTGGCTGGGCCACAGCGTATGTCCGGCGCGGCGCAAATCGGGCCAATTGTGCCGGTCCGGATCGTAGCTGGAATTCTCGAATGCGATGCATTCCGAAGCCGCACGCGCAAACTCTTCACGCCCGGTCGCTACGGCCAGTGACGCAAGCGCATAGGCGAATCCCGCCGCGCCGTGAGACATGCCGTTCAGCGCCTGCTGACCGAATCCAGGGACAGCCCAACTGCGTAACCCGTCACCTCCAAGCCGGCTTTGCGCCAGCAGATGCTCGCCGCATCTTCTCGCGTGCCTTAGAACGGTCTCCGACCGGGTGTCCCGATACAGGCGAAGCAGGCTAAGGATCGCCCCGGCGCTGCCGCCCAGGATATCCAGCTGTTTGTCGGCCGCAATCAGGTCATCGGAGAAGAGTTCGGCTGCGACATGCGCGTCCTCGACGAGGCTCCTGTCGCCAAGGGACTTCGACATCACCGCGAGAGAATAGACAATCGAGCCCAACCCGATGGCGCCGCCTACACCGAGCGAACGGGCGATGCGCGCCGCGTTGTTGCTGTGCAAATTCTTGCGGAGATTGGCAACGGCGGCCAGGGCGAGTTCGCCGGAGGCGCCTCGGCCGGCCACCGCAAAATGCGCGGCGAGAAAGACGCCGATGCCTGACGCG
>Ga0182746_1002875_pt1 | contig 12451 bp, 8 predicted proteins | sample eDN3rd30CBELigOP_FD_128881 | JGI IMG/M metagenome (GOLD analysis project Ga0182746, IMG submission 128881) | Enriched Organic Plus compost microbial communities from Emeryville, California, USA - eDNA 3rd pass 30_C BE-Lig OP (version 2) (version 2) ... | reverse complement strand
TGCGGCGACAACCTTCTCCTTGATGCCGCCCACCGGCAGGACGAGCCCCCGCAGGCTGATTTCACCCGTCATCGCCGTGTCGCTGCGGATGGTCCGGTCGCTCATCAGTGAGACCAGCGCCATGAACATGGCGACACCCGCACTCGGACCATCCTTTGGCGTCGCGCCGGCCGGGACGTGGATGTGGATGTCTGTCTTCTCGAATTGAGCCGGGTCGAGACCAAGCGCCGCCGCGCGGTTCTTCACGATGCTGAGCGCGGCCTGCGCGCTCTCTTTCATCACGTCGCCAAGCTGCCCTGTCAGGATGAGCCGCCCGCTGCCGGGGATTCGCGTCGCCTCGACAAACAGAATGTCGCCACCCACCGGCGTCCAGGCAAGGCCTGTTGCCACACCCGGCACGCTGGTCCGCTGGGCAACCTCGTTTTCGAAGCGCGGCTGGCCGAGGATCCCATTGAGATCATCCGGACCGATACGGATCGGACCGCCTGCGCCATCCGCGATGCGAACCGCGGCATTGCGGAACACCTTGCCGATCTCACGCTCAAGACCACGCACCCCGGCTTCCCGGGTGTAATGCTCGATGATCTGGCGCAATACCGCCGGGTCGATCTCGACCTGGCCATCCTTCACGCCGTTGGCTTCCATCTGGCGGCGGACCAGATAGCGCGACGCGATCTGCAGCTTCTCGGCCGCCGTGTAGCCAGCCAGGCTGATGATCTCCATGCGGTCACGCAGCGGCCCGGGAACGGTATCCAGCATGTTCGCCGTCGTGATGAACACAACCCGGCTGAGATCGAACGGCACGGCCAGATAGTTGTCGCGGAACGTGTTGTTCTGTTCCGGATCGAGAACCTCGAGCATGGCCGCACCAGGATCGCCATGCACGCCGGTGCCCATCTTGTCGATCTCGTCGAGCATCATCACGCAGTTGCGCGAACCCGCCTTGCGGATGCCCTGGATGATGTTGCCCGGCAGCGCGCCGATATAGGTGCGGCGATGACCGCGGATTTCCGCTTCGTCATGGACGCCGCCCAGGCTGACGCGCACGAACTTGCGGTTCATCGCCCGCGCGATCGACTGGCCGAGCGACGTCTTGCCAACGCCCGGCGGACCGACGAAGCACAGGATCGGCGCCTTGCCCTGCGGCGCGAGCTTGCGCACCGCGAGATACTCGATGATGCGCTGCTTGATCTTGTCGAGGCCGTAGTGGTCAGCATCGAGGATCTTGCGTGCCTCGGCGATGTCGATCGGAGTTTCCTCCGGCAGCGCCCATGGCAGTTCGATCAGCCAGTCGAGATAAGTGCGCGCCATGCCATATTCAGCCGCACTGTCCGGCATGCGCTGCAGGCGGCGCAATTCCTTGCGCGCATGATCCTCCACCTCCTTCGGCATGCCGGCCCTGGTGATGGCCTGATCAAGCTCTGCGAGTTCAGCCGCCTTGCCTTCCTCGCCTTCGCCAAGCTGGCGCTGGATCGCCGCCATCTGCTCGCGCAGCAAGACCTCGCGCTGGCGCTCGTCGAGCGCCGCCTTGGTCTGCTTGCCGATCTCGGCGGAGAGCCGCAGCACCTCGATCCGCTGCGCCAGCAGGCGCGAGACCTTGTCCATGCGCGCCGTGACGTCGATCGTTTCGAGGATCTCCTGCTTCTCCTCCGGCTTGAGGTCCATATAGGCCGCCGCCAGATCGGCAAGGCCGCCGCCGGTGTCGATCCCCTGGATCGCCGCCACCAGTTCACGCGGCGTCTGTGGCAGAAGCTCCATCGCTTCCATCGCCTGGCCGCGCAGGTGCACCGTGCGGGCCTCGATATCGGGTGAGCGGGACTCGGATTCCGGAATGCGCAGCACGCGCGCGACAAAGAACGGCCAGCCGTTCAGGAATTCCAGCACCTGGAAGCGCTGCTCGCCCTGGGCGATGAGATGATGCGAGCCGTCGGGCGCCGTGACGTAGCGCACGACATTGGCGATGGTGCCCATGCGGTGAAGATCGATGGCGGTGGGCTCGGCAAGCTCCGGATCCCGCTGCATCAGGATGCCGACCGGACGCTGTTCACGCACTGCCTGCTGCGCTGCCGCAATCGAACGCTGCCGGCTGATCGTCACCGGCATCACCATGCCGGGGAAAAGAACAAAGCCGCGCACCGGAACGATGATCATGGCATCCGGCGGCAATTCGCGCAGTGTTGCGGTATCCTGAACCTGCTCGGCCCCGCCACGCGTCTCCGGCGCACCGCCTTCGTTCAACGACCTCAGGGTCTCGCCTTCAGCCACGCGACTTCCCCATCTTCTCAAGAGTAATCAAAAGACCGCCGTAAGCGGCTGCCCGGCGAACCGAGGCATAGTCGCCCGGCGGCAACGGAATGCGGCGCTCGAACCGCCCCTGCGGCAATTCCAGCCGGTGAATGACCGCCGTCCGAAGCTCCGCTGGCAGAACCCGCTCCCCGGCAACCACGAGATCGGCGCCCTGGATCACGGCATCGACCCGGTCGGCATCGACCCCAGGCAGCGCCACCAGGACCAGGACATCACGGGGGGTTTCGATCACATCGACCGGCGGTTCCCATGCAGGCAAGCGGGGGCCGGACCGTGCCGGGCGGAAGAACTCGCGGTGCAGCCGTTCTGCCCGAAGCAGCACATCGCAGGCTTCCGACCACATCCAATGTGTTGGAAAATCAGCCATATATCACACCGTCGATTCCATCCCGCCGCCCCGCCATGACATCAGGCCGTCATTACAGGCGCACAACATCTGACACTATATTGGTCTGCCGGGTGAAGAATCGAGCAGCGCTTGACATGGCTGGCCAAAAAAGTGGGCCGCGCACCGGCGACGGCCCTGGGCTTACCCAAGGGCGCGCCCGAACAGTCGGCCAAGGCGTTTCGAAAACGCACGTGGGTCAGCGGGCTGCTCGCCATCAAGGATGCGAGCCTCGTCGAGCAGCAGATAGGCGGCATCCTCGCGGAACGCATCGCTTTCGCCGAGACCGGCCAGCCGCGTCACCAGATCGTGCCGCGGATTGACCTCCAGGATCGGCTTCTCCACTGCGGGCGCCCGCCCTGCGCCGGCCAGCAGTTTCTCCAATTGCCGGTCCATGCCCCGGTCCGACGCCACGAGACAGACTGCGCTCTCGGTCAGCCTGTCGGAGGCACGGACATCCGAGACAGCGTCGTTCAGCGTCGCCTTGAGGAAGGCGATGAAGCTTGTGATCTGCTCACTCGCCTCGGTCGAAGGCGCTTCGTGTCCTTCGGCGAGCGGAATGAGCCCGAGGTCGGCCGCGCCCTGCGTCACCGATTTGAAGGGCTTGCCCTCATAATCAATACCGGCCGTGACCCAGAAGCTGTCGACGTGGTCAGGCAACAGCAGCACGTCCACGCCGCGCGCCCGGAAGCCTTCGAGCTGCGGCGAGGCTTCAATCCGTTCGAGGTCGCTGCCCAGCGCGTAATAGATCGCGGTCTGGTTCTCCTTGAGCCCGGCCACATAATCCTTGAGCGAGCGCCAGGTCCCGCCGGATGTCGTGGTCTTGAAGCGGGCAAGGCTGAGCAAGGTCTCGCGCCGCTCATAGTCCTCGTAGAGCCCTTCCTTGAGGACGGCGCCGAAATTCTCCCAGATCTGCTGGTAGGCGTCTGCGTCACTTGCCGAGAGTTTCTCCAGTTCCGAGAGCACCCGATTGGCGACGCCCTTCTTGATGGCGGCAAGGATCGGGCTTTCCTGGATCATCTCGCGCGAGACGTTGAGCGGAATGTCGGCGGAATCCACCAGACCGCGCACAAAACGGAGATAGCGCGGCAGCAGGTCCGCCTCATCGGTGATGAAGACCCGCCACACATAGAGTTTCACCCGTCCGCGCGGGTCCTGATCGAACAGGTCGAACGGCTTGGTGCCTGGAACGAAGACCAGCACGCTGTATTCATGCCGCCCTTCGGCGCGGTAGTGGATGGTCAGGGCGGGCTTGTCGAACTGGCCGGCAACGCCGCGATAGAAATCCGCGTAGTCGTCCTCGGTGATATCCGCCTTGGGCCGCATCCACAGCGCCGCCCCGTCGGCGATTTCCGCGGCTTCGGCATCCGGCGTCTCCCGGAGCAAGATCGGCACCGGCACGTGGCCCGATTGCGCCCGGACGATCCGCTCCACCTTGTAGCGATCGGTGTAGTCCTTCGCGTCCTCCATGAGATGCAGGATCACCCGCGTGCCGCGCACCGGGGCCTCGGACAGGTCGACAGGCGCAATGGTGTAGCTGCCTTGACCATCCGACGACCAGATCGCGGCCTCATCCGATCCGGCGCGGCGGGAGACAACATCCACCTTGTCCGCCACCATGAAGGCCGAGTAGAAGCCGACACCGAACTGGCCGATCAGCTGAGTGCCTTCGCCATTGTCGGCCGCCGTCGTGATCCGGTCCATGAAGGCCCTGGTGCCGGAACGGGCAATGGTGCCCAGCGCCTCGGTGAGTTCGGCATGCCCCATGCCGATCCCGTTGTCCTCGACGGTCAGACGGCGATTCTCGGCATCCTGGGTCAGGGTGATACGAGGCTTCGGATCTTCGCCCAGCAGGGCCGGCTCTGCGATGGCCTCGTAGCGGAGCTTCTCGCACGCGTCCGCTGCGTTGGAGATGAGTTCACGCAGGAACACATCCTTGTCCGAATAGACCGAATGCACCATCAACTGCAGCAGCTTGGCGACATCGGCTTCGAAGGCATGGGTTTCAGTGGCGGCGCTCGTGGTCGTCATGGCGGATTGGGGCTTCTCCCTGAAAATCGAGCAGACAGATGGCGAAAGACCCGATCGAGTTCAAGAGGCTGGATGCCTCCGGACCCGCGGCTCACTGGCAGCTGAAGCTGGCCGCATCGTCGCTGCTGCCGGCGCCAGTCCATCGCGCGACCTTGGGGTAAGGGCACATCGGCCGGGTCCGTTGCGTCGCAGCCCCCTGATCGGCCTTGATTGCCGTTGGCGCGACGATGGTCTCCGGGGCGATGCCGCTTTCGACCCATTTCTCCAGTGCCGGCAGGGCATCGTAGCGGCCGCCGCAGCCGGGACCCGCAGGCTGGAGGAACAGCCGGTAGAAGGACGCGGCCTCATCCTCTCCCATCGTCTTGCGGACGTTCTCGTAATATTCGACCGCGTAGAGCGGCGTATGATTGACGTCGGCCCATCCATGGGTGTGCAGGATCTTGCCGCCAGCCTTCCGGAACGCCGAGAGATCCGGGTCAACCGCATCAACAATCGCGGCGGCCTTGTCGTTCACGGCGGCGAGGCCCTTGTCGAAATCGAATGTCCTGTAGTCCCAGTTGGGATCGCCAAACACGATGTTGCCGAAGAACTGGGTGGCGGTCGGAAACAGCCTCGGGCCACCGACAAATGCGCCCCAGGACAATTCGCTGCCGATGGCGAGTCCCGGGTAGATCGACTCGCCGGTCCTCGGATTGCGCGGACCTTCATAGACTTTCTTGATTGCGGACACCTGTGCGGGACTGAAACAGGCCGACTTGATGTCGTCAGGCTTGCATTGCAGTACCTCGGGGTCGAAGCGGCATGCGAGCGGATTGGCGATGACGCCATCCTTGAGGCCGTCCGCGGCGTCACAGGCATTCATGGCCGCGGCATGCAGCAGCGGAAGTTTGCTTGCCGGAATGGTGGTCTCCGGCTTTGCGAATGTCACCTGCGCCATCCAGACATACTGGGCGCGATTGCCGCTTTGGGAGTTGTTTGGATCACCGACCAGGATGCCGTGATAGTCGGAAGGGTAGCGCTGCGCTTCGGTGAGGCCCTGCTTCCCGCCGGTCGAGCAACCGTTGAAATAGGAAAACCGCGGCCCCTCGCCATAGAAGGCCTTGACGATATCCTTGGCCTTTTCCGTCATCTCGTGGATGCCGCGATAGCCGTAGTCAATCAGCTTCTGCTTGTCCCGCATCCAGTTGGGCATCTCGCCGACGTGGCCCGTGTCGGTGCCCGCCACCGCATAGCCCCGCGCCAACTCCATCGCCATGTCGGATTGCGGCACTTCGCCGGCAAACCGATGATTGCCGATGCCCTGGAATTTGCCGTTCCAGCCTTCCAGCGGCATCCAGACTTCGAAACCGATCGCAGGCTCGATCACGCCGACCACGCGACAGAAACCCGGTAGAGTCTCGCCCGGAATATTGGGTGGCTGTGTTGGAGCAGGATCACCGAAGGGATAGGGACCGGCCGGACGGACTTCCGCGATCGTGATGCTGGTGGCCGGCAGCGCCAGACCCTTCAGGCCGGTGCAGTCCGCAGCAGATGCGGAGGTTGCCACGGCGGACGTCCCGATCGCCAGCACGATTGAACCGATGACACGTCGCATGCCCTGTTCCTCCCGCGGGGGTTGGGCGACGAACATACCATGTGACGGTCGGCGTCACCAAAGACGACATTGGCAGGGCTCGCCCGAACGGCGAATGGCGGCAGCGGTGACCTTCCGCTGCCGCCATTCGCCATGACTGTCATTGAGAGCCGCAGCGGATTGTGGTCACTCCTCCTGGAAGGCCACCTCTCTCGTCTTTCGAAACGATGGAAGGACGATCAGGAGAACCACGCAGGCCGTCATGATCAGCAGGGTCAGCGAGATCGGACGCTGGAAGAAGATCATCGGATCGCCGCGCGAGAGCACCAGCGACCGGCGCAGGTTTTCTTCCATCAGCGGGCCGAGCAGGAAGCCCAGGATCATCGGCGCCGGCTCACAGCCGAGGCGCGCCAGCGCATAGCCAAATACCGTAAAGACGGCGACAATGACCATCTGCGTTGCGTTGTTGTTGTTGGCATAGACGCCGATCACGCAGAACATCAGGATCGCCGGATAAAGCAGCCGATACGGCACCGACAGCATCTTCACCCACATCGGCAGCAGCGGCAGGTTGAGGATCACCAGCATCGCATTGCCGATCCACATGCTCGCGACCATGCCCCAGAACAGGTCTGGACGGCTGGTCATCACCGCTGAACCCGGCTGGATGCCCTGGATCATCATCGCGCCCATCATCAGCGCCATCACGGCGTTGGATGGCAGGCCGAGGGTGAGCAGCGGAATGAACGAGGTCTGAGACGCAGAGTTGTTGGCGGATTCCGGACCGGCCACGCCTTCAATGGCGCCCTTGCCGAACCGGGACGGATCCTTGGCGACTTTCTTCTCAACGGTATAGGAGGCAAACGAAGCGAGCACCGCACCGCCGCCCGGCAGAATGCCGAGGATCGAACCCACCGCCGTCCCACGCAGCACCGCTCTCCACGAATCCTTGAAATCCTGTTTGGTCGGCCAGATCGAGGACAGCTTCGCAGTGATCGGCGCCTTCAGATATTCCTTGCCTTCCAGATTCTTGATGATCTCCACAACGCCAAACATGCCGATGACGACGGGGAGAAAATCAATGCCGTCCCAGATGTCGGATACTCCAAACGTGTAACGGGTCGTTCCGCTATTCACATCTGTTCCGACCAGGCCCAGCAGCAATCCGACAAGAATGACCGCAACAGCCTTGACGACGGAGCCGTGCGCAAGAATGACGGCCGTCGTAAGCCCGAGCACCATCAGGGAGAAATAGTCAGGCGAGTTGAATTGCTGCGCGAAATTCGACAGCATGGGGCCAAAGCCAGCGACAAAAATCGTCCCCACCGTTCCCGCGAAAAACGAACCAAGCGCGGAAACGGCCAAGGCCGGCCCCGCCCGCCCCTGCTTCGCCATCTGGTGGCCATCGATGCAGGTCACAATGGATGATGCTTCACCCGGCATGTTGACGAGGATCGAGGTCGTCGAGCCGCCATAGGCCGCGCCATAATAAATCCCCCCGAGCATGATGAGTGAGGAGAGCGGATCAAGCCCAAAGGTGATGGGCAGCAGCATGGCAATTGCGGGAATTGGTCCAATGCCGGGCAGCACGCCAATCAGCGTTCCAAGGAAGCATCCGATCAGACAGAAGAACAGATTCTGAAGCGAGACCGCAGCACCGAATCCGGTGGCAAGATTTGAGAAAATATCCACGTCAGAACTCCCACCACAGCGGCAACGGCTGCCCCAATCCATAGATGAACGCCACGACGGCAAAGATCGCGAGGGCGACGGCCAGGATCGCGGTTTCCTTCAAATCAGGATTGGGCCGCGCGAATGCCGCCAGGAATGTCAGGATGATAATCGTGATCGGCGTACCGAGCGTCTCGATGAGCAGTCCGAATGCGATGATCGAGCCGATCACGCCGATGACCGGCCGCCATTGCGGCATCTCGACCGCATCACCATCAATGGTCAGTCCGCGAAATGCGATGAAGGCGCCCATGCCGACGATGATCCAGCTCAGCCACATCGGGAAGAAGCCCGGCCCCATGCGCATCGCGGAGCCGTATGTCAGGTCACGGCCGAAATATACGCCGGCCAATCCAACCAACATGAAAAGGATGCCAGCGCCGAAGTCCTGCGGACTTCTCACACGAAAAATCATGAACGATTCCTCCGAGCCAGCGCGTATTTGTGATTGCGCTGCCAGACAACGAGGCGCTCTTATACATGAGGTCGCTTACATCAACCTTACGCGCACCGGAATCTGCGGCGAATGGATGGATAAGTTTTCTTACATGAAACTTACAAACGCGATTTCCGCCGGTGGCATCGAAGGATAAGCTTGAATGAGGCTGTTGATCGTTGAGGACAACGAAGAGCTCGCGGACCTTTTGGCAAAAGGCTTGCGTGCTGCCGGCTTTGATATTGACGTGCTCTATCGTCTGGGCGATGCGCGGGAAGCGCTTGCCTCGATCAGCTATGAAGCGCTCATCCTGGACCTCGGCCTGCCGGACGGCGACGGCCTGTCCATCATTCAGGACCTGAGGAACCGGAGCAGCTTCCTTCCGGTGCTTGTGCTGACGGCAAGAGGCGGCGTGCAGGACAGGGTGGCCGGCCTGCGAATGGGCGCGGATGACTATCTCGTCAAGCCATTTGCGTTTGATGAACTGGTCGCCCGGGTTGAAGCCCTGCTGCGACGGCCAGGCCAGATGCTGGGACATTCACTTCAGTTTGCGAACATCGTTCTGGATATCAAAAGCCGGCAGGTCTTTATCGGCGAGCGGCCCCATGTCCTTTCCGCACGTGAAGTGGCGGTTCTGGAGTTATTGATGCGGCGTAAAGGAGCCGTCGTTTCAAAAAAGACCCTCGAGGACCAGATTTTTGGCCTCGATGGAGAGATCGCCTCCAACGCCGTCGAAGTCTACGTCCACCGGTTGCGGAAGCAGCTCATGGACGCCGGGGCCAACGTCAAGGTTCTGACAATGAGGGGCATCGGCTACGTCCTCGCGGAGGATCAGCAGCATGCTCCGCTTTAGCTCGATCACCTCGCGGATTATCTTTCTCCATGTCGTTGCTGTCGTCGTTACGGCGATCGCAATGCCTCTCGTCCTCTATCTGTTCATGAGCACCGCGGTGAAGACCGTCCACCATCAGGGGATGCGTGGACAGGCGGAGTGGATCGCCCGGCACCTTCGCTACAACGAGAATGGAAGGTGGTCCTTCAACCTTCCCGACGGACTTCGCGATCTCTTCTCCTCAGCCTACGGACGCTACGTCTACGCCATTCTGGATGATCACGGGCGGGTGCTGTTTTCGTCCCGGCAGGATATGCGGCCGATCTTTCCTGCAGGGGAATCCGACGCCGCTGTCGAGTATCGGGAAACACGACAGGACGGCGACACCATCGAAGGTGCAACGATACGGCAGACGATCGGCGGTCAGGGGGTCTGGGTCCAGCTCGGAGAGGTGCTGAACCATCCGGATGTTCTGCTCGACGATGTCGTGCGGGATTTTCTGCAGCGCGTCGGCTGGATCACCGTGCCGCTTCTGCTGCTTCTGCTGGCAACCGACATCCTGATCGTGCGCCGCGCGATGCGGCCGCTGCATGTGGCGTCCAGGCAGGCTGAGGAGATCGGCCCCACCCGAACGGACATCCGCTTGCCGGTGGAGACGATACCGACCGAGATCCGCCCCCTGGTCCAGGCAGTCAACCGCGCATTCGATCGCCTGGAGCAAGGCATCCAGCGGCAACGGGAATTTGCCGCGGACGTCGCACATGAACTGCGAACGCCGCTGGCCGTCCTGCGGACACGCATCGAGACGATGCCGCAGGGTTCCGTTCCGAGGTTGTTGCAGCGTGATATCGAAGGGATGAGTCGGGTCGTCAGCCAGCTGCTTGATTCAGCGGACCTCGAGACCCTTGTCGTCGAATCGTCGGAAGTTGCAGACCTGCGCGAGGTTTGCGCCGAGACCGCGGAGTTCGTCGCACCGCTGGCGATCTCCCAGAACAAGCTGATTTCGCTCTCCGGCTGGGAGGGATCGGTCCCGGTTCAAGGCAACGCCGAGATGCTGCGGCGCGCGATCCGGAATCTGCTGGAGAACGCGATTTATCACACGCCCGCGGGATCCGCGGTGGAAGTCGTCATCGAGAGAGACGGCTGTGTGAAGATCATCGACGCCGGAGAAGGCGTTCCTGAGCAGAAGCGAGAGTTGATTTTTGAACGCTTCTGGCGCCGAGACCACAGCCGGGCCGAGGGTGCGGGCCTCGGCCTCTCAATCGTCAAGCGGATTGTGGATGCTCATGGTGGAAAAATCGCCGTTGGGACTCATCCAGGTGGCGGCGCGGTGTTTTCAATCCAGCTGTTGAGCCCAGCCGCTCAGCAGGAAGATTTGCGGCGGCATTTGCCGTCCGCTTGATGCCACTTGATGCCTCTCGGCTCACCACCCCCCGTCCCGGCCGGGACAGTCGCTTATTGCTTCTCCAGCTTGGCGGCCTTCGCAATGGTCTCCCACTTCTGATAGTCGGAGTTGATCATGGCGCGGGCTCCTTCAACTGAACTGGGCAATGGATCTGCACCGTTTCGTGCGAGAAATTCCTTTGTTTCAGGTGACTTCACGATCTCATCCAGCCAGCCATGCATTTTGGCGACGATGGGCTGCGGCGTTCCCTTGGGAAACCAGGCCGCCCAATTGGCGGAGAATTCGTAACCCGGCAGTCCCGCTTCTCCCATGGTCGGAATTTCGGCAGCCCCTGGAATCCGTGTCGGGGGCGTACCGGCGATGAGCTTGATCCGGTTCTGCTTCGCCTGCGCAATTGCGAAAACAGCGTCAATCATGCCGAAATCTAGATCGCCTGAGGCGATGTCCGGAATCATCTCGGTGGAGCTCTTGTAGCTCACTCTTTCCGCATGGGTCTTGGTCATTGCCAGCAGCAGTTCCGCCGCCGCAAGCGAATTGCCGCTGGACTGTCCATACTTTGCCGTTGGTTTGTCCTTGATCTGCGCGACAAGATCAGGGACCGAATTGATCTTGCTGTTGGGGGCGACCGCAAGCATGAAGCCATTACGCAAGAGAGACGAAACCGGCTCGAGATCCTTGATCGGGTCGAATGGAATATCCTTGATCAGGAAGAGATTGCCGACGACGGTCGCGGTGCCGCTCAGCATGATCCGGTATCCGTCCGGCTTGGCCTGCACGGTGGCCTGCGTCGCGATATTGCCGAAGGCGCCTGGCCGATTCTCGACGATGACGGTCTGCCCCGCGGCTTTCTCAAGCTTGGCAGCGAAGTAGCGGACAATGATATCGGCGCCGCTGCCAGGAGCATATCCGCAAATCACACGAATGGTCTGGTCGGGATATTCGGCCCTCGCCGGCTGCGCGACCAATCCACACGTGAGCAGGATCAATACGATCAGGACTTGATTGAACCGCCATGCGAAGCCCATGCTTTCCTCCCCTTTTAGCATTTTTACCAAGACTAAGACGAAGCGCTCTTCACTGAAGAGCGATCTGTCCCGCCCGTTTTGATCACGCCATCGGCCACAAACCGGTCGATCTCATCGGTCGAAAATCCATGCCCGGCAAGCACGTCGCGTGAGTGCTGCCCAAAAGCAGGTGCGCCGCTGGGCGCAGAGCACACGGATTCGCTGAACGTGACCGGCCTCCCGAAGCCGCGGTAGCGGCCGAGACCTGGATGCTCCAGATCGCATATCAGACCCTGGGCCAGCGCCTGCGGATGATCAAACAAATCCGGAATGGTGCCGACCGCCGCACACGGCACACGGTCGCCAAGTATCGCTTCCCACTCGCGAGCCGTACGTATCTTGAGGGCCTCGCGAATCCTCGGAAGCAGCTCGGAGGCACGATCGGCCCGTTTGCGGACGGTGTCGTACCGCGAGTCACGCGCCAGTTCGGCAAGACCGACCAGCTCGCAAAAGGCCTCCCAGAAATGCGGCGCTGTGGTCGTGAGATAGAGGTGGCCTTCCGCCGTGGGATAGATGCCGGTCGTTCCCATCGAGCGAAAATCCCGATCGACGTCACGCGGCTCCCCATCCGCAGCAACAATGCGGGCGGATTGCATCGTCATGGCGCTTTGCAGCAGCGACACGCCGATAGCCTGCCCGCGCCCCGTCCTCTCCCGATGGAACAATGCAGACGACACCGCATAGGCG
>Ga0182746_1002872_pt1 | contig 12457 bp, 11 predicted proteins | sample eDN3rd30CBELigOP_FD_128881 | JGI IMG/M metagenome (GOLD analysis project Ga0182746, IMG submission 128881) | Enriched Organic Plus compost microbial communities from Emeryville, California, USA - eDNA 3rd pass 30_C BE-Lig OP (version 2) (version 2) ... | reverse complement strand
CGCGCGGGGAGTCGTGAAGGGGATCACCGTGACGGCCGCAGGTCAGGGCTATGTCGCACCGCCGGTCATCACCTTTGCGCAGAGTGCCGGGGCAACGCCCCCGCTCGTGGAGGCCATTGTGTCAGAGGGGAAGATCGTCGGCGTCTCGATCCTTGAAGGAGGCTCCGGATATCAGCAACCACCCGCAGTGACGATCAAGGGCGGACGAGCCGCAGGCGCGGGGCGTAACGCCCGGTTGGAGGTGCGCATCGTCAACGGCGCGGTGAGTTTCGTTGACGTGCTCGATCCTGGCGCCGGCTATGTCGATCCTCTCACCGTGAGCGTGGCGCCCCAGCAGGCGGGCCGGGAGCCTGTCTCGATCCTGTCGCCGTCTGCATTGTTGACGTCGAATCTGCGCGACATCTCGAAGTTCGCCCGGGCGGCCCTGAACAGCTCCTCCAATCAGGACCTGCTGAGCCAGGGCTTCAAGATCGCCCAACGCCCCTACGCCTGCATGGCCGTCGCGAATCCTGATCTTGCCGCTTGCCCGCCCACCAACTCGCGGTCGGCCCTGGCGTGGGTTGTTCATGCCCGGGATGCATCACGCAACGTTCCCCCCATCATCTCGAAGGACGGAGCGCTGTCCCGCTATTCGTCGTTCGTCACGTTGATGCCGAAACGCAATCTCGCCGTGGTGGTGTTCGTCAATACCGGGCCGGGCGGAGAGTTCACCTCCACGCCTGCGGTGCGCATCGGCACCAACATCATGTACGCGCTGTATTACGGCTGCCGGCAGGACGGCACCTGCCCGGCGGTCAGCTCAAGCCTCGGCGAGGAGTGACGGGACGTCTGCCAAGGCACGCCGGCCGCAGACGAACGTCTAAGCGCGGGCTTGCCGCCGAGCTTGGTGTGGCCTGAAGGCTGACGACCGTTCCGGCGACGGCGCGGTCCATCGACTTCAGAACGCCTTGAAGGTGATGATGGTCTTGGTGTCCTGGATGCCGGAGATCGGCTGCACCTTCTCGGTGACGAAATGGCCGATATCGGTGCTGTCGGCCACGTAGAATTTCACCAGCAGGTCGAAGTCCCCGGCCGTCGAATAGATCTCCGAGGCGATTTCCGCGTCCGCCAGCGCATTGGCGACCTGATAGGATTTGCCAAGCTGGCACTTGATCTGGACGAAGAACGGAACCATGCGGGCGCTCCCTGCCGGCGGCTGACAGCATGATCCCGAACAGCGGGGCCGGTCTTCGGACAGGATCATGCTCACACAGGCGCCTAGACAGCAAAAAGGCGGGCCGCTGACAAGGCACCTTGCGCGGCCCCGCCATGGCCGTTATTTTTCTGTCGCAATCTCTTGGGGTGCCCAACCGGGCTGAGAGGCGCAAGCCAACCCATCGAACCTGATCCGGGTCATGCCGGCGGAGGGAGCTGAGATGCGCGAGCCGCGTTTCGATCTGCCCGATATTGCATCCGACGTCCTTGCACGTTTGCGCGAGAGGGCGCCGCGTGTCCATTGCCTCACCAATGCGGTGGCCCAGGCCTTCACGGCCAACATGCTGCTGGCGGCGGGCGCCATTCCCTCCATGACCATCGCGCCGGAGGAGATCGGCCAGTTCGTCGGCCGCTCCGATGCGCTGCTGATCAATCTCGGCACCTTCGACGAGGGACGCCGGGAGGCGGCGCATATCGCGATCGAGCGCGCCACCGCGGACGGCAAGCCCTGGGTGCTGGATCCGGTCTTCATCGAGCGCTCGCGACCGCGCACGGAGCTCGCGCAGCAGCTCGCCGCTTTCGGGCCGAAGGCGATCCGCCTGAACGGCGCGGAGTTCACGGCGCTGGCCGGGGTGACGCCGCGCCCCGAGGCCATCGTGCGCCATGCGCAGGCGCACGCCACGGTGCTCGCCCTGACCGGCACGACCGACCTCATCACCGACGGTGCCCGTTCGGTCGCGATCTCCAACGGTCATCCATTGATGGCGAAGGTGACGGCGATGGGCTGCGCCGCGTCGGCCATCGTCGCGGGCTGTCTCGCGGTCGAGCCGGATGCCTGGCGCGCCAGCATGAGCGGCCTGCTCATCGTCGGCGTCGCGGGAGAAATCGCCGGCGCGCAGGCGCCGGGCCCCGGCAGCTTCGCCACCGCGATGCTCGATGCGCTTTATCAGATTGACGAAGACACCCTGCGCACGCGTGCGCGCCTGACCTGATGATGACTGGCAGCGATATGGTCGATATTTCCCTCTATGCGTTGATTGATCCGGAGCGGTCGGGCGGCCGCGAACTGCCGGACCTGACGAAGCTGGTGGTCGATGGCGGCGCGTCGCTGCTGCAGCTGCGCGACAAGCACTCCTCCACCCGCGACATGGTCGCGCGTGCGCGCGCCATCCGCTCTGCCGCGTCAGGCCGCGGCATTCCGTTGCTGATCAACGACCGGGTCGATGTGGCGCTCGCGGCGGACGCCGACGGCGTGCATGTCGGCCAGGACGATATGTCCGTCGAGGATGCGCGCCGGTTGCTGGGACCACAGGCGATCATCGGGCTGTCCATCACGAAGATGGCCCATGTCGAGGCCGCGCCGCTCGATCTGCTCGATTATGTCTTCATCGGCGCCGTGTTCGCGACGACGTCGAAAGACGATGCCGGCAAGCCGATCGGACTGCAGGGCGTGAGCGACATCGCGCGCGCTATTCGCGCCCGCAAGCCGGACATTCCGGTCGGCGCCATTTCCGGCATCGATCACACCAATGCCGGCGAGGTGATCGCGGCCGGGGTCGATGGCGTCGCGGTGATCTCGGCGCTCTCGATGGTCTCTGATCCGACCGCTGCGACGCGCGAACTCAAAGCGGTGATCGATCGGGCCCTGGCGAAGCGGAGAGGATCATGACGACGCCGATCGCCCTCACCATCGCGGGATCGGATTCGGGCGGTGGCGCGGGCATCCAGGCGGATCTGAAGACGTTCTCCGCGCTCGGCGTCTACGGCGCGTCGGTGATCGCGGCGCTGACCGCGCAGAACACCCGCGGCGTGAGCGGCATCCACGATGTGCCGCCGGCTTTCGTCACGGCGCAGATGGATGCGGTGTTTTCGGACCTCGATATCCGCGCCGTGAAGATCGGCATGCTGTCGCAGCCCAAGGTCATCGAAGCCGTTGCCCGTGGTCTGAAACAGTACAACCAGACAAATATCGTTCTTGATCCGGTGATGGTCGCAACCTCCGGCGACCGTCTCATTTCCGAGGAAGCCGTCTCGGTGCTGCGCGAGCGGCTGATTCCGATCGCGCTCATCATCACACCCAATTTGCCTGAGGCGGCTGCGCTGCTCGACCGGCCGGTGGCGCGCAACGAACACGAGATGGCCGCGCAGGCCCGCGAGCTGCTGACGCTGGGATGCAAGGCCGTTCTGATCAAGGGCGGACACGGAACCACCGCGGAAAGTGTCGACCTGCTGGTGAGCGCGAATTCCGAGGCGCGGCTGGCGGCCGAGCGCATCGTCACCCGCAACACCCATGGCACCGGCTGCACGCTCTCGTCGGCCATCGCCGCGGAGCTGGCGAAGGGCGTCGCCCTCGACGTCGCAGTGCGCGCCGCCAAGACCTATCTCACGGCCGCGCTCGCTGCGGCGGACCATTTGACCATCGGCAAGGGCGCCGGGCCGGTCCATCATTTTCATGGCTGGTGGTGAGACGGAGATTCCATGACCACAATCTCAAGGCGCAATCTCGTCGGCGCTGCCGGCGCAGGTCTTTCGGCCATGGTGGCTGCGCCGGCCATCGCGCAGACCAAGGCCCAGCGCTGGCGCATGGTGACGTCATGGCCGAAGCGCCTGCCGGGACCCGGCATGTCGGCCGAGCGGGTGGCCGGGCGGATCACCACACTGTCCGGCGGCCGCATCCAGATCACGGTGCATGCGGCAGGCGAACTGGTGCCGGCCTTCGAAGTGCTGGATGCGGTCGGCTCGGGCGTCGCCGAGATGGGGCACACCGCCTCGTTCTACTGGCAGGGCAAGCAATCCGCCGCGGCGTTCTATACGACCGTGCCGTTCGGCCTCACGCCGATGGAGCATGTCGCCTGGGTCGAAGCGGGAGGCGGGCAGGCGCTGTGGGACGAGCTTTATGCGCCGTTCGGCGTGAAGCCGTTCATGGGCGGCAACACCGGCGTCTGCATGGGCGGCTGGTTCCGGCGCGAAATCGCAGGCCTCGACGACCTGCGGGGGCTGAAGGTCCGGTCGCTTGGCCTGGGGGGAGAGATCTACCGCCGTCTCGGCGCGACGCCGCAGACCACATCGCCGGGCGAGATCCTCACCGCGATGCAGTCCGGTCTGGTGGACGGTGCGGAGTTCGTCGGGCCGGGCTCGGATATCGCGCTCGGTCTCTATCGCGTTGCGCCGCTTTATTACTATCCCGGCTTCAACAAGCCGAACGGCACGGGCGAATGCCTGATCGCGCTGAAGACATGGCAAGGTCTCGACAGTGAGACCCAGGCCATCGTGCAGCATGCCTGTGCGGCGGAGGCGTCCTACGCGCTGTCCGAAGCCGAGCGGCTGAACGCTGATGCCTTGGCCGCGCTGACGGGCCAGCATGGCGTCAAGCTGAAGCAGTTTCCGGCGCCGGTGATTGCCGCGGCGCGGACACAGGCGGCGGATGTTCTCGCCGAACTCGTCGGCTCCAATCCGATGGCCCGCAAGGTCCACGACTCCTACACCGCGTTCCGCGACCGGACCGGCGCATGGTCGCGCGTGTCCATCAGGAGCGTGATGGAGTCACGCGACAGCTAGGGCATTTTCCGGATCAGGCCGCCGCCGGCGCGCCGTAGGTCTTCGCCGCCATCTGGCGGGTGTGTTCGCCGGCGGTGCAGGGCGCATAATGCGGCTCGGCGGAGCCGTCGCGGCAGGTCGGCACGCATTCGATCATGTAGGACTCGTGCGGGCCGCAGAACGCAGCGACCGAGTGACGGTTGCGGCCGCTGACATTGTTGAGCACGCGATGCAGCGTCGACTGATAGAGATCGTTGGTCCAGCGCCGCATCATGTCACCGAGGTTGATGACGAATGTGCCGGGGACCGGCTCGGCCCTGATCCATTCGCCCGCGGTGTTTCTCACTTCGAGGCCGCCGGCATCATCCTGCAGCAGCACCGTCACAGCGCCCCAGTCCGTATGGGCGCCGGCGCCGAGCTGATTGTTGGCTCCGATCGCCGGTTGCGGCGGATAGCGCAGCAGCCGCACCGAGCAGCCGGACTCCTTGAAGCCCGGATAGAAATAAGCGCGCGGCAATTCGAGGGAGAGGGCGATGCATTCCATCAGGTGCAGCGCCAGCGAGCCGACCGCGGCGCGATAGGCCGTCATCTGCTCATGGAAACCCGGCAGGCCGTCCGGCCACTGGTTGGTCGGGTCATCGCTGCCGGAGAGATAAAGCTGCCGGTACATGTAGCTTTCTTTCAGGTCCGGCGCCGAGCCCTCATCCAGCACCTGGCGCAGCGAGGGCTCATAGCCCATCCGGCGCGGCGAGGCCTTGAAGTCCATCTTCAGCTTGTCGTCCATCGGCAGGTCGAACAGGCGCGACGTCCACGCGAGCTGCGCGTGCATCAGGTCGTCCGGTACGCCGTGGTTCTTCACATAGAAGAAGCCGGTGTCGCGGCAAGCCTTGTGGATCTCCCAGCTCACCTCGCGCAGGCGCGCGCCGTCGCTGGTGAAGCTGCCGGACAGGTCGATGACCGGGATATGCTCGGCCGGCCTGGGCGGCGTGTAGATGATCATGGTCAACCCACCTTGCGGAAGTGCCAGCCGCTGGTCGGCAGGCTGGAGTCCAAGGGCTTCGACTGGCCATCGCCGAATTCGAGCTTGCCCGGATTGAGCAGGTTGTATGGGTCCATCTCGGCCTTGAACGAGGCGTCGCGTTCGTCGACCTGTTTGATGCCGACGGCAAGCACGCCGGTGGTGTGCGAATTGGCGATATTGACGCCTTCGTCCTGCAGGATGCGCACAAGGCCTGCCATCTGTTCTTCGCTCTCGTAGAGGATCGCGGGCGAACCCATCGCCACCACGTCGCCCTGGCTCCAGAAGATTTCGGCGCGGATCGGCATCTGGCCGGCAAAGCGGCGATGCACACGCTCGATCATGCCAACGACGTCGCTGCCCGCGAACAGGCCCTGCAGGCCGGTATATTTGCTGTTGGCTTTCTGGATCTGTTTCAGGCCATGGCCATAGGTGAACTCATAGAGCGGCAGCCCATAAGGCCCTTCGCCTTCGGCATGATTGGAGACGATGGTGCCGCCACAGGCGGCGACCAGCGTTTCGAACGCCTCGAAGAACGGCGCGGCGATCATGGTGTTCACCATGGTGTGGCCATCGGGCACGGCGGCGCCGACCTCACCCATCAGCCGCGCCACCGGCCATTCCTGCAGCGAGAGGACTTTCTTGACGATGCCGGTCTCGCGCGCAAGCTGGATGCCGAACCGCACCGCGCCCATATAGTCCGGAAACGCCGCCACGACCTCGCGCCAGGCCCAGGCGGGCGCAGTCGGCATCTCGACTTCCGTCATGATGGCGTTGGCGCCATAGGCGTGATGAACCAGGGCGACATCGGCACCGCGCAGTTCGAGCGTGCGCGGTTCTTCCTCGGCGCTGATCACTTCCATGGCGGTGATGTTGCCGCGCTCGCGCAGCATGCCCCACTGGCAGCTTCCCATGCCGCCGCTGCCGCCGGCGACGAAGCCGGCGATGGTCGAGGTCGAGCGGGTGGAGGGATGCAGCCGCAGCTCCCAGCCTTGCGGGCGGATGACAGCGTCGAGGTCGCTCATCATCGTGCCGGCATAGGCGCGGACCTGACCGGGCCGCGACCACACGACGCCCTTGAACTGCGTCATGTCGAGCAGCACGCCGCCATGCAGCGGCACGCTCTGGCCATAATTGGCCGTGCCGCCGCCGCGGGTGGTGATCGGGATGCGGTGGCGCACCGCGGCGCGCACGGCATCGATGACTTCGGCCTTGGTGCGCGGCGACACCACCACGTCGGCGGTCTTGCCGGCCAGCGCCTTGCGCAGCAGCGGACTGATGGCGAAGTAGTCGCGGCTCTTGGTGCGCACCTCCAATGGATCGACCGTGAAGGGCACGCCGTTGAGCGAATTGCAGAAGTCACTGATCGCGTACATCACGTCCTCACATGTCGCGGCGTGGCCGGGATCACCCCTGGCCTCCCACCGTCAAAGTCGATTGCTGCGCGTCGCCGTAACGGATGCCGAGTGTGATCACCTGCGCCTTCACCGACGGCGTGGTGGTCGGATCGTCGCCGGTGCCCGGATTGATCGCGTAGGCGGGGAACGATGCGCCGGCGATCGAGAGCCGCAGCGCGTCGCCCGGCATCAACGTGACGCAGGTGGCGCGCATCGGAATATGCACCGGCGTGTTCTCGTCCGGATCGGTGACGCGGCAGTGGCCTTCCGCAACCTGAAAGACCTGGCCCGATGCGGTGACGCGCGAGAGCACGCAGTTGACGTCGAAACTCACGGCGTCGCTCGACAAATAAAGGTCTGCGGCCACATCACCAACAAGAGTCAGCGGCGCATCGAGCGGGGCTGTTGTGAAGGTCGCGACGTCGCCGCGTGAGTCCACATTGGTACGGTCGATCGCGCCGGGCGGGCTGCCGAATGCGCCGCCGACAGCCGGGGCCGGCCGCCAGGGATCATGCACGACATAGTCGATGCCGGCCGCCGCCGCGGCTTCGCTGGTGAGCTTGCCGTCGCTGACATCGATCGCGGCCTTGCCGGTGCCGGACAATGCGAAGGTGATGCTCTGCCGCGGCCATTCAGCATGGTCGCGCCACGCATGCGCGCCGAGATCAAACAATCTGATCGGCGCCTCGCTCATCACGCCGTTCGATTTGCCTTTCAGCCAGTGGTCGAACCAGCGGATATGCAGTTCGTCCATGCGGCTGGCTGCGTCCGGACCGAAATCCACCGCGCCAGCCTTGCGGTCCCACGGAAAATGCGTCCACGGGCCGATGACGAGTTTCAGGTTCGGATTGCCGGCGCAGCGCAGGTCATCCATCGCCATCAGCACCGAGCTGAGATGGCTGTCGTACCAGCCGCCGATGAACAGCATCGGCAGTTGTTTGGCCGCGATGGCCTCGACATGCGCCGCGGGAGAGATGTCGCGCCAGTAGGGATCATCATCTGGCGTATCGAGCCAGCGGTGATAGTGCGAGAGCGCGCGGTGGCGTTCCATATATTCGGGCCGCGCCTGCACCGCGCCGCGGGTGTTCAGGCTGCGCGATTCCGTCATCAGCTCCGCATAGGCGGCGGCATCGCCCTTGTGGCGTGCGCAGTCGGCAGCGACCTGGGTCGCCCAGCCGAGCGTGCCGCCGAGCCGCAGCGCGCCGTTCTCGAAGGCCCAGGTCTTGCGCGGATGCCAGGGCCCCATCGCCGGCGCGAGCGCCTTCAGCGCCGGGCCAGCCGCGATGGTGGCGAGCAACTGGTTGTAGCCCTGGTAGGAGAAGCCATACATGCCGACATCGCCGGTGGTGCCCGGCAGGCGCGAGGCCCATGCGACCGTCTCGGCTCCGTCGGAGACGTCATCCTCGCCGGCCCTGAAGACGCCCTCCGACGTGCCGCGCCCGCGCATGTCCTGGATCACGACCACGTAGCCGTGCGCCGCATACCAGGCCGGATGGGCGTAGCAGATGGTGCAGGCGATGCGGCGGCCATAGGCCTGGCGCATCAGCAGCACGGGGTAGGGGCCGCCCTGCGCCGGACGATAGATATCCGCGTCAAGCCGAGTGCCGTCGCGGGTCACCATCGCGCCTGTCTCGACCGGCAGCACCGGCAGCAGGCCCGTCGCTGACCCGTCCGCGGCCGGTGTCGTCCGGGCGATGTCGTCCAGCGTCTGCAGCATCAGGCGATCCGTTCAGCCCGCGCGCCGCGCGAGCCAGCTGTCGGTCGGAAGGTGCGGCGCCGAGTCGTCGTCCGCCGCGCTGTCGGCTTCGAAGCGGCCCGGATTGAGAATCCCGAATGGATCCATCTCCCGCTTGAACGCGAGATCACGATCCGAAATGTCCTTCTTGCCGACGGAGCGGACCGTGGAGGTGTGGGAGTTGGCGACGCTTGCGCCCTCCGCCTGCATCAGCCGCACGATCTCGGCCATCTGCTCTTCGCTTTCAAACGCGATGTAAGGCGAGCCGCTGCCGACCAGCCTGTCGCCCCAGCGGCGCAATTCCATCCGCATCGGCCCGACACCCGCGAGGCGGCGATGGACGCGTTCGACCAGCCCGGCAATGTCGTCGCTGTGGAAGAAACCTTCGACGGCGGTGCGCCGCGGGTCGGACCGCTGCACCTGATAGAGCGCGTGGCCGAACGCCATCTCATGCAGCGGCAGTCCGTAGGGACCCTGGCCTTCCGGGCTGTCGCAGACGAGCAGGCCGCCATGCTCCTCGACCAGCTCGTCGAATTCCTGGCGGCTGGCGCGCGCGATGTAGCTCGACACCATGGAGTGGCCTTGCGGCACGATGCCGGCGAGCGGCTTGATGAGATCGGGCGTCGGCCATTCGTGCACCGACATCAGCCGCTTGACGATATTGTCGGCGATGCCGGCGGCGACGCCGAAGCGGACGGCCTGCATATAGTCCGGGAATGCGACGATGACCTCGGTCCATTCCCAGGCCGGCGCGGTCGGCATCTCCACTTCGGCGATGATGCAGTTCGCGCCATAGGCATGATGGGCGAGCGCGGTGTCGCGGCCGCGCAGCTCGATGACGCGGGGTTCCGGCTCGGCGCTGATGACTTCGAGGCCGAGAATGCTGCCGCGGTCGCGCAGCACGCCCCAGTTGATGCTGCCGATGCCGCCGGTGCCGCCGGCCACGAAGCCGGCAATGGTCGCGGTGGCCTTGGTGGTCGGATGCAGCTTGAGCTCCCAGCCGGTTTCGCGGGCCGCCTTCTCCATATCGTCGACGATGGTGCCGGCGAGCGCGCGGACCGCGCCGGGCTTCGTCCAGACCACGCCCGCAAGATTGGTGGTGTCGAGCAGGATGCCGCCGCGCAGCGGCACGCTCTGGCCATAGTTGGCGGTGCCGCCGCCGCGCGCCGTGATCGGAATGCGGTGCTTCACGGCGGCCCTGATGACCTGGACCAGTTCCGGCTTGGTCGCCGGGCTGACGACGATGTCAGCATATTTGCCTTCCAGCGATTTCCGCAGCAGCGGGCTGACGGCGTAACGGTCCCGGCTTTTCCGCCGCAGGGTGATCAGGTCGGTCGACGCTTCGATCCCGCCGATCTCGTTGACGAATTCCGATATGGGGTACATCGCGGCTTCGGTCGCCTCTGTTGAATTGCACTGCAGAGTCGCCTCGCGCTTTCAAAGCCGGCACCTCTGAGAGAAAAATGAGCAAAAATCATGCCATAGATGGTCCCTGGCATCGCCGGTGGAACCGGTTGCCGGGCGGCTGGACCGCGACGCCCCGGGCATGAATAGTCAGGGCATGCCTGTTCTTGGGAGAGGGGTATGAGTCTCGACAATTCGCTGATCGCACGGCTGCCGAAATGCGAGCTGCATATCCACATCGAGGGCAGCCTCGAGCCGGAGCTGATGTTCGCATTGGCCCAGCGCAACGGCATCAAGCTGCCTTATGAATCGGTCGATGCGCTGAAGCGTGCCTATCATTTCACCCAGTTGCAGGATTTTCTGGACATCTATTATCGCGGCATGTCGGTGCTGATCACCGAGCAGGACTTCTTCGATCTCGCCTGGGCCTATCTGCTGCGGGCGAAGGCGGACAATGTCCGCCACGTCGAGATGTTCTTCGATCCGCAAGGACATACCAGCCGCGGCATCGCGTTTGAGACGGTCGTGAACGGGCTGCATCGCGCGACCCGTCAGGCCGCGACGGAGCTTGGCATCAGTGCAAGCCTCATCATGTGTTTCCTCCGCCATCTCGAAGAGGCCGCGGCGGAGAAGACGCTCGACGAGGCGCTGGCGCACCGGAGCAAGATCATCGGCGTCGGGCTCGATTCATCGGAGAAAGGATATCCGCCCGCCATGTTCCAGCATGTGTTCCGGCGCGCGCAGGATGCCGGATTCGCGCTGTTCGCCCATGCGGGCGAGGAGGGGCCGCCGGCCTATGTGTGGGAGGCGATCGACATTCTCGGCGTGCAGCGCGTCGATCACGGCGTCCGCTCGATCGAGGATGATGCGCTGGTGGCGCGGCTCGCGCGCGACCGCAAGCCGCTGACGGTGTGTCCGCTGTCCAACTGGCGGCTCCAGGTGGTGGCGGATCTCACACATCATCCGCTCAAACGCATGATGGACAAGCAGCTTCTGGTGACCGTGAATTCGGATGATCCGGCGTATTTCGGCGGCTATGTGAACGACAATTACCGCGCGGTCGGCACGGCCTTGGGGCTGACCACCGGCGATGTTGTTGAACTCGCGCGCAACAGCTTCACGGCCTCGATGATGCCGGAGGATATGCGGCGCAAGGCGCTGGCCGAGATCGATGCGGTTGCTGCTGGAGGGTGATGACGGTTGGCTTATCAGACGACAATCAACAGCCGCGCGCTACGGGGCCGATGTCTCTGCGGCACAGTTGAATATGCTGTAGCCGACGAGTTCGCCTATGCTCTGAATTGCCATTGCTCGCAATGCCGCCGTGCGACGGGTTCAGCGTTCAAGCCGTTCGCCGGCATTGCACGCGACAAGCTGCGCATCACGAAAGGCGACGACAGTCTTACGATCTATGGTGAGGGCGCGTGCCATGATGTGCACTGCCGCGCATGCGGCTCGATGCTTTATTCCGTCGTCCGTGATGGCGCCTTCGTCCATGTCACGATGGGGACGCTCGTGGATGCTCCATCGATCCGACCGTCCGCGCATATCTTCGTCGGCTCCAAGGCGCCGTGGTTCACGATCACCGACGACCTGCCGCAATATCAGGAGCATGTCGTTCGATCCGCGGACGGGTGATTGAGGGCGCTGTTGTATTGCGCGGCGACATTCGAGCTATCGCTTCATGGTACCCGTGAGCCCGATGGATTGAACGATTTGCCAAGACGACAGCCTGCTCCTTCTCCCCGCGTGCGGGGAGAAGGGTGGGATGAGGGGCTGCGTCCACGTGTTCAGCCTCTCTGACATACCCCTCACCCGGCTCACAGCTTCGCTGCTCGCCACCCTCTCCCCGCAAGCGGGGCGAGGGTTGGCGCTGCGGCAAATGACTTCGTCAGCGGACCGATTGCAAACCCGGCCTTGCTCAGGCCTTGCTGTTCAATCGTTATGGGTATCGTGCACGGCGACCGCGCCGCGGCGCCAGTAGCCGGCCGCCCGCATCCATTTCGGATTGGCGCCATGGTCGGCGATCAGTTGCGCGCGCAGCGCCTTGGCGGTGAGGGATTCGCACGCCACCCAGGCGTAATAGTCGCCCTCCGGCAGCGTCATGCCCTTGAGCGCCTTCGCCAGCACGTCGGTCGTCCCGGCCTCGGCGCCGTTGCGATGAACCCAGGT
>Ga0182746_1002868_pt1 | contig 12475 bp, 12 predicted proteins | sample eDN3rd30CBELigOP_FD_128881 | JGI IMG/M metagenome (GOLD analysis project Ga0182746, IMG submission 128881) | Enriched Organic Plus compost microbial communities from Emeryville, California, USA - eDNA 3rd pass 30_C BE-Lig OP (version 2) (version 2) ... | reverse complement strand
CCCTGGGCGGCCGCCTGCGATTGCGGAGACGACGGCAATGCTGAACGCGGCATAAAGACCGACTTTAGGCTCAACGCCTGCAATGATGGAAAAGGCGAGGGCCTCGGGGATAAGCGCCAGCGCGACCACAATGCCGGCCAGGATGTCGCCTCGAATGTTGGAGAACCATTCGTCGCGTAGAGAATGCGTGTGCATGAAAGGGCCTGAAGAGAAAACATGAAGCAGGCCGGCAGGAAGGCGTGATGGGGCGTGACGATCGCAAACGAAGTGATGTCGTCACAGAAGGCGGCAAACGTCTCTGAAACACATCAGATGCTGAGGGAGAATCACAGCGGCGCCAATAAAGGCGCACGCAAACCACGAACGTCCTGTCCGGTCAGGGAGATGACAGAAAAGAGTTCGTGGCGTAGTTACATGGGTATAGGGGCTGGCGGGTTGAATCGCACGCGGCGCGGTGCGCGCCAGCGTTTTCAAGTGGGCCGGATTTTAGGCGATTGTTTGCAACGCGTCCAATCAGTCCGGCGAGCAGAGGTATGTCGTCAGTCGAGACAGCATCAAATCGCAGGCCTCGATTTGCGAAATTTCCACATATTCGTCGGCTTTATGTGCGACTTCGATGCTGCCGGGGCCGCAGATCAAGACGGGTGTCCGATCCCATTGTTGTCGAAACAGGCCGCCTTCGGTGCCAAAGGCAACCTTGGTGCGCACGGTGTCTGGCGGCAGCAGAGAGGTGAGCAAGCGGACTGCGGATGAGTCTTCGTCGGTGGCGAGGCCTGGATAGGCGTTGATCAGTCGAACATTGGGCGGGGCGGCATCGGGATGGGCGTTATTGGCCGTCATCCGTGCTCGCGTGACCTCCAGAATGTGGGCCAGGATTTGCGCGGGGTCGTCCTCTGAAACGTTGCGGATTTCGAAATCGAGTTCGCATTCTTCAGGAACAATATTCAGCGCACCTCCTCCGCGTATCGTGCCAACGTGCACAGTCGAGTAGGGAATGGCATAGCCGTCTTCCTGAGGCCCTGACTCGGCAAGTTCCTGCTGGACTTCGCGCAAGGCGGCGACGAGGTCAGTGGCGGTATGGATGGCGTTGACAAATCGCGGCGCCAAGCCGGAGTGGCCGGCTTGGCCGCAACACATTGCACGGTAGGCGGCTTTGCCCTTATGGCCTGTGCCGATTTTCATGAGTGTCGGTTCGCCGACGATGCACAGCGAGGGCGCGGGCAGTTTGCCTTCCAGTGCGCGCAAGAGATGGCGTACGCCTACGCAGCCGATTTCCTCGTCAAAGGACAGCGCCAGCAATAGCGGGCGTTTCAAGGGTTGACGCGCCGCATTGATCATGGCGACGACGGCACAGGCGACAAAGCCTTTCATGTCCGAACTGCCTCGTCCATAAATGCGGCCATCGCGTTCGGTGGCCTCGAAGGGCGGAAAGGTCCAGGGCTGGCCCTTTGCGGGGACGACGTCGGTATGGCCTGACAGCAGGACCCCAGCGGTATTCTGTGGACCGACACTGGCGAACAAATTGCAGCGCGAGGCGTCTTGCGGATCCGATACCAAGGTTGACGCGATGCCGGCCTCGCTCAATAACGCCTGTACGCGTGCCATCAGATCAGCATTCGGGGTCAAGGATACTGAAGGAAAGGCAATCAGTTCGCGCAGCAAGTCAAGGCTGCTCAAGGACGAAGTGTTGTTCATAGAGGGGGCGCGTAAAGGATGATGGGGCGTGGAAAGTGCCGTGATGATAGATCAAGTTTTTTTGCTTTCGGCTCTGTTGGATAGATGAGGGTCGAAGAAACTCGCCGCACTCATCCCAGGAATGTATTGATCGGAGATATAGGCGCGGCAGCGTTGCATGAAGGCTTGTGTCAGGCGGGATGGCTTCATCGGTTTGTAGGTGGCCAGGCCGAGCAACATCGGTCGTTGTTCGCCCACCAGGCGCAGGCGTACGAGCCGTTTTCCATCCAGAGATTGCGTGGATTTGGGGCGTACGTTGAACAAGGCATAGCCGATACCGTTGGCGACCATGGATCGGACGACGTCTTCCGAGCGGGAGCGTGCGACGATATTAGGTTCCACGCCGGCCTTGGAGTAGAGCGACGTGAAGTATTCCTTGCTCATGGGCAGGTCCAGCAGCACCATGGGTTGCGGGGCCAATTCCTCGAGCGTGACGGCCAATTGCTGTGCCAGCGGATGCAATTCGCTAACCAGCACGTGCGGCGGCAGACGTGCCAGGGTTTCAAAACCGATCTCTTCGCCCAATTGCAGGTCATAGGTCAGGGCGACGTCGATTTCCAGCGTGTGCAGCTTTTGAATCAGGTCTTGCTGATTGCCTTCGGCCATATGCAATTCGACCGTGTCAAAGGCACGCGAAAAGCCAAAAATGACTTCAGGCGCAATCATGGCCGCCAGCGACTGAAAGCACCCCACGCGAAGTACGCCGCGCAGGCTATCGCTGGAATCCGAGGCGATTTCGTACAGGCGAGAAGCGCGCTCGAGCAGGTCTTCGCATTCCTGCATCACTTGAGTGCCGACTGTCGTCAGCGCCAGGCCTTTGGATGGATGCCGTACAAATAGTTGCGTGCCCAGTTCGGTTTCTATGTGCGCAATCGCGGCCGAAATCGAGGGTGGTGAAATATGGATCTGGGCGGAGGCCGAAGCGATGCTGCCGTGTTTGGCAGTGGCCACAAAGTACTCCATCTGACGCAGAGAAATGCGATTAAGCATGATAGCAACGGAATGGAAGCGAGTGCAGTGGATGGGGGCGGTACGTGCGCCATGGCTGAGGTGTCGTCAGCGTTGACGCCGGGCGCCGGCGGCTGTGATACCGCAGTGTATCCACTCTGCTTGGTCCGAGGCGATGGTGGATTTCACCTGCGCCCATGCCCTGCGGGCTCTGCACGCGATCAGAGGTCGCCGGGGACGCCAAAGCTCGGCGCTGCGCGTGGGTCCCGTGCTCGCGTGATGTAGTCCTGTACCTGCGGCTCATAGATTTTCCAGGTCGCATAAAGCGCCTGAACGGGATCTGCATCGAGCCAGTCCAACCGCAGGTCGATCATCGGCCAATCCAGTTCTCCATAGACCAAGAGTCCGGCGGAATGTACGGGGCCTTCTTCTCCGCCGGCCTCCTGTCCGGCCAGCATCGCCTGCATCAACCGCTCGGCCAACGAGCCCTGTGCGCTCTCGAAAGCCGACAGCATCACGGCGGGCACGTCCAGGGACGCCAGCATGTTGCCTGCGCAAGCCGCGTGTTCGCCGGCTGCGCTGGCCAACGTTCCCAGCGCGCTCTCACCCGTAAAAATCGCCGGCGGATGGGTGGCGTCGATGGCCATCAATTGGCGGTAGGCGATGAAAGGGCGCTGTTGCAGCGCGGCGAGCGCTTGCGCCGGCGTATTTCCGGCAGCGAGTAAGTCCAGGGCCAGAGGCCCCAGGCTCGGATCGGTGATGTTTTGACTGACTGCAGCGCCCACTCCAGGCCGGGCGCGAATACAGCGTGACGCGACTGCAGGGGAAGAGGAAGCAACGGCTGCGCCGAATTGGCCCGTAGCGGGGCAGCGCGCAATGATCGAGAAAGTCATGGTCAGCGCCTGGTAGGGGTTAATCCGGAATGACGGCAGTAGCGTCGATTTCCACCAGCCATTCCGGGCGAGCCAGGGCGGAGACCACTATCCCCGTGGATACGGGAAAAACGCCTTTGAGCCAGCGTCCGACGACGCGATATACCGCTTCGCGATAGCGAGGGTCAATGAGGTAGATGGTGATCTTGCACACGTGTTCGAGTTCGCCGCCGGCTTCTTTGAGCAGCATGGCGATGTTTGCCATCGCTTGCTCCGCTTGGCCTGCGGCGTCGCCGATGCATACGCTTTCCGAGGTTTCCAGGTTCTGCCCGATCTGGCCGCGTAGGAAGACCGTGCTGCCGCGTGCGACCACGGCCTGGCAGAGGTCGTTGTCCAGATTCTGTTCGGGATAGGTGGCCTTGGTATTAAAGGTGCGTATGCGGGTGTGTTTCATGGTCGTCCACGGTGAGTGAATGCTTGCGAGGCAGGTCCGCCGCGGTGGCGGGTTTTCCCTACGGGCGGGACCTTCATAGTCAGCTCAAGTGCGGATAACGCCAATTTGTTTTTTCCGGTGGCCAGTCTCGGAATTTCCGACCGGGCCCGCGCGCGGGGGCGCGCCAGGCGACACAAGCGTCAGGAAAGGTGAGCCATTCCTAAGGAAAAGGCGAATTGGCCCACTAGCGCGTCTCTCGCATTATTGGTGCTGCTCCACTCGGAAATTTTGGCGCATCTATACACACTACAAGGGGTATGCAATGATTCAAAAAATCTTGACGGCTGGGGTTTTATCCAGCGTATTGTTGGCGGGCGCCGTACAGGCTGAGGATGCATTGGTGATCAGCACCTGGGGCGGCAGCTTTCGGGATCTGATAGACGAGAACATCGGCAAGGAATTCACCCGCCAAACGGGTGTGCCGGTCAAATACATCACCGGCGGTACGATAGACCGGCTGAATAAGGCGAAATTGGCCAGCACCCCCGAAAGCGATCTGACCTTTACGACATCGCATATCGGCTGGCTATACGTCAATGGGGGATTGTTTGAACAGCTGGACACAAGCAAGCTGACAAATTATTCGCATTTGGTGGACCGCGCCAAAATCAGTCCGTATCACATCGGCAGTTGGGCGTACGTATACACGATTGGGTATCGCCCCGATCTGGTGCCATCGAGCATCACGTTCAACAGCTGGAATGATCTGTGGAATCCCGAGCTAAAAGGGAAAATTGCTTCGCCTGATTTCGATCCCAGCCACATTATCGATATTGCTGCGATTCTGTCCGGCGGCGATGCCAGTACCTGGGAAAAGGGGCAGGACAAACTCAAGGCACTAAAGCCTAATTTCAAGGCCTTTTACACCAACGATGCCAATAGCCAGCAGTTGATCTCCACCGGTGAAACGCCTGTGCAGATCCTGTTGTCGATGAACGCCTATCACATGGTAGGCCAAGGCGTGCCTATCAAGGTGGTCATGCCCAAAGAGGGGGCCGTCTTGGGCGTGGATTCCATGGGCATCATGAAGGGATCGAAAAAGGTCGACCTGGCTTACAAATTCATGGACATCGCGTTGTCGCCCGAAGTGCAGTCCAAGATCGTGGCCTATAAAAAAGCCAGCCCCGTGGTGGACAACGCCAAGGTTTCATCCGAAGACGCGGCATTGCCTGGCGTATTCACGACCAAAGAGCAGTGGGCAACTCAGGCCATTGTGATCGACGACAAATTGCGCGCCGAGAAAACGGCCGAATGGCGAAAGTGGTTTACCGAAAACATCATGAACTGACGGTGTCAGCGCTTGAGATGATGCCCTGGCCGCCCAGTCGCCGGGGCATCTGCGTTCCGACATAGGACAACGTAGACGGAAGATCATTCGAGTTATGGACACACGTTCCGGACTAAGAGCATGGCTGGTGTCTCCCGCGGTTTTGGTGGCGTTTTGCATCTGCGTGGCCTTGATAACGGTATTTCAGTACAGCCTGCGTGCGTACGTGCCGGGCTCGCTGGACGTCGGTGGGCTGACGCTGGCCAATTTCACCGGGTTGAACAAGCCGATTTATTTGGACGCCTTCTGGAATACGCTGCTGTTAAGCGCAGAGACGACGGTTTTATCGTTGCTGGTGGCGTATCCGTTGGCCTATGCGATGGTGAGAGTGCGCAATCGTGCGCTGAAGTCTTTCATTCTGATTGTCTCGGTCACCCCCTTGTTTCTGGGCGAGATCGTGCGCACGTATTCATGGATCATTGTGTTGGGAAACAATGGCTTTATTAATACGATGCTGCGAAAGTTAGGGTTGATTGAATGGCCGCTCGAGCTGATGTTTACGCACTTGGGCGTGCTGGTCGCGCTGGTGCATGTCACGATTCCCGTTGTGGTGTTGATGCTGGCTACTGCGATTTCACATATTGATCGCGATTACGAAAAGGCGGCTCAGAGCCTGGGCGCCGGGCCGATTCGGACTTTCCTGACTGTGACTCTGCCTTTGTCGATGCCAGGCATCCTGGCAAGCGTGACGACGGCGTTTGCATGGACGTTCAGCGCATTCGCCACACCGCAAATGATAGGCGGCGGCCGGGTGCCGACGGTGTCGACGCTGGTGTATCAACTCGGCTTTTCTTCGATGAATTTTCCGCTGGCCGCCAGTCTGAGTGTCGCTGGACTGGCATTGACGGCGGTGGCGCTATGGGGGCTTGGTCGAATGACACGGCGGCTCAAGGCAGTGGGAGGTCATTAACCATGAAGATTCGAAGTTCTTTGCCGCTGCCGCTGCGCGTGGCGGCCCCGGCGCTCGTATGCCTGATACTGGCTTTTGTTTTATTGCCAGTGGTGGTGGTGACGATGGCGTCCTTCAACGACAAGGCGCTGTTGACGTTTCCTCCGCAGACGTGGTCGTGGCGCTGGTTCATCCGGGTGTTTACGTACGCAGACTTTCAACACGGATTCCGCGCCAGCCTGATAGTCATGCTTTGGTCGTCGATGATCGCCTTGGTGGTCGGAACTGGGTTGGCGATTGCAGTGAAGCGGATGGCGTTTCCGGGCAAAGATACCTTGCAAGCGATATTGCTTTCACCGCTGGTGATTCCGCACTTTACCCTCGGGCTGGGCCTGCTGATTCTGGTGGCGCAGTTCAGGGTGGATCGCGGCTATGCATTGGTGATCTTATGCCATGTGATGCTGGTGCTGCCTTTTGTATTGCGCAGCGTTTATGTCTCGATGGAAAATCTGGATGAACGTCTGGAGCAGGCGGCGGCTAGCTTGGGGGCCTCGCCGCTCAAGGTACTGTTGACAGTGACAATTCCCTTGCTGGCGCCTGGATTGTTTGGCGGCTGGCTGTTTGCCGCCATCATGTCTTTCAGCGAGTTCACGGCATCGCTGTTTGTAACGACGCAGAATACGCAGACGCTGCCTGTGGCGATGTACAACTATGTGCGCGAGTTCGCAGACCCGACATTGGCCGCGTTATCGGTCGTCTACATTGCGGTGACGGCCAGTTTGCTGGCGTTCGCCAATTATTTTCTGGGTCTGGGCCGGGTGTTGAATATCGAGGACAATCATTAGGGGAACATTCGAGAAAAAAGGAGGCGGAAATTTCGCCTCCTTTAGGCCGCAGTTCACTCCGCAGTTCAGTAACCGCGTAATGGGTCGATCTGATTGTTGGGCTGTTCCCCTCTGGAGACCCTGAGGATATTTTCGGCGATCTGCGCGGCAGCAGATGAGGGAATCGCGACGGACGCCAGGTGCGGCGTGATCAGCACATTGTCCATATGCCATAGTGGGTGGTCCGCAGGCAGCGGTTCACGTGCAAAAACGTCCAGCGTAGCCGCGCCAAGGTGGCCATTTTTCAACAGCTCTGTCATCGCATCCTGATCGACCAGAGCGCCACGAGCGACATTGATCAAGGCGGCGCCCCTGGGAAGCCTTGTGAGCCTTTCACGGCTGAGCAGGCCCTGCGTCTGCGCCGTCAGCGGCAGCATGACAACCAGGATATCGGCCTGGGACAGAACCGTGTCGAGCGTGTCCAGGCCCGCAAAGCACTGTATGCCGGCAAGCTGCCGGGGCTGTCTGGACCAGCCTAGCACCGTCAGCCCCTGGCGTTGCAGCTCATTGGCGGCATAGGCGCCCAACTCGCCCAGGCCGAGGACGGCGACGCGGATGTCTCCCGGAGACCGAGGGTGGCGATAGGCCCATTCGCCACGCCGCTGTGCTTGCTCAAAGTGAGGGATATCCCTGGCATAGCGTAGCGTGGCAAAGAGTACGTAGCCCGCCATCATGCGAGCCATGTGAGGATCGGTGAGCCGCGTAATGGGTACCCCAGCAGGCAAATCCCGGCGGCCGACGAGCGAGTCTACGCCTGCGCCCAGATTGATGATCAGGCGCAGGCTGCTCATCTTGTCGAAAAAGCCCTCCGGCGGCTTCCACGCCAACGAGAAATGTACACGCGCCGGGTCGGTGATTTCGCTAACCTGCAGAATACGCAGCGTGGGAAGTTGTGCCTGAAGGGCATTTTTCCAAACGGTGAAGTCATCGAATTCGCTGTAGAACACAAGATCCCCCGACGGTACGGTCGCGGGGGCGAGGCGGGAGCTCTGGGGCATGATTGTTGTCCTTCAAGCGGGGCGCCGGATCAGCCGGGCCATGGCTTCGAGGGCGAGTTCGTAGCCCTCGCCGCCGAGGCCGGCGATGACGCCATCGGCGGCTTTGGAAATATAGGAGTGATGGCGAAAACTCTCGCGCCGCCAGATGTTGCTCATGTGGACTTCAATGATGCGGCCGGGAAAGGATAGCAGCGCGTCGAGAATAGGTATCGAGGAATAGGTCAGACCCGCTGCATTGATGATGATGCCTTGCGCCGTGCCGCGCGCCTGCTGGATCCAGTCGATCAATTGCCCTTCATGGTTGGACTGTACAAAGTGCAGCGCCATCTGCAGCGCGGCGGCTCTACGCTCGCAACGCTGTTGCAGGACGGGAAAACTCTCAGAGCCATAAACCTGATTCGTGTCCAGGCCGTACAGATTGGCGTTTGGGCCGTTGAGAAACCAGACTGTGGTTTCGGCAACGTCGGGCGAAGAAGGGGAAATCTGTGCAGGCGTATTCATGGGCTATTCCTGGGGGCCTCGGTATTGGTAGGCCAATGCAGTCATCGTTGTCAGAGGCAGGCAGGTACGCTCGAGGCTAGCTCTCGCGGGGGACGGTGGCGAGCATGGCAGGGAGGCTCTGAAACGCCTCGTTCCAACGGGCGGCCTGCGGATGGTCGGCACGCCAGTCGATCTCGGGAAAGCGAAAATCCAGATAGCCCAGAGCGCATCCCAATGTGACGTCGCCGATAGTCGGGGCATCTACCGAGAGTGTGGGTGCCTGCGCTTCGATATCGTTCAGGCAAGCGGTAACTTTGACCAGTTGGGCCTCGCGCCAAGCCGTCCATTGTTTTTCAACGGGGCGGGCGGTCAACTCGTAACGAGCCAGCAGGGCTGCATCCAACAAGCCATTGCCCAGTTCCTGGCGTATGAGTGCCGGCCATCGCTGGGAACCCTCGTGGGGAAAAAGATGGGTATCGCCGGCCAGGTTGGCCAAGTATTCGCAGATGAGGCGGCTGTCATATAGCGCCTGGCCATGCTCCAAGATCAATGTGGGAACCTTGGCCAAGGGGTTGTGCGTGGCAATGCGCGCATCGCGTTTGATGGGGTTGGCTGCGCTGTCGAGCAATTGGATCTGATCAATCAGCCCCGTGAGGTGCGCGCAGACCATGACCTTGCGTACAAAGGGGGACGTGGGGGCATAGAGGAGTTGCATCATGGGAGGAGCGCTCCAATCTGGCGGTGGTCTTGTCGAGGTGATGGTTTGCAGGACAGAGACGAGACTATGGGACTAACACGACTTTGCCAAACACGTCGCCGTTTTCGAGCAGCACATGCGAGCGGGCAGCCTCGGTCAGCGGCAGGCTGGCGTGCACGCGTGGGCGGACTCGATGATCAGCGATCAAAGGCAGGACCTGTTGGGCAATGGTTCTGGCCATACGGGCTTTCTCGTCTGCGCTCTGAGGGCGCATCGTTGACGAATGCAGGCTTAATTGCTTTTGCATCAATGTGAGCAATTCGATTTGCACCGAGGAGCCTTGCAGAAACGACAGGCTGACATGATGTCCGCCAAACGCCAAGGTTTGCAGATTGCGCCGCACATAATCGCCGCCAACGACATCGAGCACCACATCGACGCCCCGCCCTTGGGTATGATCCAGGCAGGCTGCGACAAAGTCGGTGTCGCGGTAGCAGATGGTGTGGTCTGCACCGATCTCGTGCAGGGCAGGGGCGCGGTCGCTACGGCCCACGGTCGCAATGATTTTGGCGCCAGCGGCGCGGGCCATGCTGATGGCCAGGGTGCCGATACCGCCTGCTGCACCATGGATCAGTACGGTTTGGCCCATGGTCAATTGACCGAGTTCGAACAGGTTGTGCCAGACGGTGAACAGGCCCTCCGGCAGTGCGCCGGCGGAAATATCGTCCAGGTTGTCGGGAACGGGCAGCGAATGGTCTACGCGCGCGACGCACCACGGCGCGTACCCACCACCTGGCAGCAAGCTCATCAGCCGTTTACCGACCAGATGTTGCGGGACGCCAGGCCCGCAGGCGATGACTTCGCCGCAGGCTTCCAGACCCAAGACGTCGGTGACGCCTGTGGCGGGCTTGGACAATCCCTGACGCTGCATGATGTCGGGTCGATTGACCCCTGCTGCGAGCACGCGCAGCAGGACTTCGCCAGCAGCCGGCGTCGGCACGGGGCGTTCTGCCAGGGTAAGAACGCTGGCGTCTCCCGGCTCGCGCGCGACAACGGCATGCATGGTGGTGGGAGGGTTTTTCATGGCTTATCGCCCTGCTTGAAAAACACTGATGCCGTCACTCGGCAGAGCGAGCCCGGCAACTGCGCCGATGGGCCATTGATGCATCGCGTCCAGGCCGGCGCTACGCACCATGACCCGTTGACGACCTGCCACTGGCAGATCCACATCGAAGTAGGAGTCGATGTGATCTCCTTGGAAAACGTGGTTGACCACGGTGCCGCTGAGGACGGAGTCCGAGTGCAGGTTCTCCAGGCGGATTTGTTCTGGCCTGACATAAATATCCAGACGTCCCCCTTCGTGCGACCCCCCGACCAGGCGTTCCCGGCACACGCGCAATAGCTTTGCGCCCAGGCGCAGTTGCAGGCCATCAGCGTCTGAGCCATGGTAATAGGCCGGCAAGATGTTCACGTCACCCAGGAACGAGGCGACGAACGGATCCTGGGGGTGGCGATAGAGCGTATCAGGCGCGGCGATCTGCCGGATGACGCCACCGGACATGACGGCGATGCGATCCGACATGCTCAATGCCTCACCTTGGTCGTGTGTCACAAAGACGGTCGTGACGCCTAGTTTGCGTTGGATTTCGCGTATTTCTACTTGCATGGCGCCGCGCAGACTTTTGTCCAGGGCGGAGAAAGGCTCGTCGAGCAGCAACACCCTGGGATGAATGACGAGCGCGCGTGCGAGCGCGACACGCTGTTGCTGGCCGCCTGACAGCTCGCGCGGCTTGCGCTGACCCAGGCCATCCAGTTTGACCAGGGCCATGACCTCTTGTACGCGCTGGGTGATTTCCGAGGGCGGCACGCGGCGCATGCGCAGGCCATAGCCGATGTTGCGTTCTACGGTCATATGCGGGAAGAGGGCATAGTTCTGAAATACGATGCCGATTTCCCGGTTGTGCGGCGGTTGATCGGTAATGACTTTGCCATCAATGAGGATCTCGCCGTTATCGACGGGAGCAAAGCCGGCAATGATGTTGAGCAGGGTTGTCTTGCCGCAGCCGGAGGGCCCGAGCAACGTCAGAAATTCGCCATGCCGGATCTTGAGCGAGATGTCATGCAGAACGGTCTGTTCGCGATATTTTTTCACCACGCCCTCTAGGCTGACAGCAATGGGCGACTCCTGGGATAAGGGACTGTTCTGCATGGGGCAATCTGGCTCTCAAAGAAACGTTGCTTCGGCCCAGGCGGTCTCGTTCCTCTCGCGGAGGAGGTCTGCCCGTGGGACACTCAATGATCAGTGGCTGTGTTGCAGAATACGTGAAAAGCCAGGCGGTAATGCTTTGGGGATACTGATGCGGTTCATCGGAAAAACGAAACGTCCCGAGGGCCGGTGATATCTGTCTCACGCTATTTGGCTATGACACGCTGTGCAGCGAATGGTGCATGCGCATTGGCGCGAGGGGTATTTGCTTTTTCCTAAGCCCAGCGTCCGAAAAACGAAGTTATCAAAAAGCGGAAGTTTGATCACACTGCATTCCACCCGTGATCGAGTCTTTTTGTGCGACTTGAGTCATTGCCCGCGTTTTTCGTGTTGGGTTCGAGAGAGAGCTCTCGGTTCTATTAGGAAATAAACAAATGTCAGTTGAAAAAATCAATACGCTGGTGATTGGAGCCGGTCAGGCTGGCGTCGCGATGAGCGAGCATCTCGGTTTATTGGGCATCCCTCACATTGTGCTGGAGCGCAAGCGTATTGCCGAGCGCTGGCGTTCTGAACGCTGGGATTCGTTGGTGGCCAACGGCCCGGCCTGGCACGATCGTTTCCCGAATTTGCAGTTTGACGATGTTGGCCCCGAGGTGTTCCCGCCCAAGGAGCGTATGGCGCAGTATTTTGAAGATTACGCAAAAATGATCAAAGCGCCGATTCGCACCGGCGTGGAGGTGAAACACGTCAAGCGCAATGATGGTCGTCCGGGCTTTACGGTCACTACGACTGATGGTGTGGTCGATGCGATGCATGTGGTCGTTGCGACAGGGCCGTTTCAGGTGCCGAGCTACCCCAAAATTATTCCTGACGATACCGGTATCCAGCAACTTCATTCCTCGGCGTACAAGAACCCGGGGCAGTTAGAGGACGGCGCGGTCTTGGTG
>Ga0182746_1002865_pt1 | contig 12492 bp, 11 predicted proteins | sample eDN3rd30CBELigOP_FD_128881 | JGI IMG/M metagenome (GOLD analysis project Ga0182746, IMG submission 128881) | Enriched Organic Plus compost microbial communities from Emeryville, California, USA - eDNA 3rd pass 30_C BE-Lig OP (version 2) (version 2) ... | reverse complement strand
CGACCTGCGAGCCTTCGGGCAGCTTGCGGATGATGTCGTAGAAGGTGTGGGCGGGCACCGTGGTGGCGCCGGCCTCCTCGACCATCGCGGGCGCGGTCTCGATGACCTCGAGGTCGAGATCGGTCGCCTGCATGCGCAGGCCGCCGCCATCGGCGCGCAGAAGCACGTTGGAGAGGATCGGGATCGTGGTGCGCCGTTCGACCACGCGATGAACGCGGCCGAGCGACCTCAGCAATGCCGATCGTTCCAAAGTGACCTTCATGACGCCCGCTCCTTATCGGCCAGCCGGGAGCAAGCGTCCCGGCCCGCCCCCATCCACCGGGACGGCGAACATTAAGGCTCGGGAATGAATACGCAAGTGCTTCCCTGCGTCCTCACTCCGAGAGCATGCGCTTGAGGAGATCGACGTCGTCGGCAAGCACCGTGTCCTTCTCGATCAGGCCGTCGATCTTGCGTACCGCATGCAGCACCGTGGTGTGGTCGCGGCCACCGAAGCGGCGCCCGATTTCGGGCAGCGAGCGCAGGGTCAGCACCTTGGCCAGATACATCGCGATCTGGCGCGGGCGCACCACCGTGGCCGTGCGGCGGGCCGACAGGATGTCGGCGCGCGAGACGTTGTAATGGCGCGCCACGATGCGCTGGATGTCCTCGATCTTGACCCGCTTGGGCTCGCGGTTGCGGACCAGATCGCGCAGCGCCTGCTCGGCCATGTCGAGGGTCACCGGCGTGCCGCTCAGCGTGTTGTGGGCCAGCAGGCGGTTGACCGCGCCGTCGAGGTCGCGACCGTTGGCAGTCACCGTGCGGGCGACATAGGCCAGCACCGGCGCGGGCACATCGAAGCCCGGATTGGCGGCGCGCGCGGTGGCGACGCGGGCTTTCAGGATCTGCAGGCGAAGGTCTTCGTCGAGCGGTCCCATTTCGAGAGCCAGGCCGCCGGCCAGGCGCGAGCGCAGGCGGTCGTCCAGGCTTTCCAGTTCCGCCGGCGGGCGGTCGGCGGCGACGACGACCTGGCGGCCGGCGTCGATCAGCGCGTTAAGCGTGTGGCCGAACTCGGCCGAGACCGTCTTGCCCTGCAGGAACTGCACGTCGTCGATGACCAGCATGTCGATGCCGCGCAGCGTCTCCTTGAAGGCGAGCGCGGTCTGCGCGCGCAGCGCCGAGACGAAGCCGAACATGAAGCGCTCGGCGGTGAGATAGACCACCCGGCGGCCCTGCGCCTCGGCGGCGCCGGCAATGGCATGCAGGAGATGCGTCTTGCCCAGCCCTACAGCAGCGTGGATGTAGAGCGGGTTGTAGCGTACCGGCTCGCCGGGCTTGGCGTGCGCCAGTTCGCGGGCGGCGGCGTGGGCCAGCGCGTTGGCGCGGCCGACGATAAAGCTGTCGAAGCCGAGACGGCGCTCGATCGGCGAGCCGACCAGGGCGCCGGAGGCCTGCGCGGCGTCACGCACGGCGGCGCCGTCCAGGCCGGGCGTAAGGGCCGCGGGCGTGGCGGAAGCGAGGACGCCGCTTGTCGGCACCGCCTTCACGGCGGGACGCGGGCCCATGGTGCGCAGGGCGAGAGTGATGCGCTGAACGGCAGGGGCCTCGGCGGTGAAGACACGCAGGATGCGGTCGGCGTAGTGCGACTGGATCCAGCTCTTCAGGAACCGGGTCGGCACGGAAAGCTGCGCCGAGCCCTCGGCGTCGACGCCGTCCAGCTCCAGGCGCGCAAACCAGCTCGTATAGATGTCCTCGCCGAGCTCGGCCCGGAGCCGCTGGCGCGACCGGTCCCACGCCGCCGCGAAATCACCCTCGACAGTGGCGAGGGGAGAACGGGCAGAGGCGACGGCAGCGGCAGGCATCGGGAGCTCCTTGGCCGGGAGAGGGATCAGGTCGGAGGCGGACGAGGCTCCGCCATGGAAAGGCGTCTTCGACATCGCGCGCTCCGATCTACGACTGGAACCAGGGAAGGTTTTCGGCCTTCCAGCCCGCGACATGGCCGCGATGGCGGGACTCGTCCGTCGGGCCCTCGAAGCCGCCGAGAATGTTGTGGGTCTCGCTGAAACCGGCGGCTGCGGCCGCCATGGCCGCGGCGCCGCTACGCACGCCGGAACGGCAGAGGAAATAGAGCGGAGCGTCGCGGTCGAGCCCGCGCTCCTTCAGCGCCGCCTCGAGCTGCGGCAGGAAATCCGCGCAGGCGGCCATGTCGGGCCAGCGCTGCCATTCGATGAGAATTGCGTTCTTGCCGATGGGGGAAAGATCGGGAACGCCGACGAAGCTCCATTCAGCCCGGCTGCGCACGTCCACCAGCTGCGCGTTGGACTGCTGTCTAAGGCTTTCGAAGGCCTCGCTTGGCGAAACATCCGCTGTGCGGCTTTCCCGACGTTCCGATGGCATAACAGCTCCCCAAGCGCGCAACGTCATATGACGACGCTGCATCGCTCTTTTCTGTCAGTTTCTTAGTAGATGCTTTACGCAACTAACCGGCTGCAGAGCGCAGCCAGAAGAACCAAACCCGGCAAGAGTTTCAGACGCTTTCTATAGTTTGTCGAAACTCTGGCAAGACATGATCTAAACCCCTTTCGGCGCCGCCACCCCTCTTCCCTCGACCGGGAAGTCTTGGCGTCGCCGCCCCAGTGATCAGACGATACACAGCCACAAATGGCGTGTGCAACGGGCTTGTCACGAAGAATCGGCGGGGGTGCTGCAGTGTGGCGAAATCGGGGCTGTGGAGACTCGCAGAAACCCCTTGGAGTCTCACCGATTCATCGCCCTTCCGGGCTGTTTGTGTCTTTTTGGTTAAGGCCCCTCGAAATCTCATCCGGGCCCCACAGAAATGCATCCAAAAGGACGGGGTCCAGCTCGCCATACCCATAAGCTATTGAGGTTAAAGGAGAATTTTTGAGCGGTTTGGACCGGGGCCGGCGAGTCCTTGGAAAATCAACGTCAAGCAAAAAAACGCGTGCTGTCGCAAAATGTGACATGCTCGCAACGGCTGTGGAACAGGCCAAAAAAAAGCCCGGCGGTGCCGGGCTTTGTTCGAAAAAGCGTCGAATTCAGGCCGACAGGGCCTTCACCCGGGCGTGCAGGCGCGAGACCTTGCGGGACGCCGTGTTCTTGGGAAGGACGCCCTTCTGCGCGGCGCGCATGATTTCGGGCTGGGCAGCCTGGAAAGCAGCGGCGGCGGCCGCCTTGTCTCCGGACTGCAGCGCCTCCTCGACCTTGCGAAGGAAGGTGCGCATGCGGCTCTTGCGGGCCGTGTTGATCGTCGTCCGGCGCGCGATCTTGCGCGCGGCCTTCTTGGCCGAAGGCGTGTTGGCCATTGAGAATGTTCCTTGTCCGTCGGCCGGGACCGTCAATGGCCACGCAGCGCAAACAAAACGTGTCGCGGCGAGGTCATGCCCCGCCGCGTTGCGCAGTGTTTAGTCGCAAGCTCTCCCAGCGTCAACGCTCATCGGAGCCCACCGGGCGCTTTTCGCGCGGAAAGCGCCCGATCGTCAGCGCTGGCAGCGCGGGCAGTAGAAGGTGGAGCGCCCATTCTGGGTTATGCGCCGCACCGTGCCGCCGCATCCGCCCCGCAGGCAGGGCTCGCCCTCGCGGTCGTAGACACGGAAGGTGTGCTGGAAATAGCCGAGTTCGCCATTGGTCTGGGCGTGGTCGCGCAGCGAGGATCCGCCGGCAGCCACCGCCTCCTGCAGGACGGCGCGGATGTCCTCCGCCAGGCGCGTGGCGCGCGCCGTTGGTTTCCCTGCCCGCGTGGCCAGAGTTCCCGCCGCGCGCAGCGGCGAGAGGCCGGAGCGGTGCAGCGCCTCGCAGACATAGATATTGCCCAGGCCCGCGATCAGCCGCTGGTCCATCAGCGCCGCCTTGAGGCTTGTCGAGCGCCCGGCGAAGGCCTGCGCCAGCACCGCGCCGTCGAGCTCGTTGCCGAGTGGCTCCACGCCGATATGGCGCATCAGCGGATGGGTGGCGAGCTCGCTCCTCGGGATCAGCGCCATGAAGCCGAAGCGGCGCGGGTCGTTGTAGGTGACGAGCGCTCCCGACGACATGGCGAAGACAACATGGTCGTGCGCCAGCGCGCGCGTGAAGGCTCCGGGCGTACGGCTCTCGTCCCGCTCCTCGACGCGGAAGGAGCCGGACATGCCGAGATGCATCACCAGCACCTCGCCGTTGTCGAGATCGGCCAGGAGGTATTTCGCCCGCCGCCCCAGCGCCTCGACGCGGCGGCCGGTGAGGCGCTCGGCCATGCGCTCGGGCAGCGGGAAGCGCAGATCGGGACGGCGCGTCTCCACCGCCTCGAAGCGGGCGCCGGCCATGGCCGGTTCCAGCCCGCGGCGCACGGTTTCGACCTCGGGCAGTTCAGGCATGGCGGGACTTGGGTTTCGAGCGGTTGGAAGGGCCGCGACCCTAGCGCCCCGGAGAGGGCTGCGCTAGGGTCCGCGCCGACCAGGAGAGCGTGATGCGTGAACAGGCGGACGAGACCACCCATTTCGGCTTCGAGTCGGTGCGCCTCGACGCCAAGCAGGGGCTGGTGGACCGCGTCTTCGACACGGTGGCCGATCGCTACGACGTGATGAACGATGTCATGTCGGGCGGACTGCACCGGGCCTGGAAGTCGGCGCTGATCACCGCGCTCAACCTGCCCCGCGGCGTGCGCCGCTTCGACATGCTGGATGTGGCGGGCGGCACCGGCGACATTTCCTTCCGTGCGCTCAAGCGCGGCGGTCCGGGTGTGCACGCCACCCTGTTCGACATCAACCACGCAATGCTGGAGGTCGGGCAGGCCCGCGCCGAGAAGCAGGGTTTTGGCGACCGCGTCGACGTGGTGCAGGGCAATGCCGAGAGCCTGCCCTTCGAGGACCGCCGCTTCGACGCCGTGACCATCGCGTTCGGCCTGCGCAATGTGCCGCGCATCGACGCGGCCCTGGCCGAGATGCGCCGCGTGCTGAAGCCCGGCGGGCGCTTCTTCTGCCTGGAATTCTCGACCGTCGACGCGCCCGTTCTCGACCGCGTCTATGACCTCTACTCCTTCCACGTCATCCCGCGGCTCGGCCAGGCCATCGCCGGTGACGGCGAGCCCTACCGCTACCTCGTCGAGAGCATCCGCCGCTTCCCCGCGCCCGAGGATCTGGCCGAGAAGATGCGCGACGCCGGGTTCGAGCGCGTGCAGTGGACGCCCTATACGGGCGGCATCGCCGCGCTGCACTCCGGCTGGCGGCTGTGACGGGCTGACCCGGCGTGCTCTCGGCCATCATTCATTTCATCCGTCTCTCGCGCGTCGCCTTCGTCTTCGCGCGTGAGGGCGTTTTCCGCTCGGTCGATCCGGCGCTGCTGCCGCCCTCCGCCTCAATGGGCCTGCGCCTGCTGCGCCTCATCGAGCGCGGCGATGTGGACGCCCGCGCCGCCCGCCTCTCCGCCGCGCTGGAAAAGCTCGGGCCTTCTTATGTGAAGCTCGGCCAGTTCCTTGCCACCCGCCCCGATGTCGTCGGCCCGGAGCTGGCGCGCGACCTGGAGCTGCTGCAGGACCGCATGCCGAGCTTCGGCATGGACGCCGCGAAGGAAACCGTGCTGCGCGCGCTCGGCCGGCCGGTGGAAGACATCTTCGTCGAGTTCGGCCCGCCGATCGCCGCGGCCTCCATCGCCCAGGTCCACAAGGCGGTGATCCGCGACCACGACGGCAAGGAGCACCCGGTCGCGGTCAAGGTGCTGCGCCCCGGCGTGGCGCGGCGCTTCCGCCGCGACCTCGAAAGCTTCTATGCCGTGGCCTACTGGCTGGAGCGGGTCAGCCGCCCGGCGCGCCGCCTGCGGCCCGTCGCCGTGGTGCAGACGCTCGCCCATTCCGTGACCTTCGAGATGGATCTGCGGCTGGAAGCCTCGGCCCTCTCGGAAATGCACGAGAACACCGAGGCCGATCCCGGTTTCCGGGTGCCCGCCGTGGACTGGGACCGCACCGCCAAGGAAGTGCTCACCCTGGAATGGGTGGACGGCATCCCGCTCGGCGACCATGAGGCGCTGCGTGCCGCCGGCCATGATCTGCCGGCCATCGGCCGCCTCCTGATCCAGTCCTTCCTGCGCCACGCCATGCGCGACGGCTTCTTCCACGCCGACCTGCACCAGGGAAACCTGTTCGTGGACGCGGCCGGCAACATCGTCGCCATCGACTTCGGCATCACCGGCCGGCTCGGCGCCAAGGAGCGCCGGTTCCTGGCGGAAATCCTCTACGGCTTCATCCGGCGCGATTACCAACGCGTGGCCGAGGTGCATTTCGCGGCGGGCTATGTGCCGGCGGGGGAATCGGTCGACGAATTCGCCCGCGCCCTGCGCTCCATCGGCGAGCCGATCCATTCGCGTTCGGCCGACCAGATATCGATGGCCCGCCTGCTGACGCAGCTCTTCGAGGTCACCGAAATCTTCCAGATGCGCACGCAGCCCGAGCTCATCATGCTGCAGAAGACCATGGTGGTGGTCGAGGGTGTGGCGCGCACGCTGGACCCGCATCTCGACATGTGGCGCACGGCCGATCCCGTGGTGCGCGAATGGATCGAGCGCAATCTCGGCCCCCGCGGCATGGCGGACGACGCCCTTCGTAACCTGCACAAGCTCAGCCGCAGCCTGGTCGAACTCCCCGATCTGGTGACGCGCATGAACGTTCTTGCGGCCAAGGTGGACGACATGGCCGAGAACGGCGTCAGCCTTTCGCCCGACACCATCACCGGCATCGGCCGCGCCGAGGCGCGGCGCGCGCTGGTTGGCCATCTCGCCTTGTGGGTCTTGGTGGCGCTCTTGGCGATCACTATGGTCTTCGGCTGACATCCCGGCGGGAGAGAACATGGCCTTTCAGGACAGCGCGGTGCGCGGCAAGCGGGTGCTTCTGATCATCGGCGGGGGCATTGCCGCCTACAAGAGCCTCGATCTGGCGCGGCGGCTGAAGGAGCGCGGCGCCGAGGTGCGCGCCATCCTCACCGACGCGGCCAAGGAATTCGTCACCCCGCTCGCGGTCGGCGCCATCACCGGCGAGCGCGTCTTCTCCGATCTTTTCGACCTCGCGGACGAGAACGACATCGGCCATATCCGCCTGGCGCGCGACACCGATCTCATCATTGTCGCGCCCGCCACCGCCGACCGCATGGCCAAGCTCGCCCACGGCATCGCCGACGATCTCGCCTCCACCGCGCTGGTCGCCACCGACCGCCCGGTGCTGATGGCTCCGGCGATGAACCCGCGCATGTGGCACCACCCGGCCACCCAGCGGAACTTCGCCCGCCTGCAGGCCGACGGCGTGCATTTCGTCGGCCCCAATGACGGCAGCATGGCCGAGCGCGGCGAGATGGGGCTCGGGCGCATGGCCGAGCCGCTGGAAATCGTGGCCGCCGCCGAGGCCCTGTTCGGCCCCGCCGGGAAACCGCTCGCTGGACGGCGCGTGCTCGTCACCTCCGGGCCGACCCACGAGCCAATCGACCCGGTGCGCGTCATCGCCAACCGCTCGTCGGGCCGGCAGGGACACGCCATCGCCGCTGCGGCCGCTGCTGCCGGCGCCGAAGTCATCCTCGTGTCCGGCCCGGTCTCGCTGCCCGACCCCGCCGGCGTCTGCGTGGTGCATGTCGAGACCGCCCAGCAGATGCTGGAAGCGGTCGAGGGTGCGTTGCCGGTGGACACCGGGATCTTCGTCGCCGCCGTCGCCGACTGGCGCGTGGCGCAAAGCTCGGACCAGAAGTTCAAGAAGAGCGAGGGCGGGCTGCCGACGCTGACGCTCGTTGAAAACCCCGATATCCTCGCCAGCGTGGCCAAGCGGCCGCTGCCCGAACGGCCCGCGCTCGTCATCGGCTTCGCCGCCGAAACCCACGACGTGCTGCGTTTCGCCCGCGAGAAGCGCGCCCGCAAGGGCTGCGACTGGATCGTCGCCAACGACGTGTCGGTTGAGAGCGGCGTGATGGGCGGCATCTCCAACGCCGTGCACCTCGTCACCAAGGCCGGCGAGGAAAGCTGGCCGGCGCTTCCCAAGGAGGAAGTGGCGCGGCGGCTGGTGGCGAAGATCGCCGAGAAACTAGGAAACAAGACATGACGACTGTTCCGGTGCGCCGCCTGCCGCATGGCGAGGGCCTAGCCTTGCCGGCCTATGCCACGCCCCACGCCGCCGGGCTCGATCTCCTCGCCGCCGTGCCGGAGGACGAACCGCTCCTGCTGGAGCCCGGCCGCCGTGCGCTGGTGCCCACCGGGCTGTGCATCGAACTGCCCGAGGGTTTCGAGGCGCAGGTGCGGCCGCGTTCCGGCCTGGCGCTGCGCCATGGCGTGACCCTGATGAACAGCCCCGGCACCATCGACGCCGATTATCGCGGCGAGGTCGGGGTCATCCTGGTCAACCTTGGCGAGGAAACTTTTCGCGTCACCCGCGGGATGCGGGTTGCGCAAATGGTCGTGACGCGCTTTCACTGTGTTGCACTAAAAGAGTCTGTTGAACTCTCGGAAACAACACGAGGGGCAGGCGGATTTGGCTCCACGGGGCTGGTCGAGAGGACGCGCGACACATGAACCTGCTTCCCCGACGCAGTCTGCTGGCTGTGGCCGCCGTGGTGGACATCGCCTATCATGCGCGTCCGACGCCGATCGCCGCGAAGGCGCTCTCAGCCCGCCACAGCCTGCCGCCCCGTCATCTGGAGACGCTGCTCCAGGTCCTGGTGCGTTCGGGAATTCTCAAGGGCGTGCGCGGTCCGCGCGGCGGCTACGAGCTGGCGCGCGAGCGGCGGCGCATCACGGTGGCCGACATTGTGCGCGCGGCCTCCGGCGAGGACGACGGCAATCCCGCGAACGAGGAGCCCTCGGCGCTGGTCCGCGACATCGTCGTGCCGGCCATCGACAAGGCCTCCGAAATCTTCCTCGAACGCCTCTCCGAGATTACCGTGGACGAGCTGTGCCGCGATGCGCAGCTGCGCCGGGTGTTTGGCGAGCCGGTGCCGGATTACGATTTCACCATCTAACGCGACCCAGCATTACGCCCGCATGGCGGGCGCCAACCCGAAGCCCCAGTTCCGGAGCGTCAAATGGCAGTTTCAGACAACACCGTGACCACCGTCACCCGATCCGGGCGCGGGCGCATCTTCGACTCCATCACCGACACGATCGGCGATACGCCGCTGGTGCGGCTCAACCGCATCACCGCCGAGGCGGGCGTGAAGGCCAACCTTCTCGCCAAGCTCGAATTCTTCAACCCGCTGGCCAGCGTCAAGGACCGCATCGGCGTTGCCATGATCGACGCGCTGGAGCAGGCCGGCGTGCTGAAGCCCGGCGGAACCCTGGTCGAGCCGACCTCGGGCAATACCGGCATCGCGCTTGCGTTCACGGCCGCGGCCCGCGGCTACCGCCTGATCCTCGTCATGCCCGAGACCATGTCGATCGAGCGCCGCAAGATGCTGGCGCTGCTCGGCGCCGAGCTGGTGCTGACCGAGGGCTCCAAGGGCATGAAGGGCGCTCTCGCCCGTGCCGAGGAACTGCTGCACGAGATTCCGGGCTCGGCCATGCCCCAGCAGTTCAGGAACCTGGCCAATCCGGCGATCCACCGCTCGACCACCGCGGAAGAGATCTGGAACGACACCAATGGCTCGGTCGACGCCGTCATCTCGGGCGTGGGCACCGGCGGCACCATCACCGGCGTTGGGCAGGTGCTCAAGCAGCGCAAGCCCTCGGTGCGCATCATCGCGGTGGAGCCCGAGGATTCCGCGGTGCTGTCGGGCGGCCCGCCCGGCCCGCACAAGATCCAGGGCATCGGTGCGGGCTTCATCCCCGACGTGCTCGACCAGAGCATCATCGACGAGGTGGTGACGGTCGGGAACCAGACCTCCTTCGACACCGCGCGCAAGGTCGCCCGCCTCGACGGCATCCCGGTCGGCATCTCCTCGGGCGCGGCCATCGCCGCCGCGATCGAGGTCGGCCTGCGGCCGGAGATGGCCGGCAAGAACATCGTCATCATCATCCCCTCCTTCGCCGAGCGTTACCTGTCCACGGCGCTGTTCGAGGGGCTGTAGGCGACGAAAAAAACCGGCCCGGCATCCCGCCGGGCCGCATACGGCAGAAGGATTTCCGCCATGACGGAGGGGCCTGACGCTGTTCTTACAAAGCGCTGCTGCGTGGTCGGTGGCGGCCCGGCCGGGATGATGCTCGGCCTGCTGCTGGCGCGCGGCGGCGTCGATGTCGTGGTGCTGGAAAAGCACGCCGACTTCCTGCGCGACTTCCGAGGCGACACCATCCATCCCTCCACCATGGAGGTGCTGGGCGAGCTCGGTCTGCTCGAGGATTTCGCAACGCGGCCCTTCAACAAGGCGCCAACCATCGCCGCTTATGTCGGCGGAAAGACCTACCGGATCGCCGATTTCCGTCACCTGCCCGTGCGCTGCCCCTTCATTGCGCTGATGCCGCAATGGGACTTCCTCGACATGCTGGCCGACCATGCCCGGCTCATGCCCAATTTCGACCTGCGGATGCGGACCGAGGCCACCGACCTGATCGAGGAAGACGGCGTGGTGCGCCGCGTGCGCGCGACGACGCCGGAAGGGCGGCTGGAAATCCGCGCCGATCTGGTGGTGGGATGCGACGGGCGCCATTCCACCCTGCGCGAACGCTCGGGGCTGCCGCTGCAGGACATCGGCGCGCCGATAGATGTGCTGTGGTTCCGGGTGCCCCGCACGGCCCAGGATCCGCAGCAGACCATGGGAGCGATCGGCCCCGGCGGTTTCTTGGCGCTGATCGAACGCGGCGATTACTGGCAATGCGGCTTCGTCATCCGCAAGGGCGGCAGCGAACGCATCCACACCGAGGGCATCGGGGCGCTGCGCGCCCGGCTGAAGGCCATAGCGCCGGTTCTGGCGCCGCGCTTCGACACGCTGGAGAGCTTCGACCAGGTCAAGCTGCTCAGCGTCACGGTGGATCGTCTGACCGACTGGGCACGGGCGGGCCTGCTGTGCATCGGCGACGCGGCGCATGCAATGTCGCCGGTTGGGGGCATCGGCATCAATTTGGCCATTCAGGATGCGGTGGCCGCCGCCAACATCCTGGCGCCGGCGCTGAAGGAGGGGCCAGCCGACCTCGCCGTGCTTCGGCAGGTGCAGGAGCGGCGGGAGCCGCCCACGCGCAGGACGCAGAAAATGCAGGTCTTCGTGCAGGACAAGATCTTGGGACCGATCGTCAGCAGCACGGAAAAGCCAAGTGCGCCGCTCTTCCTGCGCGTGTTCAATGCGCTGCCGATCCTGCAGCGCATTCCCGCGCGCGTGATCGGCATGGGCTTCCTGCCCGAGCATGTGCGGCCCGAGCTGCGCGCCTCGGCCGAAAAGGCCTGAAGGATCAGGCGACTTCCTTGGTCTTCTCCGCGCGCTTGCGGTCGTTGGGGTCGAGATAGACCTTGCGCAGGCGGATCGACTTCGGCGTCACCTCGACGCGCTCGTCGTCCTGGATGTAGGTCAGCGCGCGCTCCAGCGTCATGCGGATCGGCGGGGTCAGGCGCACCGCCTCGTCCTTCGACGTGGTGCGGATATTGGTGAGCTGCTTGCCCTTGAGCACGTTCACCTCAAGGTCGTTCTCGCGGGTGTGCTCGCCCACAATCATGCCCTGATAGACCTTCCATCCCGGCTCGATCATCATCGGACCGCGGTCTTCCAGGTTCCACAACGCATAGGCCACCGCCTCGCCCGCCGAATTGGCGATCAGCACGCCGTTGCGGCGGCCGGCGATCTCGCCCTTGTAGGGCTGATAGGCGTGGAACAGGCGGTTCATGATCGCGGTGCCGCGGGTGTCGGTCATCAGCTCCGACTGGTAGCCGATCAGGCCGCGCGTGGGCGCATGGAACACCAGCCGGACGCGGTTGCCGCCCGAGGGGCGCATTTCCAGCATGTCGGCGCGGCGCTCGCCCATCTTCTGGACGACGACGCCGGAATGCTCCTCGTCCACGTCGACGACGACTTCCTCGACGGGCTCGAGCACCGTGCCGTCCTCGTCCTTCTGCAGGACGACACGCGGACGCGACACCGCCAGTTCGAAGCCCTCGCGGCGCATGGTCTCGATGAGCACCGAGAGTTGCAGTTCACCACGGCCGGAGACGAAGAAGCTGTCCTTGTCGGAGGCTTCCTCGATCTTCAGCGCCACATTGCCCTCGGCCTCCTTGAACAGGCGGTCGCGGATGACGCGGCTGGTCACCTTGTCGCCCTCGGTGCCGGCAAGCGGGCTGTCGTTGACGATGAAGGACATGGTCACGGTCGGCGGGTCGATCGGCTGCGCCTGCATCGGCTCGGTGACGGAAAGGTCGCAGAAGGTGTCGGCCACGGTGCCCTTCTGCAGGCCGGCGATGGCGACGATGTCGCCCGCCACGCCCTCGTCGATCGGCTGCCGCTCGATGCCGCGGAAGGCCAGGATCTTGGAAACGCGGCCCTGTTCGACCAGCGAGCCGTCCTGGGAGAGCACCTTGATGGTCTGGTTCGGCTTCACCGAGCCCGAGGTGATGCGGCCGGTGATCATGCGCCCGAGGAAGGG
>Ga0182746_1002859_pt1 | contig 12523 bp, 9 predicted proteins | sample eDN3rd30CBELigOP_FD_128881 | JGI IMG/M metagenome (GOLD analysis project Ga0182746, IMG submission 128881) | Enriched Organic Plus compost microbial communities from Emeryville, California, USA - eDNA 3rd pass 30_C BE-Lig OP (version 2) (version 2) ... | reverse complement strand
GTCAGCGTCAGCGTCAGCGTCAGCATCCGCGTCCGCATCCGCGTCAGCATCTGCGTCGGCATCGGCGTCGGCATCCGTGTCGTCAGGCGAAGATGCCGGGGGATCGTCGCCGCCGCCGGACGAAGCTACCGCAGCGACCAGGCCACCGGCCGCTAAGGCGCCGAGGCCGGCAAGAAGAAATGGGACCGCGCCCTCTTTGTCATCTTCTTCTTCCGCCTCAGCTTCTGCCAATTCGACATCGGCGAACTGGAAGTCAGCCAGGCCGTCGCCATGCTGCCCCACCCAGAGGGTCCCATCACCCCCTTCGAGCGCCAGCTCGCTTTGGAGCCCGCCCTCCACGAATTTGAAAAAATTCTCAACACGGATGGTTTGGCCATTCTTCAGATGTATGACCAGATCCATACCGCTCCGCTCAGAGGAGGAAACCTCTCCTGGATTCAGAGGGATTTGGACGACACTCGGGGCATTCACTTCGATGTTGCCCGCCGGGGTCTCTCTCGACGTCCCGTCAAGTTTATTGACGATCGTAGCCAACATACCCATTCCTCCACCAAACTAAACACGAGCCATACGGCTCTATTTCGCCCCCGCCATCTCAGCTAAGCACCGACATCTGACCAAAACCGCTCATATTATAGTAATATCTATATTTTATTCAGATTCTAATTCATGATTTTGACTTTCTTTATGACTTCAATAATTTTTATGATGAACGAAATAAAAAACGGAGCCCGTGTTCTTCGAAGAATTCTTCGAAAACAGCTCCGCGTATCCAAGGAACACTTTTCCTATATTTGCCAATACGATCACTGGCGACGTGCGACAACCTACAGCTCTCAGCATCGTTCCCTCTGGGATCGACGGGTCGATGCAGTAGAGGAAACAACTATAGCGGGTGTCTTTTCCGTTCCCGGCTTTCTTGGGACAAAGCCGATATTCCTGATAATTTTTCTCGAAGGGCCGATGTCAAATCCGGCAGGGCGAGAGCTTCCTGTTATCGGCTTATTTTCTTATTTCTCTCCGATAAGCAGCTGGAGTGGTTCCGACTATCCGCCGAAAGACGCGGGTCAGATGGACCTGATCAGCGAATCCGCAATCATGCGCGATCTCGGCAATGGACGTCTTCGTGTCCGTGAGCAGATGCCGGGCACGATCGATCCGGCAACGAATGACGAACTGATAGAGTGTCAGCCCAGTCTTCTGCTTGAATAGCCGTCCGTAGTGATCGGCGCCCATGCCCGTATCGGCAGTAAGATCTGCAAGTGTCAGACGTTCGGCGAGTCGGCTTTCAACCAACTCCCGGATTCGGGTCAGCCGCCCGGAGTCGAGTCCGCCACTGGGGGCCGGGAAGGCGCCCTGGCGCCCAATATTTGAATGACTTCGGATCAAATGGGCCGAAATCGCATGCACTATATGGTCGACATAAAGCGCGGCAGTCGGTGTATCTTCCCCCAGCACGCTGCGGACGGCGTGGCAAAGTTGCTCAAGCACAGGGTCGAAGGTCGCCCCGCGCAAAATTAACTCTATAACTGCAGGGTCCCCCTTATAAAAACCTACCGCGATCTCATTCAGGACCGATCTTCGTACATAGAGATGCGTGCTGCTTATTCGTGATTTTAGATCAAATTCAAAACTAATTCCATCTGGTATAATAGATATACTTCCAGGACCACTTTGTAAGATGCAGGTATAGTTACTTGTCTTAATCCTTCCAAGAAGAGATCCTCTATTTACTAAAGAAAGAAGTATGTCGGATTTTGCTTCGAATTTTCTTGAATGGGGCTCCACCGTCTGAACAGACATATAGGCCGTCGACCAGCCCAAGCCTGAGCTTGTTCTGCTGACAGCGTAGCTGTCGAGTTCGACGAACCGATGTGTCTCCTTGGCGGAAAACTCCCCTGCACGGCGGCGATCCATCCCTCTACGACATCACCGAAGCAATGTTTTGATAACTGTTGGCGTAGACATCCCTCTTCAATGCCGCGCCAGAGGCAACGACGGAGAAACCTCGCCACTGCCACAATTTCCGGCCGGTCGTGCCGAGCATTTTGACAACGCCAGCCACTGCACCCTCCACATTGCGCGAACTCAACCACTATGGGTTGCAGAAGGATGTCGCGTTGTTCCGCCTCCGTCTTGGCGATTTCCGGCAATTTTTGATCAAAATCGATGATATTTTTGATCAAAATCTATGGTTGTAGTACACCATAGTTATCAACCGTTTGGGGTGGTGTGGAGATCTCGGACGAGAATGATCGATCTGGCTGGCGCGGGCGCGTCAGCCCGTGCGTCGGCGGCGCGTTTCGGAGTGAGGGTATCGACGGCGATCGTGGGGATCCGGCACGCGCGTCAGGACAGCGAACGCTCGACCCGCCGCCAAGGCAAGCCGCGCGGCACGTGCCTCGACCCGCACGAGGCCTTCATTATCGCCACGATCGGTGAGGCCAAAGACATCACGCTCAACGAGATGGCTGCCAAGCTGCGCGCGGAGCAAGGCCTTCAGATCGGCCGCAGCGCGCTCAGCGCCTGGCTGGGTGGGCGGCTGGACGTTCAAAAAAAGTCCGCAAGCAGGAACGCCCTGACATCCTGAAGCAACGCCGGGACTGGTTCGACGGGCAGCCCGATCTCGATCCTGAACGGCTCGTTTTCATCGATGAGACGAGCCTGTCCACCAAGATGGCCCGCCTGCGAGGCCGGGCGCGCCGGGGCGAACGCTGCCGCGCCGGGGCGCCGCACGGACATTGGAAGACCACGGCCTTCACCGGCGCACTGCGCCTGCCCAGCATCACCGCACCGTTCGGCATGGCGGAGCCATGAACGGCACGGGATTCCGGGTCTCGCTGGAGCAGATCCTAGCTCCATAGTGATGCCGAGCGATATCGTGATCATGGACCACCAGCCAGCCCAATAAGATGGCCGGTCCGCGAGATCAGCGAACGGACCGGACCGGAACGCCGCGCCAAGGTCAACGCGCTCCCGCGGGTCAGGGGCCGAGCCACCATCCAGGCTCTATGGGCATCCGCTGTCTGGGTTGATTCTTTCAACGCCCCCGCCGAATGTACCAACTACTTCACCGCGTCAGGATATGAGTCGGAATAAACTGGACACGTCATAGGATATAGCTCCTACTATGAAATATTCCTTTTTAGGTTATTATGAATTTGGCAATGCCATGCTGCTATCGAAAACGGACGATGGCGCTTATGTCACCTCTAGCGCGCTGGACTACAGGATGCACCACATGGTCTACCTTTGACACCGGGTCATTTCAAACAATGCCTTGATACAATCCGATGGTCTCCGGAGATTCTGGCGCGCGCATTAAGCTGCGACGTGTCGCTCGTATGTGCCTGGATGGAGGGCTGCGCTCCGATTCAGCCGGAAGTTGCAGCTTGGTTGGATGCTCTAGCGACAATCCACAAAGCTGTAGAGATACGAAAGCCAGATCTAAAGGGGCATATTTTCGATCCTAGGCTCAGGACCTATTAATTTAGGCTGCGATGTGATTCACGGTATCCGGGAGGATGTCGTGATGGGTAATTTGTTGGGGCTGTTCCCCGTCGTATCGGGCGCACCAAAGGCTGGCTGAACTCCAAGCTCCACGCCGTCAGCGAGAGTGAAGGCCGCCGATTATCCTGCTGCTCTCGGAAGGCCAGATGAGCGATTACAAGGGCGCAAGCCTCATCTTCGGCGCGCTCCCGCCAGCCAAGGCCCTCATCGCCGATCGCGGCTATGACAGCGCCTCATTCCGCCAGGCGCTCGCAGCCGAAGGCATCGAGCCCTGCATCCCCTCGAGCCGAAGCCGAAAAATCCCCTACGCTTATGACAAGGCGCTCCATCGCCAGCGCCACAAGGGCGAGAACCTCTTGGCCAAGCTCAAGGATTGGCGACGCATCGCAACTCGCTACGACCGATGCGATACGTCGCCAGTCCTTGAGGCGGCCGAACATGATCTCGATACGGTGCCGCTTGTGGTAGAGGATGGCCTCGTGGGGGATCGGCACTTTTCGGCTGCGGGAATGCAGGAGGTGGTACCGCGGTCGAGCAGGGAGCAGGGCGTTGTGAAAGCAGCGGCTGTCATAGCCACGGCCGGCGATGAGTTCGCGGGCCGGAGGAAGATGCGGGAGCAAGAGAGCCGCGCCACGGTGGTTGCTGGCCTGCCCCTCGGTCAGGAGCGTGGCGACGGGCCTACCTTGTCCATCGCAGACGGCGTGAAGCTTGGAATTCAGCCCACCTTTGGTACGGCCGATACAGCGGGAACAGCCCCGTTTTGAGCAGGCTGGCCGCGGTGCGGTGGGCCTTGAGGTGGGTACTGTCGATCATCAGCCGCTCGGGCGGGGCGGCCTCGGAGACGAGGGCCATGAAGAAGATACGATCGAACATGCCGAGCCGACTCCAGCTCACGAAGCGGTTGTAGAGCGTCTTGTGCGGGCTGTAGCCAGTGGGCGCGTCGCGCCACTGCAAGCCATGGCGAATGACGTAGATGATGCCGCTGATCACCCGCCGGCCGTCCATCCGCGCGATGCCATGCGAGAGCGGGAAGAACGGGTGGGGCCACCGCATCTGGGCAGCAGGCAGAAAGAATGGGACGGACGTCGCAACACCTCCATCCCTTTCAGAATCACATCCCACCGCCTCGCATCCAGGATTTAATGAGTTCCGGGCCTAGGTCCTGTGGACACTTACCTCAACCACAAGACGGCTGCGTCAGGCGATCGCCGAGAAGGGCGCCGTCGCCGTCATCCTCAATAACCCGTCCCGCGCCCGCAAATACCCGCTCGACAAACACCTCTACGCCCAGCGCCACCTAATCGAGTGCCGCTTCTCCAAGCTCAAACAGTTCCGCCGTGTCGCCACTCGATTCGAGAAGACCGCCCGAAACTACCTCGCCATCGTCACCCTCGCCGCAACCGTCTTGTGGTTGAGGTAAGTGTCCACAGGACCTAGGACAGACTCTGAAAACTGCGATGATCCGAACCCGCTGACAACGCAAAAGCTGTGAGGCGCAGTCGGAGGTAGGGTCAGGCTTCGTCGGTATTGTAATGGCATCGTTGGCTGCGGGGCCAGAAATTGAGTTTTGGTCCGCTGATTATCAACCAGAGTATCGTGCTTCACCTGCCATCAAGGGAAGTTCGATATAAGCGGATATATGCCAAAGCCCCCTCTCCCGCGTGCGGGAGAGGGGTGGGGTGCGGCGCCCTCGGCGTGTCAGACCACGATGTTGAGCCGCATCCGTGGCGGCGGCGCCTGAGGCGCCGGCGGCGTGATCTGGCCGCCGTTCAACTGCGCCAGCACATCCCTCGCCTCCGCAGCCAGCGACGCGGCCTTCGCTTCACCTCCCGCCAGACGCCGCAGCAGCGCGACGACACGGCTTGAGGCATCGGCCGCCGCCCCCGTCGCGTCCTCCGCCGTGCCGCGCCCCCGCGCGGCGGCGCCATCCTCCTCCCTTCCCTCCCCGCCCGTATCCGCGCCGGGCTGCGGAAAGCCCTTCGACGCTGAGTGGGCCAGACGGGAGAAAGCGGGGACGGCCTGCGCCGTGCGCGGGGAATAGGCAGTCGAAAGCGGCATCATGCCGGGCACACCCTGTTCTGGGGTTGATGCGACGGCATGATCCGCCCCGGAAGTTGCGGCAGGCTTAACGCGGCCTAGCCGTTGCGGAACGCGTAGCCGTAGCCGCTGAGCGCGGGCGCGCCGCCCAGGTGGGCGTAGAGCACCTTCGACCCTTCCGGGAAGTAGCCCTTCTGGACCAGGTCGATCAGGCCCTGCATCGACTTCCCCTCATAGACCGGGTCGGTGATCATGCCTTCCAGCCGCGCGCACAGACGGATCGCGTTTTTCGTCTCCTCGGACGGAACGCCATAGGCCGGGTAGGCATAGTCCTCGATCAGGACCAGGTCGTCCTCCGTGATGGGCCGGCCGAGTTCCACCAGTTCCGCCGTGCGCCGCGCAATCTCCAGCACCTGCGCGCGGGTCTGCGCGGGCGTGGCCGAACCGTCGATGCCGATCACCTTCTGCGCACGCCCGTCCTTGGCGAAGCCGACCAGCATGCCGGCATGGGTGGAGCCGGTGACGGTGCAGACGATGATGTAGTCAAAGGTGAAGCCGAGTTCCTTCTCCTGCGCGCGCACTTCCTCGGCGAAGCCGACATAGCCGAGACCGCCATACTTGTGGACGGAGGCGCCGGCCGGGATCGCGTAGGGCTTGCCGCCCTTCGCCTTCACGTCCCCGATCGCCTCCTCCCAGCTCTTGCGGATGCCGATGTCGAAGCCTTCATCGATCAGCCGCACATCCGCGCCGAGGATGCGGCTGAGCTGGATGTTGCCCACACGGTCATAGACGGCGTCCTCGTGCGGGACCCAGCTTTCCTGCACCAGCCGGCACTTGAAGCCGATCTTCGCCGCCACGGCCGCGACCATGCGCGTGTGATTGGACTGCACGCCGCCGATGGAGACCAGCGTGTCCGCGTTCGAAGCGATGGCGTCGGGGATGATGTACTCCAGCTTGCGCAGCTTGTTGCCGCCGAAGGCGAGACCGGAATTGCAGTCCTCGCGCTTGGCATAGATGTCCACCTTGCCGCCCAGATGCGCCGAGAGGCGTTCGAGCTTCTCGATATGGGTCGGTCCGAATGTCAGCGGATAACGCGCGAACTTGCTCAGCATGCCTGTCTCCCTGCGGCCATCGTTGCGGCCGCGCGCTATAGCAGAGGCGCCGCGGAGTGTGCTTCCGAAATTGGCGGATTTTCGGATATTCTTCCTCGTCGGATCGCCTATTCCCCTCTCATGCTTCCATTGAAGTGCGATTGAGCGGAATAGTCTTCCATGCCTGACCCGCTGGACAAGATCGACCTCAAGCTCCTCCGCCTGCTCCAGGCCGACGGGCGGCTGACCAATGCCGACCTCGCCCAGCGCGCCGGGATCAGCGCGGCAACCTGCCATCGCCGCACCAGGCGCCTGTTCGACCAGGGCTATGTCCGGCAGGTGCGCGCGATGATCGCGCCGCAGAAGGTGGAGCGCGGCGCGCTGGTCATCGTCGGTGTGGTGCTCGACCGCTCCACACCGGAAAGCTTCGGCGCCTTCGAGAAGGCCGTCGCGAAACTGCGCTTCGTGCTCGACTGCCATCTCGTGGCGGGCGACTTCGACTACATGCTGAAGATCCGGGTACGTGACATCGCCGACTTCAACCGCGTCCATGGCGAGCAGCTCATCGCCCTGCCGGGCGTGCGCCAGACCCGTACCTTCTTCGTGATGAAGGAGGTGGTGGACAGCGCGCCGCTGGAGTTCTGAGCCCGACCCATGCCGACCAGAGCCGCTCGTTCTACCCGCGGCACTCAGCGTGGGATCTCGACTCCAAGGCAAACGCCAAACCCCCAGCGCCCCCGACATAACCACAAGCGTGAGTGTGTGTACCGGCATCAGAAGCGGTGCGGCATACGCCTCTCATACTCGTGTATATCTTGCCAAAACAATACATTATCAATAAAAAGGCAAATGACGGACAAGCTGAGGGAGTTCTTGTGCATGACACAGGGCCTCGCGGGAACGTATTATACGGCTCGCTCTCGCGCGCGACGTCACCATCAGGCGCATCGATATCTTCTGTCTTTCCTCACAATGGCCAGCTTCCTGTCGGCTGGCTCTGCAATCTTTCGCCCGGCCACAACCTTCGCACAGTCGTGCACCCCGCTCCCGCCAGCCACGCCCGTCGATTGCGGATCGGGGACATACACGAGCAGGCTGGGAACCGTGAGTTCCAACAACCACGGAACGATAGACGGCATCGACGTATTCGTTACCCCAGGGCCTGGGCCCGCCCCTTCTTCGGATGCGAACGTTGTCGTGGGCGATTCCCACGCGATCGTATTTGGGAACGGTGCGGCGGGAAGATCGACGATCGAGATCGGCACTCATGGAAATACGGATGACGCCAGCCTGCCGACGGCGTTGGTGTCGAGCACCGTAACGACGAATTCGGGCGATCCGATCACGCGCGTGGACCTGAATCCCGGCCGCAACACAATCCAGTTCGACAGCAATTACACTCTGATCGTTTGGAAGAACGGGCAGGTGCTGCAACTTGGTACCGCCACGCGCGCGGAAGCCGTCCAGGCGCTGGGTACGAACAATGTAATCATCAACTACGGGCTTATCGAGAATGACAACGCCAACCAGAATGCCGTCGGGGCAGCAATCTGGTTTCAGGACCTGACCACCAGCCCGACTCTTCGCAACACCATCGACAACTATGGGACCATCCGCGTCAGCGCGGGCAGAAGCGTCATTGGCTCAAGCTCCCCGGATGTGAATTCGGGCTCGGTCACGTTCATCAACCACACCAATGCGCGTGTGGAGGGGAACATTTCATTTGCTTCAGGGAATGATATACTCCAATTCTTCCCGAACTCTGTGGTGACAGGGAACATCAATGGCGGCGGTGGCATCAACGATCTTGAGCTGAACGGCATCGCCGGCTCCTTCGACGCGCTGCCCGGCGCACTGACGAACTTCACCACCTTGACCAAGCTCGGTGACGGGCGATGGGATGTGACGGGGTCCCTGGTCGGCTTCACGACGGTCACGGTGAAGCAGGGCACGCTGGGGCTGACGGGGAATAACACCGATTACGAAGGTGTCGTGGTTGTCGATCCTGGCGCGGTGATCGAGTCCAGGGCCGAGAGTCTGCCGACCTCCTCTGACAATCTTGAAAACATCATCAATAACGGCACAGTCCGCTTCAATCGGACCACGGACACGATTGCTCCTTATACGGGTCAGATCGTCGGATCGGGCATCGTTGAAATCGTCGGCGCGGGCACGACGACGCTCGAACCACTGGCAGCCGACGGCAACACCTATTCGGGCGGCACATATATCTACGAAGGCGGCCTCGCGATCAGCAGGGACGCGGCGCTGGGCGCGCCGACCGGACCTCTGACAATCGACGGCAGCACCGCGTTCCTGCGGCTGAACGGCAATCTGGATTTGTCCCCGGATCGGGTCATCACCATCGGTGCAGGCAACGGTGCCATCGACACGCAGGGATTCACATCGACCATTTCGCAGGGCATGACAGGCCCCGGCCACTTCACGAAGCGCGGCTCGGGCCGGCTGATCCTTGCTGGTGAGAATACTTACCGTGGCGGCACCGCGATATCCGCCGGCATCCTGCAACTGGGCCGCGGCGATGGCGGCGGTCCGACGGGAAGCATTCTGGGCGATGTCGATATCGCCACCGGTGCGGAGCTCGCCTTCAACCGCTCCAACGAATACGCGTTCGCAGGCCTGATATCCGGCGCCGGCAATGTCCGCCAGATCGGCACCGGCACGACCATCCTGACAGGCGCCAGCACATATGCCGGAGCCACCAGCGTCGAGGCCGGTACGCTGGCCGCGGGCGCGGACAACGTGTTCAGCCCGCAATCGGCCTTCACCATCCTCGCCGACGGCACATTGGCGCTGCGTGGTTTCGATCAGACCGTCGCCTCGGTCATCAATGCCGGTACGATCCAGTTTCACGAACCAGTCGGCACCGTACTCACGACAAGGGGCGACTATACCGGCGCGGGTGGCCTGCTGATGATCGACACTGCTCTTGGCGATGACACGTCGCCAACCGATCGCATGCTCGTCGAGGGTGACAGCATGGGTTCGTCGCGGATCGCGGTGCGCAACGTCGGTGGTCAGGGCGCGCAAACCGTGGAAGGCATCAAGATCGTCGATGTCATGGGAACGTCGGATGGTGTGTTCACCCTGGTTGGCGACTACACGTTTCAGGGTGCGCCAGCAGTCATCGGCGGCGCCTATGCCTATCAGCTTCACCAGAACGGTATCAGCACACCGACCGACGGGGACTGGTATCTTCGCTCGACATTCACTCCAACGCCCCCGAGTCCCACACCACCGGGCCCGACACCGCCAGGTCCGACACCACCAGGTCCGACCCCACCCGGCCCGATGCCTCCAGGTCCGACACCATCAGGCCCGATACCGCCAGGCCCACCCCCGCGGCCGATCTATCAGCCCGGCGTGCCGCTATATGAGGCCCTGCCAAGGGCACTGCTGGCGCTGAATGACCTGCCCACCCTGCAGCAGCGGGTTGGCAACCGCTTCTGGAGCACGTCTGACGGAGGGCCGGCCACCGATGACGATGCCGCGACAAGGATCCGCCTTCTGAGCGGATATGGAGATGACGTGGCGATCGGTGCCGTCGGCGCCGCCACCTCTCCGGCACTGGAACACCGTCGCATGTGGGGGCGTATCGAAGGCTGGCATAGCCGCGCGAAGCCGGATGTCTCGACCAGCGGGACCGACACACGCTTCAATGTACTGCGGCTTCAGGCCGGCGTGGATCGAAGCGTGTACGACAACACCGCGGGCAGCCTCATTGCTGGCCTGACCGCCCACTACGGCACGTTCGACGGCGATGTGTCCTCCCTGTTCGGCCGCGGCGACATCGACATCCAGGCCTATGGCGTCGGCGGCACGTTGACCTGGTATGGCGCGAACGGCGCCTATCTGGATGGCCAGATGCAGCTGACCTGGTTCGACACGGATCTGAAGTCGAAGACGCTGCGGCGGACCATGGCAGACGGCAACGGCGGCTTCGGCTATGCGCTGGGTGTCGAGGCCGGAAAACGGCTGCCGCTTAACGAGGCCTGGACCCTGACGCCGCAGGCACAACTGGTCTATTCACAGGTGGATTTTGACCGCTTCACCGATCCGTTCGGGGCGCAGGTCTCATTGGATCGGGGCGACTCGCTGCGAAGCCGATTCGGCTTGTCCGCGGACTACGAACGCGCACGACTGGATGCAGCATCGGAAGTCGTGCGCACACACCTCTATGGGATCGCGAACCTGTACTACGAATTCCGCGACGAGACACGGGTGGAGGTCTCGGGCACCGACATCATCAATGAAGAGGACAGCTTGTGGGGCGGCGCGGGCATCGGCGGCTCTCACAGCTGGGCGGGCGGACGCTACGCGGTCTATGGTGAGGTGATCGCCAGGACCAGCCTCGCCCATTTCGCGGACAGCTACATCCTCAATGGGACCGCGGGGCTGCGCGTACGCTGGTAGGAGCTGGCTGTGACAGGGGCAAGGAAGCAGTCAGGCAACGACTAAGGCGCGTGCGTGTGGACGGTTCCCCCCTTGCCGAGAGGAACCGCCCGAACTTACGCCAGATGCGCCAAAGCTCACGCCGCTTCGGCGAGTGTGCCCTTGATCGCGAGCCCGTCCTCGCCGGCGGAGACGCGCACCGTCTCCCCGTCGCGGATCGCGCCTTCCAGCAGCAGGCCCGCCAGCGGGTTCTGCAGACTGCGCTGGATCACCCGCTTCAGCGGCCGCGCGCCATAGACAGGATCGTAGCCCTCATTGGCCAACCACGCCTGCGCCGAGGCGTCGAGTTCCAGCGTGATCTTCCGATCCGCCAGCAGCCCGCGCAGCCGGTCGAGCTGGATGTCCACGATCCGGTCCATGTCGGCCTTCTGCAAGCGACGGAACAGGATGATCTCATCCAGCCGGTTCAGGAACTCGGGCCGAAACCGGTCGCGCACCACGCGCATCACCTGGGCACGGGCGAACTCCACGTCCTCGCCATCCGGCTGGTTGGCCAGGATGTCGGACCCCAGATTCGAGGTCAGCACGATGATCGTGTTGCGGAAATCGACCGTGCGGCCCTGCCCGTCCGTCAGGCGGCCATCGTCCAGCACCTGGAGCAGGACGTTGAACACGTCCTCATGCGCCTTCTCGACCTCGTCGAACAGGATCACCTGGTACGGACGGCGCCGCACCGCCTCGGTCAGCGTGCCGCCTTCCTCGTAGCCGACATAGCCGGGAGGGGCGCCGATCAGGCGGGCCACGGCGTGCTTCTCCATGAACTCGCTCATGTCGATGCGCACCATCGCCCGCTCGTCGTCGAACAGGAACGCGGCCAGTGCCTTGGTCAGCTCGGTCTTGCCCACGCCGGTGGGGCCGAGGAACAGGAACGATCCGATCGGCCGGTTCGGATCTTGCAAGCCCGCCCGCGCGCGACGCACGGCGTCGGAGACGGCGCGCAGCGCGTCCTCCTGCCCGACCACGCGCTTGCGCAGTTCTTCTTCCATGCGCAGCAGCTTGGCGCGTTCGCCTTCCAGCATCCGGTCTACCGGGATGCCGGTCCAGCGGCTGACGACCTCGGCGATCTCCTCCTCGGTCACGGCCTGGTTGACGAGGCGGCCGTCGGTCGCCTCGGTCGCGATCTTGCGCTCCAGCTCGGGGATCACGCCGTAGCGAAGCTCGGACGCGCGGGCGAGGTCGCCGGAACGCTGTGCGATCTCGGCATCCGACCTTGCCTTGTCGAGCTTCTCCTTCAGCGACTGCGTTTCCTGCACGCGGGACTTCTCGGCGTTCCACTGCGCGGTCAACGCGTTGGATTTCTCCTCCAGCTCCGCGACTTCCTTCTCCAGCTTGCCGAGACGGTCCTTGGAAGCCGCGTCGTCCTCCTTGCGCAGTGCCTCGCGCTCGATCTTGAGCTGGATCAGCCGGCGGTC
>Ga0182746_1002858_pt1 | contig 12529 bp, 11 predicted proteins | sample eDN3rd30CBELigOP_FD_128881 | JGI IMG/M metagenome (GOLD analysis project Ga0182746, IMG submission 128881) | Enriched Organic Plus compost microbial communities from Emeryville, California, USA - eDNA 3rd pass 30_C BE-Lig OP (version 2) (version 2) ... | reverse complement strand
CGCCCCATTCCTTCGAGATTCCGCCCTCGGCCTCGCCCTTCCCGGTCGCGCGCACGCGCCTGGGCAGCGCCATGCAGTTCAACGTCACCGAACTGGCGCACCGGCTGGAGACCGAATTCCTGCTGAACGGCGGGCGGATCGAGGCGCGCGTCTTCAACAGCCCGGCCGAAATCGCCGCCCTGCCGGAGAAGGTCGTGGTCAACTGCACCGGCTATGGCGCCCGCGCCCTGTTCGACGACACGTCTCTGACACCCGTGCGCGGCCAGATCGCCTGGCTCGCGCCCCAGGCCGAGGTCGACTACGGCCTTCATTTCCGGGGCGTGATGGCGTTAGCCCGGCCGGACGGGATCGTGATCCAGGATACGCGCAGCGACATGAATGGCGTTGGCGTCGAGGACGAAACCCCCGACCGCGTGGAGGCCGAGGCGACGATCGGCGTCGTCGCCCCGCTGTTCCCCTCGATCAGGCGGCCTGCGACCGGCTGATCCGACCGGACTTCAACCGCTCGGCCACCAGGAAGGCCAGCTCCAGCGCCTGGTCGGCGTTCAGGCGTGGATCGCAATGCGTGTGATAGCGGTTGGACAGGTCGTCCTCGGTCACCGGCTGGGCGCCGCCGATGCATTCGGTGACGTTCTGGCCGGTCATCTCCAGGTGGACGCCGCCGGGGTGGACGCCTTCGGCCTCGGCCACGTCGATGAAGGTCCGCACCTCGCCCAGGATGCGGTCGAACGGCCGGGTCTTGTAGCCGTTGCCCGCCTTCAGCGTATTGCCGTGCATCGGATCGATCGACCAGATCACCTTGCGGCCCGAGGCCTTCACCGCCCGCATCAGCGCGGGCAGGCGCTCGCCGACCTTCTCGTGGCCGAAACGGCCGATCAGCGTCAGCCGGCCGGAAACGTTGTCCGGGTTCAGCGCGTCGATCAGCGGCAACAGGTCGTCGGCCGTCATCGTCGGCCCGCACTTCACGCCGATGGGGTTTTTGATCCCCTTCATGAACTCGACGTGGGCGCCGTCCAGCTGGCGGGTGCGTTCGCCGATCCACAGCATGTGGGCCGAGGTGTCGAACCATTCGCCGGTGGAGCCGTCCAGCCGCGTCAGCGCGCTCTCGACGTTCAGCAGCAGGGCCTCGTGGCTGGTGAAGACCTCGACCCGGCTCAGGTCCGGATGGGTCTCGGGCGTGACGCCGACCGCCTCCATGAAGGCCAGGGCCTCGGTGATCTTGTCGGCCAGTTCGCGGTACTGCGCCCCCGCCTCGTTGTCCCCGGCGAAGCCCAGGGTCCAGCGGTGGATGTTGTACAGGTCGGCATAGCCGCCGCCGGCGAAGGCGCGCAGCAGGTTCAGCGTCGCCGCCGACTGGTTATAGGCGCGCAGCAGCCGCTGGGGATCGGGAACCCGCTCCTCGGGCGTGAAGCCCATGCCGTTGATGATGTCGCCGCGATAGCTGGGCAGTTCGACGCCGTCGATCTCCTCGACCGGGGCCGAGCGCGGCTTGGCGAACTGGCCGGCGATGCGGCCCACCTTCACCACCGGCTTGCGGCCCGCAAAGGTCAGCACCACCGCCATCTGCAGGATCAGCCGGAAGGTGTCGCGGATGTTGTCGGTCGAGAACTCCTTGAAGCTCTCGGCGCAATCGCCGCCCTGGAGCAGGAAGGCCTCGCCGCGCTCCACCTGCGCCAGTTTCGACGTCAGGCGCCGCGCCTCGCCGGCGAACACCAGCGGCGGCAGGGCGCGCAGTTCGTCCTCCACGGCCTGGAGGGCGCGCGGATCGGGATAGTCCGCCGGCATGTGCAGGGCGGTCTTGGTTCTCCAGCTCTCGGGGGTCCAGCGCTTCGTCATGATCCCGGCAGGATAGGCCGTCGGCGGCGAAGGAACAACAGATCGTGCAATGGAAATGCGCCGCTTGCGGCGGAACCGGACGGACATGCGACGGTTAAGCTCGCCTCACCCGGACATGGAGCATTGAACATGCGCGCGCCCGCCGCTTTCGCCGCCCTTCTGATCGCCGCCGTCTCCGGCGCCGGCTGCGCCCAGGTGTCGCTGCATCGCGGGGCCGATCGCTTCCAGGGCGGCGTGGGCGACGCGGCCTCGGCGCCGCTCCAGGACCTGAACCTGCAGAAGACCGAAATCCCCGAGGTGCTGATCCAGGCGCGCGGCGCGCCCTATGGCCGGGCCAGCCTGCGCCGCTGCGCCGACATCGCCGCCGAGGTCGCCCGTCTGGACGAGGCGCTCGGCCCCGACCTGGACCAGCCGCAGGCCGGGCCCGCCGCCGACGAACAGGCCGCCGACCTGGCGCTGGGCGCGGTGCGCGACACCGCGACGGACCTCATCCCGTTCCGCAGCTGGGTGCGCCGGCTCAGCGGCGCGGAGCAGCACAGCCGCGAGGTGCGGGACTCGATCCGGGCCGGCCTGATCCGCCGCGCCTATCTGAAGGGCATGGGCCAGCAGCGCGGCTGCCGTCCACCCGCCGCGCCGACGGCTTGAACCCTCGGGGAGCCGGCGTCGCCGCCTTGGCGCGCGCCGCTCATGATCTCAGGGCACGGCTCCCGCATCCATCGCTTCCTCGATGCACGATCGTCTTTCGGCCTCGAAGGCGACAGGATCGGCGCTCCGTCGCCGGTCCACGACCTCTCTCACCTTCGCCACGCGCTCGGGCGTCTGTTCCGCTGCGGCGAGACGCCGGACCCACCATTCGAGCACGAACCAGCTCGGGCCGGCCACTCGGCCGGTCTCCTGGTAGACATCCTGGATGAAGATCTGCACCTGGGCGTGGCAAACCTCCGCCCGGGTTGGAGCCTCCGCCTGAGCACCGATCAGGATCGCCGCGATAAGGCCCAGCATCGTCCGTCCCCTTGTATCGCGCCATCGCTACGACGGCGTCGACCAGGAGACAATCCAGCGAATGTCTGGGAAATGGTGGATGCGACAGGGATTGAACCTGTGACCCCCTCGGTGTGAACGAGGTGCTCTCCCGCTGAGCTACGCATCCTTGCCTTGCGGAGGCGGCGACATAGCCCGGCGGCCTCCGACGCGCAAGGCCATTCTGCGCCTCCGTCTTGCCCGGCGCGAAAGGGCGAATGGACAACACAGGCTTGCCTCGCGCATCATGCATCTCCCAGAAATCGGGGGGTTTCAGTGACAGAGTCAGCAACCGCCGCGCGGCTCGAAGTCGCGCGGCCGGCGCCCGCGACGGATCGATCGACGCTGATCGACGCCTTGCGCGCGCTGGCCCTTTTCGGCGTCGTCGTCATGAACCTGGTCGCCATGGTCATGCTGTTCAAGGGCGGCGTGGTCCTCGAAAAGGCGACGCCCGTCGACCTGACGGCCGGCCTGTTCGACCTGGTCTTCCTCCAGGGCAAGGCCCGCTCGGCCTTCGCCTTCCTGTTCGGCCTGGGTTTCGGCATGATGATGCAACGGATCGAGGCGCGCGACGCCGCCTTCGTTCCCTTTTACCTGCGGCGCGTGTCGATCCTTCTGCTGATCGGCCTGCTGAATCTGGCTTTCCTGTTCTGGGGCGACATCCTGATCGTCTACGCCCTTCTCGGCATGGCGCTGATCCTGTTCCGCGGGGCGGGTCAGAAGACCTTGCTGACCCTGGGCCTGCTGCTGGTGCTGGTCCCGCCCGTCCTGGCCGGCGCCCTGGAGGCGGCGGTCGGCCCGCTGCCCAACCTCGCCGGCCTGTCGCCGGAGGCGATCGACGCCGGCTACACGGCCCTGGCGCCGGCCTATCTCGGGGACGACTTCCTCGCCTATATCCGGGCCAATTTCGCCTACTACCTGTTCCATAACCGCGCCGAGACATCCTACGCTGTCATGTACGACCTGGGCGTCTTGGGCCTGTTCCTGCTGGGCCTTTGGGCGGCGCGAAAGGGCGTGCTTCAGGACATCGAGGCGTTCCGGCCTTGGCTCCGCCGCATCCTGTGGTCCGCCCTGCCGCTAGGCCTGGTCTTCAGCCTCGTCCACGCCACGCGCCGGCTAGGCGTCCCGGCGGACGGAGCTCTGTACGGCGTGGTCGCCGCCGCCTACGTCGGCCTGCCCGTCATGGCCTTCGGCTACATGGCCGCCTTCAGCCTCTACATGAACCGGAGCGGCGGCTGGCTGGCTCGCGCCCTGGCGCCGATGGGACGGATGGCCCTGACCGGCTATCTGGGTTCGAATCTGATCGGATCGTTCGTCTGGTACGGCTGGGGGCTGGGCCAGATCGGCGATCCCGCCTTCCTGACCGGGCTGAACGCCAATCTGTTCGCCGTCGCCGTCTTCGCGGGCCTGTGCCTGTTCAGCGCCCTGTGGCTTGGCGTCTTCCGCTTCGGCCCGGCCGAATGGGTCTGGCGCAGCCTGACCTACGGCCGGCTCCAGCCCCTGCTGAGGCGCTGAGTTTCAGATTCCCGCTGCGCGCACCGCCTCGGGCGTGTCGGTCTCCGGGTCGCCGGGCAGGAAGGCCACATGGCCGTCATAGACGCCCTGATCTAGGATGCCCTCCTCCTTCGCCACCAGCACGGGGACCAGCATCTGTCCGGTCACATTGGTCGCCGTGCGCATCATGTCGATGATCCGGTCGATGGCGACGATATAGCCGACGCCTTCCAGCGGCAGGCCGGCCGTGGACAGGGTCAGGGTCAGCATGACGATGCTGGTCCCCGGCACCCCGGCCGTGCCGAGCGAGCCCAGCACCGCAGTCAGGCCGATCAGGACATACTGCGTCACCGTCAGGTCGATCTTGAAATACTGGGCGATGAAGATCGAGGCGATGGCCGGATAGATGGCGCCGCAGCCGTCCATCTTCACATTGGCGCCCAGCGGCACGGCGAAGGCGGCGTAGGCCTGGGGCACGCCCAGGCGCTCCACCGTCTGGCGCAGGGTGATCGGCAGCGTCCCCAGCGACGACGAGGTGGCGAAGGCGGTCTGCTGCGCCGCGAAGGCGCCGCGGAAGAAGCTGCGGACCTTCAGCCCGTGCAGTTTCAGCAGGCCCGAATAGACCACCAGGATGTGGAACAGGCAGGCAGCGTAGATGGCGAAGATGAACTTGCCCAGCGGCAGCAGAGCCTCCCAGCCATAGCCCCCGACCACCGCGCCGATCAGACCGAACACCCCGAACGGCGTCAGCTGGATCACCCAGCGGGTGATGCGGAATATGACGGACGCCCCTTCGTCCACCAGCCGCCGCACGCCCTGCGCCGCGTCGCCCAGCGCCACCAGCGCCATGCCCACCAGCGCCGAGAAGAAGATGATCTGCAGCACCTTGCCTTCGCTCAGCGCCGCGAACGGATTGGTCGGCACGACGCCGATCAGCACCTGGAGCGGCGTCGGGATCTCGCGCGCCTTGACCTCGCCCAGCGGCAGGTCCGACAGGCCGACGCCCGGATTGATCAGATGGCCGAAGGCGATCCCCACCAGCACGGCCAGCAGCGAGGTGATCGCGAACCAGACGAGGGTCTTGACCCCCAGCCGAACCGCGCCGACGCCCTCGCCCAGCTTGGCGATGGAGCTGGCGATGGTGAACAGCACCAGCGGCGCCACCACCATGCGGATCAGGTTCAGATAGACGTCGCCGATCGGCTGCAGCCAGGTCTCGGCCCGCTCGCGCAGGATCAGCCCCGCGACGATGCCCAGGACAAAGCCGGCGGCGGTGCGCTGCCACAGCGGAATCTTGAAAAAGCGGGAGATCACGGAGCCATCCTCGACGAACGGCCGCACATCTGGCCATCGGAGCGCGGTTCCGTAACCGACCGCGTCGCGGATCGGGCGCGAGTTCTTCTATCGGCAGCCTTTAGCTCAGCGACAAGCGCTTCAGCGCGCCAGCGCCCGCGAAACGTAGAAGTCCGCCAGCAGGCCGTCGATCGCCTCCTCCACGTCCTCGAAAGCGTCGATCAGCACGTCGCCGCCCAAGCCCTCGACCGGCACGGGGGTATAGCCGAAGGTCGCCAGGATGCAGGGCATGCCCGCATCGCGCGCCGCGCCGGCGTCGGGCGCCGCGTCCCCGACCATGATGGCGCGGGCGGGATCGCCGCCGACCCTGGTCGCCGCCTCGATCAGGTGGGCGCCGGACGGCTTTCGCGCGCTGACCCGGTCCGGCCCGACCACCGCAGCGAAATGGCGCATCAGGTCCAGCTTCTGCAGCAGCAGTTCCGAAAGGTCCGAGCGCTTGTTGGTCGCCACCGCCAGGATCGCGCCGCGCGCCGCCAGCCGCTCCAGCGTCTCCACCACCCCGTCGAACGGCAGCGAGCCGTCGGCGATATGGCCGGCGTAGTCGACCAGGAACCGTTCGAACAATTCCTCGGACCGCGCGCGCTCGACATCGGCGCCGGCCGCCTCGAACCCGTGGACCAGCAGCGCACGCGCGCCCGATCCGATCAGGGCGGAGGCCGCCTCCATCTCCGCCGGCGGCAATCCCTCCTCGACCAGCAGCCGGTTCAGCGTGCCGATCAGGTCCGGCGCGGAATCGACCAGGGTGCCGTCCAGGTCGAACAGGACGGTCCATCCTTCCAGGTCGCGATCAGTCATCCGCATCTCCCTTTGGCGCGCGCGATGGGCTAAGGCCGGGACGACTAGCCGCCGGGACGATTCATGACCAGAGCACGCGCCGCCATCATCCTCGCCGCCGGCCAGGGCACGCGGATGAAATCGCCCCTGCCCAAGGTGCTGCACCCGGTCGGCCAGCGCGCCATGCTGGACCACGCCATCGACGCCGCGGAAGGCCTGGGTTGCGGACGCATCGTCGTGGTGGTCGGCAATCACTCTCCCGAAGTCCGCGCCCATGTCGAGAAGCGGCTGGGCGCCGACGCCGTGGCGGTTCAGGACCCGCCGCTGGGCACCGGCCACGCCGTGCGCGCGGCCGAACAGGCGCTGGCCGGCTTCGACGGCGACGTGGTCGTCACCTACGGCGACGTGCCCCTGCTGAAGGCCGCCGACATCGCGCCCGTCTTCGACGGCGAAGGCGTCACCGTGATCGGCTTCGAGGCCCGCGATCCCGGCGCCTACGGTCGGCTGGTGATCGAGGGCGACACCCTCGTCGCCATCACCGAGGCGAAGGAGGCTTCGCCCGAGGTCCTGGCCCTGACCGCTTGCAACTCGGGCGTCATGGCCGCGCCGGCCGCCGTGCTGTTCCAACTGCTGGCGCAGGTCACGAACGACAACGCCAAGGGCGAATACTATCTGACCGACGTGGTCGAACTGGCCCGCAAGGCCGGTCATCCCACCCGCGCCGTCTTCGCCGACGAGGACGCGGTGATGGGGGTCAATTCCCAGGCCGAACTGGCCCAGGCCGAAGCCCTGTTCCAGAAGGTCCAGCGCGAGACCTTCCTCGCCGCCGGCGTGACCATGAGCGCGCCCGACACCGTCCATTTCGCCTGGGATGCGCAGGTCGGCGGCGGAACCGTCATCGAACCCTATGTCGTCTTCGGCCCCGGCGCGGTGATCGAGGGCGGCGCTCGCATCCGCGCCTTCAGCCACATCGAGGGCGCCCGCGTCGCCTCGGGCGCCGAGGTCGGCCCCTACGCCCGCCTGCGTCCCGGCGCGAATCTGGCCGAGGGCGTCAAGGTCGGCACCTTCGTCGAGGTGAAGAACGTCGCGATGGAGAAGGGCGCCAAGGCCAATCATCTGGCCTATCTGGGCGACGGCGCGGTCGGCGCCGGCGCCAACATCGGCGCAGGGACCATCTTCTGCAACTACGACGGCTTCAACAAGGCGCGGACGGAGATCGGCGCGGGAGCTTTCATCGGCTCGAACTCCAGCCTGGTCGCGCCGGTCAGCATCGGGGCCGGCGCCCTGGTCGCCTCCGGCTCCGTGGTGACCGAGGACGCGCCCGCCGACGCCCTGGTGTTCGGCCGCGCCCGCCAGACCAACAAGCCCGGCGCGGCCGCCGCCTTCCGCGAACAGGCCAGGGCCAGAAAGGCCGCAAAATCGAAATGAGCGACATCCAGAAGAAGAACGCCGGCGAGGCCGCCGCCCAGCACGTCGAGGCCGGCATGGTGGTCGGCCTGGGCACCGGCTCCACCGCCGCCTGGTTCGTCAAGGCGCTGGCGGCGCGCAACCTGTCCGGCCTGCGCTGCGTCCCCACCTCGGAGAAGACCGCCGACCTGGCGCGCGACCTGGGCCTGACCTTGTCGACGCTGGAGGACACCCCCCGCATCGATCTGACCGTCGACGGCGCCGACGAGGTCGGGCCGGGCCTGGCCCTGATCAAGGGCGGCGGCGCGGCCCTGTTGCGCGAGAAGCTGGTGTGGGAGGCCTCGGCCCGCTGCATCGTCATCGCCGACCACGCCAAGGTCGTGCCGGTCCTGGGCGCCTTCCCCCTGCCGATCGAGGTCGTCGCCTTCGGCCACAAGACCACCGGCAATCGCATCGCCGACGTGCTGGCCGACCACGACATCGCCGCCCCCGCCCGCGTGCGCCAGGCCGATCGCGGCCTGGTGAGGACCGACGGCGGCAACCTGATCTACGACGCCGCCTGCAAGGCCATCCACGAACCCGCCCGCCTGGCCGATGACCTGAAGCTGATCACCGGCGTCGTCGAGCACGGCCTGTTCCTCGACCTCGCCGACCTGGCCGTCATCGGCACGGACGACGGCTTCGAAACGATCGCACCCTGACGATCCGCCTCAGCCCTTCGCCGCCACCACGATGATCTCGACCTTGTAGTCGGGCGAGGCCAGCTTGCCTTCGCAGGTGGCGCGGGCGGGCGGGTTGGCCGTGTCGACCCACTGGTCCCACACGCTGTTCATGGCGTCGAAGTCGGCGATGTCGGCCAGCCAGATGGTGGCCATCAGGATCTTCGACTTGTCCGTGCCCGCGCGAGCCAGCAGGGCGTCGATCTCGGCCAGCACCGTCTTCGTCTGCGCCGTCACGTCCTGGCCCGGCTCGCCGACCTGGCCGGCCAGATAGACGGTGTCGCCATGGACGACCGCCTCGCTCATGCGGGCGCCGGGATCGATGCGGGTGATCATGGATGCGGTCCTGACTGACGCGCCGCCTTGGCGCGCGGCCATCAAGCCTGTTCGCGGCTTCCGGGCAAGCCTCGTTCGGCTTGCCGCCGCGTCGGGCGGCGCCTAAGTCGGGTCTGCGTCGCGGTTCGCCGGATGCAATTCAGACTCTTCTGACGATTCAGACCCTGTTTTCCGAGTCTGAGTTCTGAGCTCGCGGAGCGCCGGATGGCCGACTACGACTACGACCTCTTCGTCATTGGCGCCGGCTCCGGCGGGGTCCGCGCCGCGCGGCTGACGGCGCTGGGCGGCAAGAAGGTGGCGGTGGCCGAGGAGTACCGCGTCGGCGGCACCTGCGTCATCCGCGGCTGCGTGCCCAAGAAGTTCATGGTCATGGCCTCCGAGGTCAGCCACGCGCTGGAGATCGCCGAGGGCTACGGCTGGTCGTTCGACAACACGAAGTTCGACTGGCCGACCTTCCTGGAGGCCAAGGATGTCGAGATCGCCCGCCTGTCGGGCATCTACGCCGCCAACCTGGGCAAGGCGGGCGTCGAACTGATCCACGGCCGGGCCGTGCTGAAGGACGCCCACACCGTCGAGATCGTCGACAAGAACCGCACCATCACCGCCGAGAAGATCCTGATCGCCACTGGCGGAAGGCCGTGGAAGCCCGAGGACCTGCCGGGGATCGAGCACGCCATCACCTCCGAAGAGGCCTTCCACCTGCCCGAACTGCCCAGGCGCATCCTGATCGCGGGCGGCGGCTATATCGCGGTGGAGTTCGCGGGAATCTTCGCCGGCCTGGGCGTCGAGACCACCCTGATCTATCGCGGTCCCAACATCCTGCGCGGCTTCGACGACGACGTGCGCGCCCACCTGGCCGGCGAGATCGAGAAGCGCGGGATCAAGGTCGTCCTGGGCTGCCAGCACCAGTCGATCGAGAAGACGGCGACCGGCCTGGTCAACCACCTGGAAAACGGCATGAGCCTGGAGACGGACGTGGTCATGTTCGCCACCGGCCGCATTCCCCACGTCAGGGACCTGGGACTGGAGGCGGCGGGCGTCGAGCTGAACGACGAGGGCGCGATCAAGGTCGATCCCTATTCCAGGACCACGGCCGACAACATCTGGGCCATCGGCGACGTGACCGACCGGATGAACCTGACCCCCGTCGCGATCCGCGAAGCGGTCGCCTTTCACGAGACCGTCTATCGCGACAATCCCCAGCACTTCGACTACGAGGCCGTCGCCACCGCCGTCTTCAGCCAGCCGCCGGTCGGCGTCGTGGGCCTGACCGAGGCCGAGGCGCGCCGTTCGTGCGCCAAGGGCGTCGATGTCTACGTCACCCGCTTCCGGCCGATGAAATACGTCTTTACCGGTTCGGACGAGCGGGTGCTGATGAAGCTGGTGGTCGACGCCGGCAGCCAGCGCGTCGTCGGCGTCCACATCGTCGGTCCGGAAAGCCCCGAGATGATCCAGCTGGCCGCCATCGCCGTGAAGGCCGGCCTGACCAAGACCCAGTGGGACGCGACCTGCGCCGTCCACCCGACCATGGCCGAGGAGCTGGTCACGCTGAAGGAGAAGCAGACCCCCGCCAACATGTCTGCGGGGTGATCAGGGCCGTTCGGGCGCGATCCTGACCGTCGGCGGAGGCGGCGTCTGAGGCTGGGTCACCCGCCGCCGCTCGCGGAACAGTTCGATCCAGTCCAGTCGCGCGTCCTCCGGCGGGACCATCGCCTCCGCCCCGGCGTTGCGGAACATCATCAGGCGGGTGTCCCGCGTCGCGGCGCGCGGCCATTCGGGCCGGTCGACGCCGTTGGGATCGCCGGACCGGGCGAAGCTGGTCCAGTAGCCCATCATGGCTTCGGAGACCGCCCGATCCTGGTCGGTGACCGGATAGGGCAGCATCTCCAGCGTGCCGAACACATAGGGCCGTTCGATCGCATGGGTCGCCCCGCCGTGCGGCTCGGGATTGTCGGGGGAGCTGACGTCGAACCGATAGAGATAGGCCGGCCGCCCCGCCGCCGCGTGCAGCCGCGCCAGCAGCCGCGCCGGCTCGGTGAACACCGCGTCGGTGATGAAGCCCCGGTCGAAGCCGGCCTGCCCGCCATAGGCGGCCGTGATCGTCGCCCGCTCCAGCCAGGTCATGTCGTCGTCGATCATGCCGTAGCCGTTGCGGTCGGTCGGCTTCATCCACCAGAACTCGGCGCTGTTGGTCCCGACCATGTAGGGCACGGTCGCCTGACGCCCCGCCCGGAAGCCCGCGACGACCGTTCCCGGCACGATCTGGCCGTCGATCAGCGTCAGGTCGCCGTTGGCGAACAGCGGGGGCGGCGTCAGCGTCAGCTCGGCCGGCGCCGCGCGCAGGTCGGCGGCGGTGATCAGGTTGTGTCCATGGGCCCAGACCTCGCCCCGCTCGCGCGCCGACGGCAGGTCGAAGGCGCCGCGCCGGTCCAGCGGCGTCTGCAGCTCCCGCCCCAGGCCCGACTGCACGATGGCCCGGTCGAACAGGCCCTGCGCCGGCGGCGAAATCATCAGCCGGTTGACGATGGCGCCGCCCGCCGACTCCCCGAAGATCGTCACGTTCGCCGCGTCGCCGCCGAAGGCCGCGATGTTGGCCCGCACCCATTTCAGGGCGGCGATCACGTCCATCAGGCCGTAATTGCCGGCCGCCTCCCGCGCCGGCCGCTCGGCCGCCAGCGCCGGGTGGTCGAAGAAGCCCAGCCGGCCCAGCCGGTAGTTCAGCGTGACCACCACCATGCCGCGCCGCGCCAGGTGCGAACCGTCGTACAACGCCGCCGTCCCCGATCCGTTGACCAGCCCGCCGCCGTGGATCCAGACCATCACCGGTGCGGGCTCGGTCGCGCCGGCCGGGCGCCAGACGTTCAGGTTCAGGCAGTCCTCGCTCATCGGCAGGGGGCCGACGCCCGGATCGCCCTGGGGAACCGCCTGGACGCACAACGGCCCGTAGGCCGAGGCGTCGCGCTCTCCGTCCCACGTCGGCGCGGGCCCCGGCGGCCGCCAGCGCCGCTCGGCCACCGGCGGCGCCGCATAGGGGATGTTCTTGAAGGCGGCCACGTCGGCGTCGGTCCGCCCCACGAGCGTCCCTTGATCGAGATGAACGACGGGGTTCGCGGATTGAGCCATGAGAAGCGTGAGAGAGGCGAGAACGCCGGCGAAGGTCATGATCGCTGCTTAGCAAAATCTTTCGATCCGCGAACGACTATCCGCGCCGAAGGCGAAAACGTACGGCAGCGAACCTTTCCGGTCGTCGCGCGTTCGGCTGCCGTGAGTTGGGGCGTGCATTGAAAGATCCGAAACCATCCGGGGACGCGCGGGTCGCCCTGGGGCTGGCCTTCGACGCCTCGCCCAATCCCTATCTGCTGCTCGAGCCGGACCTCAGGATCGTCGCCGCCAACGAGGCCTATGAGCGGGTGACCGGCGTCCCTCGCGAACAATTCGTCGGCCGACCCGTCTTCGAGGCCTTCGATTCCGGCCCGGCCTCGGACGCGCCCGAGAACGTGCGCCAGGTCCGCGCCTCGATGGAACGGGCGCGGGACAGCCGCAGGCGCGACCACCTGGCCATGGTGCGCTTCGCCATTCAGCGCGCGCGG
>Ga0182746_1002844_pt1 | contig 12582 bp, 11 predicted proteins | sample eDN3rd30CBELigOP_FD_128881 | JGI IMG/M metagenome (GOLD analysis project Ga0182746, IMG submission 128881) | Enriched Organic Plus compost microbial communities from Emeryville, California, USA - eDNA 3rd pass 30_C BE-Lig OP (version 2) (version 2) ... | reverse complement strand
CTTGCCGTCACCGTTGAGGTCGCCGATCGCCGACTGGCTGGTGACCCCGACGTTGAGCGCGTCGGGTCCGTAGTAGGGCGGGTGACCGGCGCACGTCTCCGTCGGGCAGTCGGGGACCATCGACTTGTACGTGGTGCCGTCACCGTTCAGGACTACCGGCGCCCCGGCGACGGGCGTGATGGCCACGCGGAGCTGGCCCGATCCGTCGAAGTCGGCGATCGATGCGGCGTTGCCGCCCTCCTGGACGAAGTCGATCGACTGCGAGTAGCACCCGGCGATCGAGCTCAACGTCACCGGCCATCCCGGGAGGTAGGGGCCGTTCGGGTTGTCGTTGCCGTCGGACTGGATGCCGTACGCCCACACCTTGTTGTTGCTGTCGCTGCACTCGAAGCTGGGCAGGAAGACCTGATCGGTCCCCTTGCCGAGCACGTCGCCGACTGCCGGGGTCATCATCAGCTTCGGGTCGCGGATGTAGGAGTTGGCCGGCAGGCCGTCCTTGATCGATTCGGGCAGCTTCACTTCGACCGGCCAGCCCGGGACCGGCTTGCCGTTCGGCTGGAAGGCGTAGACGTGGCCGTCGTAGCTCGACATGAGGATGTCGAGCTTGCCGTTGCCCTGGAGGTTGCCCAGGGCGGGCGCGGACCAGTTGCCGCGGATGGGCAGGCGGCAGCGCCGGCAGCCCGAGTCCGGGGTCGGGACGGGCAGGGTGTTGTACTGGTCGCTGCCCCCGACGGGGAATCCGTTCCGCAGCTTGCCGGCCGAGTTCCACACGTAGATCCAGCCGCTGGTCGTCGTCGCGACGATCGACTGGGACCCGTTTCCGTCCAGGTCACCGACTGCGATGCCGCTGATCGGGTCCCGCGCCTCGCGCAAAGCCTGGACCGACCTGTAGGCCTCCGAGTCGTAGTTCTGCGGGTTGCGCGGGTCGACGTACCGGAGCTGCCGGGTGTAGACCGGGAAGCCAGGGGCCTGGGAGCCGTCCGGCTGGATCGCGCTGACGACGCCGTCCATCGTGCCGAACACGAGGTCCAGTTGGCGCTTGCCGCGAAGGTCCACGAAGGTGGGGGCCGCGCTGATCTCGGTGCCGATCGGCTTCGGGTAGCCCTTCACCATGTCCTTGTCGGCGCGGGCGCCGATCGAACGCCGGTCCTCGCCCTTGAGGCCGTTGCCATCGCGGGCCCGCAGGCGGATCGTCACCGTGTACTGCTCCGGTCCGTCGGGCGGCATCACGTTCGCGGCGGGGTCTGCCTTGGCCGCGGCGGCGGAGAGCCTCGAGAGGTCGAGCGTGCCGAGCACTCCCGACTTGGCCGCCTTGCCGGTCGAGATGGTCTTGAAGTCACTGTCGGCCGGGTTCGCGCCCTGGGCGAACTCGAGCGTCCACTCGATTCCCTTGGAGCCCCAGGCCGACGGCGCGACCTTGCCCTTGATCTGGAGCTTCTTGTCCCGCGTGGGATCGACGTACTTGTACCAGGCGGGCGAGTCGATGTCGGCGGTCGGGGGGACCTTTCCGTCCATGATCAGCTTGGTCGCCTTCCCGATGTTCACCCGGCCGTAGCCGTACTGGGTCGACCAGGCGGTGTGGGTGGCGTCCGTCTTCGATCCGGGGTTGCCCGGCCACTGGTTCGGGACGTCGGGATGGTCGCGCTGCGGCAGGATCTCGCTCGCCGTGTTGATCAGCACCTGCTTGACCTCGTTCGGGGTCAGGCGGCGGGGGATGATGTTCTGGTCGACCGCGTTCAGGGCAGCGGACTGGACCATGGCCAGCATCGCGGCCTGGAACGGGGTGGCCCCGGAAGTGGTGGCCTCGCCGCTCGCGTTGAAGAGCGCGTGCGTGCCGTAGCTGGTCACGTTCGACCGGGCCCGGAAGGACTTGACGGCGTGGCCACCCTGGTCCTCGACGATCCCGTTGCCCGGGAAGACGTCATCGAACAGGTGGCCGTCCGTGTGGTCCATCGCGTCGAAGTCGTTTGAGTCCATCGACATGAGGATCCCCTTGTCGACCGCGTACTTGACCGCCTCGCGCAGCGCGCTCGAGTACGCGTACGAGACGACCACGGTCGACATGGCGTCGGCCCCGATGTCGGCGGCGTAGGTGATCGCCGGCGCGAGGCCGTCGGCCTTGCCGACCGACTCGGCGCCGGACTTGACCGGGACGACGCGGCAGTTGCGGCAGTTGCCGACGCCGGCGTAACCGTTGTCGGCTTCGCCACCCATCTCGCCGATCAGTCCGGAGGCGTGCCCGTAGGCGCGGTCCTCGGTCTGCGGGTCGTTGGTGTTCTGGTACGCGTTCCAGCCGGAGACGTCGTTCGGGTAGCCGTTGCCGTCGTTGTCGAAGCGGCCGTTCTCCGGGCAGGACTCGATCCGGTTGTTGGTGATCTTGCAGTGGCCGAAGACGGCGATCAGGTCTTCGGGCGAGAGGTACGGGGTGAGGGGGCCTCCGATGTTGACCTGGTGGAGGTACTCGTGCTGGCCGTTCTCGGCGCAGCCCCTCGTCGTGCCTTCCTCGTAGACGGTGAACTGCGGGGTTCCCTCGGGGCACTCGGGATTGACCCGCGGATCCTTCTGGTAGTCGCGGATGTCGAACTCGCCGTTGCCGTCGAAGTCGTGGCGGCCGAGATCCTGTCCGTCCCATCCCTGCGGGTAGGGCAGCTCACCGGGATTCAGGTAGATCGCGTTGAGGGCGTCCTTGATCCCGTTCGAGCTGTAGTTGACGCCACCCTCCACGTAGGCGATCAGGATGTCGTCGCGTCCGACGTTGCCCTGCGCCCAGGCGCCCGTCATGTTGACCCCGGCGAACCCCTCGGGGTCGGTCGCATTCCTGGCCCAGCAGGGGAGACCGCCGTCGGGCCGGGGCTGGTCGTAGGTCACGCCACCGGGTGCCCGGCAGAGACCATCGAGGGGACCGTAGAGGCCCCACTGGCCGCCGGCGCAGCCCGAAACGGGATCCTGGCGGTCACAGTTCGCGAAGTTCGGATCGTTCGGCCAGTCCTCGATCGGCAGGACGGGCCCGTTCGGCAGCTCCGGGGCGGGATCGGCCGAGGCCTGGGTCGCACCGATTGCGAACACGGCCAGGGCGCAGGCGAACACGGCGAGAACGCGATTCAACGACAAGACACTTCCTCCCTTAGGCAAATTTCCCTGACTCCCACCTCCCGTGACAGTCCTCACGGGGAATCTACCGGCTCCACCGCCGGATTTGGTTGTTCGGCCACGGGTGTACCCGGCACGGGTTCCTCCATCGGATCAATAACCGGCAGGAGATGCGGTTGATTCGGTCCCGCCGGATCGACGTAATAGACGGCCGTTCCGCCGAGCCGGTCGTGAAACCCCCGCCGGTCCAGGCGAAGGAGCACCCCGAGGAAACCGAGGCCGCACGGGATGGCCGCCAGCCAGAACCCGACCAGCCGACGGAACGCGCGCCTGGGGCCGATCGCCCGCCTTCCCTCGTGTTCGATGCGGATGTCCAGGAAACGCATCCCCGGCGTCTGGCCGGACAGGGACCAGAACACGAACAGGTAGAGCGAACCGGCCATCAGCCAGAAGAACCCTCCGACCGCGTACGCGGCGCCGCCGACGTCGTCGCCTTCCCAGCCGAGCGCCGTCGCGATCAGGCCCAGGAGCGCGGTCGTCCCCAGCATCAGGATGTTGACGATCGCGGCGTCGAGCCCGAGGCCGAGCGCGCGGGTCACGATGCCGACCCGGTCCGTCGGACTCGTCCGTTGCTTCCGGAAAGTGATCCGCCTGCCGATGCGTTCGAAGATGTAATCGAGGGCCCTGGTGACCCGGGCGACGCCCCGGCCGATGTCGTCGAGCAGGCCGAGCCCCTGGGAAGCGATCGCCGCCCTCACCTCGGGGGCCTCGGCGATCCTCTCGATCAGACGCTGGGTTTCGTCGCTGTCGAGGATCCGGGCCCACAGGCGATCGACCATCTCGGAGTCGACGACCTCGAGCAGCGCCTGTTCGACCGCTTCGCTCTTCATCGCGTCCCGCACCGCGTTCTCGATCAGCGGCCCGTTCAGGATGCGCTTCACGGATCGCTCCACCGCCTCGCTCTCGACCGCGCGGACGATCGCCTCCTCGACCGCCGTTTCCAGGGCCTGATCGAGTCCGGTGGCGCCAACCGCGCGCCGCGCCCGCTCCGTGCCGGCGCCCACCAGTCGTCCGGCCAGGGAAGGACTGTCGCCCTCGGGTGAACCGTTGGAGTTGGGATCCATCGGCCTCAGCCTAGCCCCGGCACGGCCGGTGAGCGGTACCCGGGCGCCCGCTCGGTCGCGAGCGTGCGGGTGTCGGGGTCGAGGGCGACGGGTGCGAGCTCGACCCGCCGTCCCAGCCGAGCCAGGATCGCCGCCTCCACGTCCTCGAGCGTGGTGCCGGGCACCTCGTCCTCGAGACTGCCGACCGTGGCCCGGTCGAACTCCAGGCCCAGGGCCGCGTAGACCGGTTCGAGGACGTCGGCGACGAGGTCCGCGCCGAAAACGATGATCACGAAGCCTATGTGGGCCGCTCCCCGGATCATCCGCTGGCCGACGCCGGCCAGCTTGGTCTCGCCGCGGGCGTTGATGCTGTACTCGCCCGGGCAGTACTCGCGCGGCACGGCACCGACCCTGGCGTCGACTCCGAGATCCACGAAGGAGTCGCGCACGAGTCCCGTCCACTCGACGAAGCGCTGGTTGGTGCGTTCGGCCGGAGCGGGATCGGGCAGCGTGAGGGTGAGGCTGAGCGCCCCCTCCGTGAACGCGGCGGCCCTGCCTCCCGAGATTCGCTCCATCCCGGGGAAGCCCCGTCCGGCGGCGGCTCGTACCGCTTCGGCGTAGCCGCCCGCGACCGCGTCGCGCCGGCCGAAGGCGACGACCCTCCCGGGGCGGCTCAGGCGAACGGTGGGAGGCCTCTCGCCGCGTGCGACCTGCTCGAGAAGCACCCGGGACAGCGCGGGACCGGTCTCCGGACGGTCGGGAAAGGAGTCCCGGAGGAGCTCCCATCTGATATGAGTGTTTGCTAACAAACCGCCCCTTCTCCCCCCGAAACCATCTTCAACTCGAGAAACTCACTGATCTTCCTGGCGGTGATCGCCGTCCTGATTATCGCCGGGAACCTCTTCGTCAACCGCTCCGGCGACGACGGCGAAAGCCGCGGAACCGGACTCGCGGTGGCCGCGATCACGTCCGAGACCCCGATCGGGGTCGCGTTCCAGTTCGGTGACCTCGTGCAGGCGGCCCGGGACAAGGCGGCGGCGGCCGAGGCCGAAAGGCTTGCGGAAAAGGTCGAACGCAAGCGGAGAAAGAAGAAACTGGTGGCGAAGTTCTCCGACCTCCCCGGCTCGGTGAGCCGCGAAACGCTGGAGGCCATCGCCGAGTGCGAGTCCGGCGGCGACCCGCGGATCGTGTCCTCCAACGGCCTCTACCACGGCAAGTACCAGTTCAGCCCCGAAACCTGGGAGTCGGTCGGCGGCGAGGGGCTCCCCTCCGAGGCACCCGAGGCCGAACAGGACTACCGGGCGGCCCTGCTCTACGAGCGGTCCGGTCCCGGCCAGTGGCCGGTCTGCGGCCAGTAACCCCGTTTTCCCTCGCCGGGCGTCGTTTGGCCGCCACCCGGCACTGAACTAGGATGGGCTGGTCTTGATCCTGGGAGCAATCGAAATCTCTCTCCGGTCCACCAGGTTCTCCCTCTCGGACGCGACCGCCGACTCGGTGGTGCGCATCGTCGAACGCAGCCACGGCGTGACCGCCGGCATCGAGGGGGTGGACCGGATCACCGCGCTGATCATGGCCGAGGTCGAGTACGCCCGCGACCACGGAGCGGAATCGATCGAGGTGATCGCCGTGCCTGCGCTGCGCGGCTCCCGCCTGATCCGGCTCCTCGACCGCGTCACCGAGGCCGTCGGGGTCGGCCCGATCCAGATCCCGACCCGCCGCGACTGGGCCGCCGCGGCCTTCCTCGGGGTGACCGTGCCGGGGGCCGGGTACCTGCCCGACCCGGTCGCCGTGGGCATCATCGGCGAGAACGCGATCGGTTACGCGGTCGGCTCGCCTGGGCAGATCCCGGAGTGGATCGGATCCCGGCCGGTCGGGGCCTCGACGATGTCGCGCAAGGCCCGGTTCCACGATCCGCCCCGGCCGGGCCAGCTCGAGGCTGCGATCACCGGTGCCTCGCGCGGCATCGCCTCGATGTTCCCGCCCCAAGCGGAACGCGTTCTCGTGGTCTCGCCGCTCGCCCCGGTGGTCGAGCGGCTCTGCGGCGCCTCGATCGGACCCGAGGAGGCCCGCAAGGGCCTGGGCGCGATCCTCGGCCAGACCAGCGAGGACATCTCCGCCTGGTTCGGTGCCGAGATGCCGATGGCCCGGCACCTGCCCGGGATCATCGTCGGCCACGCCGCCCTCGCGGAGGGGCTCGGCGTCCGGGTCGAGCCGGCCCTGGCCGATCTCGCAGCGAGCCGTTACTGGCTGGCCGAGCGCGAATCAGCGATATCCGGCCGGGAGCCGCGATGAGTCCGAAGAAGGGTGCGGACGCCGAGCTCGAGGAGGGGGTGTCCGAACCGGGTGAGAAGGCGCCCGCGCTCCACAGCCGGGAGTCGATCCGGTCGGTTTCGGTCAAGGCACCGACCCGCGGCAACCGCAGGCTCGAGAAGTTCCTCGACGCGGTGAACCACGACGACGAGGTGAGGACCTGGTGGTACATGGCGCAGGTCCACGCCGAGCGGCTGGGGATGTCGGACCACTCGTGGGTCCACATGCAGATCGTGCTCAACATCGCCCTGAGGCTGACTCGCCTGCTCGACAAGGCGGGCGTGAAGGGGGTGATGGTCACCGACCACGGGATGAGCGAGCGGGACACCGAAGTGGTGGTCGCCGGCGGGGCGCTGCTCCACGACGTGGGGATGTCGATCCACCGGGCCGACCACGAGGAGTACAGCCTTTTCCTGGCGCGCGAGGCCCTGCCGGGGCTCCTCGAGGGCATCTACCGGGAGCCGGAGCGTTCGATCGTCACCGCCGAGGTGCTCCACGCCATCATCGGCCACCGCCGCCGGGGCCAGCCGTACACGGTCGAGGCGGGCATCGTCCGGGTGGCCGATGCGCTCGACATGGCGGAGGGCCGCACCCGGGTCCCGCTGGAGGCGGGACAGGAGGGGATCCACTCGATCTCGGCCGCGGCGATCGACCGGGTGAACATCTCCGCGGGCGAGAACCGGGCCGTCCGCGTCGAGATCGAGCTGAACAACTCCGCGGGCATCTTCCAGGTCGACGATCTGCTCGCCACCAAGATCCGGGACACGCCGCTGGCCGATCACATCGAGGTGGTGGCCGAGGTGAGGGGCGAGAGCGAGAAGCGTCTCCTGTCGGGATTCAGGTTGCCGGGATGAAGACGGGCCTCGTCACGCTCCGCGACCAGGCGCTCCACGAGACGGGCAGCCACCCCGAGAACGCCCGCCGCTTCCCGGGCGTGCTCGAACGGCTCGGTGCCGACAGCCGCGACCACGGTCTGCCGGTCCTCGAGGCCCGTCGGGCCGGGATCGACGACATCCTGAGGGCCCACACCGAGTCACACGTCGAGAACGTCCGGGCCGCGGCCGAATCCGGCCCCACCTGGCTGGACGGGGACACCGTCGCCTCTCCCCACAGCTACGACGTGGCGCTGGGCGCGGCCGGCGCCGCGCTTGTGGCGGTCGATGTGGTGACGGGAGACGACGCCGGCCTGACCAGCTCCTTCGCGATCGTTCGCCCGCCCGGCCATCACGCCACCCGGGACCGGGCGATGGGGTTCTGCCTCTTCAATAACGCGGCGGTCGCGGCCCGGTACGCGCGCGACCGGCTCGGGGTCGAACGGGTCGCCGTCCTGGACTGGGACGTGCACCACGGAAACGGGACCCAGGACATCCTCTACGACGACCCCTCGGTCCTCTTCGTCTCCTTCCACCAGTGGCCCCTCTACCCGGGGTCCGGATGGCTCGACGAGGTCGGGGTCGGAGAGGGGAGGGGGTACACGGTGAACCTGCCGATGCCACCGGGGTCGGGCGACCGCGAGCACATCGAGGGCTTTCGCGCGGTCGCCGGTCCCATCCTCGACCAGTTCGACCCCGGCCTCCTGATCGTCTCGGCCGGCCAGGACGGGCACGTCGCGGACCAGCTCGCGAGCCAGAACCTCACCGCGGCCGGCTACCACGCCCTCGCGGAGGCCTGCGCGCATTTCGCCTCGCAGAAGGGCATCGGCCTGGTCGCTCTCCACGAGGGCGGCTACAACCCCGAAACGCTCCCGCTGCTCGACCACGCGATCTACGCCGGTCTGGGCGGCTTCACCCCGGACCTGACGGGTGACACGCCGACCCCCGATACCCCGGAAACGGGATGGGAAGAACGACTGGCCCAGATCAGGAGGGTCCAGTCACGCTACTGGGGCGTGTGACTAGGAGTTGAAGCGGTCCAGGTCGTGACGACGCTGTTCCTTCTTCGCGTCGAGCCGGCCCTGGATCAGGGAGAGCACGGTGACGAGGATCGCGAAGAAGGCGATCACGCCGAAGCAGAAGAAGGTGATGTAGCGGTCGTCGACGCGGCCCGCGGTGCCGACACCGTCCGCGGCCATGGCGGCGGCGGGGGCAGCCAGGACGAAGAGGGTGGTCAATACGGCAACGAGACTGTTACGGACGCGGTTCACGCCAGAAAACTTACCGAATGTGCCCGGAGGAAAGTCCCGCGACTTGTTACTTCCTTGTGAAATTCGGTTTCCTCGTGCGGGTCTGGTCCCACCGGCCGCCTACACTTTGATCCAGATGATCGGAAGGCCGAGATGAGCGCAGGCAGGAACTCACTCCGGGTGGCGGTGATCGACGACGACTCGGGGTTCGTCCGGGTCCTCGCGAACCGGATGGATTCGGCCGGCTGGCAGCACCGGATCGTCGCCTCTCCCGTTCCGCCGGAGGAACTGGTCGCGATGAAGGTGAACGCCGTCCTGCTCGATCCGTACGTGATCGGCGAGCGGAGCTGGGAGTACCTGGAACGCATCTGCGGCCTGCTCCCCGATCTCGGCGTGATCGTCTGTGCGCGCGAGGGCACGGTCGCCCAGCGTGTCCGCGGGCTCCGCATCGGCGCCGACGACTGGATCGGCAAGCCCTGCCACCCGGAGGAGGTGATCGCCCGCATCGAGGCGGTGTCGCGGCGCCGGCGCCGCCACACGGCGGATTTGGACAAGGGGCCTCTGGTGGTCGGCGAGCTGGAGATCCGTCCGGACCAGTTCCAGGCGTTCATCGCCGGTCAGAGCCTCGACCTCACCCGCCGCGAGTTCGAGCTGCTCCACCTCCTCGGCCAGAACGAGGGCAAGGTCCTCGATCGAGAGACGATCTACCAGCGGGTCTGGGGATACGCGATGGCCCACGGCGACCGATCGGTCGACGTCTTCGTGCGCAAGCTCCGGACGAAGCTCGAAAAACGTTCCCCCGGATACACCTACATCCACACCCACTTCGGTGTCGGCTACAGATTCGCGGCCGAGACACCGACTACGGCCGACGAGGCCGTCGAGGGCGGCTCCGACCGGGCCACCAAGTCTGCGGACGCCGACGCGTCCGGCGTGCCGGTCTAGCGCCGCACCCCTTCCCGGCGAAGAACGGGCGCCCGAACGGGCAAGCCCGGTGCGCCTTCGTTCACAACCCTTTAACAGCAGGTCTACCCGTAGGTAACAACTCGGGCGCCGGCGGGTGCGACTCTGGCTCCGCAGCCCGCCCGCACGGCGGGGAAACGACGCGGAGGTGGCCGTGACAGACAAGATCCGAATCCAGTACCAGGAGGAGCTGGCCCACCTGGAGGACCAGGTCCTCGGTGCCTTCGACCTGGTCGTCCGGGCCCTCGATCGCACGCTCGAAGCGGTCGAACTGCAGGACATTCCGCTGGCCGAACTCGTCACGGCCGATGACGATCGCATCGACGGCCGCTACCTGGAGGTGCATCAGGGTCTGATCACGCTGCTCGCGACCCAATCGCCCGTCGCGACCGACCTCCGCCTCATCTCGGCCCTCCTCCACGTGATCAAGAACGCCGAACGAATGGGCGACCAGTGCGTGAACGTCTGCAAGCTGATCCCGCTGGTCGGCCACGAGCCGCCGTCGGACGAGGAGATGATCCACCTGATCCTCGAGATGGGCAGCCAGGCGCGGAACCAGATCCTCCAGGCTGCAATGGCATTCGCGGACCGCGACGAGGCGGCCGCCCAGGACCTGGTCCGGCAGGACGACTTGATCGACCGGCTGAACCGGGAGTGCTTCGGCCTCGCGATCGAGATCGGAGACGAACCCGATCGCCGGGAATGGGCCATGACGATGCTGCTCGCGGCCCGGGCGATCGAACGGATCGGAGACAACGCGGTCGACATGGGCGAGCAGGTCGCATTCGTCGTCTCGGGTCTCTTTCGCGAGTTCGAGGACGCCTCTCATCCGGCTTGAGACGCGGGTCTCCGCGGCGTTCACAAGGCCGTAACAACCACGTAACAGCGGCGTAACACCCGAGCCTTCGGGTGCTTGTTGACTGGCCCCGTCAAGCAACGAAACGTCAAAAACAAGCCCTACAAGGAGCAATCTTGAAACTGAAGAAGTGGTTTGTCGCGGTGCCCCTCACCCTGGCTCTCGCCCTGGGTGTGACCGCGTGCGGAGAGGACTCGTCCGACGCCGGTACCGGGAACGGTGGAGGCGCGGTCGCCGGCGAGATCGCCGGAGCCGGTGCCAGCTCGCAGGAGGCCGCCATGAACGCGTGGATCGCCGCCTTCCAGGACGCCAACCCCGACTCGACCATCTCGTACGATCCGGTCGGCTCGGGTGGAGGCCGCGAGCAGTTCATCGCCGGCGGCACCTCCTTTGGCGGCACCGACTCCGCGATGGACGAGACCGAGCTGGCCGACGTCGCCGAGCGCTGCGCACCGGGCGAGTACATCGAGATTCCCGCGTACATCTCGCCGATCGCCGTCGCATACAACGTGGACGGGATCGAAGATCTGAACCTCTCGCCCTCAACCCTCGCCCGTATCTTCGACGCGAAGATCACCAAGTGGAACGACCCGGCGATCGCGAAGGAGAACCCGGACGCGGAACTGCCCGACACCGACATCGTGGTGGTCCACCGTTCGGACGAATCCGGCACGACCGAGAACTTCGTCGACTACCTTTCGCAGGCGGCACCGCAGGACTGGCCCCACGAGGTCGACGGGAACTGGCCGACCAAGGGTGGCGAGGCCGCCAACGGCACCTCGGGCGTGATCAGCGCGATCAATGCCGGCTCCGGGACCATCGGGTATGCGGACCTGAGCCAGGTCGGCGACCTGAAGACCGTCAACGTCAAGGTCGGTGACGAATACGTCGCCCCCACGGCCGAGGCTGCGGGCAAGATCTTCGAGGCCTCGAAGCGGATCCCGGGCCAGGGCGAGTACGTGTTCGCGTACGACCTCGACCGGACCGCGGCGGCCGACGGCCTCTACCCGATCTCTCTCGTCTCGTACGAGATGGCCTGCACCACCTACGACAGCGCCGATGAGGCTGCCCTAGTGAAGGCCTTCTACGAGTACATCATCAGCGAGGAGGGCCAGCAGGCCGCCGCCACCACGGCCGGATCGGCCCCGATCCCGGAATCGCTGCGCGAGCAGATCACCCCCGCCGTGGAGGCGATCCAGGCGAAATGAGCGGTTCGGAAGCACGGCGCCGCCCCGGAGACCGGGCCTTCCACGGCCTGGCCACCGGGGCGGGTGTCCTGATCCTGGTCGTCCTGGCGGGGGTCGCCGGTTTCCTCGTCAGCGAGGCCCTGCCGGCGATCACCGCCCCGGTCGCCGACCTCCCCGACGGCGAGAGCCTCACCCGGTACGTGTGGCCCCTCGTCTTCGGAACGGTCCTCTCCTCGGCCATCGCGATCATCCTCGCCGTACCGATGGCGATCGCGGTGGCGCTCTTCACCAGCCATCTCGCGCCAAGGCCGATATCGATGTCCGTCTCCTACGTCACCGACCTGCTGGCCGCGATCCCGAGCATCATCTACGGCATCTGGGGCATCGCCGTGCTCGGCCCGGCCTCGGTCCCGGTCACGCAATGGCTCGCCGACCACTTCGGCTTCATCCCGCTCTTCGAAGGTCCCGCCTCGACCACCGGCCGGACGATGCTGGTCGCCGGCATGGTCCTGGCCCTGATGATCCTCCCGATCATCAGCGCGGTCGCCCGCGAAGTCTTCAATCAGACCCCCAAAGGACTGCAGGAAAGCGCCCTCGCGCTCGGCGCGACTCGCTGGGAAATGATTCGTATGGTCGTCCTGCCCTTCGGCCGGTCCGCCGTCGTCGCCGGCTCGATGCTGGGCCTCGGCCGGGCGCTCGGCGAGACCATGGCGGTGACGATCATCCTCTCGGTTTCCGGGGTCGTCACGTTCGACCTGATCAGCTCCGAGAACCCTTCGACGATCGCCGCGAACATCGCGCTTCAGTTCCCCGAGTCCTCCGGGCTCGACGTCAACGTCCTGATCGCGACCGGGCTCGTGCTCTTCGCGATCACCCTCGCGGTCAACATGGCCGCCCGCACCATCATCGGTCGGAGGGAGGTCGCCCGTGGCCGGTAGTGCCGTCTCGATG
>Ga0182746_1002842_pt1 | contig 12591 bp, 11 predicted proteins | sample eDN3rd30CBELigOP_FD_128881 | JGI IMG/M metagenome (GOLD analysis project Ga0182746, IMG submission 128881) | Enriched Organic Plus compost microbial communities from Emeryville, California, USA - eDNA 3rd pass 30_C BE-Lig OP (version 2) (version 2) ... | reverse complement strand
ATGTCTGGTAATGATGGCGAAGAGGTCACACCCGTTCCCATTCCGAACACGGAAGTTAAGCTCTTCAGCGCCGATGGTAGTTGGGGGTTTCCCCCTGTGAGAGTAGGACGTTGCCAGGCAAAAGCAAACAGCCCCAAGTAGTAGGGGCTGTTTTTTTGTCTATGGAAAAGAAAACCCTAGGCCTAGCCTAGGATTCAAAGAGCTTTCAGCGTGATATTAAGACTTCTCTAAATACAGAAGATAAGTAATATATAGCAAGGTCATGAAAGGCATTAAAAAATACTCCACGCACTAAAATGAGATGTAATCGTTACAAAAATTCTGGTGTAACCAAATAGTATGTGGCAACAGTCGGAAGAAACAAGAAGGTAATAGAAGAACGTATACATAATCAGATTCAAGGTGATATAGCGCAGAATGATTAAGTATGACGGAATACATTAATCTATTCACAAATAAGAGGTAAGGAAAAAGAAACGAAGGCAAAGAGCAGATCTTTTTGAGATTGGGTCAGTAACAAAAGCTTTCGGCTAAAGAGAAAACCATCCGTTAAGGATGATTTTTATTTCTTCCTTCCTTAATCATCAAGTCATTAAGACATCGTTTTTTCTGACGGTACCTTTATAATACACACATAAAAGCCGTATGTAGCATCGCTACATACGGCTTTATGAATAAGAAAGTAAAAGCGCTTTCTTTTATTTTTAACTTAAATCCCTAAACCAATCGAGAATAAGATAACAGCAAGAACTACTGCTACAATCGGTACAATTACTGTCATCGCACCAAATGCAGGGTAGGCGTCTTTATGTGTTTCACCAGCGATGGCTCTAATTGTTGTTACAGCATATCCTCCGTGAGGTAATGAATCTAACGTACCAGATGAGATGGATACCGTTCGATGAAGGGCTTCTGCGTTAACTCCCAAATCTAAATAGTGCGGAGCAAGAATAGGGAGTGCAATGGATTGACCACCGGATGAAGAACCTGTTAATCCGGCGATAACCATAACGGCTAAAGCTCCTCCGATTAATGGATATCCTGGAATGCTCGTCATGAAATCAACTGCTGTGCTAAATGCAGGAGTTATTTTGGCGACTCCTCCAAAGCCAACTACCGCAGCCGTATTCCCAATCGCAATAAGTGCACCAGCTGTTCCTTCACTAACTGCATCCCAAAAGTTCCTGAAATATTTTCTGTTTAATAACCATGTGGCAATAATACCGCTTAGTAGGGCAAGAATCAAAGCAGATTGGGCTAACGACTCATGGAAAATAAATGCCACGATAAGAACAGCTAATAAAGGAATTAAACTTAATAATGGATGTGGTAAGTTTGTTCTTATCTCGGTATTATCTGTTTCTCTTTGAATAAAATGCTCGCCATTTTTAACAGCTTTTTTAATCATTCTCATGAGCCAGTAATATCCGAATATAAGCATAAATACAGCTGTAATTAAACTAACTTCCCATCCTGCATACGGGCTTGTCTGTAAATAAGGAATTGGAATCCAGTTTTGAATTTCAGGTGATCCTGCAGAAGTCATAGTAAACGTAGTAGAACCAAAAGCTAATGCTGCTGGTATAAATCTTCTAGGTAAATTCGCTTCTTTAAATAAACTGACTGCCATTGGATATACAGCGAAAGCTACGACGAATAAACTAACGCCTCCGTATGTTAAAACTGCACAGGCAAGAACGACAGCGAGCACAGCGTGTTTCATTCCGATTTTTGAAACAATCCAATGTGATACACTTTCTGCGGCACCGCTATCCTCCATAACTTTACCGAAAATAGCACCTGCTAAGAACATCAAATACCAGGATGTAATGAATCCTGCAAAGCCACTCATGTAACCAGTAATGAAATCTACTTCTCCTTTAGCCGCAAACTGGGGGAATAGAGGCACTCCGTTCAGCACTGCTACGAACAGTGCTGAGATTGGAGCAACGATTAGTAGATTCATGCCTCTCATGACGAGAACGGTTAATAAAATTAAGCCTCCAATTAACCCAAACATACTTATCATATAAGCTACCTACCTTCTGTATATAAAGGACCGGATATTCCTTTATTTCTTATTTCCGTATTTGCGAACACGTAGTAATGCTTGTTCAGCATGACCAGCGAAGTTTTCTAATTGGCAAAGTCTAGCTGCGTATTCACCAATATAGGCACTTTGTTCTGGTGATGTAACTTTTTGGTATGTAACCGTTTTTAAGAATTTACCTACCCAAAGTCCGCCAGTATATCTTGCTGCACCTTTTGTAGGTAATGTGTGGTTCGTTCCGATTACTTTATCGCCATAAGCAACATTTGTTTCAGGTCCTAAGAATAAGCAGCCGTAATTTGTCATATTCTCTAAGAAGAAATCAGGGTTTTTTGTAAGGATTTCAACATGTTCGAATGCTAATCGGTCTGCCTCTTTTAAAGCCTCTTGCTCGTCCTCAACTAAAATGATTTGTCCATAATCTTCCCAAGAAACTCTTGCTACATCAGCTGTAGGCAAAATTTGTAACTGTCTTTCGATCTCTTTAACTGTTTCATCAGCAATTTCTTTAGAAGTTGTGATTAATGCACCTGGTGAAGTTGGTCCGTGTTCACCTTGTCCTAGAATATCTGTTGCAATCATTTCTGGATCACTTGTTTCATCAGCAACGACTAGTGTTTCTGTTGGGCCGGCAAATAAGTCGATGCCAACGCGGCCGTATAATTGACGTTTTGCTTCAGCAACGAATGCGTTACCAGGTCCAACGATCATATCTACAGGTTCAATTGTTTCTGTACCGATTGCCATTCCAGCCATCGCTTGGATTCCGCCAAGAATATAAATTTCGTCAGCTCCAGCTTTATGCATTGCATAGACTGTTGCAGCTGGAATCTCTCCATTAATCGGTGGGGTGCAGGCGATAACTCTTTTAACACCTGCCACTTTAGCCGTCAGTACACTCATATGTGCGGAAGCAACCATTGGATAACGTCCTCCAGGAATGTAGCAGCCTACACTGTTTACTGGAATATTCTTGTGTCCAAGAATAACACCTGGCATTGTTTCTACTTCAATATCTGTCATAGATTTTCTTTGTTCTTCTGCAAATCTTCTAATATTGTTTTGGGCAAATTCAATATCTTCTACAGTTTGCGCTGGAATAGAAGCACAGATTTCCTCGATTTGCTCTTCCGTTAAACGAAAGCTTTCAGGGCTCCATTTATCAAAGTTTTCCGACAATTCTCTGATAGCTTTATCGCCTTCTTCTTCAATTTTCTTAATAGTAGAACTAACTATTTCAGAAACCTTTGCATCGTCCTTTTGAATATCTTCTGCTACTTTACCTTGTTTTAAATAAATTGCCATATTACAATCTCTCCCTTTTTATAGTATTTTGCATACGTATGCAAAACCGAGAAAAAAAGAATTTGCATACGTATGCAAAGAAGTTTAAGTTTTTGCATTCATATGCAAAAACATGATTTATCATCGCTTGTATAGAATCATAAGGTAAACGTTTACAATTGTCAATATATAAAATATTCATACTATTTTGTAGTTTTGCGATGAATAAAGTGACCCTTTAGTTTAATTGTTTGATACTGGTCATGATTTGAATCGGACATTAATAAATTAATGGTTTCGTCAACCATTTGCTCTATAGGCTGTACCCAGGTTGATAGGGCATAATTAGGCCAAGATGACATTTTTATATCATCAAATCCGATTACAATCGTCTCATCTGGAACAGAAATATTCTTTTCCTTTAGCGCATCTAACGCACCTAAAGCGGTTATATCATTAGCTCCAAAAATGGCTTCAGGTCTATGTCCAGTTTCCAGCATAGTTTTTGTAAGACTAAAGGACTTTTCGTATGTGTAATCTCCTTCTAATATCGTGATATTGATCCCTTTATTTTTAAAAAAGTCTGTAAATCCTTTTTGCCTGTCCTGACTTGTGGATGTATTAATTCTCCCTGTAATAAAAACGATATCTCTATACCCTTTTTCGTAAATATAGGCAGCAATTTCGTTGGCAGCGCTAATATTGTCACAGCTGACAGAATTACATAATAAATTTTTATCATGTCGGTTGAACAATGTGACAGGAATATCATAATCCTGAAGTTTTGCCACGACTTTTGAAGAGAGAAGGGCATCCGTTACAATAACAGCTTCTACGTTGTATTCTAAGAAATGATTAATTTCTTCTTGTTGAATTTCTTCATTTTCCGTATATACAAATAATACAGAATATCCTTGTGCTCTTAGCTTTTTTGTAAATATCCCTAAAACCTCATGATAGAACGGATTCTGGATATCTTTCATTGCTAGGCCAACCATATTTGTTTTTCTTGTAATGAGGCCCCTTGCTAATGCATTAGGTTGATAATCCAGTTCTTCTGCTACTTTCAATACTTTCTTTCTTGTTTTTTCTGAGACGCTTGCTCCTGGTGTAAACACCCGTGATACCGTCGATTGAGATACATTTGCCAATTTAGCAACTTCCATTGCTGATACAACTTTCCTTACCATGTATATACCCCTAACCTAATATATTGTTTGTTAATATAGTTGAAAATACTGAACTTTTCAAGTGGGGATTGCCAATGAGAGTGTACTATTGTCCCTCGGGTCATCATAACTCTATCATTATAGCAAAACACAAATACATTTAACGTTTTATTTGCAAAAGAGAAGAGACAATAAAAAGAAGCCTTGTCCAGGCTTCTTACGCTGTTTTATCTCAAAATCATTTCGATGTATATAACAGATTTAAGAAATACGTTTTAATTCTTCTGTTAATCGTAGGAATTCTTCTTTGTTCCGATTCTCTAATGAACGATCAATCTCTTTTCGAAGTTGCTCTTTTCGGAAATCACAAAGGACTTTGTTTAACACCATCTCAGCAAATTCGGAATCCATAATATTTACCTCATTAATTGTTGGTGTGTTAAGCAAATTCTTTTTCATTGAAAATCAACTCCTTGACCTTTTTTTTATTATAACAATAGTTTTCAGAAAATTCAAATACTTTTATTGGTAGTTTTTTGTTATTTATATCCGGTTGTTTTCGTTTTTTAACCAATAATAGGGTTAATCTATCTTATTTCTTAGGTTGATTAGGAAGGTTATTATAAAATTGATGAAACAAACATGTGAGGTAAGAGTTTAGATTAAATTGGTTTTTATCAATGAAATTAGACAACACTAATTGGCTTTCTCTTGACATCATTTTGCCTCCTTTAACATAACTTCCTTATCTATATCATTACCAAACTATCAATTTTTTATACACATATAAATAAAAAAATATTATGGGGAGTAGTTTGATTCAACGAGGGGACTAGGATGAGTGTAATGTTTATTAATATGAAAAAGCATAAAGAAAAATATCATTCTCTTTATGCCTTTTGACAGTGTTTACTTTTTAAAGTTGTCTGGATAAAATCCTTTTGCTAAAATTTCAATGGCTTGTGCTGCACGTATGCCTTCAGATGCTGCTGAAAGTGGTAAAATGACAAAACGTTCATTTTGAACAGCTGGTGTTTCTTTTAAAGCTGGATCCTGTTTTAAAAATTCAATTTTACTTTCTGCAGTGGTATCACCATAATCGATCACGACAATGACTTCTGGATTACGCGCTACGGCATCTTCTTTAGATACGGTTACCCAACCATCTTTTACATCAGAGAAGATATTATGGCCGCCTGCAAGTGTTGTAATTTCATTCATAAAGTTTTGACCCGCTGTGAAAATTTCTTTTTCACCACTATCGTAAATAAGGACGTTTACTCTCTCATCAACCTTTGGTAAGTTAGCTTGTACTTTTTCTACATCGGCTTTCATTTGAGCTATAAGCTCATCACCGCGCTCCTCAACACGGAAGATCTTCGCGATATTTTGAATATCTTCGAAAATATCCTCAAGTGTTGGACTTGTCATATTTGATGAGTTATGGAGATATGTATGAATCCCTAATTCCTTCAATTCTTCCTGTGTTCCAATTCCTTTTTCAGAGAAACCACTTGCCCATCCTGCATATAAAAAATCTGCTTCTACATCAATGACTTGTTCCTTCGTTGGATATTCTTTTGCCAATACTGGTACTTGATCATAGGCTTCTTGGAGTGAAGGTGAAATTTTATCATCCAAATAAGCCGTACCAACCATTGAATCTTCTAAGCCTAATGCTAGCATGATTTCTGTCACATGCTGGTTTAAGCTAATGGCGCGTTTAGGAGCTTCAGTATAAACAGTTGTTATATCATTATTAACAATCGTGACTTCATTTTCTGTATCCTCTTTTACATTACTGCTTTGTTCTGTCGAGCTGCCACACGCAGTTAAAGCGATTAGTAGTATAGTAGAAAGACATATGCTCAAAAATTTGTTGTATGTTTTCATCATTTTTCTCCTTTGATTTAGATTATTATAGACGAAGTTTCCTTCGGAGCTGATTTGAGAAATTGTTCAGATATATAGGTTAGATGCGGCTTGCCCGTAAGCGGATGCTGTTGAACCTCGGCGTATACACCAAATACATCACGCAGTAACTCGGGAGTGAGTACTTTTTCCGGTGTTCCATAACGAACGATGCGTCCATGTTGTAATACATAGATTTGGTCGCAATACATGGCAGCTATATTTAAATCATGCAGCGCAGCGATAACAGTCAACTGTAAAGTTTGAATTAAGTCCATCAGCTGTAATTGGTGCTGAATATCTAAATGATTCGTTGGTTCATCCAAGATCAGTATATTCGCTTGCTGGGCGAGAGCACGGGCCACCATGACACGTTTTTTTTCACCGCCTGAAAGGGAACTAAAGTTGCGTGTTTCCAAATGAGCAATACCTGTTTGGGATAGGGCCTCTTTTACAATTTGAACATCTTTTTGGTGATCGATTTCAAACAGTTTTTTATGAGGGGTTCTTCCCATACTGACTAAATCACGCACTTGAAAATCAAAAACGATAGGGGTTTCCTGCCCAACAACGGCTAAACTTTTAGCAATTAGTTTATTTGATTGCTTGAAAATATCTTTTTCATTTAATAGGACCGTGCCGCTTTCTGGTTTTAATAGACGGTACAAATTTTTAAGCAGGGTCGATTTTCCGCTGCCATTAGGACCAATTAAGCCGACAAATTGCTGCTCCTTTACTTGAATGCTTACTTCATGCAAGATTTGCTTATCATGAATGGAGTATGATAGATGGTTGGCTTGTAATGTCATATCTTTTAATCTCCTTCCCCGAAAGAATAATTGTTACGGCGCAGCAGCCAAATGAAGAATGGTCCTCCGCAAATAGCTGTAATAATTCCTATTGGCATTTCTTCTGGAGCAATCAAAATTCTTGCAAGTGCATCTGCCCATACTAAAAAAATACTGCCTAACAATGCGCTGATTGGAATGACGTATTTATAGTTGGAACCAACGATTAGACGTACAATATGCGGAATAATTAAACCGACAAATCCAATCGAACCACTAACAGCGACAAGTACACCAGTTAGTAGAGATACTAATAGAATCAGCTGCATTCGGAACCGCTGCAGGTTAACGCCTAACGTTACTGCGGACTCTTCTCCAAGCAGTAATAAATTTAACTGGCGATAATGAAGCCAAAGCAATACAAATACACATATAAAAATAATCGTAGGGATGAGCAAATAGCTCCATTTGGCACCTGCTAAGCTCCCCATCATCCAATACATAACGGCTTTAATACCGCCTTCTCGTGTTGACATCATTAAAATAAAGTTTGAAATAGCGGACAGTATAAGGGACACAGCAATTCCCGCTAGTAAAAGTCGAATAATAGAAATTCGTCCACCGACACGAGACAAGAAAAAAACAAACAATACAGAAATAAAAGCACCTATAAAAGCAGCTGCAGAAAGGGCGTAAATTCCCAAAAATGAAAAGGCGCCTAAAATTAAGACAGCAGTCGCACCAACTGTCGCCCCAGATGAAACTCCTAAAATATATGGGTCCGCAATGGAATTACGCACGAGTGCTTGGATGGCAGCCCCCGCAATGGCCAATCCTGCACCAACAATAGCAGCAAGGAGCACACGCGGTACGCGAATTTGCCAAATAATAATTTCTTGTGAGCGACTCCAATTTGTCTCTATCAGATTTTGTAAAAGCGGTACTTTAGAAAGAATAACCTTCCACACATATACTGGTGTAACAGAAACGGATCCAATCATAATGGACAGGGTGATAGAAATACCTAACACTAGAAGTAGAATGATGGAAAAGAAGATAAATTTTTTGTTAGAGAATGGTGTTTGATTAGTCATGGTTTAGTAACTCCTATTAAAAAATAGTGAGTATGAAGCAATAAAAAAGGGTACTCTACGCAAAAAAAATTGCATAGAAATACCCTAGATTTAACAAAATGATCAACAAAAGACAGAAATATGCCTTGTTTATTGTCCGTAATTGCTTACATCCTCGTGGGCATTACAGGTGAAAACTAAGTGGCAGGTCTCCTGGCTTCGAATCATCGTTACTATGACAGCCTTCCCATTTTAAAACAGTGGCATATCATCATAGAACTCCTCGTTACAGTTGCGGGACAGCGTCGGACTTACACCGACTTCCCTTTTAAGTGATATCTTTTTAAAGAAATCACACCGTTAGTATCTAAAATTTGAAATTAGTGAGAATTTTAACATATTTTGAGGTGCCTGTCACTCCCCGAAATTTGTGGAAGTAGATTAGAAGGTGGGGTGGGAGCCATTGTAAAAAAGGAGGATATAATGAAAATAATCGAAAATTAGTCTTGTTCATTGCTGCAAAAGATGACTCTCTAGATTGGCTATATAAGGTTGAAGGAGAAGGGGATAATGGGTATTCGGAGTTTTATGAAACGATAGATACCGTTTTAATGGGCAGAAGAACGTACGATTGGGTTCTGAAAAATGTAACAGGGGATTTCCCTTACAAGGATAAGGAATGTTACGTTTTTTCGAGGTCTGTAACCGAGGATAATGTAGAGGTCAAATTTGTTAAGGATAATATTGTTGGTTTCACTAATAAACTAAAACAACAACAAGGAAAAAACATTTGGATTGTTGGCGGGGGAGAATTGCTGCGCTCTTTCTTAAAGGAAAAATTAATAGATGAACTTATACTGACAGTTGCTCCAACTTTAATAGGCAACGGTATTCCGTTATTTAAAGAAGACGATGTTCATTTGGAGTTGTCTTTAAAAGGTATTAAGCGTTTCAATCAATTTGTTGAACTTCATTATGAAGTTCAGAAATAAACGACTCAGCATTAGCTGAGTCGTTTATATGGATAATTCATTAGAAATCACGGATTTTTTAGTCTTTTTTGATGTTTCTTGAACAATAACGACAGCCGCAATAACTAGAAATATCCCTAAGTATTGCCATACATTCAATTTTTCATGGAAAATTAAAAAACCTACTAGAGATGCAACGACCGGTTCGATTGTAGCGATTATAGATGCTTGGCTTGATTCTATTGTGTTTAATCCTTTTGTATAAAAAATAAAAGGCAGCATGGTTGAGAGAAAGCCAAGACCTATTATGTACACCCATACTTTTATATCTGAAAATAAAGGAAGCACGAGCCACAATCCACTAAAAGGGGTTACTGCAATAGCTGCGAACAAAAATGTATAGGCAGTAACGGTTAAAGAGTTATATTTTCTGAGTGCAAATTTCCCGAATATACTGTATAGCGCATAAAAAAGACCTGAACCAAGTCCGAGAATGAGTCCGTATAGTGAGATGGATTCAGTCGTATTTGGGAGGATGCCAACAACAAATGAGCAGCCGATAAATGTTATAAGTAAGGCTAAAACCTTTCGTGTCGTTAGTAGTTCTTTAAAAATGAATCTTGAAAAAATAGTGACAAATGCTGGGGCTGTGTAAAGAAGAATGGTTGCAACTGAAATAGACGTTTCTTTAATCGCACTAAACATACACCAATTAAACAGGACAAAACTAAAAATGCCGGTTCCAATAAAATATTTACTGTCAGCTGCTTTGATTTTTAAAAGCTGGCGATTCTTAAAAATGATATAAAGTACTAAAAATAAAGTTGCGGATAAAGCGCGAATTGTAACAACTTGTATCGGCGAAAAGCCCATTTCATAAAGAGAGGTCACAAATAGACTGATAATTCCCCATAACGAGGCCCCTGCACCAATCAATAGCAATGCTAGTTTGTTATCCACTGGGTCTTTTCTTCCTTTCAGTTAAACATACTTATATACTAACAAACGTTAGATATATTGGATATAAGGTGGGGGCTTTGGCATTCATTTCTCTCGAAGAAAACAGCACTAGAAGGAATCAGTATTGATTCCTTCTAGTGAAAAATATTAATTTGATGAGATTATTAATGTAATAAATGCCGTAGTTCTTCAACCTGTCTTCGGCTAGTATCGATTACTTTTTCAGCGATTTTTTTACTCTCCGGGTCTAAGTCACCCTTTACAAGTTCCTCGGAATATTGAACGCCGTAGTTATCTAATCCTTCTAAGGCATCCACGATAATCTTGTTTGTCTCATCAGGAAGCATGACTTTATGCATAAAGCTGTGCATGGATCCGGAGACACCTTCATCGTCAGCTGGAACTCCACCTAGATTCTGAATTCGTTCCGCTATTTGTTGGGCATTCAGCTTTACATCCTGCTGCATAGACTGAAATGTTTTCTTTATCTTCTCATCGTCTACCTTTTGGATATAATGTTCAAACGAACGTATTCCCATATATGTACCTCTTAATAAGGTGTTTAGTTCTTCGATAATTACCTCTTTTTCCACAAAAATTGCCCCCCTTTTTCTTTTATTATGCTGTCTATGGGGTGGACTATTCGTTTGTTTAGCTGAACGATTATTTTTCTTGGATACTTCCTTTTTTGCTTTTTTTAAGTGAGTTAAAGGACAAAAGTGAGAAATTCGATCAGGAAAATGTCCTTCATCAGGGCTATGAAGGACAAAAGTGAGAAATCCGGTCAGGGAAATGTCCTTCATCAGGGTTATGAAGGACAAAAAAGAGAAATCCGGTCAGGAAAATGTCCTTCATCAGGGTTATGAGGGACAAAAAAGAGAAATCTGGCCAGGAAAATGTCCTTCATCAGGGTTATGAGGGACAAAAAAGAGAAATCTGGCCAGGAAAATGTCCTTCATCAGGGTTATGAAGGATAAAAAAGAGAAATCCAGCCAGGAAAATGTCCTTCATCAAGGTTGTGAAGGACAAAATCTAGGAAATAAGAAAAGGAAAGTTCCTTTGGCGTCCTTTTCAGGAACGTCTAAAACAAAGAATAGCAACAACTAAGATTATGAGCCCTATCAATAATAAAGGCATAATACCGGAACTATATACAATATAAACTTTAATGTTGCGGATAGCATTGACGACAAGGAATATGAGCAAGAAAACACACAAAATAAGGATGAGAGGCATATTTTTACGTCTATGCAAAGCAACCAGCCCCTTTGTAGAAGCTTACTACGGTCCGTTATAAAACCCTATGCTTATCATACCTTGTATTATGTAATTAAAAACATTAAGCTTGATTCGAGTGGATAAGCGGCCGTTTGCATATTACGTACTTAAACCATACATAACTAATAATCACATACATGCTGCAGTCTAGAACATTAATGTACTTAACGATAAAAACAACCGCTTTTATCCTAACTATGTCATTGTCCTTGAAATAAGGAACAGACTTTAGAATAAAAGCGGTTGAAGTTTTGAGTTTTAGTATGAATCTGCTTTATACTTGTAAAACTCTTTATTCGTAATATTTCTTTAAATGTATGACTATCAGTAAGGGGCAAAAGGGCTTCTTGTTTTCACCAATAGTGAACTTAGTTCTTTATAAATTAATTATACAGTGAAGGAAGTCACAATTCAATAAAATTCTATATTTTTGGTGGGGAATTATTTCTTCAGATTAGCGGAGGGGGAATTTGTGCGCATAGTGACAGGATAGATCTTCTCTTTAAATAAAGAAGATCTAAGAAAACTGGTACAAGAATAATTAGAAAACAGTAACAAAATAAATCTGCTTTTTAATTTGAATGACTGATATCATTTAATGTATGTAAAGCAAGCGTATAGAGTAGATATACGCCTAAATATGCCCCTGCCAGTAAGAAAAGAGGGTTAAGAAATAAAGCGTGGATATTGGTCATGAATACTGTTTGATTTTCGATGATTTGATGAATGGAGATAGAAGCGATATTCCCAAAAATAAGTGCTGATAAAATCGCGGCTACATGAAAAATACTCCGAAATTTAAACCATTTTCTTTGAAGTATAATCATTAGTGCGGGAGCGATGATACGGCCCAAAATTAAAAAAACCTCCATCTTTATCACCTCATAATCATTCTTCACTATACAAAGGAGAAGTAAACAGCATTTAAATACATTGAGGCTGAAGAGGACGAACGTGGTTGACGTTGTAATTTGAACTGCCCCCACCTACTCATTAGGCTTTCCTGTTCACATTCTTTAAGGTGAGGGCCCGTAAAACTAGAATTGGTCTTGGTTATCTCTATTAGCTGTTATGTCGCGATAAGGCATGATGCTTTTTTCTATTTGT
>Ga0182746_1002840_pt1 | contig 12596 bp, 11 predicted proteins | sample eDN3rd30CBELigOP_FD_128881 | JGI IMG/M metagenome (GOLD analysis project Ga0182746, IMG submission 128881) | Enriched Organic Plus compost microbial communities from Emeryville, California, USA - eDNA 3rd pass 30_C BE-Lig OP (version 2) (version 2) ... | reverse complement strand
TCGAGGTGGAAGTATGAGCGCGCCGGGCCGCCCCAAGCGCGAATTCCCCCTTGGGGGGAATGGCGCGCAGCGCCCAGGGGGCCACATGAGCGCCACCCGACGCATCCTGGACGCCTTCTCGCAACCCGGCGGGCGCCGGCCGCTGCGCCTGCTGGGCGCGTCCGGCCAGCTGGGCTACGGCATCCCCACCCCGGCCTTCCAGGCGGGCCTGGACCGCCAGCCCGACCTGATCGGCTGCGACATGGGCTCGATCGACATCGGCCCCTACTACCTGGGCAGCGGCAACATGGCCACCGCCCGCGAATCCACCAAGCGCGACCTGCGCAAGGTGCTGACCGCCGCGCGTCGCCTGGACATCCCGCTGGTCATCGGCTCGGCCGGCTCGGCCGGCGCCGCGCCCCACCTGCAGCAGACGCTGGAGCTGGTGCGCGAGATCGCCCGCGAGCAGAAGCTGAGCTTCCGCCTGGCCTGGATCCCCGGCGACATCCCCAAGGACGTGGTGATCGAGGCCATCCGCGCCGGCGGCCTGACCGGCATCGACGGCATGCCCGAGCTGGCCGAGGCCGACGTCGAGAACTGCGCCAACCTGGTCGGCCAGATGGGCATGACCGCCTTCCGGCGCGCCTTCGAGGCCGGCGTGGACGTGCTGATCGCCGGGCGCGCCTGCGACACGGCGATCTTCTCCACCCTGCCGGTGATGCTGGGCTTTCCGGTCGGGCTGTCGGTGCACATGGCCAAGATCATCGAGTGCGCGTCGATCTGCTGCCTGCCGGGCGGGCGCGACTCCATCCTGGCCACGCTGGACGACGAGGGCTTCACCCTGGAAAGCATGGCCCCGCAGCGCCGCGCCACGCCCATCTCGGTGGCCGCGCACAGCCTGTACGAGCAGAACGACCCCTACGTCATCATCGAGCCCGAAGGCCGCGCCGAGCTGCACAACGCCCGCTACGAGCAGGTCGACGAGCGGCGCACGCGCGTCAGCGGCGCCACCTGGGTCGAAGCCGCAGAGCAGACCATCAAGATCGAGGGCTCGACCCGCGTGGGCGAGCGCGCCGTGCTGCTGTGCGGCGCGGCCGACCCGCGCTTCATCGAGCGCCACGAGCAGATCCTGCGCGACGTCAGCGTGGTCGTGCGCGACCTGGTGTGCGAGGACGCCGAGGAAGACTACCAGCTGTACTGGCGCGTCTACGGCATGAACGGCGTGACCGACCGCCAGCCCGGCGACGCCGTGCCGGCCGAGGTCTTCCTGCTGATCGAGTGCATCGCGCCCACCACCGCGCGGGCCTCGGAAGTGATGCGCACGATGAAGCAGTATTTGCTGCACTTCGGCTACGAAGGCCGGCTGTCCACCGGCGGCAACCTGGCCTTCGCCTTCACGCCGCCGGAAGTGTCGGTGGGCACGGCGTACAAGTTCGGCGTGTATCACATCATGCGCACGGCGCGGATGGACGAGCTGTTTCCGGTGACGATCGAGGAGCTGTAGGGGCGGGGCGGCGCATCGGCCTCGGCGTTCCCGGCTGGGGTCGCCAGCGCCCGCCCGAAGGTGGACGGACCGGGTACGAAACCAGGCACCAGGCCAGGCCTGGAACCCGGTCAGCCGCCGGCCCCTTCCGGCAGCTTGGCGATCACCTTGATCTCGAACTCGAAGCCATAGAGCCAGGTCACGCCGACGGCGGTCACCGTCGGGTGGGGCGCGCCGCCCCAGTACTGCGCCGCCGCCCCGTTCCAGATCGCCTCGAACTTCGATTCGGGGTCGACGATGAAGAGGGTGACGTCGACCACATCGTCGAACGTGCAACCCGCGGCCGCGAGCACCGCGTTCAGGTTGTCGAAGGCGCGCCGCACCTGCGCCTGCAGCTCCGGCTCGGGCGAGCCGTCCTCGCGGCTGCCCACCTGCCCCGACACGAACAGGAAGCCATTGGACCGGATCGCCGGCGAATAGCGGTTGCGCTCGTAAAGCGCCTGGCGCCCGGAAGGGAAAACAACGTCGCGCTTGGCCACGGTAACGATCTCCATCGATGGGCCGCAGCCGGCCCGGTTGTCAACGATGAAGACACTTTAGGGACTCCCACCTGCCCGATAAACGGCCAAGCCTGTCCAGCACTGTTTGTAAACTCCAAACAATCGTCAGGACAGCGGGGGTGGAGATGGACCGTTTCGATGCGATGCAGGCCTTCGCCCGCGTGGTGGAAACCGGCAGCTTCACCAAGGCGGCCGAAACCCTGCACATGAGCCGGACCAGCGTCACGCAGCTGGTGCAGCAGCTGGAGGCGCGGCTGCGCGTGCGGCTGCTGAACCGCACCACGCGCCGGGTCAAGGCCACGGCCGACGGCGCCGCCTACTACGAGCGCGTGGTCCGGCTGCTGGCCGACATGGACGACGCCGAGACCAGCCTGTCCAGCGCCTCGGCCGCGCCCCGGGGCAGGCTGCGGGTGGACGTGCCCAGCCCCCTGGCCCGCATGATCCTGGTGCCGGCGTTGCCCGCCTTCCACGCCCGCTACCCGGACATCCAGATCGACATGGGCGTCAGCGACCGCATGGTGGATTTGATCGGCGAGAACGTGGACTGTGTCGTGCGCGGCGGCGAGCTTACCGACCAATCCCTGATGGCGCGGCGCGTGGGCGACCTGCGGCTGGGCGTCTACGCGGCGCCAGCCTACCTGGCCCGGGCCGGCACGCCTTCGCATCCGCGGGAGCTGGAAGAGACGCATCACCGCATCGTCGGCTTCCTGTGGTCGCGCCTGGGCAAGGCCCTGCCCTACGCCATGCGTCGGGGCGAAGAAAGCGTCAACGTGCAAGGGCGCTACGTGCTGGCGGTGGACGACGGCAATGCCTACCTGGCGGCCGGGCTGGCCGGGATGGGGGTGCTTTGGCTGCCGGACTACATGGCCGGGGAGCATTTGGCGCGTGGGGAGCTGGTGGCCTTGTTCGAAGACTGGCAGCTGGATTCGATGCCGCTGTACGTGGCGTATCCGCCGAATCGGCATGTCAGCGCGAAGCTGCGGGTGTTTATGGATTGGATTGTCGAGGTGATGGGGAGGTATGAGCCTGTGGGCGGATGTGCCCCCACATCCGCGGCGTCCCTTCCCAGGCCCGCAAGCGCAACCGGCAATGCTTCAACGCGCGCGTCGAGTCGCGGCGGCTGATACCGGGCTTGCATTGATAGCGGCGGCCAAAGTGTGGCAAGTCGGCCGCTGCCCGCCCCGCGAGCTCACGCGCGCCGATCCATGGCCCCGGATCGGCGCGCCTGCCCACACCGGCGTCAGGCAGGTACTACTCCAGCTTCGCGCCCGACATTTCGACCAGGTCCTTGAAGCGGTCGATTTCCTCCAGCACGAACTTGTCCAGTTCGGCCGGGGTGCGCAGCGGGCCGACCTGCACGCCCATGCCTTCCAGTTGCTTGCGGATCTCGGGCTCCTGCACGATGGCGTTGATTTCCTTGTTGAGGCGCTCGACGATATCGGCGGGCGTGCCGGCATGGGCCGCCACGCCATACCAGGCCGCCGCGTACATCCCCTTCAGCCCGACCTCGTCGAAGGTCGGCACGTCCGGCAACTCGCTCAGCCGGCGGTCGGACGCCACGGCCAGGGCGCGCAGCGCACCCGCCTTGACCTGGGCCAGCGAGCCCGTGTCCAGCATGAAATCGATCTTTGCCCCCAGCAGGTCGGCCACCGCCGGGCCACTGCCCTTGTAGGGGATGTGGGTGATCTCGATATTGGCGCTGCGGATGAGCTGCGCCGCCGCCAGGTGCTGCGACGACCCTACGCCGGCGGAGCCGTAGTTCAGCTTGCCCGGGTTCTCGCGGCCGTACTCGAGCAGTTGCTGCGCCGTCTGGAAGGGAGACTTGGCCGGCACTTCCAGCACGTTGGGAATGGACCCGACGAAAGCGACGTGGGAGAAATCCTTGGCGGCGTCGTAGCCGGGATCGGCATACAGATGCGGGTTGATGCCATGGGTGGAGCTGGTGGTCATCAACAGCGTGTAGCCGTCGGCTTTTTCCCGCACGAAGGAAGCGGTGCCGATATTGCCGCCGGCGCCGCCCTTGTTCTCGATCACGACCGGCTGCCCCAGGTTCTCGCCCAGGCGCTTGCCGACGATGCGGGCGATGACGTCCGTCGCGCCACCGGGGGCCCATGGTACGACGAGGCGTATCGGATGATCGGGGTACTGGGCGGCATGCGCCGGCACAGCCAGGCACATGGAGACGGCGGCAAACAGGGGGGCAAGGCGGCGTTTCATCGTATGGGTTCTCCTCTGCGATTTCCGGGATCTGCGGCGTCCCGGCGGCTGCGGGATTGTGGGGCGGGTGTGGGGTTCTGCATAGTGAATAATCATTAAGTAGATAGATTCCCAGGAGGAATATGCGGCGCTGCCAAGGCGTCTTTGGCTACTGTCGCTCCGCCGGCGACGTCGCCCGAGACGGTAGCCACGGTGGTCGAAACGACGGAGTCGAACAACTCCTCATCCAGAATACGACGCCGGTGGAGAAAGCTGGCTGCGACGGCGCAGGCCATGCAGGATCAGGCGAGGAAATTTATGAGGGTTGTAGGGAGGGTTCGGGTGGCGAGTGGTGGTATGAATACGCCTATAGAAATAGCGACGTGACGCGACCAGAGACTGCTATCGACCGACTCTGTTGAAAAACTCCCGATCGCAGCGCTCGTCTGGCAGAATTTGCAAAGCGCCAACGAGTTCATGGGGGGGTCGACATGATGGGTCATCAAACGAGCGGACAGGAGCGATTGTTCTACGCCTTCAACCTCGAAGATCACATTCCGTCGAGCCACGTTCTGCGAGGCATTGATCGCTGTCTGGATTTGAGCGACCTCCACGGACATTTGGCGGAGCACTACAGCCATACGGGCCGCCCCTCCATTGACCCTGAGCTTATGATCCGGATGTTGATCATTGGGTACTGCTACGGCATCCGCTCCGAACGACGCCTATGTGACGAGGTTCAACTGAACCTTGCCTACCGATGGTTCTGTCGTCTAAGTCTTGAAGACGCGGTACCCGATCATTCCACCTTCTCCAAGAACCGACACGGGCGTTTCCGCGCCAGCGACACCTTCCGTTGGTTATTCGATAAAGTGGTCCGTTATTGCATGACTGCCGGTCTGGTCAAGGGCGAAGGCTTCGCTGTGGACGCTAACATCGTGGCGGCTGATGCGAGCCCCCAGCGCGGCGTGCCTGCCAATGAGACCGCCGATTGGTCGAACCCTGCACTCAGCACACGCGCGCGAGTATCTCGAAGCGCTCGACGACGAGACGTTCGAGCAAGCGGTGCCCCGGCGCATCTCGCTGACCGATCCACAGTCACGCTGGACGGCGGCCCCTGGCGGCCCCGCATTCTTCGCCTATTCAACGAACTATCTGATCGACACCGAGCATGGTGTGATCCTCGACGTTGAAGCCACTCCTGCACATCGCACGGCAGAAGTGGACTCCACCAGGACGATGGTGGATCGTGTCGAGGAACGTTTCGATATCACCCCAGAGAAGCTAATTGGCGACACTGCTTACGGCACGGCTCCGATGTTGGCTTGGATGGTGCACGACAAGGGGATCGAGCCGCACGTTCCTGTCTGGGACAAGACCCAGCGCAACGACGACAGTTTGTCCAGCGGCGACTTCCAGTGGAACGCAGAGGCCGACGAATATCGTTGCCCTGAGGGTCACACGCTGCGCAACGACCGGCGTGTGTGCAAGATCTAGCGCACTCACATTACCAAGGCAGGCACCGTGATCTATCGGGCTAGCAAGAAGGACTGCATTCCGTACGCCATGAAGCCGAAGTGCTGCCCCAATACGCCGGTTCGCAAGATCGCTCGTAGTGTTCACGAGGATGCACGCGATGTCGCTAGACTCATTGGTGCTACTGAGCAATACCAGCGCTCGCGTCACGAACGTAAGAAGGTCGAGGGGCTGTTTGCACATCTCAAACGAATATTGAAGATCGATCGCTTGCGCTTGCGTGGACTCACGGGTGCCGCAGACGAATTCACGCTTGCGGCGGCCGTCCAGAACCTGCGCCGCCTTGCAAAGCTTACGTCTCAAGGGCCACCTATCCAGGGCACACGTGCGCCCGTTTGAGGCGAAACCCGCCGAACAACCAAGCAACCCGGCATAAAACCCGGTTCCTAACAGCAAAAAGACCAGAGCCGCTTGTCCGCCTGGCTTGTCAGTGCACCCAAACTCGGCGACCAATCGAGTTTTTCAACAGAATCGACCCATTGCTGCCGTTTAAACCTCGTCGGCGTATATCTATTGTGCAGCGATTGCCGTCAGTCACAGCCTCAAACTCACCGCGCGAAAGCTGTCCATGAACGTTCGAGCTAAGGTGACCGCGTGCGTCGACCTTCGTCTGGGAGGCGAGGTCGAAGGCCGATCCGAGATGTCACGGCCCCTCCCCATCAGGCTAAACCTCATGGCATCGTTCGACACCGAATAGTACGCGCATCCGCTCCGCTTTCGCTACGGATGCGCCCCCAAGATCGATTACCGCCAGCCGCTTCCGGGCCCTGGAGCAGCAAACGTAGAAGACGTTGCGAGAGCGCTTCGCACGTCCCGGATTCGCCGTCTCATCCACACCGGACAGGTACTTGTCGAAAGAGTAGAAGTTCCAGGCAGCGCCCGCGTCGTCCAGCACGACAAGCACGGTATCGAACTCGTCACCCTTGACTCCATGCTTGGTGGAGAAGGGAGTGCTGGCCATGTAGAACCGGGCGAAGGCAGCGACCTGCTGATACGGTAACCCGAAAAAGGCTGCATACAGAGTTGCGTCCAGTTGCTCGCGCTCTTTCGCAGCGTCGTCCATGTCCGCGGTGAGGATGGGTTGCGTGTTCGCAAGCCTAAGGGCCAGATCATCAGTCAGCGGGAAGAGCTGCCGATCTCGAATCGTCTCCAGCACTTCACGGACCGTTCCAGCAGCGTGCTTTGCCATCAGGGTGTTGAGCGCCTCGCGTACACCTGCCTTGGCTGCGCGACTGGCGAGTCGGTGGCCTGCGCCGTGGAGCCTGCCCAGCGTCTCGCCAATCTGCCCCTTCTCCCAGGCGAGGGCCAGAGGTTCAACCTTGTCCAGGAAAAACAAGATCCGCCGGTCGGAGCCATCGGTGAGGGCATCCTTAGCGAAGGCCCCCCTATCAGTGAAGGCCTTAAGCAGGTCGGCAAAACCGGCTTTGCGGGCGATCAAGCGATGGGTCAGGTAAAGTTCGCGCGTTTCCGAGCCCGCCAAGTCCCAGTTCAGGGTGTCCGTGAGCAGATCCCGCGCGCGCTGGAGACCGGCTTCATCGGCGCCAGTTGTAACGCGGATGTATGCAACATCGCCTTGTGCGTTGTTGTTCCCGGGAATCTGCGTAATGTCGGTCCGGATCTTGTTCAAAACATCCATGACGCGCAGAGAGCAGCGACGGTTCTCGCGCTTGACGATGACCTCCAGCGGAGCTGCCAGCTCAGCAGGCAGCTCGCCAATTCCCTTGTGCTCGCCTTGGTGATAGATATTCTGCATCTTGTCACCGAAGAACCCGAGCACGAGCGAGTCACCGACCAGCGGCAACATCCGACGCAGCAGGACGTCGATCACGGCTTCGCTGGTGTCCTGATATTCGTCAATGAAGATGAACGGGTAGCGGCTCGCCACGATGTGCGACAGCTTGTCGTACCGGGTGTAGGCGATGCGCGCGATCGACAACAGGTCGTCGTGGTAGATCCGTCCATCGAGGAACTTGGATCCCCGATCCGAGTACTTCACTTCAAACCGTGCCGCGACCCTTGCTTCCAGTTCGGCCGGATCAAAGCGACGGGCACTCCCGGCGGGGAGGGCCGCATTTAGTTCGAGTAGAGCCAGCCGAAGGGCTTGCTGATGAGGCTGCAGCGTGCTCCACAGAAAGTCGTGGATGGTCGACACACGAACCAGAGGGTTACCCTGGATACGTTCGATCACCTGGTCCTTGGCAACGTTGGTATAGGTGATGCAGGCGATCTGCTGCCCATCGCGCCTCAGCCGATCGGCGACCGGCGGCGCGCAAAGCTTCTTGAGGCCTTCGACGAGGGAGTAGGTCTTGCCGGCACCGGCGCCGGCGTCGAGAACGAAACTCCGGCCTTCGGCAAGACACTCGGCTATGCGCTCGTCGGCCGTCTTTTCGGCCACGCCTGCGGCTATTGTTTCGCCAACCATTCGAGTCCCTCGCGGATGTACATGGGCGTTACCCAGCCTTCGTTGGCCAGCAAGTCAAGCGCGAAGTCGACCTTGGGCAGGCTGACGTTGTATGCGTCTGCGGCCAGCGACGCCGCATCTGCATGAGTAAACGTTCCGCCGGTGCCTAAAAGCTTGGCCTTGTTCGTTATGAGCCAGGCCGCGTTCGCGTACACGAATGCCTCCTCGAAGCTGCGGGCGCACGGCTGGCCCGCTGCTTCGGGAACCTGATACGCAACCCGAACCCGACCTGATGTCTTCTGCGCCTCGCCAGCAGCCATCAGCGTTGGCAAATCAGAACTTCCTGGCAGCCACTGAGACAGAGTTGCATTGCTGCTTGCGTTCCCATTGGCGACAGGCGCCTTCTTCTTGGACGTGCCATCGATCGAGTCCAGGTCCGTGATGACGAGCGCCGGCAACTGCAGGAACTCGATCAATTTTCGGAAGAGGTGTGCATACGCACCGCCTACCTCTACCGTGCAGACGTAGCTCGAGGTGAGTTTGTCGCACAGCGCGACATCCAGGGCCATGATCAATCGGGGCAGCAACATGCGTTCGACCTGCCCTTCGATAAACACCAGCTTGTCTGCGAAGAACATGTCGCATCGCGTCGTCGTCAGATATTTCCGGAGGAACTCCATTGCGGCCTTTTCGGGCGCAGTAATCGCGGAAGACTCAAAAGACAGCAGGTCCTTGATCTCGACCGATCCCTTGTTTCGCCGGAAGTAGCGGATCGGCGCGAAACCGCAGTTGGCCGCCATGTACGATGAATGCGTCGTCAGAAGCAACTGCACCCCAGTTTCGCCTGCGGAGGGTTTGAGGAACTCGCTGACTTTCTGAACGAATACTGCCTGCATCTGAGGGTGCATGTGCACCTCTGGCTCCTCGACGACCACTAAATGGACGCGTGGACGGTGCTCGGGGTCGGACTCCACGTCCTCACGGAAGGACTTCAGGCACAGGACGATGTAGATTAGGTTTTTGAATCCGAGGCCGTTATAGCGCTCTGGAAGCTCGAACGCCTGGTCAATCGCCGCCACGGCCCCCTCAGCCGGTGTCGAGGATGCGCTCACGGCGGCGTAGTAGACGCGCGTGGTGTCCTTGAACAGGCCATCGGCGCTAAGTTCGGCGCGGACCGTCAGCTTAGGAGACTCGGGATGGCCAAACTTGGCCAACCCCTTCATGAGGCCGTCGAACGCCTTAACGTACTGGGGGCCGAGGGCCGTGGACTGGTCTCGCAGCGTCCTCTCGAGCGCCTTAAAATCGTTCGGGGAGTCGACCTTGTAGCGGCGCTCGTAGTGAGCGTGCAGCAGCGTCGACAGGCGGGTGGCCTTGCTCCCTTCTTCGCGGTCGTCGATATGGCGCTGTGCGCTGACGACGTCGATACGGATCAGCCGCTGCAAGATACCGCGGTCCGGCAAGCGCTCCGCCTGGCTACCGTCGGGGCTCAGCTTGAACTGGTCAAGCTTGTAGTGATCATGCAGTGTGGACGCGAGATAGTCGACAAGCGACTGCTCGTGGTCCCGGTCTTTGAGGTATGCCTGCGCCAGCAACTCAGGATCAACGGCCGCGAACCGGATTTCGACCGCTACCGAGTTGGACGTGTCGTTCAGATCCATCAGGAGTTCGCCCGCTATGGCCAAATCTGGGCCCATGTCATCGTAATCGAACTTCAGCCGCAACGACATGGCAGGCAAGGCTGGGAAAGGAGGAGCCGCTGGCGCCGGACCTGCATCAGCCTCTCCAGCAGCCGGAGCCGCGGCCGCTGGGGACGTCAGAACGTGCTGTTCAAAGCTCTTGAAGGCGTGGCGACAACCCAACGAAAAGTCGTTGATTGACAGCTGTTTGATTGGCCTTTGTAGAAAGGTCAGCATTACCTCAATCGCTGAGGTTTTTCCACCATTGTTAGGGCCGACGAGGATTGTGGTGATACCCGCCGTGTCCAGCCGCATCCGCGCGTCCTGCAACAGCCGGAAGTTTATGATGGAAATTTCGGACAGCTTCACATTTGATCTCCCTTTCTCCGCCCCGGCGCCTTAATCTTGATGTCACGGCCGACAAGGCCTACTCTTGTTGCGTATTTCTGGCTGCAGCTTCCTGCTGTCGATTTATGCGTATTTCGAGTTCGTCAACTAATCCTTTAGGTATAGAATCTGATTTCCGCGGGAATCGCTCTTCTGGAGGAGTGCCTCTCCCGATACATCCATTCTCAAAATTAATTACTTTAACTGCAGAGCAACGATCAGCGTTGGAACGCAGCAGGGAGAAAAGTTGCCCCGCATCTAGCGAAATTGCTTGCACCGCAAAACGCCCATCGGACTGATATATATGAAATCGAATTTCTGTGCGTGGGGGCTCTATATTTTGGTTAACGTAAGTGAGCATTTCTAACGAACTGCGATAGGAATCATCCTCATCTAAAAGAGGGACGATATCGAATGTAATTAACTGGCTACCAGGATGAATGATGGCGTCCGAGTCGTTCCGAAGCCGCACTTTCGTAGCAGCCGCCAGATATTCACTATCCACCCATGCCTTTGTAAGGGAGGCAGATGCATCACCGCGATTAATTGCCACAACCCTAAGAGTGGTGCCATCCACGGATGGCATGGTCAACATCGCTTCTGAACGAGGCTTATGGATAACTTTGTAGACGGCGGGAGCAGCAATCCCAATCACAGAAACAAGAGCCGTAAGAAGAGCGAGTGCAGTATTGGAAAAAGGAATTATGCTGCGCCAATCCTGATACGAATTGCATTTTGAGCAAAGACGCGCGCCACTGGGAATTTCGCTTCTGCATTGCGTACAGTGCTCTACTTGTACGTCCGATTTATCAACCACCGCAGGCCTCTAAATTAATTATTGGTTCGTCGATAGCGCTCCGCACTACCTTTATCGGTCTTGAGGTAATCGAGGCCTGGGCCTGTCCAGTCGTCGGATCGGTCACTGACATAGGTAATCATTCCTCAATCTTGCTCCGATCCCGACTAGGCTTGGGAAGTGGGCTACTCGGACGGGGCTGAGTCAAATCGAAAATAACTTAACGATATGCATCATATTGCAGGCGCAGCTGCAATAGATACCAACGGCTGCCTTCCGAGTTTCTACGTAGAGCAGGCCGTACAGCACTTGGGTCAGGACATTGTCAGTTGCGTCGGCTGCGGACTTCTTGCGGCTTCAATCATCGACTGCTAGTCAACGTCTTCATTGATGTCGGTGGCCGTGCGACCCGTCATCGACGTACGATTCGCAGGTCGCCAAGATCTTGAACATAGGGCCATGGCGATGTATTTTGACGGCGAATGTCGCGTCGTAAGTCCGCTTCTGGCCGAAAGCTGCCCCCCTCATCTCCCCAAATAACTCTTCCTCCCCCCATCCGCAACACAATACCTCCCACCCCGAGGCCCAGTGCAATACACCCCATTCCTGCACTTGCACTCCTCCCCACTCCCCACCTCCGAAAACCCCTTCGGCGCCATCAACCCCGACATCCCGCCAACCGTCGCCTGGCAAGACTTCTTCGAAGCACTCACCGACCCGTCATTGCACACGAACGTATCGCCCTGGCAATGAGAAACCCCGCCCTTGCGACCGCTGCAAGGCTTATTCGCCGCCTGCACCGGCACAGAAAGCAGAGCCAGCCCCACCCATACCGCCGTCAATATCCGCAATACAAGCAAACAATAGCGATTTATCTCCGCCCTCTTCACGCTCACTATCCACCCGCTCACGACATAATCACCACCAATCTATCCCTTAGTAACTAGTTTGAACCAAATACCAACACCCGCCATCAGGGATAACCATGGCAATCCCTGCCCTGCAAGCCAGCCCCTCCGCCAACAACGCCCCAAAAACAAACGGCCGGGCCCTCTTCCAAGGACCCGGCCACCGCACTGAACTACGCTGACTGCTAACTAACGACTGCTAACTAACTACTACCTATACCCCCAATTACTGCAACGTCCTCTCAAACACAAACTTCCCATCCCGCCAATCCACCGGCACCACATCCCGAGGCCCGAACTTCCCTTCCAGGATCAGCTTCGCCACCGGATTCTCCAGCTGCTGCTGGATCGCCCGCTTCAACGGCCGAGCCCCAAACACCGGATCGAACCCGGACCGCGCCAGCTCCGCCAGCGCCGCATCGGAAACTTCCAACCGCATCTCCTGCTTCTCCAGCCGCTGCGCCAGGCGCTGCACCTGGATACGCGCGATGGATTCGATGTGCTGCGCTTCCAGCGCATGGAACACCACCACCTCGTCGATCCGGTTCAAAAACTCCGGCCGGAAGTGCGTCTTCAGCTCGTCCCACACCACTTCCTTGATGGCGTCGTAGGGCTTGCCCGCCATGGTCTGGATGTGCTGCGAGCCCAGGTTGGACGTCATCACGATGACTGTG
>Ga0182746_1002837_pt1 | contig 12610 bp, 12 predicted proteins | sample eDN3rd30CBELigOP_FD_128881 | JGI IMG/M metagenome (GOLD analysis project Ga0182746, IMG submission 128881) | Enriched Organic Plus compost microbial communities from Emeryville, California, USA - eDNA 3rd pass 30_C BE-Lig OP (version 2) (version 2) ... | reverse complement strand
CACTTAATTTGCCAAGCGTAAGGACTGTTGTAGAAACCGAATTAGGAACGAAGATTTCAGATACCATTCAGGAGAAAGATCCGAAAACACTTTTCCCTTTACAAGCCGCATTAGGGTATAATATTGCACAGAATTTATTTATTTCTGAAACCAACTTGCTTGTTGAAGGAGTATCTGATCTTATATACTTAACGGTCATTTCTGATTTATTAAAATCAAATGGGAGGACTGGCCTTAAAGATGCGATTACTATTGTGCCAGTTGGCGGATTAGACAAAGTAACAACGTTCATTTCTCTATTGGGAGCAAATAAATTAAAAATAGTCTGTTTGCTCGATACTTTTACCGATCCAAAGGGTAAAGCGAAGCTCGAAGATTTGATTAAAGGAAGTATTATTAAACAGAAGAACGTAAAGTTCTTTGATGAATATGTTTCTTCAGACAAAGCAGACATAGAAGATTTGTTTGAAAGGGCTGAATATTTGCAATTATTTAACGAAGCTTTCGATGGAGAATACAAAATAGAAGCCTCCCAGTTGGATTCTTCTATTCCGACAATTTTAGCACAAATTGGGAAGGTTATTGGAAAGCCACACTTTAACCATTATCGTCCCGCAAAATTATTAGCGACAAAAGGAGTGGATGCAAGCTACTTTTCACAAGAAACACTCACAAGGTTTGAGAATATTTTTAAAGACGTAAACAAATTATTGTAAATATGTATTCTAATTATGTCTAATCGTTTGATTATTAATAACTTATTTTATTTTTAGGGTTTCTAGAAATGCTAAAACAGGCAAGAGGTGTTCGATTGTAGTCCCGCTCACCCCGCTAAAAATTAAAAAAGCCTTCCAATTGGAAGGCTTTTTTAGTTCGAAATCTTTATACCAAAATACTGTGTTCACTGCATAGCTTCTTTGTACTCTCTCTGCCGGCTTCCTGTTATTTTAAAATCGAGCAATTTGCCTCTCCGTGAGATATAAAAATTCTTGTTATTACTATTTGTCTTATATTTGCTAAGTCAAAAACTAATTTATTATGCATACCATTGAAATAGATGAGTTAACCTATCGCTTTTTACAGGCTAAAGCCCTTGCTTTTGTTGAAACTCCTGGCGATACAATTAAAAGACTGCTGGGTATTGAAGATCCCAGCGTTAATTTGCAGGCGAGTGCAAATAATTTAGCTAATCTATCTAATACAGAAATAAAGCGAAAAAAGAGAAAGACTAATCTCCCTGAACTTATAAGAGCCGGTCTATTAAAAAATGGCCAAAGGCTAATTTTCCAGGACTATAAAGGTAACCGGTACCCGGAATATGAGGTGATATTGAGGGGAGCTGATTTGATATGGAAAGGAAACTCCTATTCCATGAGCGATCTTGCCAAAAGATTATTGCAAGAGAAAGGATATACCAATGAGTTTGTGCGAGGTCCCATTTTCTGGGTAACAGAAGCGGGAAGGACCATCGCAGAAATTTGGGATAAACATCTAAAAAACAATTAAATAAATGGTTTATCTAAAATTGAGTAACAGGAGTATTCGGAGTAAGAAGTAAGAGGATGCAAAATTCCATTGTATATGGAAACTTGTTTTGAAAAGAAATTATACTTACTTTTGACGGCAATGATTAAAAAAGAGATATATCACAACTTGGGTACGCTTTGCTCTATAAGAACAGGGTTCGCTTTCAAAACGTTTAAAAATGATCCGGGAGGCACTATACATATGCTACAGCCAAAGGATTTGCAGGAAGACGGGACATTAAATAAGGATGAGATCATCCATGTGCGGCCATCTGAGATTGCGCTTTTAAGTAATCATCTGCTTCAGGTAAATGATATATTGGTGGTTAATAAGGGTAAAAAGTTTAATGTACACTTATATGATGGTACCCCCGTCAAGGCGGTAGCTACTTCGGCATTTTATATTATCACACCTACGGCAGCAACCATACACCCGGAATACCTGTATTGGTTTTTGACGCATGCTGAGGTTAAGGAATACTTTCTATTAAGCAGTACAGGCAGCGTGATTCCTTCCATTACCAAAAGTGTTTTGTCGGAACTATCGGTGCCATTGATCCCGATGACCGACCAGGAGCATATTTGCAGCTTTAATAAAGCTGCCCTGGAAGAGCAGAAAATATTGAAAGAATTGCTTGAAAAAAAAGAAGCTTACAGCGCCGCTTATACCCGGGAATATATACACCAATGCAGACATTAAAAGAAAATATCGAAAACCGCATTCATAAAGTATATGAAAGCGCTAAAGCATCGGGATTGGTGCTGAGCACTTTTTATGAACTGGCTTTATCTGTTTTGGCCTGGCAGGCCCTGTCTGATACAGAAAAATCAGAAGGTAAACAAGGAGAGGCTTCTGTTCCCGAAAAATACACTTATACCGCAGTAATGAAACCGGATCATATACCGGTGCTTAAGGGGCGGGTTGCAGCGATATTAAATGCTTTAGATAAACAATTACCTCAATGGAAAGGTCTCTTGCATTTGGATAGCCGGTTAATAGAAGAAGTACCCGACCATATATGGATATTGATTGCGACTACCTGGCAAAACCTGGGTTTGGCGCCTGCCACGCAGTATGAGCAGTCTTCCGTTTCCATAGCCATCGACTACCTGGAAGTATTAATGTCTGCCGAACAGCAGGGAGACCCGTTTCTAACTCCCACTGCATTAGCCGGATTAATGACAGATTGCCTGAACGATCATACGGGCGAAAGCTTATATGATCCTTACCCACGTTCGGGTAACCTGCTTGCTGCAATGGCTACCCATGCCGCTGGTAAGCCGCGTCATATTTATGCCAGGATGCCCGGAAGGCTTGCTTGGAAGCTAACTGCCATCCGTCTGCTTTTGCAAAATAATCTGAGCGCTCATATGCATTGGTACAACAATAGTGATCTGGCTACTCTTTCAAAGAATAATGACCAGAAGCAATTTGATCTGGTTATTACCAATCCTCCTTTTGGAGGTTCTGTTGCGGGTTTTGCTATTCCTGTTGCGACTGGTAACTGGAATATGCTTGCCCAGCGTTCCAAACGCCTGGACGTTGCTTTTCTCTGTCATGCATTAAGCAGTCTGGCGGACAATGGGCAAGCTACCATACTATTACCTGCCATATTCCTGTCGGGTAATGGCATTTTTAAAGAGATAATGAAACAGGTAATAGCGCAAAATATACTGGAAGCAGTCATCGAACTGCCTGGCGGCCTATTTGAGCATACCAATATTGCCACAGTATTGCTACATTTTGATAAAGCACGTACTCAGGAGAAGAAAAGAAAGGTGTTCTTATTGGATGCTACGCGGTTTATAGAAAAATCAGGAAGCCGGGTTTTGTTGCAACGAGAAAGAATTTATGAGCTGCTGCAGCAGGCAAAAAAAAATCATTCATTACACGAGCATAGTGATAAGCTTATTGTAACTACTACTGATGCGATAGCAGAAAAAGGATACAGACTTCAGTTTATATACTATAAAGAAGGAAAAGGGAGGATAGAGAAACAGGCCAATGCCCAACAGCTTAAACTGGAGTGTGAGACCTTGGAGAGGCAATGGAAAATAGCTAAAGCCAGGTTAGATCAAATAATTTCGGTTAACACTATCCCTACTGCGTAATATTTTTGTGACTATGAAGCAAAGGCAACGAACCTCCAAAGAATTGAGTGTATTTATCTCTTATGCTCATGAAGATGAGTATTTTAAGAATGAGCTGCTCAAGCACCTGGAAGGTATAAAAAGAAATAAGCTCATAACAACCTGGGACGACAGCCAAATCTTACCGGGGCAGCCATGGGATGCTGTAATTAAGCAGAAGTTGGCTAAATCGGATATCATCATTTTTCTTATAAGTGCCGATTTTCTGGCTTCAGCTTATTGTAACGAAGTAGAGATAAAAAAAGCAATAGGACGCCACAAAAAAGGAGAAGCCACTTTAATACCTATTATAGTAAGACATTGTGATTTTGAAAGCTCTTCTTTAAGTCAGATACAGGCACTCCCGAAATTTGCTAAGCCGGTAGCCAGTTGGGAAGATCAGGATGAAGCCTGGTTAGACGTGGTAAAATTCTTAAAGATACTTATCGCCAAACCGATCAGAGTGCCTACACCTACTTTTTAGAAAAAGATTAAGGTATTTAAGCAAGTTGGTAGTTTAGCAGCGCTGCAATATTGTACTCACTAATTTTGAAGTTTTACATACCACACATCGCAGTATCAAACAAATTGTAATCGTCCCTTTTAGCTTCTGGTCAGTAAGGGTCAGTCCACTTATCAAACAGGCAATTACTGATCTAATAAAACTTTGGTGTTGGGTTGAGCGACTTATTCTGCCACTGATGCCAATAAGGATAAATAGGGGATACGGCACTGGCTGTATCAAGTTTCCTGATCTGCTCTTTAGTGAGATCCCATCCCACAGCACCAAGATTTTGCTTTAGCTGTTCTTCGTTCCTTGCACCGATGATGATACTTGAAACTGTCGGCCGCTGCAATAACCAGTTCAATGCAACCTGTGGAACTGATTTACCGGTTTCTCCTGCAATTTCTTCGAGTATATCGGTAATCTTAAACAGATGTTCCCTGTCTACCACATCATCCAATACAGGGCTGCCGCCTTGTGCTACACGACCGGAATTTGGCCAGTCTTTTTTCCTGCTGAACTTACCACCAAGCCTTCCGCCAGCTAATGGCGACCAGATAACAGAACCGATTTTCTGGTCCAGACCCAATGGCATCAGTTCCCACTCATATTCACGGTTCAGGAGTGAATAATATACCTGATGACCTATGTATTTATTCCAGCCATACTTTTCGGAAACCGCCAACGATTTCATCAGATGCCACCCTGAAAAGTTCGAAGCTGCAATATAGCGCAGCTTGCCGCTTTGCACCAGGTCGTCCAATGTACGTAAGGTTTCTTCTACGGGTGTGTTCCCATCAAATCCATGCATGTAATAAACATCCAGATAGTCGGTCTGCAATCTTTTCAGGCTGCCTTCTATCTGCTTTAAGATATGTGCTCTTGAAGATCCCTGGTTATTCCATCCTTCGCCAAAAGTGAACGAGGTTTTCGTTGCCAGGATGAGTTTGTCCCTCTGTTTACCTTTCAGGGCATGACCCAATATTTCTTCGGACTGGCCGTCAGAGTAAATATCTGCGGTATCAAACATATTGATCCCCGCATCGAGACAAATATCTATCAGCCGTTTTGCTTCTTCAACCTGCGTGCTGCCCCAGGCTTTAAAAAACTCATTTCCTCCACCGAATGTTGCTGTCCCAAAACTGAGTACAGGAACACTCAGGCCGGAGCATCCTAAAAATCTGTATTCCATTTTATTTAATTTAATTGTTAAGCTGTCAATGACAATTATGTTTTAAGAACCGGTGCATTTTGAGCAATCAATTTTTTCATGCTTCCGATTCTCTGTTTCATATTCCCTTTCAACATTACTATTGATTATCCACTTTTATCCTGACTACGAGATAAGGCGGTTTTCTTACATCCTTTCCTTCGTTAAAGCCTGGCAGCCGGTTCCACTGACCCAGTGTGACATATACATAACCATTCCGGTAAGCCAGCCCATCCGGCCATACGAAATTGACAGGGTCATGTGCCAGCAAATGATAACTTCCGTCCGGCCTGCGCTGAACAACAGACTGCTGTTCAAATGCGCCAAAATAAATATTCCCATTCCCATCTTCTGCCAGGCCATCGCAGGCAGGATGCTCTCCTTCAAACTTCACGGCACTGTTGACCTGCTGATCTGTTGCAGAGAGATCACTCAATATATCTGTAGAAATGCTATAGAGCTTACGTCCTGTGATCGCTGTCCAGAACAGCTTTTTACTATCTGCGCTTAATGCAATGCCGTCTGCACCGCCATTGGGAAATGTCTGATGCCTGATATCATATACATGCGGTTGGCCTTCGAGGAAGCTCATGAAGCCGGGCTCAGGTGAAGTGCTGTAATGATTGAGCAACACTTCGCGTGTTTTACCGGAAGCAACGTCGATGACCACCAAAGAATAATGCTCACCAAACCCTGAGTTGGCGATATAGACAGTACCTTTCTCACCGTGAGTAAGATCTACCCTTAAATCGTTGTAATGCGACTCGTCGGATAATACCGGCCTGGAAATAACCAGTGTGTGAAGAATGTTTTTTGTTTTGATATCTATGGCTACTACTTTGGCAGCTCCCTCCGGTATGGCTTTGACACCGCTCCGTTTTCCATCATCCAGTATCCAAAGAACATCTTTACTGTCCACGTACATCCCATGTGGCGAAACCAGCCAGTCGCGATAAGGTTTTGCAGAAGGGTAAACGAATTCCTTGTTGGGAAAGGGGGTAACACGGCCGTCAATCAATTCACCCAATGCAAAACTTGTATGATTATCGGCATGACGGGGAAATCCAAGAAAAACCCTGTTGTCCGCGCTCACCGCAATACCCGACATGTCGGGATCGGGCGGGGACAGCCTGGCTATTACTTCGTAACCCTGCTGTGCCGATGCAAGGCCTCCGCCAGCCATTATCATGATGCTCATTATAATTGGTTTTGTCATTCTGTATTTTTAATATTGGTTGCGTTTTAGCAACATGGTCATTTTAATAACCTGCAATTTTGCCTCTTCAACAATATGTTATTTACCCGGCGTCCAGCGATGCAGTGATTTATCTTTCAATCCATCGGGATAAGTGATCAGTTCGATCAAAGAACCCCAAGGCGCCCTGCCATAGACCCCTTTGTTGCGTGGGGAGTCTTCCACATTGGCCAGCGGATGCGGCGCTGAAAGCAGTGTGCCGCCTGCTGTTTCAAACTGTTTGCAGGCCGCATCATTGAAAAAATTTATAGTTCATGATAAAAAGCTATTGTTTGTTCAACGGGCCCTTGCTCACTTGTTTTCCCGATTTGTAGACTGCAAATATTTTTCTGGTGTTCCTGATATCTGAAACAGGGTTGGCATCGAGTATCAGTAAGTCAGCAATTTTCCCTTTTTCAATTGTTCCGAAACTGGTATCTATTTTCAAAACCCTGGCAGCATTTTTTGTTGCTACGGTGATGGATTGTAAAGGTGTTAAACCCGCCTGCACCATCAGTTCCAGTTCCAGGTGTTCACTGAATCCCTGGGCCCTTAAAGGCATTGCGCCGCTATCCGTACCCAGGGCAATCAGCACACCGGCGTCATAGAGCTTCTTCAGATTTTTCAATGCCGTTTCAAAGGCTTTTACATTTTTGGCATACGCAGGCGAACTTCTAAGGTCGTTCTGGTATTTTTCGGAAGTGATCATTTCGTAAACGCCCGGTTCCAATGAAGACTTGAAAAAGGGATCATTGATCCATTCCGGATTCCTGGCATAGATATAAGCAAATTCATCGAGTGAAAGAGTAGGGATGTAGGCAATGTTCTTTGCTTTGATCTGTTGGACCAAAGCGTCGTCTATAATACTATCACGAATGCTGTGTCCTATTACATCCACACCATCAGCCACTAATTGCCTTGCATCTGAAAGGTAATAAGCATGGGCGGCAACCCTCAAGCTTCGCTTATGAGCTTCATCAATGATCGTTTTATATATTCCGGGTTGCATTTTTTTGTACTTGCCCCTGAAATCATCCACCCATATTTTTACGAACTCGGGTTTGACTCGCATAAGGCTATCCATCTGCGAAGAGACCTGCTCTGGTGTTTCCGGGCGGTAGACATAATCCATTGCAAATTCAATAGGTGGCGCACCCGCAGGAACACCGAAACCATAACCCGCTGAATGCAGCCTTGCTCCCGGTAACTTTCCGGTAACAGAACTGTCACGGATACCTTTTTCAAAGATCAATGGACGGTCGCTGCCCATTACCATAATATTGAGCACGCCGTAATCCTGGTATTTGTCAAGCTGGGCAAGGATGTTTTCCCGGGTATAAAAACCGGATTTATTGGCTGTTCCTTTCAGGGTACCCACATGAACATGGTCACTGATAAGTGCCGGCATCACGGTCTTGCCGGAAAGGTTAACGACCTTGATCCCCGTGGTATCCAGTCCTTCTCCAATTGCAGCGATGGTATCGCCCTGTAACAGAATATCCCTGTGTTGCTGTGGACTGCCTCCATTTCCATCTATAAGTGTAACGTCCTGTAATAAAATGGCATCTTTGGATGCGTCCTTTGCATTTTTGCAGGATACCACAAGTATGGCCGTGAAAGCTATTGGTATAAATAAAAATGTCTTATTCATAGTCTGATCTTTTTGTTCAACAATATTTCGCTGATCAACACAGAATGCTAATTGCCGGTCGGCTATATTTTGTTTTAGCGTTGGAAGTACTGCAAAGCTCCGAAATTAATGCTTCCTGTAAGCTGTATTTATCTCTTAAAAAACTGTATATTTAGAGTATTGACCTAAAATGATCTTTAAGTTGAGAGAATGAAGAAAACACAATTCGAACCGCTGGTCATACACGATTTTGAAGAAAAAGTATTTCATCTGCCAGCGCATAGCCATACTTATTATGAACTGGTATATATCAGAAAAGGCAACGGGGATCATCTATTGAACAGCAACCGTCTGCCCTATAAAACAGGTGATCTGTTTATCCTTTCCCCGGAGGACCGGCATTATTTTGAGATCCGTAAGAGTACCCATTTCACTTTTATAAAATTTACGGACAGCTATTTTTCAGGGCATAAATTACACCGTCCGGATGTGTTCCTGTCTTTTGCTCCGGAAACCATCATGCGCAATAAATTACTGAAAGAGATAAAACTCAGAATGGACGAGCCATGCACTACGATATTACGGAACACCATAGAAAATATTGTCGCCTACAATTGCAGGAACGATGTAGCTTCTTCTCCTTTGGTGTATTATCAGTTACTATCCATATTCGGGTTGATAAAGGAAGCTGTATCCAAATTGAGCATCAGGATTGATGACGGGCAGCCGGATAAAGAGGAACTGATCTCCTATATCCATCAAAACATTTATGATCCGGATTTGATCCGGATAAAGGGTATTTCATCCCATTTCAATATTGCGGCTACTTATTTCAGTGATTATTTTAAAAGAAAATTTTCCATAAGCTACAGAAACTATATCAAAGAGTACCGGATGAAGCTTATTGAAAAAAGACTTGCAGTTCCAACCTTATCCATTGCAGAGATAGCGGATGAATTTGGATTTACGGATGAAAGTCATTTCATCCACTATTTCAAAAAGAATAAAAACATCAGTCCCGGATCATACAGGAGGCAATTACAATAGCCGGGTACGCTACAATGTTTCCAGATTTTTTATCTTAAAGACTTCTTTAGTAATAAGCTTACAGTTTTCAGGCGAATAATACATCATGCGTTTACCATAATTATTTAAAAGGTGGAACAGTTGCCGGTCCCACCTTTTTGAAAATGATAATCCATCCGTTTGCAGTTTATTTGATCTCGACATTCCGGGAAAGCTTTTTCGCCTTCTCGTTTTTCGGAAGAGTAAGTCGGAGAATACCGTCCGTATAAGCAGCATTGATCTTATTGACATCGACGGTATCATCCAATGTAAATGTTCTGCTGAAAGAACGTTGCATGTACTCATTGCGTACCCAACCTGTTTTCTGGTCCTGCTCTTGTTTATCTTCCTTATGATTGAAAGAGATAGTAAGCAGGTTGTCCTGGATGTTCACATTAAAATCTTCTTTGCGGCAGCCAGGGGCTATGACGTCCATTTCATACTGCTGGTCGGTTTCCCTCACATTAACGGGCACGTTACTTGTTGCAAGCGGAGCATCGGTTTCCCAGAAATTGTCGTCAAAGAACCTGCGCAAACTGCTTTGGAATAAGTTGTCAACTACGTTTCCAAAACTTACAGATGGATTACCATTTTGTTTTTTTGCAATTGCGGTTGTCATACTCACCTCCTTTTTTTAAAAATCACTTATCAGTCTTTATGCCAGTGCAGATAAGACTGAAAAACTGACCCCAGCCATGTCATTTTTTCACAGGTATCTGAAAAAGATGCAGACACAAAATTGAAATGTCAAAAGTGGAAGTTGATGACCCTCATTGAAATTTCGCTTTTGTAGTCGCTTTAATCGTATCTTGGATAATAGTTATGACCGGGATCATGCAAAAGGTTTTATAAAAAGCCTTGAATTATTTTCTGTACAAATCGTTTTCTCATACGGTGATTTCTTTACCCGGGACCCGGGCATACTTAACCATTTAAAGCAACGACTATGCGCCTATCAGTATTTCTTGCAATTTTATTTTGGGGAGGTCTGGTATCCCCATTGCATGCTCAGCAGCAAATATTATTGGAAAACGTTAGAATATTTGATGGCAGCTCTCAAACAGTTACGCCCCCTTCTCAAGTACTGATTTCGAACAACATTATCAAGACCATTAGCCTTGCACCCATTCCGGTAGAACCCGGCGTTATAAAAATCAATGGGGGAGGAAGGACCCTTATGCCGGGATTGATTGACGTCCATGTGCACATGGTATTCGGCGCATTGACCATGGAAGACATGATGACTCCTGATCTGTCTGAAAAGGTGATAATCGAAAAGGCAGGTGTATCAGCGGAAAAAATGCTTTTGCGGGGATTCACCAGCGTGAGAGATGCCGGGGGACCGATCTTTCCTTTAAAGGCTGCCATTGATGCGGGAAAAATAAAAGGCCCCAGGATCTGGCCTTCCGGCGCCACCATCAGTCAGACTGCTGGTCATGGGGATTTCAGAACGCCTGCTGAACGGTCCCGCCGCTTTTTCGGTGAACCATCAAGGGCGGAAAAATATGGCGCCACTTTTATAGCCGATGGCAGGGACGAAGTGCTGACGGCTGTCCGGGAAAACCTTCGTTTCGGTGCCAGCCAGATAAAGCTGATGGCCGGTGGGGGAACATCTTCTGCGTATGACCCGATTGACGTTACTCAATATACATTGGATGAAATGAAAGCTGCCGTGGAAGCGGCATCAGACTGGGGTACTTATGTAACTGTACATGCTTATACGCCTCAGGCAGTGCAAAGGGCCATTGAAGCCGGGGTAAAGTGCATAGAACATGGTCAGCTTTTGGACGAAAAAACATTACGGTTGATTGCCCGGAAAAAGATCTGGCTGAGCCTTCAGAATCTAAGGGAAAACACACCTGATATGGATTCGCTGAGAAAAGCAAAGCGCGAGTCTGTTTTAGAAGGCCAGGAAAGAGTGTGGGGCATGGCAAAACGTTTGAAAGTAAAACTGGCATGGGGCACCGACTTTCTCTTTGAACCGGATCTGAACGATCAACAAAACGCTTATATTCTGCCTCTGCAGAAATGGTTTACAAACGCTGGCATCCTGAAAATGCTGACCCATGATAATGCCGAGCTTTTACAACTATCAGGCTTGAGAAGCCCTTATCCCGGAAAATTAGGTGTAGTGGAAGAAGGTGCATTGGCTGACCTGTTGTTAGTAGATGGCAACCCACTCGAGGACATATCCCTGCTTGCAGACCCGGCCCGAAAATTTCTGGTGATCATCAAAAACGGCCAGGTATATAAAAACTTACTGGAAAATCAATGAAGTATTCGAAGAGTGCCGGACCTGTGTTTTTAAAAGGAGATGAAAGGAGGAAATCAATACATTCTTTCCAGGCCAGCGTTATGTATCAAAAAGAACCGGACTGTAAAAATACAGCCCGGTATCCTTAAACTTACAGGTATGGAATCTATTAAGAAGAGCCTTATTTTATAAACTTGGCAGAAAGAGGACGGTCGCTTTTACTATTAACAGCTTTTATTAAATAAACCCCCGGTGGCAACATTCCTACATTAAAATCATTCTGCAGATTGGTAACGTTCTTGTCCACTACTACCTGGCCGGTAGCGCTCATAAAAAGTATACGGGTATTGCTTCCCTGCCAGCTTTGAGGAAGCACTATGCTCAGCTTCTCTTTTACAGGATTGGGATATGCAGTCAGTTCAAATCCCTGTTGTTTTTCGTTTACATAACGCGTTACAGAATAAGTAAACCTTGCATCCGTATCTATTGATTTGATACGATAAAAGGTTTTGGAGTTATAAAATGAATTATCTGTAAAGCTGTATTCTTTTGCTCCGCCGTCAGTTCCGGTTGCAGGTAAAATGCCAATAGTGGTAAAGTTTACTCCGTCAGAACTTCTTTCAACTTCGTAGTGGTCTGTATTTATTTCAGTGGATATTACCCATTTCAATAGGGTGCCCTGCGAAGTGGTTTCTGCCGTAAAGCTTTCAAATACTACAGGCAATGTCAGCATTACAGGGCTGCAGATCATGCCGGACCCGTTGAATCCGGTAGTAGTGCCTGTGCCATCGGCCTTGCCGGCGGCTGTGATGCCGTTAGTGCCGACTGCTGCCACAAAAGAACCTCCACCGCCCGGGTTTCTCGATTCAGGTCCGCCGCCACCACCAGAATATCCGCCACCACCGCCGCTTTCCCTGTCGTCAGCGCCACCACCACTTGACCATCCCCAGCCGCCGCTTACACTTGAAGCATCGTCCTGCGAACCGGCACCGCCCGCTACACCATTAATGTTTCCCCGTTTACCAGGTTGCCCGGAGTTCAGGTTGCCATTGCCCT